>Ga0209798_10000916_pt1 | contig 18007 bp, 19 predicted proteins | sample DOMMetBare3Fresh_FD_187475 | JGI IMG/M metagenome (GOLD analysis project Ga0209798, IMG submission 187475) | Wetland sediment microbial communities from St. Louis River estuary, USA, under dissolved organic matter induced mercury methylation -... | ecosystem: Environmental > Aquatic >...
GCTGGTTGCGATATATGCATATGCGGTTCAGATCTTCGCCGACTTCTCCGGCTACACCGACATAGCGATCGGGGTCGCATTGCTCCTCGGGATCCGATTCCCACAGAACTTCAACCAACCCTACGTTTCCCTCTCACTCCAGGACTTCTGGCGACGCTGGCATATGACCCTCTCGAGGTGGCTCAGGGACTACCTGTACATACCGCTGGGCGGCAACCGCAAGGGCGAAGCGATGACCTACCGGAACCTGATCCTGACGATGCTCCTCGGGGGCTTGTGGCACGGCGCGGCCTGGACGTTCGTGTTTTGGGGCGCTCTCCACGGCCTCGGGCTGGCTTGGGAGCGCTGGCGCGGGACACGGCGGGAAACCCACCCTTGGCCTGCACCAGTGCGGCGGCTGGCCACCTTCCACCTCGTCTGCCTCGGATGGGTGTTCTTTCGGGCAGATTCCCTCTCGACGGTGGGAACCATCTTGTCCCGGCTCGTCGATTGGGGCCCGGCGCCGGCACTGACGCCTTCCATCCTGCTGCTCGTCGCCGGCTCCCTGGCCGTCCAGTTCATTCCCCGCAACATCCGCCTCCAGATCCGGGCAGGTTTCGGGCGTCTCAGACCGGTGCCGATGGCGGCGGCCCTGGGCGTGTTCCTGCTCATGCTCGACGGTCTCGGTCCACAAGGTGTGGCGCCGTTCATCTACTTCCAGTTCTGATATGAACCACCGCTCCGACCAACACCCCACCATGCCGGCCGGAACGGCTCTCGCCATCGTCCTGCTGGCATTACTCCTCGGTCTCTTCTTCAACGCGGCCGACATCCTGCGGACTGCGGAGCGCCAGGAAGCGGGATGGGAGCGATCGCTGGCGGTGGGTCTGGCCCAACCCATCGCCGACGCCGCCGGGTGGCTCAGGCTCGACCGACCGAGGGCCTCCTTGGACGTGGCGCTGGGACGGGCGCCCACCGATCCAACCGTGGCTCCCCCAACCACCCAGCCCGCCGTGGCAGCTCCGACGACGACCACCACCGTCACCCAGGAGCGGGTGGTGAGCGCCGCCGAACCGCTTCGGGTGTACGTGGGCGGGGACTCCATGGTGGGCCAGTTCGGACCCATGCTCGAGAACCTGGCGGAGGGGACCGACCTGGCCGAGGTCGAAGTGCGTTACGAGTTCGTCTCCGGCCTAACCCGGCCCGACTTCCTCGACTGGAACGTTGTCCTGGCGGAGGTGGCCACCACCTCCGACCCGGAGACGCTGGTGCTGTTCTTTGGCGGCAACGATGCCCAGGACATCCGGATCGAGGGCCGCTGGGAGCCCTTTGGCACCGACGCCTGGCTGGCCGAATACCGGGCAAGGGTGGCGGCGGTGATGGATGCGATGGAACCGGGCGGGCGTCAGGTCTGGTGGATCGGCATGCCCATCGTCAGTTCCGAATCGTTCCGCCAGAAGCTGCTGCTCCTCAACGAGATCTACCGGAGTGAGGCCGAGAGCCGTCCTCATGTCCATTACATCGACACCTGGGTCCCGTTCTCCGGTCCTGACGGTGGCTATGCCGAGTTCCTCCCGAATGCCGACGGCGACGTGGTCGACATGCGCCTGAACGACGGTGTCCACCTCACCACGGCCGGGGGCATCAAATTGGCTCGCCTGGTCTGGGCCGATATCGCCGGCGAGTACGGCATCACCTCAGGGTGAGCCAAGACGATCCGGCCATCGTTCAGCCGCCGGGAAGCCGCGTGAGCAACATCCCCTGAACCGCCCGCCCCACCGGGCCGGTCGTGTCGAACAGTTCCGAGTCGGCCAACCCGGTCCCATCCGGCTGCCAGTGCGACACCATCCGGGCACCAACCCACTCTCCCACCGGCGGGCGATGCACCAGGATCGTGAGGTCGGGGTTAACGAACGACACTCGATCGAGGTACTCGTTGTAACTGATGCCGTTGCCGGAGTCGGCCAGCGGGCACAGTCGCTGGAACCCGGACGGCTCCTCGCCGGCCAGCAATGGCACGGTCCGCATCCAGATCACCGTCGGGCCACCCGCCCCCTGCGAGCCGGACGGGTCATATCGGACTTCGACGGATGACGGGAACCCGGTGTGACCGAGGCCGATCGGAAATGGCCCCGGTACCGAGTTTGCGAACAGGGGCAGGTCGAACGACGCAGTCTCGAACCGGACTGGTTCGCTCTGGCGAAGGAATTGGGAAGAAGCGCGGGCAAACACGAACTCGTCATCGAGGATCTCGGCCCCGGCGGTGGTGACCGAGCGACCGGGGCGGGTGACTTCTGCCTGTACCCGGAAGCCGGCCAGCGGGATGGGCCGGATCAGATCGATGGTCAGACGGGCCAGCCGCTGGTGGGGTACCAATCGCTCCAGCGCCCGCACCACCAGCCCGGTGGGCGGCCCGGCGTGACAAGCGCGAGGGTCCCACGGACCGCGGGCCAACTCGGTGGGGCGGAACCAGTTGCCGTCGTCGGTGGTGAAGTAGGCGGCGGTCACCCACCCGAGGCTAGGCGACCGACGGAACCGAGGGTCGCCGTTGACACAGAAGACGGCCGCTCAGCCGGTGAGTCTCTGCACGACCTGGCGCAACTGGTCGATCCCCGCCTTCGGTCTCTCCCTCCAACCGACGGATTGCCACGGCTCCCAGGCGTATCCGCCGGTCTCGTGTGCCTCGCCGCCCGCAACCACCACGATGCCGACCCGCTCCACCTGCTCGGTCGTGATGTCGCCCTCCCTCGAGACCCGGTACGCCTGAAGCGACGACGGATCCGAGAAGCCGATGGCGGCATACGGAACACGAACCTCGAGGAATGTTCCTTGCGTCTGCCAGGTGGCGCGCGAGTCGAAGCGAGGGTCGTCGGGATCGCTGGAACCGCGGATCATGATGCCCACATCCATGATTTCGGCCTCCAGCTGCTCTCCGGTCGTCGGAATGACGAGCGGCCAGTTCACGAGCAAGCGACGGTTGGTCCAGGCGGTGGATTGCTCACTGACATCCACGTCGAACGGGACGGCCCGGATTGGCGCGTACTGGAGCACGAGAGGGTCGGCCGAGGCACGAACCTTGATTTCGGCCTTTCCTCCGGGGGAAATGGTGATGGCGTAGTCCCCTTCGTCCCAACCGATTGCCCCCGCGCCAGGAAGTGCCGGCGCGCCGCCCTCGATCGTGTCGAAACCGATCACCACGGGCGATTCTGCCCCGCTCTGGCTCTCGTCGAGGACGATGCCCAGATAGAGATATCCCTCATCCTTGACGGCTCGAACCTCTCGCACCGAACCCCGCTCCTCGAGGATGACCTGTGAGCCGTTGCTTTCCCACTCACCCCGATCCCCGTCGATCAGGACGATGGGCGCCTCGCCTGGCTCCATCGCCAACAGGCCGAAGTTCGCCTCGTTGGTCCACGGATTCGCCCACATCTGACGACGGTCGGATGGTATCTCGAGGTCGATCGTGTTCCAGGTGAACTTGAACCACTCGTCCTGCCAGGCGAACACCAGCCCACCAGCCAGGCCAAGGCGGTGGATCACGTCCATGAGTTCGGCGTTGATGGCCATGGCCTCTCGTTCGGAGTGGCCCCCCTGGTTCCGACCCTGCGGCCCTTGGTGGGCAGAGCCGATCGACGATGGCACTCCGAATTCGGTGATCATGACGGGGAGACCGGCGGCGCGGTGGTGATCACGGAGTTTGGTGAGATACCCGGCGTAGTTGTCAGGCTTTCCGTCGAGCTCGAACCCGGCGATACCAGCCTCGTACCGCTGGAAGTCCGGGTAGTAGGGATAGGCGTGGTAGCTGGCAAAGGTCCCCCCCGGCCAGGAGTCGGTGGCCAGCACATGGTTGGCGTCCACCCCGACCATGTCCTCCTCTACGAGGGGCTCGTCGGGGTGAACGAGGGGATCGGTGGTCGGCCAGTTCACGAACGCAATCGGCATCGTCACCCCCCGATCCGACTCGAGTGAGGCGAGATGATCCATCGCCCGGGCCAGCCACACCTCGGTGGGTGTGGAATCGTCGGTATTGCGGAAGTAGGTGCCGGCATGGGGTTTCATCCCGGCGTTGGCCCGATCCGAAGCGAAGGCTGCGATCGGATCCAGCTCGATTCCGATGACCCAGGCGGCGAGCCACGACGAGACATCGGCGTCGTAGATGCCCGAGGCATGCCCCGGTCGAACGGGGAGATCGAGGTCGCCGTGGATTGCGGCCACCGCCCGCTCGACCTCGACCAGGAAGTCCTGCTGGCTGGCGAAGAGGTCGCGGTTGGCGAGAAACGGATCCTCGGGGAGCCACACCCCTTGCATCAGATAGATCGGCGCGTCCGGATGTGCGAGGTTGAACCTCTCGAGCGACTGGTAGAACGCAGGCGGCATGATCGAGTAGACCCGCACCACCCGCAGCCCAAGGGCGTGAATCTGTGGCAGCCACCGGTCGAAGACGTCGCCCGGTATCGCCTGCTCGCCGGGTTGTGTTCCCGGGATGGTTGCGCCGATGTTCACACCGGGGAGGAATCCGCGATCTCCCCCGACCGTGTGAAGGGCGAAGGAACCATCGGTCACGGTGGCGACGGCTTCCAGACCGTCGATCGTCTTCGGCCGCGGCGCCCAGCCGTCCACCGTCATCCCATCGCCCGGCGGCGAAACCACGCCGGTCCCGCTGCACGCCGCCACGACGAGCGCGATCGAACCGAACCAGATTGGCTTCACGCTTGAGAGATCGGCCGACCCGGCCCTGGCTTGAGCGGTCTGCCCGGAAACGCCACTCCCTCGGGTGGCGACTCGCCGACGACTGTCGTCATGCGACCAGCGCTGCTTTCAGCGTCGCGAACGGTCGTCCCCGTAGGATCAGGACATGAGCGACGCCCTCTTCGAGCGTCAGGGAGACGCATTCATCCCCACCGACCTGACCCGGGGAGGCTGGTCGGACGACGCCCAGCACGGTGGCCCACCCTCCGGATTGATGGCCTGGGTGATCGAAGGCATCCCCACCGCCGGGCCTATGCAGGTGGTGCGTCTCACCATCGATCTGTTCAGACCGGTACCGCTCACACCACTTCGGGTGGAAACGGCGATCCGCCGGGACGGGAGGAGGCTCCAGGTGGTCGATGCCTTGCTGATGGCCGATGGGGTGATGGTGGGGCGGGCCTCCGCCCTCAAGATCAGGCTGGGAGAGGTGGCGCTCCCGGAGCAGGAGGAAGAAGGCTGGCAAGCGCCGCCCGGCCCGAGCTCCGCCGCGCCCGTCGATGGCGGCGCCGGGTTCGGCCATCCCGGTGACCGGAGGCGCTTCCACTGCGACGCGGTCGAGATCAGGACCTTCGACGGCAGCTTCGACGCCCACCGGGTCGGTACCTCGTGGTTCCGGCTCAAGACCGGTGTGATTCGAGACGAGCCCACCAGCCCATTCGTCACCCTGGCCACTCTGGCCGACATGTCCAACGGCAACGCCCAAATGCTCGACCCCCGGGACTGGCTCTACGTGAACCCGGACATCACCCTCTACTCCCACCGCCATCCCCATGGTGACTGGATCGGCATGCGATCGTATTCGCACCAGCACAACACCGGGATCGGGCTGGCCGACACGAGGGTCTTCGACGAGGACGGGGTGCTGGGGAGGATCAACCAGGCCCAGATCGTCGAGCCTCATCTGCCGTAACCAGCCCCGCTCCGATCCCCGTTGCCGGCGACGCCGCCAGGCGCCCGCCGCCGTAGGTACCGATCGAGACGGGTACCGTTCTCACCGATGAGCAAACAATCCGACTACGTGCTCCGCACCGTCCAGGAACGCGGCATCCGCTTCATTCGACTCTGGTTCACCGATGTCCAGGGGTTTCTCAAGTCGGTGTCCATCTCCCCGCAGGAACTCGAGACCGCCTTCGACGAGGGGATGACCTTCGACGGCTCGTCGATCGATGGATACGCCCGCCGCCAGGAGGCCGACATGCTGGCCGTGCCCGATCCGGCCACGTTCCAGGTTCTTCCATGGCGTCGGGAGGAACAGGTGGCCCGGATGTTCTGCGACATCGTCACCCCCGACGGTGAGCCGTTCGGGGGGGACCCCCGCACCGTCCTCAAGCGCAACCTGCAGAGAGCGACCGACGCCGGCTTCACCTTCTATGTCGCCCCCGAACTGGAGTATTTCTACTTCGCCGATTCGGGCCCGGAGCCTAAGGTGCTCGACCGCGGCGGCTATTTCGACCTGACCCCGCTCGACGTCGCCCAGGAGTACCGCCGGGCCACGATCAACTCGCTCGAACAGATGGGCATCCCGGTCGAGCACTCCCACCATGAGGTGGCCCCGAGCCAGCACGAGATCATCGTTCGGTACACGGACGCCCTGACGATGGCGGACAACATCATGAGTTTCCGTCTGACCGTCAAGGAGGTGGCGCTCTCCTCCGGCATCTATGCCACCTTCATGCCCAAACCACTCGAAAAGCACGATGGGTCGGGCATGCATCTCCACCTCTCGCTGTTCCGTGGTGAGGAAAACGCCTTCTTCGGACCGGACCGCGCCAGCGGATTGTCCACGACCGGTGAACAGTTCGTGGCGGGCCTCCTCCGCCACGCCCCCGAGTTGACCGCCATCACCAACCAGTGGGTGAACTCGTACAAGCGGCTGGTGGCAGGTTTCGAGGCGCCCATCTACATCACCTGGGGTCGAAACAATCAGTCGGCGCTGGTGAGGGTTCCCACCGCCAAGAAGAACAAGCCGGCCAGCGTGCGGGCCGAGTACCGCTCGCCAGACTCCGCCGCCAATCCCTACCTGGCGCTGGCGGTGCTGCTGGCGGCCGGGCTGGAGGGCATCGAGCACGAGTACGAGTTGCCGGCCGAGGCACCCGGCAACGTGTTCGAGCTGACCGCGGCCGAGCGCTCCCGGCTGGGGATCAACCGGCTCCCGGAGACCCTCTCACAGGCGCTCGATCTGATGGAGCGATCGGAACTGGTCCACCGGGCGCTGGGAGATCACGTATTCGACTGGTTCCTGAGGAACAAACGCAAGGAGTGGGAGCTGTACAGCCACCACGTATCCCGATTCGAGCTGGACACCTACCTGCCGGTGCTGTAGCAGTGGACGTCGCCCTCTTTCCCAAGGATCCGTCCGAGTCGCTTCTCGCCGCCCTGGCCCTGGCCGGGATCCACCCCGAGCCGGTCGACAGCCTCGAGTCTGTCACCCAGTCCCGGGCTGCCGAATGGTCGATTCTCATCGTGGAACTGGGGGACGAGCCGATGCGACGGATGCGCCACCTGGCGGGGATCGCCGGTGATTCGGGGCTGCCGGTCCTGGTCGTTGCCGAGGGCGATCACCTAGACCTGATGAGCCAGGTGACGGGGGTGTCGGACTTCCTGGTGACACCGGTGAACCCGGTGGAACTCCGGCTCCGGTTGTTGCGCCTGCAGAGGGCTTCAGGCTCGGAAGAACTGATCATCTTCAAAGACCTCCAGCTCAACCCGCTCACATATCAGGCCCACCTCGACGGAGCGCCGCTCGACCTCACCTTCATGGAGTACGAGTTGCTCCGCTTCCTGGTCGAACGGCAGGGCCGGGTGTGGACCCGCGACCAATTGCTGTCGAAGGTATGGGGGTATGACTACTTCGGCGGAGCCAGAACCGTCGACGTCCACATCCGGCGGCTGCGCGCCAAACTGGGCGAGGAGCGCGCCTCCTGGATCACGACCGTCCGCTCGGTCGGCTACCGCTGGGGCTGATAGGCACCAGTCTCGAGTCGCGGATCCCGGCCGAGCCTACGAGTGGGCCAGGCTGTCTCTGACCATCTCCAGACGGGCGCGCACCTCGTCGGCGACCATTCTGATTCCCGGCTTGTCCACCAGATTGAGCACGGCCTCTGGATCCATGAAATCGACCAGGATTCGGCCGGCGCCGTTCTCGCGCACGACCACGTTGCAGGGGAGCAACACCCCGATGGCCGGGTCGGCGGTGAGGGCACGAAAGGCAAAGGGCGGATTGCAGGCTCCGAGGATCTTGTAGGGGGCGACATCCTCGTTGAGCTTCTCCTTCATCGTCGCCGCCACGTCGATCTCGGACAAGACGCCGAACCCTTCCTTGGCCAGTTCGGCCTTGGTGAGGTCGACCACCGCGTCGAAGTCGCCGCTGACGGTGACGCTGAAGTGATATGAGGTCATCGATGCTCCTTGCTCTGGACCGGGGCCTGAATGTAGCCGGACGGACCGACCAGCGGTCCGTCCGGTGATGGTTTTCGCGACCTCAGACGAAGACGATCTGCGCTCCTTCCGAGAGTTCCATGAACTCGGCCACGTTGATGATGTCTTCGACCTCATCGATGAGGTCGTCCTTGGTGAGTTCGGCCATGTCCACCGACAGCTTGCAGGCCCAGAACTTGGCGCCCATGTCGTGGAGCAGTTTGACGAACTCCGGGACCTCGGGAATGTCGAGCCCGGCGATCTTGTCCTTCAGCATCTTGGTGGCGATCGCCTGCATGCCCGGGAGCCCGGCGGCGAGTTGGGGAATCGATGCCGACCCCTTGCCGAGGTGCATGGCCGTGTTCCCCACCGCCGAGAACTTCAGGTGATCCTGGGTGGCCTTGTTGATGATGTCCATGCCCCAGAAGGTGAAGAAGATGTGGGTCTCGATCCCCTCTCCGAGGGCTCCGTTGGCCATGATCAGGGCCGGGTAGGCCATGTCGAGGTTGCCTTTGGAGCAGATGAAGCAGATCTTGCGATCGCTGTCTTCGTCACCGAAATCTGGCACTCTGGCGGGTGCGTCCATGGTGGTGGTCACTTTTCGATCCTTTCGATCAGACGCAGCCGGCCGGCTTGGGCAGACCTGCGACGTAGGCCATCTTCTTGGCGGGCTTCTTCGGGAACAGAACGAACATGTCCTTGGTGGTGACACCGCCCTCGACCTGCATCCGCCGCAGCGTCGGGGTCTCACCCTGAGAGAGGAAGTCCTGGCGGGCGAAGTTGATCGCCTTCCAGTGCTCATCGGTCAGGGTGATGCCGATCTGGGTGGCGAGTTCCCTGGCGAGGTCTTCGTCCCATTCGCCATACTCGGTGAGGAATCCTTCCTCATCGACATGGACTGGTTTTCCCGCGATGGTTGCGGTGCTCAATGTGTCACCTCCTGAGTGTCATGAGCGCTTTCGTTTCCAAGTGAATCGAGGACATGGATCATGCGGGCCAGGCCGCGCCGGGCCTCGGGCTTGCGCAACTGGCGCAGCAGTTCGAACATGCCCGGGGGTTCGGCCGGCTCGTCTTCCACCTTCACGGAGCGGATGGTGCGTTGCAGCATCTGCATGATCTCGGGTTGAGTCATTTCCCGCAGGGTCCTCAGGATGAGAACCACGTTCTCGCCGAGGGCCTCGACGTCGGACTCGTCGAACCCGGTGACGACCCGATCGAGCACTCCCACCCCGGCGCCGGCGAACCGCAGATAGCCGCGCTCGTCCAGGTCGGTCAGCCGGCGGGTGAGGGCCTCGAGGGCGGGGCCCGACAGTTCGGAGACCGTCTCCGAGAGCTCGACGAGTGGTTTGACCGCCGCCAGCAGGCGGTTGATCTCACCAAGCGAGCCGCCCAGAGTCTTGAGCAGGGCCATCGCCTCGGCGGGATCCAGGTCCAGTTCTTCCAGACGCTCACCTGCCGTGGACAGAAACTGGCGGCTCACCGGGGCGAGGTCGGCCAGCAGCTCGGCGACGGCCGACTGCCGGATCATGTCGCGACGGGCCTGTTCGACCAGGAAGGCCACCTGCTCGTCGAGACGGTCGAGCCGTTCGTCCAGGGTCGTCGTCGTCATGAGACGACCTCCTCCTTCCCCGCCATGCTCATCAGTGCGGGGAGCGGCAACTCCCGTCCGGGGAGAAGCACGTTCCAGTACATCCACTTGAACATCAGCTTGCCCCAGTGGTTCATTTCGGTCTCCTTGAGGAGACTGAAGGGGCCCACGCCGGGGAGCGGGTACTTGCCGGGGAGGGGCTGGGTGTCGTAGTTGAAGTCGATCAACATGCCCTTGCCCGAGCCGGACTCGATGAAGCAGTTGGCGTGGCCGTCGAAACGACCGCTCATGCTCCGCCCGGCGATGTGCTCGAGGAAGTTGTCCGTGAACACCTCGACCGCGAAGTGGGCGACCGATCCCGCCTTGGAGGTGGGGAGATCGGCGGCGTCTCCGAGGGCGAAGACGTTGTCGTACTTGGCCGAGAGGAACGTCTCCTTGTCAACCGTCACGAAGTTGAGCTCGTTGCCGAGCCCGCTCCGGCCGATGTAGTCGGCTCCCATGTTGAGGGGCACCGTCACCAGCAGATCGAAGGGGATCTCGCGCTCGTCGTAGGACACCAGCATCTTGGCGTCGGGGTCGATCCGCTCGATCATGAAGTCCGTCTCGAGATGGATCTTGCGTTCGTCGAGCATCCCGGCCAGACGGTGGGCGGCCACAGGCTTCGTGAACGCTCCGTCGAGCGGGGTCACATAGACGATCTCGACGTTGTCACGCATCCCCTTGTCCTGGAAGAAGGAATCGGCCAGGAAGGTGAACTCGAGCGGGGCAACCGGGCACTTGATAGGCATCTCGGTGATGTGGACCACCAGGCGTCCACCCTCCCAGTCGGCCAGACGATCGTGGAGTGCCACCGCCCCCTCGAAGGTGTAGAACTCATGGACGCTCTTGCGCCACTCGCCCTCGACGGTTCCCGGGATCTGATCGGGCCGGGGGGTGACGCCGGTGGCGATCACCAACTGGTCGTAGGCGAGTTCGGTGCCGTCGACCAGATAGACCTTGGACGACTCGGGATCGACCCGGTCGATCTCGCCGGAAACGAGTTCGATGCCGTCGGCGAGGAGAGCGTGAACCGGCTTGGTGACTTCATCCGGGCTGTACACGCCGAAGGGAATGAACAGGTAGCCGGGCTGGTAGTGGTGGACCTTGGTCTGGTCCACGATGGTGACGGACCATTCGTCCTTGGAGAGCCGCGGGCGGAGCTTGTTCACGACCATCGTTCCGGCCGTGCCTGCTCCGAGTACGAGCAGCCGTTTCATTGAGTACCTCTCTTGTGGTTGATTGCGAATTGGGAGATCAGCGCACTGATCCGGGGAAGGGCATCGAGGACCGCAGCTCGCTCGGGCGGGGCCAGCGTCACGAACTCGGAGTCGGAGGCCTGGAGCGGTGCGATCCCGCCGGCCAAGACCATGCCCACCAGTTCGGGGCCGGAACGGACAAAGGCCCGGGCGCACTCGAACCCGAAGACGGATTCGACGAAGCGGGGCATGAGATCGAGGTCTGCAGCCAGTTCCCGCCACTCGTCCAGGCAGCCGGACAGAACCGTCTCCGGTTGGTCGTGCCGGGCCATCCAGGCGGTCGGGTTGACGATTGGTGTGATGGGCAGACCGTGGAGGTCGGTGACGACCATCATCACCCGGAGGGAGGGGGCCACGGCTTCGAGGATGTGGTGGGCCGCCTCGGCGTCGATCTTGCGGGTGCCGGGGCGAGGATCGAGGTCGTAGAGCCGTTCGAGCTCCTCGACCGGGAACCGCCACTGTCTACCCACCCGGACTGCCGGGAGCCGCCCGTCGGCGGCCATCCGGTAGACGGTCGAGCGGTCGATGTCGAGCAATGACTGCACATCTGCGGCTGTGAGGTGGGCTCGACTGGTGGTCTGCATGATGTCTCGGGAACATCATGTGCAGATCTGTGCATATGCACCTAGAGGCATAAGTCCCACCCTCCAGGGACCCTTGCCCTTCGCCACCACCCTGTGGAGGAGCGACTTTATGTGGTGAGAGGGCAGATTTCTGCCATCTCACCGCGCGATTTGCGGTTTTGGGGTCGGGTGGGCCGGTTCAGCCGAAGGTGAGACCCTGGGCCAGCGGGAGATCGTCGCCCCAGTTGATGGTGGTCGTCTGCCGTCTCATGTAGAACTTCCACGAGTCGGAGCCGGCCTCGCGCCCGCCACCGGTCTCCTTCTCCCCACCGAATGCGCCACCGATCTCGGCACCGGAGGTCCCGATGTTGACGTTGGCGATCCCGCAGTCCGACCCGATGATCGACAGGAACCGCTCGGCCTTGCGAACCGAGTCCGTGAAGATGGCCGACGACAGACCCTGGCGTACCCCGTTCTGAACCGCGATCGCCTCCTCCAGCGAGTCGACGGTGATCACCCACAACACCGGGGCGAAGGTCTCCTCCTGGGTGATGGCAGCGTCCTTGGGGACGGCCACGATGGCCGGTTCGACGAAGGAACCGGGCCGGTCGAGCCGGTTCCCGCCGGTGAGGACGGTGCCACCCTGCTCCAGGGCAATTTCGATCGCCTCGAGATAGGCGGTGATCGCCCGCTCCGCCACCACCGGCCCCATCAGGGTCCCCGGGTCGAGTGGGTTGCCGATGGGAACCGACTCGTAGGCCTTGACGAGGCGGTCGAGGAACTGGTCCGCCACGCTCCGGTGGACGATCAGCCGGCGCAGCGAGGTGCACCGTTGCCCAGCGGTGCCCACTGCCGCGAACAGAACTGCCCTGACCGCCAGTTCGAGATCGGCATCCTCCATGACGAGGATGGCGTTGTTGCCGCCGAGTTCGAGGATGCTGCGACCGAGCCGGGCGGCGACCGCCGGACCGACCTCTTTGCCCATTCGGACCGAGCCCGTGGCGGAGATGAGCGGCACCCGCTCGTCCTCCACCATCATCCGACCAATGTCACGGATGCCTGCCGCCAGGTTGAACACCGCCTCGAATCCGCTCCCGGCCATGACCTTGGCGGCGATGTTGGTCACCGCAACCGACGTGAGCGGGGTCAGCTCCGACGGCTTCCAAACGGTGGTGTCGCCACACACGGCGGCGATGGCCGCATTCCAGGACCACACCGCCACCGGGAAATTGAAAGCGGTGATCACGCCCACCGGGCCGAGCGGATGCCACTGCTCGTACATCCGGTGCATCGGGCGCTCCGAGGCGATGGTGAGGCCGTACAACTGGCGTGACAACCCGACCGCGAAGTCGCAGATGTCGATCATCTCCTGGACCTCGCCGATTCCTTCGGGGAGGATCTTGCCCATCTCCATGCTCACCAGCGCCCCCAGGGCGTCGCGGTGCTCGCGCAGCGCATTGCCGAGGAGCCGCACGTACTCGCCCCGCTTGGGAGCGGGGAGCAGACGCCAGCGATCGAAGGCTTCGAGGCTGGTCGCCATCACCTCCTGGTACTGCTCCGGGGTGGTCGACACCACCACCCCCAACAACTCACCGGTGGATGGGTCGAAGGACTCGACATGCTTGCCGGCGCCCTCGAGCCAGCGCCCGGCGTAGGCGCCAGGGTTGACGTCGTGCAACCCGAGTGCTTCGAAGACCTGATCCTTGTTCATATCAACCTTCTTTCGCGTCAACGGGCGGCGATCGCTTCGATCTCCACTTTGAACTCGGGCTTGGGCAGGGCGCCGGCCTGGATCGTGGACCGGGCCGGAGGGTCCGACGGGAAGTGTTCCCCGTACACCTCGTTGACCCGGCCAAAGTCGGCGACGTCGGCGAGGAATATGGTGGTCTTGACCACGTCGGCAAAGCCCAGACCCAGGTCGGAGAGGATGTTGCCGAGGTTGGTCAGGACCAGCCGGGCCTGGTCGGCCACGTCTTCCGGGGTGGGACCGCCGGCCGGGTCGATGGCCACCTGGCCCGAGATGAACACGAATCCGTTGGCCTCCGTCGCAACCGAGTATGGGGCGATCGGCCTGGGAGCGGACGCCAGGGTCGGAACGGTTTTCGGCATGCGTGGTTCTCCTCCGACGAGTCCAGGCAGGCTACCCCAGCCGCAACCAGTTGGTTTCGGCCCCAGACGCGACGAAGGCGGGCTCGATGCCCGCCTTCACCAACAGGTGCGCCGTCGCTCAGCTGAAGCTGTTGCCGCAGCCGCAGCTGCGGGACACGTTGGGATTGTCGATCGCAAAACCGGCCCCCATCAGACCGTCCTTGAAGTCGAGGGTCGATCCCCGCAGGCGCTCGACGGACTGGTTGTCCACCACGACTCGCACGTCACCGAACTGCTCGACCACGTCGCCATCCTCGGTCTCCGAGTCGAAGAACATCTCGTAGGAGAACCCGCTGCACCCACCGGGACGTACGGCCATGCGCAGGGCCAGGTTGGGGTCACCCTCGGCCTGGACCAGTTCCCGGATCTTGTTCACGGCGTTGTCGGTGAGGGTGATCGCCTTGGGCGGCTGGGTTGACTTGATGGACAGCAACTGGGTCATGCTTCGAACCTCATTGGGGACGGCTGATGATGATTGTAACGCCAAGCGGCCCGTGAACAATTCCCACTATGGCCATAGTGGAAATTAGCCTGAGCGGGTGATCACCACCACCGAATCCGTCTACGAAGCGCTGCGGGGCGTGATCGATCCCGAATTGGGCGGTGACATCGTCACGTTGGGGATGGTGAGCGGGGTCTCGATCGACAACGGTGTGGTGGTGGTCGACATCGCCCTCACCATCGCCGAGTGCCCGATGCGTGGACAGATCGAAGGAGACACCGTCCGTAGGGTCAAGTCCCTCCCGGGGGTGTCCGAGGTGGTGGTTCGCACCACCGCCATGACCAAGTCGCAGCGAGCCGATCTGATGGCGGTAGCCCGCAAGCGGGCCCGGGATTCGGCAGAACTGACCCAGGTCCACCCCACCACCCGGGTGATCGCCGTGAGCTCGGGCAAAGGCGGGGTCGGAAAGTCCTCTGTGAGCGTCAACCTTGCGATCGCCCTGCACGGACTCGGGTACCGGGTTGGTCTGCTCGATGCCGACATCTGGGGGTTCTCGATCCCGCGAATGCTGGCCGCCGAGGAGCGACTGGAGGCCGACGAGATCACCCGGCTCATCACCCCGGTCACGGTGCAGGGGATCAAACTCGTCTCGACCGGGCTCATCATCGAGTCGGAGGAGACCGCCCTCATGTGGCGGGGACTCATGCTCTCCAAAGCCCTCGAACAGTTCCTCAAGCAGGTCTCATGGGGCGAGCTCGACTATCTCGTGATCGACATGCCGCCGGGGACCGGCGACATCCAGATGGCACTGTCCCGGCTGTTGCCGCAGGCGGAGATGGTAGTGGTTACGACACCGCAGAAGGCGGCCCAGAAGGTGGCCGTGAGGGTGGCGGACATGGCGCGCCGGTCATACATGCCGATCGTCGGCGTGATCGAGAACATGTCGGGATTCACCTGTGAACACGGGGTGACCTACGACCTGTTCGGGGCGGGCGGGGGAAGTGAACTGGCCGACGACCTCTCGGTCCCGCTCATCGCCCGCATCCCGCTGGACGCGGCAGTCGTGACCGGCGGCGACGAGGGACTACCCGTCACTTCGGCCGATCCGAACAACCCTGCGGCGCTGGCATTTCAGAGGGCGGCCGAGATCCTGGTGGGACTGGTGCCACCGGCCCAGGACGAAACCTGCACCGGCCGTATCGCCAAGCTGCTGGAGGGGTTGGAGTCCCAACCCGCCCAGGTCACAGCTTGAAGATCTCGGCTGAGAACGGCTCCTTCGGCTGATCGGACAGGACAACGGTGCCGATGATCTTGTCGGCCAGCGTCTGCCGCATCGGGTCCCACAACGGGAACAGGTAGCCGATGTAGCAGATGATCTGGTCGACGATGTGAGCCAGGCCTCGCACGATCCCCATCCCGCCACCGAGCACCTGTCCGTCGGCCAACTTCACGACCTTGAGTCCCATCACCCGCTTGCCGGGCGAGGCACCTCGTTGACCGGTCATGTAGAGAATGTAGAAGTAGTAGGCGGCAACCACCAGATACAGAAGGCCGCTGACGAGTGCCGCGAGGGTGTCGCTCACCGCCCCGATGATGGCCGAGACGATGGCGATCACGATGTAGGCGGCCAGTGCCGCCGCGTAGTCGATCAGAGTGGCCACCGCCCGCTTCCCGAAATCGGCCAGCGGACCCCACTGCGATATGCCCGGTGCCGGTGCTCCTCCGGGAGGGGGCGGAGGCGGAGGAGGCGGAGGGCTTCCCGGTTCGGTCATCTCGATCCCTTTCTCGGCGTGGCCGAATTCAAGCAGGGCGAGACCCCGCGCAGCGGGAGGATGACCGACCGACTCGCTCCTCGAGTTCCCCGGCCGCCGCCGGAGCCGGCCGGGTCGGCTCCGAGGAGGTTCACCGTACGTCGTCGAATGACTAGTCACTCCGGGTGAATTGAGAACAAACTGGATTCCCGACCGCGCGCAGGCCGATGATGGGGGGGAACGTGCCACGGCAGATGACCGGCACCAGGACGGAACACACTGGTGACTGGTAGGGGTCTCGGGTGCTGGGAGGCTACCGGGCAACAAACGGGGGCAGGGAGGATCGGGTTCGGGTCGATCGTCGTAAACGACGGTCGACCCGAGTCAGACCCGACGGAGACAAATCGACCGACCAACCCGATCGACATCACGACTTCGAGCGCTGTTTATCCCCTTCACGGCGCTCGATTCGGACGAGGGCCTGAGGTTCCCCCGCAGGCCCTCGTCCTATTTGGAATCCCCCTCGACCCTCCAGCGACCCGACAGGATCCGGATGACACCATCGGCGGCCAGTTTGCGGAGATGAGCGTCTACCGATCGCGCCGCCAGCGGATGGAGGCTCGGATCGACCTCCCGGTACACGACCTCCACCACCTCGCCGACCGAGGTCGCCCCCGCCCGGACGGCCGCCAGGATCTCTCCCTCCCGCTGCAGACGGTGGGCGATGTACCAGGAGATCACCTGGCGGGGAGAATCGATCTCGGGACCGTGCCCGGGGTAGAGGCGGGTGAGATCGAAGGCAGCCAACCGCTCGAGCGAGCCCAGGTAGGCGGCCACATCCTCCACCATCACCGAGGATCCTCCCATGATGTGATCTCCGGTGAACAAGGTCGACCCGAGGCGGAGACAGAGGTGGTCCTCGGAATGACCGGGCGTGTGGACTGCCACCAGATCCACCCCCGGAACCCCGATCGCCGACCCGTCGCTCAGGATCCGATCAGGGACGAAGTCCGGCCCTGGTCGGTTGCCGAGGGCGGGCACCCCCAAATCCCGGGCTAACGGATTGGCCAGAGGGGCGTGGTCTGGATGGGTGTGGGTCACCACCACCGCTGCCGGTCGGCGGTCGCCGATGACCATCTCGATCGCCCGACGGTGATCGCCATCGATCGGTCCCGGGTCGATGATCACCGCCACCTCGTCGCCCACGACGTAGGTGTTGGTCCCCGGCCCCGTGAACGGACCGGGGTTGTTGGCGAGAACCCGATCGATCCTCACGACTCGAACCGGGGATCGCCGGCCACCTCGATCTCGGCGCGGCCACCCCGTTCGAACAACCTCGGTTCGATCTGGGGGATCCGATCGAGCGATCGCACCGCCGAGAGCAAATCGGCCACCAGGCCAAAACCGCCCACGTAGCGCAGGTGGGCGATCGTGGGGAAGATCATCGGGAACTCTCCGGCGGATTCCCGGGAGAGGGCCTCTGCCACGGGGACCCACTCGATCCGTTCGAACTCGCTGCTCACCACGCTCGGTGACGCCCCGGCCTCCTCGATGACGAGATAGAAGCGGGTGTCGAAGCGCCGCTTGACCGGTCGGGGGGTCACCCAGTTGGACAGGTAGACCAGACGGTCGGTGGCGAAGCGGGCGCCCTGCTCCGACAGGCTCCGATGGAGATCGCCCACCAGTTCGAGGCTAGGCACGGCGGGAGTGGTGATGAGGATCCCGGTCTCCTCCGCCGTCTCCCGCAATCCCGCCAGCCTCCAGGCGAGCTCGTCATCCCCGCCCGCCGCCTCGACATCGATCGGCTCCACGGCCCCGCCGGGAAAGACCCAGATCCCTCCGAAGGCGCCGCCCGCCGGGCGGAGGCCCATCACCACCTCGATCCCGTCGCCGTCCCGAACCAGGAGGACGGTGGCAGCCGGGATCGGTTTCATGCGGCGACGATACCGGGCAGCGATCAGCCGACAGCTTTCAGCTATCAGCTATCGGCCGTCAGCGATCAGCCGTCGGCTGTCAGCTAGCCGCAACTCCGGAGGGTCCCGAGAGCCTTGGCCCCGCAACCAGCAACGTCGGAC
>Ga0209798_10000917_pt1 | contig 18006 bp, 12 predicted proteins | sample DOMMetBare3Fresh_FD_187475 | JGI IMG/M metagenome (GOLD analysis project Ga0209798, IMG submission 187475) | Wetland sediment microbial communities from St. Louis River estuary, USA, under dissolved organic matter induced mercury methylation -... | ecosystem: Environmental > Aquatic >...
AGGCTGCGCGCCTTCGGACCGGCCGCCTGCGAGAGCGTCGCCATGTGCGGGCAGGGGATTTCGCGCAGCGCCCGCTTGATCTCCGGAATGGTGTCGAGCCCCATCGGCTTCGCCATGTCGGCGCCCGCCTCCATGAAAAGCTGGCAGCGCGCGATGGCGTCGTCGACCGAGGTCACGCCGGCGGCGTCGGTGCGGGCCGCGATGTAAAGATCGGGATCGCGCCGCGCGTCGAGCGCGGCTTTGAGCTTGGCCAGCATCTGCTCGACCGGGATGATCTGCTTGCCCGGCAGGTACCCGCACCGGTTCGGAAACACCTGATCGCTGATGAAGATGCCGGCGACGCCCGCCGCCTCGAAGGCGCGCACCATCTGGCGCACGTTGTTGACGCCGCCGAAACCGGTGTCGGCGTCGACATAGACCGGGATCTCAACCGCGCCGCAGACGCGTGCGTAGTGGTCGGCGTAGTCGCGCATGTTCGACTGGCCCATGTCGGCCTGCGCCAGCATGCTGCCGATCGCCGCATAGCCGCCGGCCACCATCGCCTCGAAGCCTTCGGCCTCGATGACGCGCGCCGACAGCGCGTCATAGGCGCCCGGCATCAGGACCAGCCGCTTGCCGCCCATGATCTGGCGGAATGTCTTGCGAGCACTCATCCTTTTCTCCTCTCCAGCTCGGCAAATTCGGCGTCATCCTGAGGTGCTCACCGAAGGTGAGCCTCGAAGGATGGCCGCAAGTCGGGGCCGTTCACCCATTCGAGGCTCGGTCGCATCGCAGCCAAGTGTATGCAGCTTGCGCCTGCTACGGCGACCTCGCGCCTCAGGGTGACGGGTCGAAGCCCGTGTTTGCATTAACTCCTGCTATCCCGTGCCGTCTGCAACCACGGATGCTGTGCCGCGATGTCCTGCTCGAAGGCCACGATGTCCTCGGTGTGCTTGAGCGTGAGCCCGATGTCGTCGAGGCCCTCCAGGAGCCGCATGCGATCGGCAGCCGCGATGGTGAAAGTGATGTCGGGGCCGCCGGGCCCGCTGATGGTCTGGGTCTCAAGATCGACCGTGAACGGCGCGGCGCCGTTGGCCGCAATCACGCGCTCTTCGAACGCGTCTGCCTCGGCCGGCGCGAGCACGATCGGCAGGAGCCCGTTCTGCAGGCAATTCTCGCGATAGATGTCGGCGAAGCTTTTCGCTACGATCACCTTGATGTTGTTGGCGAGCATGCCCCACACCGCCGACTCGCGCGAGGAGCCGGCGCCGAAATTCTGCCCCGTGACCAGAATGCCCGCGTTGCGAAACTGCGGCTTGTTGAGCACGAAGTCCGGATCCTCGCTGCCGTCGTCGCGCCTGCGCGCGCGCATGAACAGAAGCTCCTTGTAGTCGGGCTTGAGATTGCGCATCGCCTGGATGGGCGCGATCTGGTCGGTGTTGATGTCGTCCTTGATCAGCGGGACGGCGACGCCGGTATGGGACTTGAAGGGCTGCATCAGGGGTTCCCTGCCAAAGATTGCCCCGCCATCAGCTGGCGCACGTCGGTGATGCGGCCGGTGACGGCGGCAGCTGCCGCGGTCGCCGGGCTCGCCAGATGGGTGCGCACCTTGGGGCCCTGCCGGTTCTCGAAATTGCGGTTGGTGGTGGAGACGATGCGCTCGCCGGGCTCACCGCGGTCGCCGTTGCCGCCGGCGCACATCGAGCAGCCGGATTCGCCCCAGGCGAAGCCGGCGTCGCGGAACACGCGGTCGAGGCCTTTTTCCTCCGCCTGCCGCTTGACGGTCGAGGAGCCCGGCACCACGAGCGCAACGACGCCGTCGGCGAGGCGCCGTCCGCGCACCACCGCGGCGGCGGCCTCGAGGTCGCCCAGGCGCGCATTGGTGCAGGAGCCGATGAACACGCGATTGACGGGGAGCCCGACCAGCGGCATGCCGGGCTTAAGCCCCATATAGGCGTAGGCGCTTTCCATGGCGGCACGGCGGCCTTCGCGGGTGCCTGCAACATCGGGCACGCGCTCGCTGATCCCGACCACCTGGCTCGGGTCGGTGCCCCAGGTGATCTGCGGCTCAAGCGTGCTGCAGTCCAGCGTGTGCTCCTGGTCGAACACGGCTTTGTCGTCGCTCTTGAGCGCGCGCCACTGCGCGAGCGCCTGATCCCATTGCGCGCCCTGCGGCGCCCATGGCCGCCCGTTGAGCCACGCAAATGTCGAGTCGTCCGGCGCGACGAAGCCAGAGCGCCCGCCCATCTCGATGTTGAGGTTGCACAGCGTCATGCGCTGCTCGATCGGCATCGCGCGCACCACCGCGCCCGCATATTCGACCACGAAGCCGCGCCCGCCCGACACGCCGAGCTCGGCGATGATGCGCAGCGCCACGTCCTTGGCGGTGACCTGCGCGCCAAGCTTGCCCTCGAGGCGAATGCGCATGCTCTTGGGCCGCTTCAGTGCCATCACCTGCGTCGCCAGGATGTGGGCAAGCTCGGTGGTGCCGCAGCCGAACGCGAGCGCTCCGAGCCCGCCAACGGTGGAAGCGTGGCTGTCGGGAACCGCATGCGTTGCGCCCGGCAGCACCATGCCGATCTCGGGCGCGACCACGTGCGAGATGCCCTGCTCGGGATCGCCGAGATCGAACACCCGGATGCCGTTCCGGCGGCTGCCTTCACGCATGGCGCGCAGGAATGGCGCGCCGTCTGGATTGGTGGTGTCGGTGCGGCCGGGCCGGGTAGAGACGGTGTGATCCTGCATCGAGAAGGTGAGGTCGGGCCGGCGCACCGGGCGGCCCTGCTTCTCGAGCGACTCGAAGGCGTGCGGGGCGTGCAGCTCATGCAGCACATGGCGGTCAATGTAGATCAGCTCGCGGCCGTCGATCCGCGTCGCCACCAGATGGGCGTCCCAGATCTTCTCGAACAGGGTTTTGGGCATGGGTGACTCGACCAGGAGGTGGGGCGGGGGACGCCGTTCGTTCTCGTTGCCGCGCATCTTGCGGTGCGCGACCCGCGATAGCAAGCGTGGATGGCAGGCGGCGCGATTGAAATCATGTGGTCGCTTCGTTCGGCCAAAAAAAACTGAGGCGCGTTCCTCGGCTTTCTTCCGTTGTCCGCGCGCAGGCGGGAACCCAGGGCCAAGTCCGCCAATTTCTCAAAGACTGGGACTTGGGACTGCGATAGCTTGCCTGGCGAGTGTCAGGGATTGGCGAGTTGGATGTGCCAGTCCGCCCCGGGGAGGACGCCATGATTTATTCGCGCCGTAGCGTTCTGCGGTTGTCAGCGGCCGCGCTGCCGATGGCGTCGCAATTCGCAAGCGCACAGACCTATCCGACGCGGCCGATCACACTGGTGGTGCCGTTTGCGCCCGGCGCCGGGACCGACGCGGTCGCGCGGATTATGGGCCGCTGGCTGTCGCCGCGCCTGGGCCAGACGGTCGTGGTCGAGAACAAGCCCGGTGCCGGCACCATTCTGGCCACTCAGTCGGTCGTGAATGCGCCGGCCGACGGCCACACCGTGCTGTTCGTCTCGACCAGCGGCGCGACCAATCCGACCTTCTATCCGACGCTGCCCTACAGCTTCCTGCGCGACATCACGCCAGTCTCGGGGCTGGTCTCAGGCCCGTTCGTGATGGTGGTGAACCCGTCGCTGCCGGCGAAAAATATTGCCGAGTTCATCACCTACGCCAAAGCCAATCCTGGCAAGATCAGCATGGCCTCGACCGGTGCCGGCACGGCGGTTCACCTGTCCGGCGAATTGTTCAAGGTGATGACCGGTGTCGACATGGTGCACGTGCCCTATCGGGGCGGTGCACCGGCGATCACGGACCTGATCAGCGGCCAGGTGCAGGTGCTGTTCTCGGATGTTCCGGGTGCGCTTCCCCACATCAGAAGCGGCGCGCTGCGCCCGCTCGCGGTGACGACGGCGAGCCGCTCGGCCTTCCTGCCGGACGTGCCGGCTGTCGGCGAGACCGTTGCCGGCTATGCGTCGAGCACCTGGTACGGAACCGGCGTGCCGAAAGGCACGCCGTCCGATGTGATCGAGCGATTGAACCGCGAGATCAACGCGGGGCTGACTGATCCGACGATCAGGGGACAGTTGACCGAATTGGGCGTTACGCCGCTGGTGTTTACCCCCGCAGAGTTCCGAGCGCACATCGAAGCTGAGACCGAGAAGTGGGCCAAGGTCATCCGCGCGGCCAATATCAAGGCGGAGTGAGGGCGCCGGTGGCGGATTACGCCTTCGGCTCATCCGCCCTACGCGCTGCGGTGCTTATGATTGCGCCCTCTCCCCCTTGCGGGAGAGGGCATGAAGGCGCGTCAGCACATTACAATTGGGTGCGGGACAATTGGGTGCGGGGCTTCTTTGCAACAAGCAAAGGCATATAACGAAGCAACCCCCCTCACCAACCCGCATTTGTTGCTGCTATCTTGAGCCCTCTCCCGCGAGGGGAGAGGGCACGAGAGGCGAGCGCCGAGTTTGGGGACGCAGGAAGGCCAATCCGCGTTGCGCCGCTGCCGTCTCACTCCCCCCTTAACTGCACCTCTCCCGCGCGGCGATATTGGCTCGGCCATTTGAGGCCGGTGTAGCTCTGCGCGCGGGCGGCGTGGCGGGGGAAATAGGCGTCCTCCAGATAGCCGCGCCCGAGCGCGCACATGTCGGCCCGGCCGGCCGCCACGATGGTGTTGATGTCGGCGTGGCTGACGATGCCACCCACCGCCATGGTGGGAATACCGAGCTCGTTGCGGATCTGGTCGCTGAAGGTGGCTTGGAACACGCGGCCATCGACCGGGCGCTGCGCGCTCGAGACCCCGCCGGTGGACACCGCGAGAATATCGTTGCCGGCGGCGTGCAGCATGCGGCCGATCTCGATCGCGTCGTCGATGGTGGTGCCGCCCTCGATCCAGTCGACCGAGGAGATCCGGGTCGAGATCGGCTTGTGCGTCGGCCAGGCGGCGCGCACGGCGTTGAACACTTCGAGCGGAAAGCGCATGCGGTTCTCCAGCGAGCCGCCATACTCGTCGGTACGCCGGTTGGTGAGGACTGAGATGAACGACGACATCAGATAGCCGTGCGCATAGTGCAGCTCGATCATGTCGAAGCCGGCCAAGTCCGACATCTCGGTCGCGCGCACGAAGGCGTCGCGCACCTTGTCCATGTCGGTCCGTGTCATCTCGCGTGGCACCTGGCGGCCTTCCGCGAACGCGAGCGGGGAGGGTGCGATCAGCTCCCACTTGGCTTCGCCGAGCGACTTGTGACCTTCCCAGGAGCGGGTGAGCGAGCCCTTGCGGCCGGCATGCGCGAGCTGCACCGCGATCTTGGACTCGCTGTTGGCGTGCACGAAATCGGTGACGCGCTTCCAGGCCGGCACGTGCTCGGGCTTGTACATGCCGGCGCAGTGCAGGCTGATGCGGCCCTCCGGAAGGACATCGGTCATTTCGGCGATGATCAGCCCGGCGCCCCCGATGGCGCGGCTGCCGAGATGGACGAGATGCCAGTCGTTCACGGTGCCGTCCGTGGCCGAGTACTGGCACATCGGCGAAACCACGACCCGGTTGGGGATGGTCAGGCCGCGCAGCCGAATGGGCGCGAACATCGGCGGCGGCGGCCGGTTGCTCTCCGGCGCCGTGCCCGCCACCAGCGCATCGACCGCTCGCACCAGATCAGGCGCCGCCTTTTCGATGCGCGCATAGGTGAGCCGCATGCTGTTGGTCAGGAGCGAGAAGCAGAACTGCTCGAACGGCAGCTCCCGATAGCGGCGCACATGCTCGGACCAGGTGAGGGACGCCTCCGAAGCGCGCTGCAGGCTCTCGGCCTTGGGGCGGCGCCCGGCCTCGTAGGCGTCGAGCGCTTCGCCGATGCTTCCGCCGGACGACAGATGCTCGGCGAGCGTCTCGGCGTCCTCGAGCTGCGAGCGCAGGTCGAGCCCCACCGAGCCGTGCGACGTATAGGCGGCGCGGCCGATGACAACGACATTGCCGGCATGCCAGGGGCGACTTCGCACCGTGGCGAACGAATCCCAGATCGAGCCGTCGGCGGCTGCCACGATGCGATCGAGCGGCAAGGCAAAAAGCTTGCGGCAGAGCGCGATGATGCATTCGGGCGGCGCCTTGTCGAGCCCGCTCACCCGCAGCGTCTCGGCTGGCGTTTCCACCACCACGCTCGAGCCATTGGGGCCGCGCGGCACTTTGTACGCATGAAAGATGCCATGCTCCGTCGCGCGGAAAAAATACTGCAATGCGTCGGTGGGCTCGGCCGACTGGAACACGACCGAGCGGTTGCTGCTGCGGCGCAGCTCGGCTGAGAGCCCAGCCGTCCGGGTTTCGCCGTCGGGGCCATCGGCTGCGACCAGGAGATCGGAGCGCCGATCGTCATCGGCGAGGTCGCGGCGCTCGAATGTGCAACCGAGCTGCGCGGCGCGCTGCTTGAGCGCGCCCACGAGCGCCGTCCGGTCGATGGATGCGTATGTGAGCCCCCGGGTCTCGAAGGTCCGCCCCTCGGCGTCGATGCTGACGCGGTCGAACGAGACGATCGCCGGCTTGATCGCGTCGAGCGTCTCGCTGTCGGCGAGCGCCAGCCGCGGCTTGAGCGGGTTGCAGACGATCGTCGCCGGCGCAGACGGCTGCGGCGCGGTCTCGATGAAGCGCACCACATGGGACGGATCGCGCCGCTTGAGCAGGATGCCGAGATAGAGCCCGGCGGGGTCCGTTCCGACGCACGTCACTTTCATTGTCGCTTACTCTTCCTGTCAGGGTGTCGCCAGCACGCGGCTGTGGCCGGAAAGCGGCGTCCAGGCGTCGAGCATCTTGAGCGTGTTGCGGATGACCGCGGCCTGGTTGCACAGCACTGGCTTGCCGAACTCGGCTTCAAGCCGCACCGCGACCGGCTCGGCGATCCAGGAGCCGCCGCCGATATAAATCGCGTCACAGTCGGGATGCTCCAGAAAGGCGCGCCGGCCGAGCTCATAGGCGAGCTGCATGTGGTCGCCGGCATCGAACTGATGAAAATCCGCCGGTTTGAGCGACTTCGTGGTCTCGCCGACGACGCTCACGCCGCCACGAGCGAAAAAGGCGGCAAGCGAGCGGTTCATCTCCTCGGTCCATTTGTTGACTGCCACGACCTTGCGGATGCCGAGGTCGGTGGCCGCACGCACGACCGAGAGCACGGTCGAGGTGGCGGGCAGCCGCGTGTAGCTCGCCATATGCGCAACCATGCGGTCATGCGCCTCGATCCCGAGCAGGATCGGCAGTGGCACGCCGTTCTGGATCACCAGGTTGATGCCGCGCTCCATGAGCTGGTCGAGATAGCGCTCGAGCGGCGCGAATACGCGCTCGACGTCGTCGCGCGAGAATTCGCGCAGGCCGACACCGATCATCACCAGCATGACGCCTGAAGGAACCAGCCGGTAGAACTCGAAGGCGTGATTGTCGATCACCGACCCTGGCATCAGGCAGCCGATCTTGAGCCTGGGTACGCTACTCTCGAACATCCGATCTCCCACGACGGCAGGAGCTCCAGCGGGTTTCCACGTGGCGTTGTCGTTGCGCCGGCCGCATGCCATCCGTATCATGATTGCAGCAAGGCTGTCGGCTCACAAGACCGATGACGCTGGGACCATGAACGCCTGGTCGAACGCATACGGGTTGGCGCTCGGCGCCGTCTTGGCGGCGAGCCTCGCGGGCGGCGTGGCGGTCGCGGCGCCGGACGACTTCTATGCCGGCAGGACCATCAGCATCATCACCAGTGGCGGCGGCGCCTACGAGGCCTACGGCCGCGTCCTGGCGCGCCACATGCCGCAATATATCCCCGGCCATCCGACCATGATCGTGCAGGCGATGCCGGGCGCGGGTGGGGCGCGCGCGGCGAGCTATCTCTACAAGGCGGCCGCGCGCGACGGCAGCGTGATCGGTGGCGTCCATGGCGCGGTGCTGACCGCGCCGTTCCTCAATCCGGGCGCGGCTGACTTCGACGTGACGAAGTTCTCCTGGATCGGCAACGCCACGCGCGACAAGTATGTCGGCTATGTCTGGCACACCGCGCCAGCGCAGTCGCTCGCGGAGGCGAAGACCAAGCAGCTCGTCGTGGGCGGAACCAGCGTCGGCGGCCTGGGCATCGATGCCGCGATCGTCCTGAAGGAGATCTTCGGCTACAGGCTCAAGATCGTCTCGGGCTACAAGACCAGCAACGAGGTCAAGATCGCGCTCGAGCGCGGCGAGGTCGAAGGCACGCTCGGCAATGCGTTGTCGAGCCTCAATCAGACCGATTGGCTCGCGCGCAAGCTCGTCCGTGTCATCGTGCAGCACGGCAGCAGCAAGCACCGCGAGCTTGCCGATGTGCCGCTGTTGCGCGATCTCGCGCGCGACGAGGCCGAGCGGCAGATGATCGATATCCTGAACGTGCGCGACGAATTCACGCGGCCTTATCTTGCGCCACCCGGCATCCCGCCGGCGCGGCTCGAGATGCTGCGACGCGCGTTCGATGCGGCCGTGCGCGATCCCGCGTTCCTCGCCGACGTGCGGCGCCAGAAGCTCGAAGTCGAAGGGCCGTCGACTGGCGAGGAGATCGCGGCCGTGGCCGACAAGCTGGCGCGCACCCCGCCTGCCGTCGTCGAGCGGCTCGTCGCCCTGTTGAGCAGCTATAAATGAGGAAACGCATGCGCCGCCTTGCCCTTCTGGCGCTCGCTGCCGCCGCCCTGGCGGGGTCGGCCGCTGCGCAGGACTTTTACCGCGGCAAGACCCTCACCATTCTGGTTGGGTTCTCGCCCGGTGGCGGCTTCGACCTCAACGCGCGGGTGCTCGCCCGCCATATCGGCCGCCACATTCCCGGCAACCCGACCGTGGTGGTGCAGAACATGCCGGGCGCCGGCAGCCTCACGGCGGTGCACTATCTCGACCTCTCGGCGCCGAAGGATGGCACCGTCCTCGACATCTTCAACTTCGGCAACATCGGCGATTCACGCCTCAACCCCGACAAGATCAGGATAGATTTCCGCAAGTTCAGCTGGGTCGGCAGCATCAGCCAGGACCTCACGGTCTGCTATGTCTGGCATGGCTTCGGGGTGAAGACGATCGCCGACCTCAAGAGTAAGCCGCGGGTCCATATGGGCCTCACCGGCATGGGCTCGTCGTCCGACACCAACCAGCGCATCCTGAAGAACATCTTCGGCGTGCGCGTGCAGCAGGTCGCGGGCTATCCGGGCAGCGCCGAGCAGCGCATCGCGATCGAGCGCGGCGAGCTCGACGGCGACTGTGGCGCCTGGAGCAGCATCCCGCTCGAGTGGATCGAGGGCCGCAAGATCGTGCCGGTGATCCGCTCGGGGCCTTCGACCGCGCCCGACATGCCGCCCGACGTGCCCTATAGCGTCGACATCGCGCCGAGCGAGCGCGACCGTCAGGTGCTGCGGGTGCTGCTCGCGTCCGCGCAGGTCGGCCGGCCGTTCATCGCCTCGCAGGCGGTGCCGGCGGAGCGCGTGACGATTCTTCGCGACGCCTTCAACGCCACCATGCAGGACCCGCAGTTCATCGCCGAGGCGCAGAAGCTGCGGCTGCCGATCTCGCCCAAGACCGGCGAGGAGGCGCTCAAGGTGGTCGAGGACATCTACGCGACGCCGGACGACATCGTGGCGACGGCCCGCAAGGTGACGGCGGAGTAGATGGCTTGCGCCCTGCGTGCCGGCTGCCCGCACGTCACGCCCGCACGAGCTTGTCCTCGAGCCAGTTGCCGATCTCGGCGCAGGCGAGCGTCAGATAGTCGCGCTGGCAATGCTGCGCGCCGCCTTCTTCGCCGGTGAAGACACGCAGCGTCTTGTCGGGCGAGCCGCAGGCCTCATAGAGCGCCTGCGCGTCCTTGAGCGGGACCTGCTCGTCGTCGGCGCCGTGCAGGACCAGGAACGGGCAGCGCATCTTCTGCACCACCCCGTCGAGCCGGAACGGCTCCAGCCGCTTGAGCGCCTCCTCGAGCGTATCGACGCCCAGGATCCACATGATGTGATGGCCCGGCACCGAGAGCGCAGCCTTGAAATTCGCCTCCACGCGCCGCTTCCACACCGCGTGATAGTCCCAGATCGCGCCCCACGCGACGCAGGCCGCAAAGCGCGGCTCGAGCGACGCGCAACGCGGCGCGTAGTAGCCGCCAAGGCTGATGGCGAGCATGCCGATCCGCTTGGGGTCGACGTCGGCGCGCTTTTCCAGGAAGTCGACGCAGGCGCTGCCCGCGGCCTCGTAGTCGTGGCGCAGGTGCATGCCGCGAAAGCGGATCGCCTCGCCGGTGCCGGGGCCGTCCATGACCAGCACCGAGATGCCGCGCTTGATCAGATCGGGCACGCCGGCGACGAATTGGATCTCCTTGGTGATGTCGAGGCCGTCGAAGAACACCACGCACGGTGTGCGCGCGGATTTCGCGTTCTGGGCATGCACGAAATAGCCGGGTAGATGCTTGCCTTCGAACGGCACCTCGACGATCTCGATTCTGTAGTCGGTATGGCGAACGAACTGGTGGAAGCAGTCGACACCGGCGCGAAATGCATCGAGTGCGCGCTGGTCCTTGGGCGTGCGGAAGCGCTCGCCCATGTGATAGTACTGCGCGGCGCGCAGATAGAAGGCGGCCGCCGACACCGGATGGCTGCCGTAGCGCTCGGCGCCCGCGCGCACCTCGTCGGCGATCGTGAGGAAGGCGTCGAACCAGGCCTCGTCGTCGTCCGCGCGCTTGCCTTCGAGCATGCGGCCGATCTTATGCAATTCCCCGATCTCGGCGCCGCCATAGAAGCCGCGGCCGAGCACGGTCACAAAGGCCGCCGACCAGCGGTAGTTGCCCGGGAAGTACATGAAGTATTTCGGTGCGTTGGACATGGGGGCACTCCTCGCCTGCGCATTTCTCGGTCTGTCGTCCCCGCGCAAGCGGGGACCCATAAACACGGGCCCCTGGAATGTGGGTCCCCGCCTGCGCGGGGACGACATTCGAGAGGCAAGTGGACTACACATCCCACGGCGGTACGCGGTCGGTCGGATTGGCGATGCGGCCGTCCGGCCGCTTGAGCGCGTCGATGCGGGCCATCTCCTCGCTGCTGAGCGAGAAATCGAACACGGCGATGTTGTCGGCCATGCGGGCCGGGTTCGACGAGCGCGGGATCGGGGCGACGATCTCCTTCTGGATGAGCCAGCGCAGCGCCACCTGTGCGATGGTCTTGCCCTTGGCGCGCGCGATCTCGCCGAGCACCGGGTCCTTGAAGATGCGGCCGCGCCCGAGCGGGCAATAGGCGGTGTAGATCAGTCCGCGCGCGCGGCAGGCGTTGAGCAGCGTGGTCTGGTCCAGATAGGGATGATACTCGGCCTGCAGCGTCACCAGCGGCTCCGGGCAGAGCGCGATCGCCTGGTCGAGGAGCGCGATGTTGAAATTGGCGACGCCGACGTGGCGGGCGAGCCCCTGCCGCTTCGCCTTGGCGAGCGCGCCCATGGGCTCGGCCAGCGGAATCGCGAGGTTGGGCCAGTGCACCAGGAGCAGGTCGACATAGTCGACGCCGAGCGTCTTCAGGCTCTCGTCGACCGAGCGGGCGAAATCATCGGCGCGCAGATATTCATGTGACACCTTGGTGCACAGGAAAATATCGGCGCGCGGCACGCCCGACGCGCGCAGGCCTTCGCCGACCTGTCGCTCGGTGCCGTATTTCCAGGCGGTGTCGATGTGCCGGTAGCCGAGCTTGAGTGCGGTCGCGATGTGCTCGGCGCGCACGTCGCCCATGCCCGAGGTGCCGAGCCCGATCACCGGCATGGTGGCGCCATGCGCCGACAAGGCAGGGATCGTCATCACGTTCTCCGACCGCTGTGCGGGCGCACCATAACATCAGCCGATCAAGTCGCCACCAGCCCCTGGCGGCGTGCGATCAGCCAGTAGAGCGCGATCGGCGGCGTCATCATCAGCAGCATCACGATGGCGAGCGCGGACGCCTGGCCAAGCCCGCCGCCGAGCCATAGGCTCCAGACCACGACCGGGAACGTGACGTTGTCGGCGGTCGAGAGGATCACGGCGAGCGTGAGCTCGCGGAAGACGAGCAGCGCGATCCACAGCCAGGCGTAGAGCAGCGTCGGCGCGAGCAGCGGCACCACGATGCGGCGGAAGCCCTGCCAAGCGGTGGCGCCGCTCATCTGTGCCGACTCTTCCAGCTCGGCGTGGATCTGGATCAGGCCCGAATTGGTCATGCGGGTGGCGTAGCTGATGCGCGCAATGACGAACACGATCAGGAGGAGCCAAATCGTTCCATAGAGCGGCAGCGCCCGCTGCAGCACGAACAACGCAAGCAGGAGCGCGCCAACCCCGAATACGATCGAGGGCACCGCGTGCGGCAGGAACGCGATGAAGTCAAAGGCAGCGCGGCCGCGGATGCGCGAGCGCAGCACGATCCAGGAGAAGGCGAGTGCGATCGCGAGCGTCACCGTCGGCACCAGCACGGCGAGGATCGCGGTGTTGGCGAGCGCCTTGAACACGATCTCCCAGGGTAGCGACGCATAGTGGTTGAGCGACACGAACGCGAAGGCGCGCTGCGACGGCAGCTGGAAGAACGGCAACAGCGAGCTCCAGATCAGGAGCAGGATCGGCAGGAGCTTGCTCAGCACCAGGTAGCTGCCGATGAAGAGCCACGCGACGTAGACGCGGCGCCCGAGCCGGATGATCTTCGGCCGATAGGCCCGCCCGGTGACGACGGCGAATCGCCGCGAGCGCGCCTGCATGCGGCCGTACCAGAAGCTCATCGCGGCCGCGATCGCCATCGCGACGGTCGAGAGCGCGGCGGCGAGCCCGTATTTCGGCAGCACGTCCTGCGGATTGAGCAGGAGATAGAGATAGGTCGTGAAGGTGAAGATGCGATTGCCCCAGCCGATGATCGCCGGCACGTCGAAGGCCGCGAACGCGGTCATGAAGATGTAGATCGAGGCCGCGAGGATGCCCGGCCAGGCGAGCCGCACCGTGATGCGCCGGATGACGCGCCAGGGGCCGGCGCCGTGCATCTCGGCGGCTTCCTCGAGCGTCGGGTCCATGGAGCGGAACACCGCGGCGGTCATGATGAAGGCGAGCGGCGCGAGGTTGAGCCCCTGCACCCAGCCCATGCCCATGATGCTGGTGATGTTGAGCGGCGGACCGGAAAGCCCAAAGGTTGTGACCAGGAACTGGTTCACGAGCCCGATGCGCGGATGCAGCAGGAACAGCCAGCCCATGCCGGCCGCGAAGCCCGGGATCAGCAGGCCAACCGCCATCAGGGTGAACAGCAGCGTCTTGGCGCGAAAGTCGGTGCGTTCCGCAAGCCACGCCGCCGGGATGCCGAACGCAAGCGCGATCACGAGCGACACGAGCGCGAACGCAAAGGTGTCGAGGAGCACCGAATAGGTGCGGGCGTCCGAGAACACCTCGACGAAGTTGCCGGCCGTGTAGGCGAGGCCGAGGTCGCCGGGCGAGCCGCTGGTCCAGGCGAGCCACAGCACCACGGCGAGGTGGGCCAGGATGACGAGGCTCGAGACGATCACCACCAGCAGCATGCCGGCGGGGAGAAGGTCGCCGGCACTGCGGCGCTCGGCAAGCGGTGCGGCGAGGGCGGACATCAGGATTCCGTCATGCCCGCGCTTGGCGCGGGCATCCACGTCTTTCGTGCTTTGACCGAGATCAAGACGTGGATGGCCGGGACAAGCCCGGCCATGACGTTGATAGGTGCGAGACTGGTCGTTGCTCCGCTCATTCCTTCGTCGTCAAAATCTTGATCAGCTCGCTCTTGCTGGCGTCGATCTCGGGGTGCTGGCTGTACCAGCCGACGGTGACTTCCTTGAACTTGACGCCGAGCTTGTTGTAGTCCTCCACCATCTTGCCCATCTTCGAGCCCGGCAGGCTGTGCAGGTCGGTCTTCCAGGTGTCGTAGGCGAGCTTCTGGCCTTCCTCGGTCATGGTGAAGATCGAGTAGAGCTTGGCGGCGTTTGGATGCTGGGCGTTTTTAGGGATAGCGAAATAGTAATAGCGCTGCTGCGCCGCATCGAGCGGCATCATCTGGTCGAGCGGAGCGCCCTTTTCCTTCCACTGCAGCGCGTCCTGGCCGGTGCAGTCCATCACCAGCGCGAGATACTCGCCGGTCGCGATCCGCTCGGCCTCGCCGCAGCGGATGAGGCCGGTGATCTGCTTCGACAGGGCGCGCACGTAGGTGAAGGTCCTCTCCTTGCCCCACACGTCCTCGGCCAACAGGATGTCGAAACCCGCGGCGTAGGGAGTGGAGGCGATCTTGCCTTTCCACGCGGGCTTGAGAAAATCATCGAGCGTCACGGGCTTCATCGGCGCGAGCGCCGAATTGTAGGTCGAGCCCGAAAGCCCGGTCACGATGCGGATGAGCTGGCCATTCTGCTCGATCATCTCGTCGGTGATCCGTCCGGGCAGATACTTCTTCCAGTCGACCGCCTCGAAATAGTTGGCCTTCAACACGGGCACGATCTGCGGGGCGGCGCCGAGCGCGATATCGACCGATGCCTTCTGCCCGGCCGAATGCTCGGTGGCGAGCGTGTTGACGATGCGCGCCATGTCGGCGCCGGGCAGGAAGTTGATCCGGATGTTGGTGCCGAAGTATTTGTTCATCGCCGCCTGGTAGCGCGCGGCGCCCTGGATGCCCGCGAAGGTCGAGCCGCTCCAGCTTAAGGTCAGCGTGCCTTCGCGGTTGGCGGCGGCGGCGAGCTCCTTGAGCGCGGTGTTGATCTCCTGGGCGGGCGCTGGAAGGCTTCCGGTGAACGCCAGCGCGGCCGTGAGCGCGATCTGCGACAAAAAAGACTTGCGTGCCGGCACCAAACCCTCCCGCGAATTCATTGTCTGCCGCATTCTAGTCCGAACTCGCGCGAGCGGCATAGTTGGCCGATGCCGCTTATCGCCGCGCCTTGCCGTCGGCCCCGATCGTCACGCCGTAGTCCTTCATGGCTGCAACCGCTGAGACATAGCCGGCGTCGAGATCGCGCTGAATGAGGTCGAGCGGGCGCTCAGCGGGCGAGCCATAGCCGCCGCCACCACCGGTCTCGACGCAGACGAGATCGCCGGGCTGCAACGAATAGGCATTCTCCTTCTCGACGGAGCGTTCCTGTGTCTCGCCCGCCTTCACCAAGGTGAACCGGCCGGACTTGCCTTCCTGGCCGCCCTGCACGCCCCATGGCGGATATTTGGTGCGGTCGAGATTGGTGCCGAGGAGGCACGGCCGCAGGATGCGGTAGACCTTGCGGAAGCCCATGCCGCCACGGAACTTGCCGGCGCCGCCGGAGTCCTCGCGCAGCGAGAACGCCTCGATGCGGAACGGCATCAGCGATTCCTGCAGCTCGAGCGGGATGATGCGGGTGTCGCCATGCGCCATGGTGCGGAACGGGCCCGAGCCGTCGTGGGTCGCGCAGGCGCCCCAGCCGCCGTGGCCGCTGTCGTGGGTGTCGAAGAAGGTGCCGTTGGCGCGGCGGCCGTAGAAGCGCACGCCCGAATGCGTGCCGAAGTGGCCGCCCGGCACGCGCGCCGGCAGCGCCTTTTCGAGCGCCTTGATGACCGCGTCGATCACGGTCGGGAACGGCGTCGGATACATGAACATCGGCGCGGTCGGGTCGGCGCTGATCAGCTTGCCGAGCGGCAGGATGAGCTTGATCGGCCGGAAGGTGCCTTCGTTGGCCATCTCGTCGGCGCCCATGAGATATTTGAAGGCGACGCGCGCGATGGTCTGGCCGCCGCCGTAGTAGCCGGAATTGATCGGCCCCTTGGCCTGGTGGGCGATGTCGGTGAAATCGACGGTGAGCTCGTCGCCCGCAACGATCACCTTGACGATGATCGGCACCGGCTCCTCGCCGCCCGAGCGGTCGTTGTCGAGATAGGTCTCGGTGCGGTAGACGCCGTCCGGCATGGCGCGGATGAAATCGCGCGCAGCGGCCTCCGACTGGTCGAGGATGAGGTCGACCGCGCGATTGAAGGTCGCGATGCCGTATTTGTTGGCAAGCTCTGCAGTGAGCTCGCGGCCGAGCAGGCAGCCGGCGAGCTGGGCCGCGATATCGCCCATCAGCTCGTTCGGCATGCGGGTGTTGTTCTCGATGATGCGGTAGACCTCTTCGATCGGCTCGCCCTTCGACCACAGCTTGATCGAGCGCAGCTGCAGCCCTTCCATGAAGATGTCGGTCGAATTGGTCTGGATGCCGCCGATCTCGATCCAGTGCACGTTGATGGCGAAGAAGCCGATCAGGGTGCCGCGCTCGAGGCCGGCGTAGATCGGCGTATACATCACGGTGTTGTTGAGGTGCTGGCCCTGCACGGCGGCGTGATTGCAGAGCACGACGTCGCCATGGTGCAGCCGCTCGCGGCCGTAGATTTGCAGCCCGTCGCGCACCGCCATGCCGACCGAGTCGGCGACGAACGGCGGCATTCCGCCGGTGCATTGCGCGATCAGCCGACCGTCGGCGTCGGTCAGCCCGACCGCGAAGTCGTTGTACTCGTAGATGTAGGGGCTGAACGCCGTGCGCTTGATGTTGGCGTCGATCTGGTTCGCGATCGACACCAGGCCGTGACGAATCACCTCCAGCGTGATCGGGTCGAGGGGGGGTCGGGACGTGTCCTGCATGAACGCCTGTTAGTCTTGCCGCCGCGCCTTTGGTGGGAGCGTTGATGCCAGAATGGCGGCGGTCCAATCATTGAAATCTCTAGCATTTCGCGGCTGGGTTCGTCTGGAAAAGTTGCCCCATCAGGCTTGGGCTGCCGGCCTCCATGGTCTCAACCGGCATGGCGGCGTCTCGGCGAATTGACATATTCTGTATATACTGAACACGATGCCGCAGCCTGTGCCGCACATTCTGTCCAGGGTGGTTCTCGCCGTCGCGGCCTTTGTGGTCCTCGCCGCCGCGATCATGAGCCAGCCGCCGAAATGGCTGATGGACTTCGACCAGCCGTTCTATCTAACCATCGCCTACGATCTCGACCGCCATGGCGTCTTCAGCAACGGCATTTTCGACGACACCGACAGCACGCGCGCGGTCCCGCCGCCAGGCATGTTCTTCGTTCCAGGCTATCCGTTGCTTGTGCTCGCAGCCATGAAGGTGGACTCCCGTTTTGCCAAGGCGGTGGAATGCGGCATCGAGGTCGACTACAACAGGAGAAGAAGGGCCGAGTGCGAGGTTTACGCCACACCCATCTATGTCATTCACGCCTTCCTGCTTGCTCTTGCCGTGCTCGCGATCGCGCTGGCGGGAGAGCTGATCTTCGGCAGCACCCGGGTGTTTTGGATCGCCGGCGCGCTGGCGACGGCAAGTCTTGCTAACGAGGCGGACATCTTCTCGTTCATCATGACCGAGAGCTTGACGGTCTCGCTGTATTCCATGCTGATGCTGTGCGCGGTCCTGTCATGGAAAACGTCACGGCTGCGCTATTTTGCGCTCACGGGCGCCGTTCTGGGCCTCTTGTGCCTGACGCGCCCGTCTTTCGTCGTTCTGATCCCCGTCTTGCTGCTGCTCGTTGTGCTGAGCTGGCGATGGGTCGCCCGTGACGACATGGGGACAGTGTGGACCCGTCTCGTCGCGGTCGCGGTCGCGGGCCTCGTCGTGGTCGGGCCTTGGGTCGTGCGCAATCATCTCTCGGTCGGCAAATGGGGGCTGACGGAAGAATATGGCTCGGCGGTCCTGATCGAGCGGTTTGCCTACAACGACATGACCGTCCGGGAGTTCATGGTGGCCTTTTGCTATTGCGTGCCCGGAATTGGTGATCTCGCTTTCGATCAGACCCAGGGCAAGGACTCGATGCATCGGTTCGTCTACCACACCCCTGGCAGCTTCTTTCACCTTGGACGCGACCGCCGCGATGCGCTGGTGAAGGCGCATGGCCGCCTTGATCCGTTGATTGGAGACATTGTGCGCGATGAGATGCGCCAGAATTGGTGGCGGCATCTCCTGGTGAGCCTTCCGCTCGGCTGGTGCGGAATGTGGGTCGGGTCGCTCTGGGGAATTGTGCTGATCCCGCTGTTCGGCGTGGCGGGCGTGCGCACGATCCGGCAGTCGCAGCCTTTGCTGCTCCTGTACGCGGC
>Ga0209798_10000918_pt1 | contig 17980 bp, 15 predicted proteins | sample DOMMetBare3Fresh_FD_187475 | JGI IMG/M metagenome (GOLD analysis project Ga0209798, IMG submission 187475) | Wetland sediment microbial communities from St. Louis River estuary, USA, under dissolved organic matter induced mercury methylation -... | ecosystem: Environmental > Aquatic >...
GATCGTCACCGTCTTGCGCATTTCGCGCACCGGCAGCGCCGCGGGCGCCGGCGCTGCGGTGGCCAGCGCTGCCCCGCAGTAGCCGCAAAGGCGGAATTTCGGTGGGTTCTCTTCGCCGCAACTCGGGCAGATCAACATGGCGGCGAGTCTAAGCGCGGCCGTTCGCTGCGTGGGACAATGCCCCTGGTGAAGCAAGCCAGACCGCCGCTGGCACTGGTTCCCGAAAGGGCGTGCTGGAGGAAGGTCCGGACTGCACAGAGCAGCGTAGCGGCTAACGGCCGTCCGGCGCGAGCCGAGGATCAGAGCAACAGAGACGAGTCGGGGCGGGTCTGCCCGGGTGGTCTGTGAGGCGCCAGCGAAAGCTGGCGGTTCGTGCGAAAGCACGAACTCGGGCGCAAGCCCGAACCGAACAGCACCCGTGGCGGGCAAAGCCCGCCACGGGTGAAACGGGCAATCTCTACGCGCAGCAACACCAAATAGGCCGGCATCGATGTGGCTCGCGGAGCCGGCGGGTAGGTGGCACCGAGCCGCGCAGCAATGCGCGGCCCAGATGAATGGCGGTCACGGCGCGGCCTCAAAAACCGCGTCGCACAGAATCCGGCCTATCGGCTTGCTTCACACTTTCGCTGCTTGAACCCAGACGCCCCCTCGCTGTGGCGCGGTCCGCGCTGGACGCTGGCGCTGCTGCTGGCGGGCCTGGGCATGCTCGGGCCGTTCTCGATCGACACCTACCTGCCGGCCTTCGACGGCATCGTGCGCACGCTCGGCGCCACCCCGCTGCAGATGCAGCAGACGCTGTCGGCCTACCTGTTCGGCTTTGCGGCGATGAACCTGTTCCATGGCGCCATCGCCGACAGTTTCGGTCGCCGCCCGGTGATCCTGACGGGTCTGGCCGTGTTCACGCTGGCCTCGATCGGTTGCGTGCTGGCGCCGACCATTGCCTGGCTGATCGCGTTTCGCGCGTTGCAGGGCCTGAGCGCCGGCGCCGGCATGGTGGTCTCGCGCGCGATCATCCGCGACATGTTCGCGCCGGCCGACGCGCAGCGTGTGATGAGCCAGGTGACGATCTACTTCGGCGTCGCGCCGGCGATCGCGCCGCTGGTCGGCGGCTTCCTGTTCGTGCATGCCGACTGGCATTCGATCTTCGTCTTCCTCGCGCTGGTGGGAGGTGCGCTGTGGCTGATCAACTGGCGCACGCTGCCCGAAACGTTGCATGCGACGCAGGTGCAGCCGTTCAACGCGCGCCACCTGATGCGCGGCTACTGGCAACTCGGGGCCAATGCGCGCTTCATCGCCCTGTGCCTGGCCAGCGGCGTGCCCTTCAACGGAATGTTCCTCTACGTGCTGTCGGCGCCGGCCTGGCTGGGTGGTTCGCTGCGACTGGCACCAACCGAGTACTTCTGGTTCTTCTGCCTGTCGGTCGGCGGCATCATGGCCGGAGCCTTCCTGTCGGGCCGCCTGGCCGGGCGCCTGGAGGGGCGACACCAGATCCGTCGCGGTCTGAACGTCATGGTGCTGGCCACCGCGATCAACCTCGCGCTCAACCTCACGCTGGCGGTGCCCCAGTGGTGGTGGGCGTTGCCGCCGGTCGCGCTGTTCTCGTTCGGCTGGGCGCTGATGGTGCCGGTCGTGACGCTCAAGGTGCTCGACCTGGCGCCCGACCGGCGCGGCATGGCCTCGTCGCTGCAGGCCTTCGTCGGCAGCGTGGCCAACGGCCTGGTGGCGGGCGTGGTCTCGCCGCTGGTGATGCATTCGACGGTCGCACTCGCGCTCACGTCGGCCGCGTTCCTCGGCGTCGGCCTCGTCGCCTGGCAGTGGGTGAAGAAAAGGGTCCCGTAGAACGACGTGCACACCCCAAGCAACCGCCGCAGATCTGGCTCCGCCAGGCTGCTGGCGGTGCCCCCCTGGGGGGGAGCGGCGTCAGCCGCTCCGGGGGGGTCAATGACTGTGCGAGGTGATGTTTGCCAGCGGCGCGGCGGCACTCACACCGGGTGCGACGGTGCGCGCACGCGGCTGTGGCGCCAGTTCGTCGTAGGCGCCGCCGGCCGGCGGCGTCAACGGCTCCTGGCGTTGCATTGCCACGCCCACCGTGACGATGTCCACCATCAACAGGTGCAGGATACGGCTGACCATCGGCACGTGCAGGTCCACGTCTTCGACGTGGTCGACGATCAGCGTTACGTCGGCCTTGCGCGCCAGTGGCGTCTGGCTCGCGGTGATCGCGACGACGTTGGCGCCGCGCTCGCGTGCCGCATCGGCCACCGCCAGCAGTTCGTCCTTGCGCCCGCTGCTGCTGATGATCAGGGCCACGTCGCCGGGGCCGAGCACCTGTGCCGCCATCGCCTGCACGCGCGGATCGACGTACACGCCGCTGGGCAGGCCCAGCCGCAGCAGCTTGTACTGCGCGTCCTGCGCCACCGCGCCGTAATAGCCGACCGCGAAACAATCGACGCGCCGCGCCTTGACCAGCAGCGCGATCGCGCGGTCGATGCTGTCGCGGTTGAGGTGGTCGCGCACCTGCAGGATCGACGAGGCGGTGTTACCCAGCACCTTGGTGCCGAGTTCGAGCACCGAATCGTCGCGCGTGACCTGCGTGTGCGTCACCGGCACCGTGCCTGTCAGGCCCGAGGCCAGGCGCAGCTTGAAGTCCGACAGCCCCTCGCAGCCGAGCGAGCGGCAGAAGCGGATCACCGTCGGCTGGCTGACGTGCGACGCGCGCGCGATCTCGGCCACCGGATCGTTGAGCACCGAGCGCGGATGCGCGAGCACATGGTCGGCCACGCGGCGCTCTGCGGGCGACAGGTTGGGCCGCACGCGCTGGATCTGGCCGAGGATCGCCGAGGACGCACCGCCAGAAAGGTTGCGCAGTTGCGCGGCGAGGATCGCCGACACGCCATGGAAGGTGGCACTCTCGGCCGTGATGACCCAGGTCGGGATCTGCGCCAGGTAGGCCGAGAAACGGCCCTTGTCCTCGAAGCGCTGGCGAAAGCGCGAGCGGTCGAAGGTCTCGCCCAGCCGCGGCACGATGCCGCCGCCGATGTAGATGCCGCCCAGCGCGCCGAGCGTCACCGCGAGGTTGGCAGCGGCGGTACCGAGCATCGCGCAGAAGGCGTCGAGCGTGTCGGCGCAGACGGGGTCGGTGCCGCCGAGCGCGCGGCGCGTGATCTCGGGCGCCGACAGACCCGACGCTGCACGCACGCCGGCGCGCTCGGCCAGAGCGCGGTAGACGAGCTCCAGGCCCGGACCCGAGAGCAGGCGCTCGAAGCTGACGTGCTTGTGGGCCCCCAGGTCTGCCTCCGGCGGCCTGCCCTTGGTGGGGGATGACGCGCCCGGGGGTGGCCCGTCGCGAGACGGCAGGTGCTCCCAGGCGAAATTCAGGATCGCGAGTTCGCGCTCGTCGCGCGGCGAAAAGCTGGTGTGGCCGCCTTCGGTGCCGAGCGCGATCCATCCATCGTCGGCAGGGATCAGGCCCGACACGCCCAGGCCGCTGCCCGAGCCAAGCAAGCCGACCACGCTGCGTTCGCGCGCGAGGCCGCCGCCGACCTGGCGCTTGTCGGCCGAGGTCAGGCGCGGCAGCGCCATCGCCAGCGCGGTGAAATCGTTGACCACCACCAGCGTGTCGAAACCGAGCTTCTCGCGCATCGCCTCGATCGAGAACTGCCAGTGGTAATTGGTCATGCGCACTTCGTCGCCTTCGACCGGATTGGCGATCGCCACGGCCGCGTGCTGGATGTGCCCGACCTGCAAGGTGGACAGGTAGGCGCTCACTGCGGCATGAAAGTCCTCATGGTCGGCACAGCGCAGCGTTGCCGCACGCTCGAACACACCGGGCGCGGTCTCGAGCGTGAAGCGCGCATAGGTGCCGCCGACGTCAGCCAGCAGGCGCGGGCTGTCGAACGCGGTGATGGCATTGAACGTGGTCATGCGGTTCGGTCGGGAATCCGCGGTCTCGATCAATGTCCGTTGTCGAGCGCGCGCGCAGCACCGAGCAGGGCCGGTGATTCGGCGGTGATGACCCAGGTGGGGATCGCTTCGAGGTAGGCACGGAAGCGACCCTTGCCCACGAAGCGTTCGCGAAACGGCAGTTGCGCGAAGCGCGAGCCCAGGCGCGGCACGATGCCGCCGCCGATGAACACGCCGCCGCGCGCACCCAGCGTCAGCGCCAGGTTGCCTGCCACGTTGCCCAGCAGGGCCGCGAACGTGGTGACGGCCTGGGTGCATTGCGTATCGTCACCAAAGGCACGCGACATCACCTGGGACGGATCGAGCGGTGCCGGCGTCTCGCCGTCGAGCACGCAGGCGGCTTCGTACAGGTTGACCAGCCCCGGGCCGGACAGCGCGCGTTCGGCCGAGACGTGGTCGAAGCGTTCGCGCAGGACGGCGAGCAGCGACGCCTCCCGCGAGTCGGCCGCCGGCAGCGTGACATGGCCACCCTCGCCGACGATCACGCGCCAGCCGCCGTGGCCGTCGGACACGAGGCCGGACACACCCAGGCCGGTGCCCGGACCGATCACCGCCAGGCCGGCCCCCGGCACGGGCGCACCGCCTCCGGTGGCGCACAGATCGGCCGGGCCGAGCGCAGGCACCGCGTGGGCCAGCGCTTCGAAGTCGTTGAGCACGCGCAAGCGCCTTGCGCCCAGTCGAGCCTGCAGTTCGGCGATCGAGAACGACCAGTGGTGGTTGGTCATGCGCACGCTGTCGCCGGTGACCGCCGTGGCAATGCCGAAGGCCACGTCGCGGGGAGCGGCTAACTTTTCCTGGCGCAGGTATGCCGCAATCGACTCCGCGAGGGTGGCGTGGTCGCCCGCCGCCAGGCTGCGCACATGGGTCAGCGCTTCGCCCGCAGCCGCCTGCCAGGCCCAACGTGCGTTGGTCCCCCCCACATCGCCCAGCAGCCTGGGAAACCCTGAATGATCGCCGACCACTGCAGTCCTGAAATTGCGTGTAGTTTGATTACGATCCACTCTAGCAGAGCCTTGAAAACTGTGGCAAAGGCAGATTTCCCGCGCCAAAGATGCGTGTGAAACACCTGTAGCTTCGCTACGCGTGGGCTGAGAAGTTGCTGGTGAACGGGCCGCCCGCGCGGCTCTGCCGACGTTCAGGCCATTCCCGTGGCGCGCGCTCGCCGATGCGCCGCCCGGGCCCGTGGCACCCAGGCCAACTACAAGTTCTGATTCCGCCCGCCCACGGGCGCGGGAGCCTCGCTGGCGTAGAGCCGGCGAGGTTCGTTCTCGCGTGGCCGGCACAAACAGGCCGGCCGCACAGTCAGCACGTTTTCCGCAACCTGCTCATAGCACGCCGCCAACCGCAGCACGGCCAGATCGCCCTCGGGAGGACCGATCAGCTGCATCCCCATCGGAAGGCCGCTGTCGTTGAAACCCACTGGAACGCTGATGCAGGGCAGCCCTGCGAGGGTGGCGTAGATCACCACCTCCATCCAGCGATGGTAGGTGTCCATCGTGCGCCCCGCGATCGCCTGCGGCCAGCGTTGCTTGACATCGAAGGGCCAGACCTGCGCCGTCGGCAGCGCGAGGAAGTCGACGCGCTCGAACAGGCCGAGCAGGTGCTGCAGGAAAGCCGTGCGCTCGGCGCTGGCGGCCAGCACCTGAGCACCGGTCAGGCCCAGCCCCTGTTCGTGCTCCCAGAGGGCCTCGGGCTTGATCAGCACTCTGTTGCCGGGCTGCTCGAGGTAGGGTGCGATGCGGCCGGCCACCAGCCAGCGCCGCCACACCAGCCAGGTGTTCCAGATGCGCTCGGGGTCCATGCCCAGAGCGAGGGGCTCCACCTCGCAGCCCAGTCGGGCGAGGTGGGCCAGACCCTGGCCGCAGACGTCCAGGATGCCCGGCTCCAACGCGAGGTGGCCGTCCAGGTCGGCGAGCCAGCCGATGCGCACGCCGCGCGGCTCGTACGCGTTCAAACCGTCGCCAAAGCGCGGCACGTCGCCGCCGATCGACAGCGGCACACGCGGGTCGCGCCCCGATTGCACCTCGAGTAAGCGCGCCACGTCGAGCACCGTGCGCCCCATCGGCCCTTCGGTGCCGAGCTGCGACACCCACACGTCGCTGGCCGGCCACAGCGGCACGCGGCCTCGGCTGGGCCGCAGGCCGAAGACGTTGTTCCAGGCCGCGGGGTTGCGCAGGCTGCCCATGAAGTCGCTTCCGTCGGCCACCGGCAACATGCGCAGCGCGAGCGCGACCGCGGCGCCGCCGCTGCTGCCGCCGGCGGACTTGGTGCTGTCGTAGGCATTGCGCGTGACACCGAAGACCTCGTTGAAGGTGTGCGAACCGAGGCCGAACTCGGGTGTGTTGGTCTTGCCGATCACGATGCAGCCGGCCGCCTTCATGCGTTGCACCATCAGACCGTCCTCGGCCGGAACGTTGTCGCGCAGCAGCGGCGAGCCCAGCGTGGTGCGGATGCCGGCGGTGGGCGCGATGTCCTTGATCGCCTGCGGCATGCCGTGCATCCAGCCGACGGCGCCGCTGCCTGAACGGGTCAGCGCGGCCGCCAGCTCGGCATCCTTGGCGTCGGCCTGTCGCAGCAAATCGTCGCCGTCGACGCGGCTGACGATCGCGTTGAACGTCGGGTTGCAGGCGTCGATACGTGCGAGCGTGGCGTGCATCACTTCGCGGCATGAAACCTCCCGCGCACGGAGCGCCCGCGACAAAGCGTCGGCCGACAGGTCGGTGATCGCAGTCACGGGTTGCCCACCCCCGCAGCCACATGCCCGGCCGGCACATGCGAAGCCGCGTCGTCGATATGGCCGGTCTGGTCGTCGAAGAAGAAGTCGGGCTCGAACTCGCGCAGGAACTCGCCTTTCGGCAGGCCGCCGAGGAACATCGCTTCGTCGACGTCGATGCGCCAGTCCATCAGCGTGCGGATCGCGCGCTCGTGCGCCGGCGCGCTGCGCGCCGTGACCAGTGCGGTGCGGATGCGCATGCCGGCGGCCGGCTCGCGCTGCAGGTGGTGCAACGCTTCGAGCAGCGGCTTGAACGGGCCCGGGGCCATCGGCGTGGAGGCGCGTTCGCGCTCGTGGCTCTGGAAGGCGGCCAGCCCCTCGCGCTGGTAAACGCGCTCGGACTCGTCGGAGAACAGCACCGCGTCGCCGTCGAAGGCGATGCGAACTTCGTTGGGGTGTGCTTCGGAGGCGCGCGCCGAATGCGCGATCACGCGCGCGGCCGGCACCGCGGCCGCCAGCGCCGAGCGCACATCGGCCTCGTTGGTCGACAGGAACAGGTGCGCGTTGAGCGGACGCAGGTAGCGCCACGGGCTCTGGCCGCGCGTGAACACGCCGCGCTCGACCGGCAGCCCGTAGTGCTGGCAGGAACGGAACACGCGCATGCCCGAGACCGGGTCGTTGCGCGACAGGATCACCACCTCGACATGCTTGACACTGCCGGCATTGAAGGCCAGCAGCTTGTTCACCAGCGAGAACGCCGCACCCGGCCGAGCCGGCTGTTCGAGGCGGCCGAGCTGCAATTGCATGTAGGCACGGTCGTCGCTCGCCTCGAAGATGCGGTTCTCCTCTTCGAAATCGAAGAGTGCACGCGACGAAATGGCAACGACCAGGCGGCCGTCGAGCGACGTGGGCATGGGGCCATCATAGACAGCCCGGCGGCGGACTCAGTGGCGCACGAAGCCGATCTGCGAGCGGCCCGCTTGAGCCGTCGGCAGGTCGGCAAGTTCGATCGCGTCGCGTCGCGCAAGGCGCGCGTTGCCGAAGGCAGTAGTCCATGCGCGCCGCATCTCGCGCGGTGCGAGTTCGCTCATGCGTTCGAGCACGAGCTCGTGAGGCGCCTCGGGGAACTGCTCGCCCCAGCGATGACCGGCGCGCAGCTGCGAGTACAGGCGCAACGCGATCTGGCGCGCGGCGTCGCGGTCGGGTGCGGACACCTCGAACACGTTGACGCGGTTGAGGATGGGCTCGGGAATCGCCCGCGCATCGTTCGCAGTGGCGATCCAGATCACCTGGCTGGCGTCGATCGGCACCTCAGCGAACTCGTCGGTGAAGTCCGCCGCGGTGTCATGCTCGAGCAGGCTGTACAGCGCGCCCAACGGGTCGTAGGCATGTTCGACGCGCGCCTTGTCGATCTCGTCGACCACCATCACCGGGTTGGCGTAGGGGCCGTCGACCAGGGTCTCGAACACCTTGCCCGGGCGCGCGCCCTTCCACTGGCTCGAAGCGCCCGACAGCACCCAGCCGGCGGTCAGGCTGCTCATCACCACGAAGCCCATGCCGGTGCCCAGCAAGGCTGCCAGCTCGCGCGCGAAGTGGGTCTTGCCGACGCCCGGCGGGCCCAGCAGCAGCATCGGCGTGAGTTCGAGCGCATCGCCACTGTCGTGCGTGAGCGCGAGTTGGCGCCGGACCTCGTCGAGCACGGCACGGAAGTTGGGCAACTCGTCGTAGAGGTGTTCCATCGCGGGCAGGCCCGAGGGCTTGACCTGGAACCGCTCGGGGCCGCGCTCGAGCATGCGCTCGTAGGTGTGGCGCAGCGGCTCGTGGTCCTGTGCGGGCAGCCGTTCGAGCTTCTTCTGAACGTCGGCGCAGCGGTACACGCTGCGCATCTGCGCGATGCCGATGGGCGACGGGGTGGCAGCGCTCATGCAAACCTCCGAAAAACATCCTGACGCAAACATTGAAGCACTTGGCGTGCCTGCGCAAGCCCGGAATCGACGGGTGCGGGCGCGCCACATCGGGGCTCGCGTGCACCAAGTCGCACTCCGTTCGTCAGCGCTGCCGGCAGTTCATCGCCGGCATCCGCCAATCAATCGCAAGCCGCTCGCGCCGCCGCACTCTTGCGACGACAGTACAGCCATCGACAACGCAACACATCCTCAACCGGAAATTACCATGAACACCACGCTGCCCTGCGCTTCCATCGCCACCCGCTTGAATGCCGTGATCGCCGCCGTCTTCGTCACGCTGGCCACGCTCGGCGCCATCGACCGCCTGGCGATGGCCGAAGCCGCCACGCCCCGATTTGCGCAGGTTGGCACGGCGCAACCGGCCTGAAAGCATCCAGACACGCTGGCGTCACGTAAGGCAACGAGACTCGAGCGCGACACAGGAGGCACGAACATCATGAACCCCAACCTGACCCACGGGCTGTACCGCAGCGAAGCCTTCGCGGAAGACCTGGCCGGTTTGGTAGCTGCACCGCCGACGAAGGTCGAGCGACGTGCAGCGCGCCTGCTCGGTTGGCTGCCGCTGGGCGTGGCGCTGCTGGGCGTGGCCTTTGCGATCGTGCCGCCGCTGGTCTGAACCGGCGCCGGCCGCAGCGTCTCAACGCACCCAGCTTTGCAGCTGGATGATCGGCAGCAGCACGGCCAGCACGATCAGCATCACGACGCCGCCCATGCCGACGATCAGCAGCGGCTCGAGGATGGTGGCCAGCGCCAGCGCGCGCCGCTGCACTTCGTTGCCCAGCTGATCGGCCGCGCGCTGCAGCATCTTGGGCAGCGTGCCGGTCTGCTCACCCAGGCGGGCGAACATCGCCAGCAAGCCAGGAAAGCGTTTCTTCGAGGCCATCGCGTTGGCCAAGGGGGCGCCTTCGCGCACCTGGACCAGCGCGGCCATGGCATCGGTGCGCATCGCGCGGTTGGACAAGGTCTCGGCCGCGGCGGTCAGGGCCTTGAGGATCGGCACGCCGGCACCGGCCAGCATTGCCAGCGTGCCGGCGAAGCGTGCCGCGTTGTAGCCGCGCGCCAGCCGGCCGATCAGCGGCAGCGTGAGCCAGAACGCGTCGAAGCGCTCGCGAAAACCATCGTTGCGCAATGCGGTCGCCAGTGCGAAGGCGGCGCCGGCCAGCCCCAGCAAGACCAGCCAGCCCCAGCTGCGGATGAAGCCGCTGATCGCCAGCATGGCGACGGTGAGGATCGGCAGCGCGCGCTTGCTGCCTTCGAATACGCTGGCCACCTGGGGCACGACGTAGGTCACCAGGAAGGTGACGATCATCACCGCGATGATCGAGACGATCACCGGGTAGAGCGTGGCGCCGATCAGCTTGGCCTTGAGCGCCTGCTGGGATTCGAGGTCGTCGGCCAGGCGCTCGAGCACGCCGCCCAGCGCCCCGCTTTGTTCGCCGGCGGCAACCACCGCGCGGTAGACGTCGTCGAACTCGCGCGGCGCAGTGGCCAGCGCGCGCGCGAACGTGCTGCCGGCGTTGACCTCGCTGCGCAGGTGCGCGATCAGCTCGCGTTGGCGCGCGTCTTCGCAGTCTTCCATCAGCGCGGTGAGCGATCGTTCGAGCGGCAGGCCGGACCCGACCAAGCCGGCCATCTGGCGCGTCCAGACCGCCAGCGTCGTGCTCGTGAAGACGCGGCGCGCAAGGCGCGCCGACAGGGCGTCGTTGGCCGCCTGGGCCACCGGCGACACGTCCAGAGGCACCAGCGCCTGTGCACGCAACTGCGCGCGTGCGGCGCGGGCGTTGTCGGCCTCGACCAGCCCGGTCTTGGACTTGCCGTCGACGTCGAGGGCTTCGAACTTGTAGGCAGGCATGGGTCAGCCGGCCGCCGGGCCGCCCCAAGGCCGGCTGCTCCCCCATGGGGGGACGCGAAGGCGCGAAGCGACAAGCTTGGGGGCCATGTTCACTCTCGGGTCACCCGCATCACTTCCTCGGGGGAGGTGATGCCTTCGGCCACCAGGCGCTCGCCGTCCTCGCGCATCGACTTCAGCCCGGCGCCCTCGGCGGCGACGAACAGCTGGCTCTCGGCGGCACGGTTGTGGATCAGCGCTCGCACCTGCTCGTCGGCCGTCATCAGTTCGTAGACCCCGGTGCGACCCTTGTAGCCCGTCTTGCCGCATTCCTCGCAGCCCACCGGATGCCAGCGCCCGCGCTCGTCGCGCCGCTTGCAGTTGTTGCACAGCTTGCGCACCAGCCGCTGCGCCAGCACGCCCAGCAAGGATGAACTCAGCAGGTAGGGTTCGACACCCATGTCGATCAGGCGCGTCACTGACGAAGGCGCGTCGTTGGTGTGCACGGTGGCCAGCACCAGGTGGCCGGTCAGCGAGGCCTGGATCGCGATCTGCGCGGTCTCGAAGTCACGGATCTCGCCGACCATGATGACGTCCGGGTCCTGGCGCAGGATCGATCGCAGCGCCTTGGCGAACGTGAGCTCGATCCTCGGGTTGACCTGGGTCTGTCCGATGCCGGGCAATTCGTACTCGATCGGGTCTTCGACCGTCAGCACGTTGGTGGTGGCGGTCTCCAGCGTCTGCAGCCCGGCATACAGCGTGGTGGTCTTGCCGCTGCCGGTGGGGCCGGTCACGAGCACGATGCCATGCGGCTGCTTGACCAGCTGGCTGAACTTGCGCAGCACCTCGCCGCTCATGCCCAGCGACTCGAGCGTGAACTTGGCCTCGCCCTTGTCGAGCAGGCGCAGCACGGCGCGCTCACCGTGCGCGTTGGGCAGCGTCGAGACGCGTACGTCGATCGCGTGCCCGCCGATGCGCAGCGAGATGCGGCCGTCCTGCGGCAACCTCTTCTCCGCGATGTCGAGCTCGGCCATGATCTTCAGGCGCGAGATCAGCGCGGCGTGCAGCGCTCGGTTGGGTTGCACCACCTCGCGCAAGGTGCCGTCGACCCGAAAGCGCACCGACGAGTTGCGCTCGTAAGGCTCGATGTGGATGTCGCTGGCGCCGTCCTTGGCGGCCTGCGTGAGCAGGGCGTTCAACATCCGGATGATCGGCGCATCGTTGGCGGCCTCGAGCAGGTCCTCGACCGCCGGCAGGTCCTGCAACATCCGCGTCAGGTCGACCGCGCTCTCGACTTCGCCGACCACGGTGGCCGCGCTCGACTCGCCGCCCGCGTAGGCAGCTGCGATGCGCTGCGCCAGGGTGCTGATCGACTCGCGCTCGAAGCGTTGCACGTCGTAGACACGCATCACCTCGGACAAGGCGGTGGTCGCGGCGTGTTCGCCGGCCCACAGCGTGAGCTGCTGGCCGTCGTCCTCCAGCAGCAGCGTGTGCGCCTTGGCGAACGCGTAGGGCAGGGGGTGGCGAGCGCCCATCGCCTTACTTCGCGTCCGATGCCGCGCGCTGGGGCGGCATGACGGGTCCTTCGTTGATCGGCAGCAGGAGATGCCGCGAGGGCTGAGCGTCCTTCTGCTGGGCGCGGATCAGGTCGTAGCGATCGAGCGAGAGCTTGTTCGCATCCTCCGCGCCGCGCATCACGATCGGACGCAGGAACACCATCAGGTTGGTCCGCTTGCGCGAGCGCGACTCGCTGCGGAATAGGCTGCCGATCAGCGGGATGTCGCCCAGCAGCGGGACCTTGCTGTTGCTCTCGATGTAGCGGTCCTCGATCAGGCCGCCGAGCACCAGGATGGCTCCGTCGTCGACGATGACGTTGGATTCGATCGAGCGCTTGCTCGTGGTCGGCCCCGCGCCCTGGGTGCCCGCGGCCGGCGCGCCGACGCTGGAGCTCTCCTGGAAGATCGCCATGCGGATCGTCCCGCCTTCGCCGATCTGCGGCCTGATGCGCAACGTGATGCCCACGTCCTTGCGCTCGATGGTCTGAAACGGGTTGTTGGTGCCGGTGCCCGTGCTCGTGAACTGGCCAGTGATGAAGGGCACGTTGTCGCCCACGACGATCTTGGCTTCCTCGTTGTCCACGGTGATCAGGTTCGGCGTGGACATGATGTTGGCGTTGCCCTGGCTCTGCAGAGCGCGTGCCACCGCCGACAGGCCGTAGATGCCATCGCCGAGATTCTTCAACACGCCGATGTTCAGGCCGTTGGGCAGCGCCTGCAGCGCGGCCCCTGCCGTGGTGCGGCCACCCGCAGCGGCCACCGACAGGTCGATGATCGAGTTTTCGCCGAAGCTGGTGCCGCCGCCGACGATACTGGAATCACCCTTGCGGCCGGACACGCCCTGCCACTGGAAGCCGAAGTCCGCCGCGTTGTCGCCGTTGACTTCGACGATCAGACTCTCGATGTAGACCTGCGCACGTCGCGTGTCGAGCTGGTCGATCATCGAGCGCACCTGCCGGTACAGCGGCTCGGCGGCGGTGATGATCAGCGAATTGGTCGACGGATCCGACTGGATGAAGCCGCCGGTCGACGGGCCCTGCGAGGCCTGGATCGGCGCATTGGCCGCCGTGCTGGTCTGCCCGGCACCGCCTGCGGTCACCGGCGAGGCGCTGATGGGCGACGATGTCGAGCCGCCGCCGCCCGAGCCACCACTAAAGGCCGCGCGCAATACCTGCGCCATCTTGGTCGAATCGGCGTTCTTCAGGTGCACGACCCAGACATTGCCGGCCGGGCCGCCGGCCTGGGCCGGCCGGTCGAGCTTGTCGATGATCGAGCGCGCCTGCGCCTGGCGCGCCGCGCTGCCCGAGCGCACGATCAGCGAATTGCTGCGCGCGTCGGCGATCACGGCGAGCGCGCCGCCGCCGACTGGCACACCGGGCGCCCCGGCGCTGCCACCGTCGGCCAGGCGTTGCACGAGCGGCGCCAGGTCGGACGCCACCGCGTGCTTGAGCGCAATCACTTCGACGTCGCCGGCCGAGGGTTGGTCGAGCGCGGCGATGATCTTGCCGATGCGAGTCAGGTTGTCCGCATAGTCGGTGATGACCAGCGAGTTGTTGCCCGGGCTGGCGTTGATCGTGTTGTTGGGGCTGATGAGCGGGCGCAGGATCGCCACCAGGTTGTTCGGGTTCTCGTGGTTCAGGCGGAAGATCTGGGTCAGGATCTGGTCGCCGCGCACGCTCGGTTCACCGACCGACACCGTGCCGGCCTGAAGCTTGGCGTCGGCCTCCGGCACCACCTTGAGCAGGCCGGCGTTCTCGACCACCGTGAAGCCCAGGCCTCGCAGTGCGGCCAGGTAGTTGAGGTAGGCCTCGCGCACCGTCAGCGGCGTTTCGCTGTAGACCGTGATCGACCCCTTGACGCGCGGATCGACCAGCATCTGGCGGTTGAGCATCGCGCCCATCGCGCGCGTCACGGCTTCGATGTCGGCGTTGACGAAATTCAATGTCACGCGTGCGTCGGACTTCAGCGCCGGGCTGTGGCCTGCCGCGCGCGGGGTTGCTTTCTGTTGCGTCCAGGCGGGCGCGCACAGCAGCAGCGCCAGGGGCAGCGCCCAGAGGCGGAAAATTGGCGGTCGTCGATTCATGTTCTTTATCCGATCGAGATGACCGAGCGCGCGCCCTGACGCCGCCCGATGATGTTCAGCAGGTTGTTCAATGCCGGTTCGGTGCCTGCAGCCGCCTCGGCTTCGCCTCGAAAGCGCAGCCCGCCGGCCCCGCCCCATTCGCCCGCGCCGGTCAGGCGCAGCGCACCGTCGACCGTGATCAGGTTCATGCGCGCCGGCACGCTGTTGTCGGCGTCGCCGCGCAATGTCAGGCGGTAGCTGCCCAAGGTCTCGAGCATCGACACGCGCGAAGAGACATGGGCGATGTCCAGCGTGGCATCTCCCGTGAACCGCGTTCGGCCCTGCACGGTCTCGATCGTCATGCCGGGCGAAGTCAGGCGCAGCGTACCGCCCATCTGCATCGTGTTCCACGGCGTGCCCAGACCCGTCAACAAGGCTGCCGGCCATTGGCCGATCGTCGTGCCCTGCGTGGTCTGGTCGGGCAGCACGCGCAGTGCCATCCGGCCCCAGCCGGGCGTGATGACGGCGCGCACCTCGCCGCGCAGGCAGCAGGCCTGGCGCAAGCGCAACTGAGGGCTGAGACCGGACAGACCGAGCCGCCACTCGAGGCGGTCCGGCAGCGCGGCGGCGTCGCGGCTGCCTTCCCCGCCAGTCAACACCGGCAAGGCACTGCCGCGCCACAAGGTGCCGCGCGCGTCGGTCAGAAGCACCCGTCCATCCGTCGCCGTGGCCATGCCCTTAGCCAGCCAGCCGGCCGGGATGAAGGCGACCAGCCCCACGACCGCGCCGACCGCGGCGCCGATCGCGGCCCAGCGGTGCGCCGACGTGCGCGTGCGTTGCCAGGCCAGTTCGGCAAGGGTGGTCTCGGGAAAACCGGTGCGCGCGAAACGCGCCGGCGCGCGCTGACGGCCCCAGATCACGATGCGCCTCCGGGTAGCACGACCACGATGCTGCCGTTGAAGCCCTGCGCGCCGCGCGTGAGGTTGGCTTCGACCGGGCGCGCGCGTGCGGCGCTGCGGATTTCGGACAGCCATTGGCGCAGTTGCCCGCTGTTCACGTTGGTGAAGGTGACGGTGGCGCGGTCGCCGCTGATCACCAGGCGCGCGGCCGCACCGAGCGACTCGCTCGCTGCCTTGAGCGCGGCCTGTGCCTGCACGCTGCCCACTGCGGGCGCAGTTCGCAATGCGCGCGCCTCGCCGGCCAGGCGCTGCATCTGAAGCAGTTGAGCATCGAGCTGGTCCAGCCGCGCCGGTGCCTTGCTGACCGTGCGCCAGGCCGGAGCGACGGCGACGAACCACAGCAGGGCCACCGCGACGACCCAGACCGCGATCGTCACGAGCCGGCGTTCTCGCTTGTCCAGCACCTGCCAGCGCGCCTTGAGCGGCGCGACCGCTTCGGTCCAGCGCGTGACGACCGTACTCACGACGCGCTCCTCGCGGTCGCACGCGACAGCGTCAGGGTGGTGCCGTCCTGGGCCACGTTCCAGTCGATCGCGGCCAGCTGGCTGCGGAACTGCGCCACCTGTGCTTCGCTCCAGCCCGTGACGGCGAAGGACAGGCGCCCGTTCTCGAACTTGAAGGTCTGCACCGGTGGTTGGCCGTCAGGCCATGCCGAGGCCGCCAGGCCGAGCAGGGTCTCGAGGTCGCCGTCACCGGTCTGGCCGGCGGCTGCACGCAACAAGTCGGTTTGCTTTTGCATCTGCGCCGGCGCGTCGTAGACCGCCCCCATCTGCGGGAAGGTGCTCTTGGCCAGCGCGGTCATCGCCTCGCGCTTGGCAGTGATCTGGCGCTCCTGGTGCCAGGCCCACAGGTTCAGGCCCGCGACCTGCAGCGCCACCAGCACGGCCACGCCCCAGCGCACCGGGCGCCAGCTTGCACTCTTCCAGCGCCGCATCGCGTCGCGCAATGCCACGGCGCCGCGGTGCTTGGGTGCAATGTCGAACTGCAGCAGATTCCAAAGCGAGCGCATCGCCTGCAACAGCCGCTGCTCGTCGGTCAACACCATCACGCTGCTGCCGAGCCAGCGCTCGGCCGGCGCCGCGACAGCCGGGTGGGCGGTCCAGCGCGCCGGCTGCGCCGTCCACTGCGGCAGCATCTGGCGTGCCAGGGCCCCATTGACGCCGAGGCACACGACGCCATTGGCATCCGACCAGGTCAGCCGCATCGGCGCGCTCGCGTCATCGCCGAATGTGGCGCTGAAGTGCCCCAGCGGCGTGTCTTCCGGCCAGGCCGATGGCACCGCCCGCTCGACGGCCACGCCGGCCTTGTCGAGTGCGCCGAGTTCGGCCTTCAGCCACGCCTTGTCGACCACCGCGACCCAGCCGGACTGGCCGGCCGTCGTGTTGGGCGCCAGCGCGAAATGCAGGTTTTCAGTGTCCTCGAGCAGCTGTTCCTCGAGCGCGCCGGCGATGGCCGCTCGCAGCCGCGCAGGCGGTGCCTTCGGGATGGTGAGCCGATGCCAGCTCACGTCCTGGTCGGACAACACGACGATCGCGCCTTCCGCCTTGGGCAACAGCGCCGGGCTGGCACGCCCGTGGCGCGTCACGTTGATGCCGTCGGGCGTGAGCGCGTAGGCCAGGTCCGAAGGCCGCTCCGCCGCCGGTGCGGCCCTCTCCCCGCTGGCAAGGCGATTGCGGGGTGGCAGGTGGATGACGAGGGTGGACATGGCGTTGCAAGGCTATCGTCAAGCGCCTGCTGCGGCAACGGCGCCGGCCCCGGGGTCGGGGGGTCCACGAGTGTAGTGGGGGGCCGTTTGACTCATGGCTCGGATTTCACGGACTGTCGCGCAGGCTCAGGCGCTCGCGTTGCAGCACCACGATGTCCAGGTCACGGCGCACGACCAGCGAGCGCTCTTCGAGAACGCGCTCGCCCAGCCGCAGGCGCCCCTGGACGATGAAGTAGCTGCTGGCCGCACCGAGGCCACCGAGCTGGGTATTCGGCCCCGACGGAAAGTACTCGCGCGCCGGCGCGGCATTGACGTCCCTGAACACCAGGCGCGTCCGCTCCTGCACCAGGCGCTGTGCGCTGCCGAGCGACATACCCTCGACCACGGCGGCGATCACCTCGGCCGGCGCGGTATTGACGTTGACCGTGGCGTCGGCCGTGGGCAGCAGGATCACCCAGGGCTCGAGGCGACGTATCGTGTCGGCGTCGATGCCCAGCCAAGCCAGTTGCGACAGCCGTTGTGGCGCGATCACGCCGTCCTCGCGCGAAAGCGCCGCCGGCGAACCTGCCGGGGCCCAGGCGCGTGCCAACACGGCCGTGATGCGCGCGGCGCAGTCACTGGTCGCACCAGCGGTTTCGCACAGGTGCTCGAGCACGCGCTGTTCGGCGGGTACCGGCTTGCCCGCGGCGTCGATCAGGCGGCGCAGGTTCCAGCGCGACTGGGCGTCGGTGATCGAGCCTGACAGGAAGGCGTCGAGCGAATCGTTCTCGGCGACGCTGTTGTTGTCGCGGTCGACGGCCAGGAACGACGACAACCTAGCCTCGGCCAGCGGCACGGCCCAGGGTTCCGTCAAGCGGGTCGGGCCGCGGTTGCGCGCGTCCTCACGCAGGATCAGGCGCGCCCAGTCGAGCGCGCCCGACAGGATCCAGGCCGCTTGCGTGCGCGCCCGTTCCGCTGCTTCGACCTGGATCGCCCGCCATTGCTGCCACACCATGCCGGCAGCCAGCGTGGTTACCAACGTAAGAATCAGCAATGCCAGCAACATGGAGGCGCCGCGCTGCGCGCTGCGTTGCAGGCCGGCGCTGCGCCGCTTTGCGCCTGTATGCAGCCCGGTCGATGCACAGCCTGCGCTGCGCGCGGGGGCTGCGAGCTTGGGGCGGTCGGTCATTGCAACTGAGGCGCGAGCAGGAGGTCGCGCGTGAGCGTGGACGCCGCCTTCTTCAAGAA
>Ga0209798_10000919_pt1 | contig 17967 bp, 16 predicted proteins | sample DOMMetBare3Fresh_FD_187475 | JGI IMG/M metagenome (GOLD analysis project Ga0209798, IMG submission 187475) | Wetland sediment microbial communities from St. Louis River estuary, USA, under dissolved organic matter induced mercury methylation -... | ecosystem: Environmental > Aquatic >...
CCGCCCGTCCGTATCGGGGCCTCCCGGCGCCGAACCGCGGACCGCCGGGGTCCATGAGGCTCCTGCCGGCCGCCCAGTCCGGGGAGACCCGACGATCTCGGGAGTCATGCCATGGGAACCCGCCTCAGCACCAGCCCCGCCCTGCGCCGTCCCGGTCTGCGCCGTCCGGTCACGGCGCTCGCCGTCACCGCGGTCCTCGCCGCCGGCCTCACCCTCGGCGCCGCACCCGCCGGTGCCGCGACGCCGCGGTCCGCCGCGGACGACGCCACCACCGCCCGGGTCGGGGCCGGCCTGAGCACCCGTTTCGCCGGGACCAGCCCCGGCGTCTACCTGGCGGGCGGCCGTGTCGTCGTCACCGCCGCCGACGACGCGACGGCCGTGCGGGCGCGCGCCGCGGGTGCCGTCGTCCGCAGGGTCTCCCGCAGCGCGGCCACCCTGTCGGACGCCACCCGGACCCTCGAGCGCGCCGGCCGGATCCCCGGGACGGCCTGGGCCGTCGACCCGATCGCCAACCAGGTCGTCGTGACGGCGGACGCGAGCGTCTCGGCATCGGCCATGGCCCGGCTCGCCCGGGTCACCTCGCCGCTCGGCGCGGCCGTGCGGGTCGAACGCACCGCGGGCACGTTCAGCCCGAGGATCAACGGTGGTCAGGCGATCTACAGCAGCGGCTTCCGGTGCTCGCTCGGGTTCAACGTCCGCAGCGGGAGCACCTACTTCTTCCTCACCGCGGGGCACTGCACCAACCTCGGGACGAACTGGTACTCCAACAGCAGCCAGACGACGCCCATCGGCACGCGGGCCGGCACCAGCTTCCCGGGCAACGACTACGGCATCGTCCGGTACCGCAGCACCGTCACGAGCCACCCCGGCACCGTGAGCCTCTACAACGGCAGCAACCAGGACATCACCTCGGCCCGCAACGCTGTCGTCGGCGAGACGGTGACCCGCAGCGGCAGCACGACCGGGGTGCGCAGCGGCCGGGTGACCGCGCTCAACGCGACGGTGAACTACGCCGAGGGCTCGGTGTCCGGGCTCATCCAGACCACCGTGTGCGCCGAGGGCGGCGACAGCGGTGGCCCGTTGTTCTCGGGCAGCTCCGCGATCGGGCTGACGTCCGGCGGGAGCGGCAACTGCCGAAGCGGCGGGACGACGTTCTTCCAGCCGGTCACCGAGGTGCTGTCGGCCTACGGCGTCAGCGTCTACTGAGCCTGCGCCGCACGCGGCGGGACCGTCGGCGCGGCTTGCGCGCGCACGGGCTTCGGTAGGGTCCACGCTGGACGAGCGGGACGGATGACGGGTGCGAGCAGTGGGCGGACAGGACGGCACCACCGGCGACGGCGAGCGCGGGCCGGACGACGCCCCGGTGCCGCCCCCGCCGCCCCAGCCCTACGGACCGCCCCAGCCCTACGGACCGCCCCAGCCCTACGGGCAACCCCAGCCCTACGGGCAGCAGCCCGGTTACGGCACACCGCCGGTCTACGGCTCGCCACCGTCGTACGGACCGCCGCAGGGGTACGTGTACGCGCCCAACCCGACCCCGGCGTCGATGATCGTCCTCGTCGTCATCGCCGGCCTCGCGACGACGTCGTGCTACTTCACGCTCGCCGGGCTGCCGGCGGTGATCCTCGGCGCCATGGCACTGCACAACAACCGCCACGACCCCGAAGGAGCCCGGAGGCTGGCCCGGATCGGCTGGATCGTCCTCGGCGCGGTGAGCGCCGTCATCGTCGTGGCGATCGTCGTGTTCATCGTGTTCGCCGCCTCGAGCGGGTCGGGAGGCGTCTGACCCGGCACGCGGACCGCGGGGGCCCGAGCGGCGCCGCGGCGCCTACCCTGGCGCAGGCCCCTCGACCGCCGGCCGCCGTCCGCCCGTCCGGGTGACACGGCGCGGCACGACGCCCGGGGGCCAGGGCGGAAGCAGCGGGGCTAGATCCCCGTTGTTGCCTGACGCCCCTCGACGGAAGGCCACGCGTGACCGACGGACCACTCATCGTCCAGAGCGACAAGACGCTCCTGCTGGAGGTGGACCACCCCGCGGCGGACGCCTGCCGGCAGGCCATCGCACCCTTCGCCGAGCTCGAGCGGGCCCCGGAGCACGTGCACACCTACCGGCTGACGCCGCTCGGCCTGTGGAACGCACGGGCGGCCGGCCACGACGCCGAGCAGGTCGTCGACGTCCTCCTCGAGCACTCGCGCTACCCCGTGCCGCACGCGCTCCTCGTCGACGTCGCCGAGACGATGGCCCGCTACGGCCGCCTCCAGCTCCTCAAGCACCCCACGCACGGGCTCGTGCTCCACGCCCTCGACATCCCGGTGCTCGAGGAGGTGCTCCGCAGCAAGAAGGTCATCCCGCTCGTCGGGCAGCGGATCGACCGCGAGCATGTCGCCGTCCACCCGAGCGAGCGCGGCCACCTGAAGCAGATCCTCCTCAAGCTCGGCTGGCCCGCCGAGGACTTCGCCGGCTACGTCGACGGAGAGGCGCACGCGATCGACCTCGCCGAGGACGGCTGGGCGGTCCGCGACTACCAGCGGCAGGCCGTCGACAACTTCTGGCACGGCGGCTCGGGTGTCGTCGTCCTGCCCTGCGGCGCCGGCAAGACGATCGTCGGTGCGGCCGCGATGGCCCGGGCCGGCGCGACGACGCTCATCCTCGTGACGAACACCGTCTCCGCGCGGCAGTGGCGTGACGAGCTGCTAAGACGGACGTCGCTCACCCAGGACGAGATCGGTGAGTACTCCGGGTCCCGCAAGGAGATCCGGCCCGTGACGATCGCGACGTACCAGGTCATGACGACCAAGCGGAAGGGCACCTACAGCCACCTCGAGGTCTTCGACGCGCGCGACTGGGGACTGGTGATCTACGACGAGGTCCACCTGCTCCCGGCACCGATCTTCCGGATGACCGCCGACCTCCAGGCCCGGCGCCGGCTCGGGCTCACGGCCACACTGGTCCGTGAGGACGGCCGCGAGGGCGACGTCTTCTCCCTCATCGGGCCCAAGCGGTACGACGCGCCGTGGAAGGACATCGAGGCACAGGGCTACATCGCACCGGCCGACTGCGTCGAGGTCCGGGTGACGCTGCCCGAGCGGGACCGCCTGGTGTACGCGACCGCCGAGCCGGACGAGCGCTACCGGATCTGCTCCACCGCGGAGGCGAAGTCGAAGGTCGTCGAGAAGCTCGTCGAGCGGCACCGCGGCGAGCCGACGCTCGTCATCGGGCAGTACCTCGACCAGCTGGACGACCTCGGCGCCCGGCTCGACGCCCCGGTGCTCAAGGGCGAGACGACGGTCGCCGAGCGGCAGCGGCTCTTCGAGGCGTTCCGGCAGGGCGAGATCACGACGCTCGTCGTGAGCAAGGTCGCGAACTTCTCCATCGACCTGCCCGAGGCCTCGGTCGCCATCCAGGTGTCGGGCTCGTTCGGGTCCCGGCAGGAGGAGGCCCAGCGGCTCGGCCGGGTGCTGCGCCCGAAGGCCGACGGGCGGGCGGCCCGGTTCTACGCGATCGTCGCCCGCGACACCCTCGACCAGGACTTCGCCGCGCACCGTCAGCGCTTTCTCGCGGAGCAGGGCTACGCCTACCGGATCGTCGACGCGGACGACGTGCTGTCCGCCTGAGCGCCGGCGCCGCCGGCTCCCAGCGGACTCACAGCGAACGGTCACCCGGCCCCGATCGGCGGGGGGTCCCCTGGAGGGATGAGCACCCACGTCCTCCACGTCGTCCGGGCCTTCTCGGCGCAGCCCACGCTCGGCGACGCTCTCGTCGCTGCGCTCGCCGGTGACGTCGTCGTCCACGAGGCCCCGCTCGCCGAGGCGCTCGCCGGTCACGACCGGCCGGACGTCGTCTGGGTGAGCAGCGCGGACGACGCGACCGTCACCGCCGTCCGCGCCCGCTTCCCGGACGCCGGGGTGCTCGCGACGCTCGGCGCGGGCGCGCCCACGGCCGACGTCGTCGGGGCCATCGCGCGCGGGGCCGACCTCGTGCTGCGCGACGAGGGAGTCCTCCTCGCGGCGGCCGGGATCGTCGCACTCGCCCGGCGGCCCCGCGCCGTCGCCAGCGCGTGACCCGATCGAGCCGTGTGGGCGGGATCACTGCCGGACGACCGATCGTCGACCTGCGGCATAGGTCCCGCACAGCGTTCTCCCAGGAACGGTCCCGAGAGTTGTCCGTGAGCACCAGGCGCCGCGACCCGCGGGCCTGCGGACCCAGGAGCCCCGATGACCGTCACCGCCGAGCGACCGCCCGCAGGGGCCGGCCCGTCCGACGGCTCACCCGCGCCCGGCGCCCAGGCCGTCCGGCGCCGGACGCCGCTGCGCACTCCCGGCTGGTGGCGCGACGCCGTCGGGGCGCTCACCTGGGCGAGCCTGCTCGTCGTCACCGCGCTCTGGGTCGCGGGCGGGGGCCTGGAGGACCTCACGTCGGCGGCCGCCGCGACGACGAGCGTCGGTCGCCTCACCGGCCTGCTCGCCTCCGACCTCATGCTGATCCAGGTGCTGCTCATGGCGCGGATCCCGATGGTGGAGCGGGCCTACGGCCAGGACGAGCTCGCACGCCGGCACCGCCTCGTCGGGTTCACGTCGTTCAACCTCATGGTCGCCCACGTCGTGCTCATCACCGCTGGCTACGCGTCGACGTACGACAAGAACGTGCTCGTCGAGCTCTGGGACTTCGTCGTCGACTACCCCGGGATGCTCCTGGCGCTCGCCGGGACCGTCCTGCTGGTCATGGTCACCGTCACGAGCGTCCGGAGGGCCCGCAGGAAGCTGCGCTACGAGTCGTGGCACCTGCTCCACCTGTACGCCTACGTCGGCGTCGGCCTCGCCCTGCCGCACCAGCTGTGGACCGGCGCGGACTTCCTCGCCTCCCCCGTCGCCACCGGCTACTGGTGGTCGCTGTGGATCGCCGCGCTCGGCGCGATCCTCCTCTGGCGGGTCGGGGTGCCGGTGTACCGCACGCTCGTCCACCGCCTGCGGGTCACCCACGTCGTCACCGAGGGCCCGGACGTCGTGTCCGTCTGGATGAAGGGCCGTCGGCTGGACCGGCTCCCCGTGGCCGCCGGGCAGTTCTTCACCTGGCGCTTCCTCGACGGGGCCGGCTGGACCCGCGGCCATCCCTACTCGCTGTCCGCGGCCCCGACCGGTGACACGCTGCGGATCACCGTGAAGAACCTCGGCGACGGCAGCGCCCGGCTCGCCGCGATGCGGCCCGGCACCCGGGTGGCGGTCGAGGGTCCGTACGGCCGCCTCCACGCCGGCACCCGGACCCGGCGCAAGGTGACACTCCTGGCCAGCGGCATCGGCGTCACGCCGCTGCGTGCCGTCCTCGAGGAGCTCGAGCAGGCCCCCGGCGACGTGACGCTCGTGTACCGGGCGCGGGACGCCCACGACCTCGTGCTCACGGCCGAGCTCGACGCGCTCGCCGCGGCGAAGGGCGCCCGCGTCTTCTACGTGCTCGGACGACGGGTGCCCGGGCGCAGCTCGTGGCTGCCGGAGACCGCCGCGCACCTGTCCGACGCACAGGCGCTGCTCCAGCTCGTCCCGGACGTCGCCGGCCACGACGTGTACCTGTGCGGCGCCGAGTCGTGGATGGACGCGGCGAAGGCCGCCGCGCTCGACGCCGGGGTGCCCGAGCAGCAGATCCACGAGGAACGCTTCAGCTGGTAGGCCCGCCTGCGCCCGTACCGACGAACCCTGTGCGCCACAAGGAGACCCGACACATCATGCGCCGCATCGCCATCGGCTTCATGAGCACCGTCAGCGGCCTCGTGCTGCTCTTCAGCTACCACACGAGCACGAGCTCCGGCGGCACCGCGGTCGCGGACGCCGGCAGCGCGACGTCCGGCTCCGCGTCAGGCGGGACGTCCGGCTCCGCGTCGGGCGGGTCGGCGTCCGGCTCCGCGTCGGCCGGGTCGGCGTCCGGGTCGGCGACCTCCGGGACGTTCACCGGCGACGCCGTCATGACCCGCTGGGGCGTCGTGCAGGTCGAGATCACCGTCGAGAACGGCAAGATCACCAGATCCGAGGCGGTCCGGTACCCCCGGGGGAACCAGCGCGACGTCGAGATCAACAGCTACGCCGTCCCGATCCTCGACGACGCCGCGGTCCAGGCGCAGAGCGCGAACCTCGACGGGATCTCCGGCGCGACGGTCACCTGGGGCGGCTACACGCAGTCGCTCCAGTCGGCGATCGACCAGGCCGGGCTGTGAGACCCGCTCCGAGGGCACCGCGATGAGCCTGTCGACCCCGGACCCCGCTGCGCTGCCGACCCTCGACGGCGCACGGCCCCTCGCCGACCTGCCGCGGCGGACGTTCGTCGCGCCGGTCATGGGACTGCCGATGAGCGTCCACGTCCGCGGACCGCAGGCGGGCGGCGACGACGCCGCCCACGCCGTCGAGGCGGCCTTCGCCGCGCTGCGCGCCGACGACGCGACGTTCAGCACGTGGCGCAGCGACAGCGAGGTCAGCCGGATCCGGCGCGGCGCGCTGTCCCTGGCCGACGCGAGCCCACGGGTCCGGACCGTCGCCGCGCTGTGCGACGACGCCGCGGCCCGCACCGACGGCACCTTCTCGGCGTGGTTGCCCGGCCCGGTCGGCCGGCCGGTCTTCGACCCGACCGGCCTCGTCAAGGGGTGGGCCGTCGAGGAGGCGTTCACCCGCCTGACGGCCGACCTGCAGCGGCTCGGCGGCCACGACGTCCTGCTCTCGGCCGGCGGCGACGTCGTCGTCGCCTGCGCCCGGACCGACACCCCGGACTGGCGGGTCGGCGTCGAGGACCCCGCCGACCGCAGCCGCGTGCTGCTCACCGTGCCCCTGCGGCGCGGCGCGGTCGCGACGTCCGGCACCGCAGCGCGCGGCGCGCACATCGTCGACCCGGCGACCGGACGCCCCGCGGCCGGCCTGCGGTCCGCGACCGTCGTCGGGCCGGAGCTCACCTGGGCCGACGTCTACGCCACGGCCGCGTTCGTCCGCGGCCCGGACGCCGCGCGGTGGCTCGCGACGCTGCCCCGCCACGTGGGCGTGCTCGTCGGCCTCGACGGCGCCGTCCGCACCGTCTCGCCGACGCCCTGACCGCCGGGTCCGGCGCTCAAGGTCGGGGCGGAGCCGCCCGATCACGTGAGCATGTCGCCGCGGCCCCGCCACACGGTCACCGCCCGGCCGCAGGCACCGACACTGACCTGGGACGCCGCGGTCGGCGCCGCGGTGCTCCTCGTCGCCGCTCTCGTCGCGACGGGGGTGCCGACGGCCGACCTCACGCTGCACAACGTGCACGACGCACCCAGGGGGCTCCCAGCCGGTTCACAGCCGGACGGCGCACACTGGGGTGGTGGCCGACAAGACCCCTGAGGCACGCCTGCTCGTCGTCGACGACGAACCGAGTATCCGCGAGCTGCTCACCGCGAGCCTGCGATTCGCCGGGTTCGAGGTGTTCCCCGCCGAGGACGGCGCCGAGGCGCTCAAGCTCGCCGAGCTCCACCGGCCCGACCTCGTCGTCCTCGACGTCATGCTGCCGGACCTCGACGGGTTCACCGTGACGCGCAAGCTCCGCGAGCGCGGCCGGGAGATGCCCGTCCTCTTCCTGACCGCCCGTGACGAGACGATGGACAAGGTCCAGGGGCTCACCGTCGGCGGCGACGACTACGTCACCAAGCCGTTCAGCCTCGAGGAGGTCGTCGCCAGGATCCGCGCGGTCCTGCGCCGTACCGGCGTCGGCGGCACACCGGACACCGGCCGGCTCGTCTTCGAGGACCTCGAGCTCGACGAGGACTCCCACGAGGTCCGCCGGGCCGGGAAGCTCGTCGACCTGTCGCCGACGGAGTTCAAGCTGCTGCGGTACCTCATGCTCAACCCGAACCGCGTGCTGTCGAAGGCGCAGATCCTCGACCACGTGTGGGCCTACGACTTCAACGGGGAGTCGGGCATCGTCGAGTCCTACATCTCCTACCTGCGCCGCAAGATCGACCATGTCGACCCGCCGCTCATCCACACCCGGCGCGGCGTCGGGTACGTGCTGCGGCTGCCCCCCGAGGCATGAGCGACGTCGTGGGCGGCCCGGCGAGCGGCCGGCCGAGCACCCCGCCACGCGACGCGGGCGGCCTCGCGTTCGGCGCCGCGCCCGCGTCGGGTGTCTGCGCCCCGACCGGTTCGGGTCCTGTCGGCGTCGACCCCGCCGACGCCGCGGTCGACGTCACACCGTCGACGCCCTCGACGCCCTCGACGCCGAAAGCCGGTCCGCGGCAACGGGTCCCGCTGCACACCCGGTTCGCCGGCACGCCGCTGCGGGCCCAGCTCGTGGGCCTGTTCGTCGTCCTCCTCGTCGCCGCCCTCGCCGCTGCGGGATGGGCGGTCCAGATGCAGACCTCGCGCATCCTCGTGGCCCAGGTCGACACCCAGCTGGAGCTCGCCGCCGGGCCGGTCGCCGGTGGCGTCGTGGATCGGCTCAGGTCGACCGGTGGCCTCGACGACGACTCCACCCTGTTCGCCCTTCCGCCGCGCGACCTCGTGCCGAGTACCTTCGTCACCCAGGTCACGCTCTTCAACGGGGCGACGAAGGTCGTGCGGCCCAGGATCGGCACCAGCCTGCCGGCCTCGGACCCCGCCTTCCCGAGCCTGACGGCCGAGCAGGTCACGGCCTACTCCGAGCCCGCGCCGTTCACCGTCGGCTCGCAGACCGGGGACGCTCGCTGGCGCGTCGTCGCCGTGCCGATCGTGACCCGCCGGGAGGGCACCCCGGTCGGCGCCGTCTTCGTCGCCACCCCGCTGACGTCGATCGACACGGCCCTGCGCACGCTACGGACCGTGCTCGTCGTCGTCACCTTCGCCGGCGCTCTTCTCTTCGGCGTCATCGGCTGGGTCGCGGTCCGGCGGGCGTTCCGGCCGCTCGCCGAGGTCGAGGAGACCGCGGCCGGCATCGCGGCGGGCGACCTGTCCCGGCGCATCCCGGAACGGCCGACGACGACCGAGGTCGGTCGGCTCACGGCGTCGCTCAACACGATGCTCACGCACATCGAGTCGGCGTTCAGGGCGCGCGAAGCCTCGCAGGCACGGACCCGCCGGTTCGCGGCCGACGCGTCGCACGAGCTCCGGACGCCGCTCGCGTCGATCCGCGGCTTCGCCGAGCTCTACCGCCAGGGCGCCGTCCCCACCGAGGACGTGCCGCGCACCATGCGCCGGATCGAGGACGAGGCGACCCGGATGGGCGGGCTCGTCGAGGACCTCCTCATGCTCGCCCGGCTCGACGAGCAGCGGGCCGGCCGGTCCGAGCGGGTGGACCTCACGGTTCTCGCCGGGGACGCGGTCCACGACGCCAAAGGTCTGGACCCGCAACGGCCGGTGCAGCTCGTCGGGCTGCGACCCGGCACCGGTCCGACGACGGCGGTCGTCGTCGGCGACGAGGACCGGCTGCGCCAGGTCGTCGCGAACCTCGTCGCGAACGCCGTCCGGCACACGCCGCCCGGCACGCCCGTCGAGGTCGCCGTGGGCGTCGAGAGCGCCGCCGCCGGACCGCTCGCGGTCCTCGAGGTCCGTGACCACGGGCGGGGGCTGACCCCCGAGCAGGCCGAACGGATCTTCGAGCGGTTCTACCGGGTGGACTCCTCCCGACACCGCGGACGCGGCGGCGGCTCCGGGCTGGGGCTGTCGATCGTCCACGCCGTCGTCACGGCCCACGGCGGCCAGGTCGGCGTCCGGACGACGCCCGGCGGCGGCGCGAGCTTCCGGGTGGGCCTGCCCGCAGCACCCGCCGGCTGACCCGCCGCCCCGAGCCCCGGGCGATCGGACCGCCTCGCCGAAGCAGGCATCACTGGAAGCAGGCATCACTGCAGGTCAACTCACCGGCATTGGCAGGTCATCCAGGAGTTCGGCGGGCTCGACGGCCGGTGATCCCGCTCACTCTTCGTCCGGAGCACTCCTCCCGGGCGACCTCGGGGCCGATGGAGTGGGAGAATGTAAACGTTGTCAGGCAGGCCCGGCCGCGACCCGGACGGGCACCTGGCAGCAGCGGCCGACCCGCCGACCGGCGGGCCGACCGGACCTCGCCCGGCACGACGACGCGCCGGCGGGACCCTCCGGTCACCCCTACAGGAGTGATGCACCGTGAACCCGTCCGCCCCGATGAACACGGCCCCGACCGACGACCTGCGTTCCCGCTGGAGCCGGTTGCTCGACCACGTCGCCCCCGCCCCCAGCTCCGGACGCCTCGTGTGCGTCGCCGAGGTCGGCCGCGACAGCGTCCGGTTCGCCGAGGAGTGCCTCGCCGACGTCGACCTGCACCCGGTCCTGCAGGAGGTCGGCACGATGTCCGGCACCCGTTTCCGGGTGCTCGTCGCGGCGCGCGACCGCGAGATCGCCGCGCAGGTCGTCGCCGGGTTCTGAGGCCGGACCACGCCCGCGGGTCGGGCGACCGGTCACCCCGCCCACCCGTGGGGCATCGCGGCAGCCACCACGGCGTCGTGCTGCCCGGCGACGGCGCCCGTAGCATCGACGTCCCGCCCACCTCTGCAGGCAGGACCCATGGACCCGTCCGCGACGTTGCCCGTCGGCCAGGCGGCCGCACGGGTGGGTGTCGCGCCGTCCACCCTGCGCACGTGGGGCCGTCGGTACGGCATCGTCCCGACCGGCCGCAGCCCCGGCGGCCACCGCCGCTACACCGGCGAGGACCTCGCAGTCCTCGAGCGGATGCACGAGCTCACCCTCGCCGGAGAGACCCCCGCCCGAGCGGCGCTCGTGGCCCTCGCGGCCGGCCGCAGCGCCGGCGCAGCCGCGGGCACGCCGGACCTCGGGGGCCGGTCCCCGAGCGGCCCGGGCGGGCGGGTCCTGGCCGTCCCGGGCGCCGGACCGCGGGCGCAGGGCCTGGCCCGCGCCGCGACCCGGCTCGACGTCGACGCCGCCACCCAGATCGTCGAGGACGCACTCGACCAGGAGGGCACGGTCGCGACCTACGAGGACCTGCTCCGGCCGGTCCTCGTCGCGGCGGGCGAGTCGTGGGCGCGCAGCGGCACGGGGATCGAGGTCGAGCACCTGTTCAGCGAGGCCGCCGTCGAGGCGTTGCGGCACCACCGCCGCGCCTTCCGGGGACGGTTGCGCGTGGCCCCGCCGGTGCTGCTCGCCTGCGCGCCACGCGACCATCACGTCATCCCGCTCCACGTCCTCGCCGCCGCCCTCGCCGAGCGCCACGTCCCGGCCCGCATCCTCGGCTCCCGCGTGCCCCCGGCCGCGCTGGCCTCGGCGTCGACCCGCACGGGAGCGCGGTCGGTGTTCGTCTGGGCCCAGCTGCCCTCGACGCGACTGCCCGACGTGCTCGCCGCGCTCCCTGTGCGCCGGCCGGCGATCCGGGTCGTCGTCGGCGGCGCCGGGTGGGCAGGCATCGACCTGCCGGACGGCGTGCGCGTCGCCACGTCCCTCACGCACGCCCTGGAGCTGCTCGACCGCTGACCCGGCGACACGTCGTCCCGGAGGTCGGCAGCTCACCGCGAGCTTGTACGAAAACTCGTTCATGTGTGCCTGACATACCACCCCGTAAGGCCTGGCTCCTTCCATAACTTGTTCAAGTTGCGATCGTGTCACCCATGCCCTGCACTGGTCGTCAGCGGCCGCACCGGTGCCGCAGCCGCTCCCGCGGCACCGGCCCGAGGCGGATCCTCGGAGGGGACGAAGGGGTTCCACATGCCGATCCTGGCTGCGCCGGAGTTCGTTCCGTCGCTCACGACGACGCAGTACTCCACGGTCTACAACCTGTTCTCGCTCGTCATCGCGTCGATGCTCTTCACCGCGATCTTCCTGCTGGCGAGCCAGCGACGGGTCGCCCCGCGCTACCGCCAGGCGTTGGTCGTGTCGGCCATCGTCTGCGGGATCGCGGCGTACCACTACTTCCGGATCTTCGAGAACTTCAAGGCGAGCTACCCCGCGGGCACCAGCGCCGCCGACCCGCACGTGCTCTCGAACATCGAGTTCAACGAGGCCTACCGCTACGTCGACTGGCTCCTGACCGTCCCGCTGCTCCTGCTCGAGACCATCGCCGTCATGGCGCTCGCCCGCGCGACGCAACGCCGCCTGCTCGTCCGGCTCATCCCCGCCTCCGCCCTCATGATCCTCCTGGGCTACCCCGGGGAGCTGAGCAGCGACCTCGGCACCCGGGCCCTGTGGGGCTTCCTGTCGACGATCCCCTTCGTCTACCTGCTCTACGTGCTCTTCGTCGAGCTGTCACGCTCGCTCGACCGGCAGCCGGCCGAGGTCGTCCACACGATCAAGATGCTCCGGATCTCCCTCGTCGGGCTCTGGGGCATCTACCCGATCGCCTACATGTTCCCGATGATCGGCGGTGACTTCTTCGGCGGTGCGGACGGGTTCGTCCTGCGGCAGGGCGGCTACTCGATCGCCGACATCCTCGCCAAGGCGGCCTACGGCCTGGCCATCTACAAGATCGCCCGGGTCAAGAGCCGGATCGAGGACGCGCAGTACGACGACAGCCACTCCAGCGCCCACGACGACGCGGGGACCGACGCGCCGCAGCGGTCGGCCCGGGTACCGGCCTGACCGTCGGCCACCCGCCCGCGACCGGCGCACGCAGATGACGTCACGGACGTCGCCCCGGGTCCCCGGACCCGGGGCGACGGCCCCGGTGCCGTCCACGCGGCCGGCCGCGACGCCCGACGTCGGATCGCAGGTCCGGCTCGGCAACGTCGTGCGCACAGCGGGCATCACGTGCGTGCTCCTGCTCGTCGTCCTGCAGGGCGTCGCCCCCGACCTCGTCGACCGGGTCGCCGTCCCGCTCGCGGTCGTCGGCGTCGTCCTCGGCATCCCGCACGGCGCCGTCGACCACCTCGTGCCGTTCTGGGCCGGTCCACGCACCGTGCGTCCGCGTGCTCTCGCCCGGGTGCTCGCCGGCTACCTCGTCGTCCTGGCCGGCGCGCTGGCCTGCGCCCTCGCGTGGCCGCTGCCGACGGTCTGGGCCTTCCTCGTCGCCTCCGCGTTCCACTTCGGCCGCGGCGAGGTCGTCGCGGCGGCCGAGCTGGCGGGTCGACGACCACCACCGGTCACCGGGGACGTGCCGGCCGCCCTGGCGCACGGCCTCGTCACGGTGGGCCTGCCGCTCGCCGCCTGGCCCGCGGTGAGCCTGCCGCTGCTCGACCTGGTCGCCCCCGGGTTCGCCGGCACGCCGACCGGACTGCTCCACGCCGTCCTCGTCGCAAGCTATGTCATGGTCGTCCTCGGCGTCGTCCGGCTCGTCGGCGCGGGACGCCGCATCGAGGCCGGCGAGCTGGTCCTGCTCACGGTGCTCTTCTCGACCGTGCCCGCGCCCGCGGCGTTCGGCGTCTACTTCGGTGCCTGGCACGCAGCGCGGCACGCCGTGCGGCTCGTGACCCTGCCACGGCCCGACGGACGGGTCGACGTGCGCGCCGGCGTCGCCCGCTGCGCACGGGCCGCCACTGTGCCGACGCTCGCGGCGCTCGTGCTCCTGCTGGTCGTGTCGCGCAGCGGCAGCCGGACCGTCCTGGCCGCCGAGCTCATCACCCTCGTCGCACTGACCGCACCGCACCTCGCCGTGGTCGCCGCCCTCGACCGGCGTTCTCGACTGCGCACCGGGTCGGCGGCCCCGGCCGACGGCTGCGCGCCGGCGGACGGCGACCGCTGAACCCGCGGACCCGCCCCGGTCCGGTTCACAGCCAACTCCCAGGGTCGTGGGAGGGTCCGCCCAGCGGGACAGGATCGTATGGGGTGACCAGTCCACGACAGAGGTGACACGCGATGACCCAGACCACGGACCCTCGGTCCGAACACTGGCGCGCCCCGTGGGCGGCGCCGGCTCAGACCCAGGAGCAGGCACCGTCCGCACCCGACGCGCCGTCCGCGACCCAGGCACCGGGGACGACGCAGCCGATCGCGACGCCCGGTGCGTGGCCGCCACCGAGCGGCGCCCCCGCCGCCGCTCCGGGCGGCCCGGCCGTGGAGACCGCCTCGTGGGGGCAGGACCGGACCGCTCCGCTCTTCGGCGGCCCCCAGCCCGGGGCGACCCCTCAGGGCGGGCAGCACGACGCCGGCCACGGCGCTGCGCCGCCACCGCCGCCGTCCTCCTTCCGCCGCGAGCCGCGCCGTCCCGGCTGGCCCGGCGTCGTGGCCGTCGGCGCCGGTGCGGCCGTCCTGTCGAGCCTGCTCACCGCGGGCGTCGTGAGCGCCCTGGACAACGGCTCCCCGGTCACCACGACGACGTCGAGCAGCCGGTCGGGGACGGCCGTCGCGCCGCCGGTGTCCAGCGGCAACGTCGCGGCGCCGAACTGGGGCGACGTCGCCAAGGCCGTCGAACCGAGCGTCGTCTCGGTGCAGGTCGCGGCCGGCCAGAGCAGCGGCGAGGGCTCGGGCATCGTCCTCGACACGCAGGGCCGCGTCCTGACGAACAACCACGTCATCGCCGACGCCGCGAACGGCGGCCAGATCCAGGTGGTCCTGTCCGACGGGCGCACGTACGACGCGACGATCGTCGGCCGCGACCCGTCGACCGACCTCGCCGTCATCAAGCTCACCGACCCGCCGTCGGACCTCACGCCGGCCACTCTCGGCGACTCCTCGACGGTCAGGGTCGGCGACGCCGTCATGGCGCTCGGGAACCCGCTGGGCCTGTCGGACACCGTGACCACGGGCATCGTCAGCGCGGTCGACCGGCCGGTGACGACCACGTCGTCCGCCGGCCAGACCGGAGCCGGCGGGGAGGCCGTCGTGACGAACGCGATCCAGACCGACGCCGCGGTGAACCCGGGCAACAGCGGCGGTGCGCTCGTCGACAGCCGCGGCCGGGTCATCGGCATCACGTCGTCGATCGCCTCGCTCGGCGCCTCGATGGGCGGCCAGGCCGGCAGCATCGGACTCGGCTTCGCGATCCCGGTCAACGTCGCCAAGGACGTCGCCGACCAGCTCGTCAAGAGCGGTACCGCCGACCACGCCTTCCTCGGCGTCTCGCTCGGCGAGGGCACCGTCTCGGCGGACGGCGGCAAGCGGCGGGCCGCGACCCTGCAGTCCGTGACGGCGGGCGGCCCGGCGGCCGACGCCGGCCTGCGGACCGGTGACGCCGTCGTCGCGATCGACGGCGAGCCCGTCAGCGGCGCCGACTCGCTGGTCGCCCAGATCCGCGAGCGCAAGCCCGGCACCGCGGTCGAGCTGACCGTCGTCCGGGACGGCTCGAGCCGCACCGTGTCGGTGACCCTGGGGACCCGGCCGGCGAACCCGTGACCCCGGCCGACCCCGGCAGCCGCCGGTAGGGCAGGTCCCTCCGGGTGTTCCCGAGCACCCGGGGCACCGGCCGCGGCTCCCCCCGGCGGCCGGCGGTGAGGTTCTGGCGGGACCTCATCGGACGCGGACCCCGGTCCGCGCGCAGAGCACCGTCGTGGTCCGTACCCCGGCCGCGGCGGTGCTCTGCTGCGTCGGGCGGGGGCGGGAGGATGGCGCCATGACCGGTCCCGGCCCCGACGACACCGCGCTGCTCCTCGGCTGGCGGGACGCCGTCCGGTCGGCGGGCGCCGTCGCCGAGGCCGACGCCGTCGAGGCGGCCGGGGTCGCGCTGCTGGCCCGCTGGCACGAGCCGCACCGGCGCTACCACGACGCCGAGCACCTCGGCGAGGTCCTCGCCGCCGTCGACGTCCTGGCGGCGCACGCCGGCGACCCGGCCGCGGTCCGGCTCGCGGCCTGGTTCCACGACGCGGTCTACGCGGGTCGCCCCGGCGACGACGAGGAGGCCAGCGCCGGCGTCGCGCTGGAGGTGCTCGCCCGGCTCGGCGTCCCCGGCGGCCGGGTGGTCCGGGTCGCAGGGCTCGTCCGGATGACGGCGCGCCACGAGCCCGCCGCCGGCGACCCCGACGCCGCGGTCCTCAGCGACGCCGACCTCGCGATCCTCGCCGCACCCACCGACCGGTACGCCCGCTACGCGGCCGCCGTCCGCGCCGAGTACGCCCACGTTCCGGACGCCGCCTTCCGGGCCGCCCGGGCCGCGGTGCTCACGTCCCTCAGCGAGGCCCCGCAGCTCTACCGGACGGCGACCGGCCGGGCGCGCTGGGAGCGCGCCGCGCGGGCGAACCTGGCCGCCGAGGTCGCCCTGCTCAGCGCCGGCGGCTGACCGCCCGACCTGACCGCGTCGACGGCCGGGTGTGCGTGGACGGTGCAGCGGCTGCCTGCCTCACCCGCTGCGCAACGCCGTCGGAACGACGTCGACTACCCTGCGGGCCATGAGGGTGCGCCTCGCCGACATCGCCACCCGGGCCAGGGTGAGCGAGGCCACGGTGAGCCGCGTCCTCAACAACAAGCCCGGGGTCTCCGAGGCCAACCGCAAGGCGATCCTCAAGACGATGGAGATGCTCGGCTACGAGCGTCCCGAGCGGATGCGGACCCGGAACACGGGCCTGGTCGGCCTCATCGTCCCGGAGCTGACCAACCCGATCTTCCCGCTGATCGCGCAGGTCATCGAGACCGAGCTGGCGGACAAGGGGTTCACGTCGGTGCTGTGCACGCAGACGCCGGGCGGCGTCCACGAGGACGAGTACGTCCGGATGCTCCTGGAACGCAACGTCTCCGGGATCGTCTTCGTGTCCGGGCTCCACGCGAACACCGACACCGACCCCGGCCGCTACGTCGACCTGCGCCGACGCGGGATGCCGATCGTCCTCGTCAACGGCTTCCTGCCCGACGTCGACGCGCCGTTCCTGTCGACGGACGACGCCGCGGGCGTCGGCCTCGCCGTGGCCCACCTCGCCGGGCTCGGCCACCGGATGATCGGGCTGGCCACCGGACCGGAGCGCTACGTCCCGGTGCAGCGCAAGCTCGCCGGCTTCAAGGCCGCCTACCGGGTGCACGTCGACCCGGGTGTCGACCCGGGCGTCCTCGACGCGCTCACGGAGTTCACCGTGTTCAGCGTGGACGGCGGCGAGGAGGCGACGCTCGCGCTCGTCGACCGCGGGGCGACGGCCGTGATCTGCGGTTCCGACGTCATGGCCTTCGGCGCGATCCGGGCGGGGCGGCGGCTCGGGCTGCAGCTGCCCGCGGACCTGTCGATCATCGGCAGCGACGGCGTCCCGCTCGGGGAGTTCAGCGAACCGGCGCTGACGACGATCCGCTCCCCTGCCGAGGAGATCGCCGCCGCCGCCGCACGGGCCCTGCTCGACGAGATGGCCGGCCACCCGGCGACGCGCGCCGAGTACATGTTCCGCAGCCAGCTCGTCGTCCGCGGCTCGACCGCCCCGCCGGGCGATCGAGCGCGGGTCAGCCGGCCGCCTCGCGCGCCGGGACCGACCCCGTGGCCGTGAGCCACCGCGTCATCGCTGCCGAGTAGGTCGTCGGGTCGACGTTCCAGCCGCGGGTGTGCTCGGCGCCGTCGACGTCGACGAACGTCACGAGGTCGGGCCTGGCCCGGGCGAGGGCCCGGGAGGGACCGTCCGGGACGAACGAGTCCTCGTCGCTGTGGAACAGCAGGACGGGTGCCTTCAGGTCCCGCGCCCGGGCCGGCCAGTCGTAGCGGTCGAGGTCGATGCCGTAGCGCTGCTCCACGACGCGCACGGCGAGCGCGGTGAGCGGCCGGGGCAGCGCCCGGTCGGACCCCTGGCGGGCGAAGGTGTCCCGCCAGTCGAGGACGGGCGAGTCGAGGACGACGCCGCGCACCGCCGGCGCCACGGCCGCCCGGTCGAGGGCCTGGAGCGCGATCGCCCCACCCATCGACCAACCCGCCAGGACCACGTCGTCCGCCCCGTGCGTCAACGCCCACTGGACGGCCGCGGAGACGTCCCGCCACTCGGTCTCGCCGAGGTGGTAGACGCCGTCGGGGCTCGGTGGGGCGCCGACGTCGTTGCGGTACATCGGGACGACGACGGGCAGGCCGAGCGAGTGCCACATGCGCAGGTACCGCAGCGACTCCTCGCGGGTGCCGCCGCGTCCGTGGACGAAGACGACCCAGGTCTTCTCGCCCGCCGCCCCCGGCACGTACCAGGTGGGCAGGTC
>Ga0209798_10000920_pt1 | contig 17962 bp, 20 predicted proteins | sample DOMMetBare3Fresh_FD_187475 | JGI IMG/M metagenome (GOLD analysis project Ga0209798, IMG submission 187475) | Wetland sediment microbial communities from St. Louis River estuary, USA, under dissolved organic matter induced mercury methylation -... | ecosystem: Environmental > Aquatic >...
ACATCGCGGTGAGCAAGCCGCGCGCGGTGATGGTGCTGCAGCTGGGCGCGCTGGCGATCAAGGTGCCGCTGGCGGCGCTGTTCGTTTACGGCGCGGGGCCGGTGCCGGCGCTGGGTGTGGTGGGCTGCGGCGTGTCAACCGCCATCGCGATGTGGTGCTCGGTGCTGATCGCGTGGCAGGTGATGCGGCGCGGTGCGTTCTACGCGCCATTCGCGATCTTCGGCGCCGGGCTTCGGCCGCCGAACTGGCCCGCGCTCGCGGCGCAGGTCAAGCTGGGCGTGCCGATGGGCGGCTCGGTGCTGATCGAGGTGACGGGGTTTGCGTCGATGGCGTTCTTCATCTCGCGCTTCGGCGCCACGCCGGTGGCCGGGCACCAGATCGCGGCCAACCTGGTGTCGCTGCTGTTCATGGTGCCGATGGCGCTGGGCAACGCCACCAGCACGCTGGCGGCGCAGAGCGTGGGCGCGGGCGCGCTGGCCGATGCGCGGCGCGTGGCCTGGCACGGCATCGAGCTGGCCGCACTGGTGGCGCTGGCGCTGGGCACGGTGGTGTTCTTCGCGCGCGGCGGCGTGGTGCGGCTGTACACGCACGACGAGGTGATCGTTGCCGCGGCGCTGCCGCTGCTGGCGTGGGTGGCGCTGTTCCATTTCGTCGACGCGATGCAGATCGCCGCCGCGTTCACGTTGCGTGCGTGGCGCATCGCGACCGTGCCGCTGGTGATCTACGCCACCTCGATCTGGGGCCTGGGCGTGGGTGGCGGCTACGCGGTGGCGTTCAACCTGCCGGGTTGGGTGCCGGCCTCGCTGCACGGGGCGCGCGGGTTCTGGGTCATGTCCACGCTGGGGCTGGGCGTCGCGGCCACAGGGCTGGTGCTGTTCCTGGCGTGGGTGCTGCGCCGGCAGCGGCGCGACGAGCGCGCAGCTACAACTACTGCTGCGGCAGGCTGAGCACGAAGCAGCTGCCGCCGCCCGCGTGGGGCTCGCAGCGCACGCGCCCGCCGTGCCGCTCGGCGATCTGCTTGACCAGCGCCAGGCCCAGGCCCACGCCGCCCTCGCGCTCGGCATGGCCGGGCAGACGGAAGAACGGTTCGAAGATGCGCTCGCGCAGCGCCTCGGGCACGCCGGGCCCGCGGTCGCACACGCGCAGTTGGACCTCGGCGCCGCTGCGCGCGGCGTGCAGGCCGAGCTCGCCGCCGCCGTAGCGGCGCGCGTTCTCGAGCAGGTTGCGCAGCGCGCGGCGCAGCAGGCGTTCGTCGCCCTGCACCGTCAGCCGCGCGTCTTCGGCCTGCAGCTCGGCGCCGAACTGCGCGGCCTCTTCGGCGGCCAGCGCGATCAGCTCCACCGGCACCGGCGTGAAGGTGGCGGCCTGCGCGTCCAGGCGGCTGGCGAGCAGCACTTCCTCGACCAGCGCGTCGAGCTCGCCGATGTTGGTGCGGATCTCGCGCGCGAGGCGTTCGCGCTGCGCCGCGTCGGGCGTGTCGTCGAGCATCGACAGCGCCATCTTCATGCGCGCCAGCGGCGAGCGCAGCTCGTGGCTCGCGTTGGCCAGCAGGTTCTTGTGCGAGGCGACCAGCGCCTCGATGCGCTCGGCCGCCTGGTTGAAGCTGGCGGCCACGGCAGCCACCTCGTCGCGGCCCGAGGCATCGACACGCTGGCCCAGCGCGCCCGCGCCGAAGCGCTCGACGCCCTGCTTGAGGCCTTCGAGGCGGCGCGTCAGGCGCCGCACCACCGGGTACGCGCCGGCGGCCACTGCCGCGAACAGCACCACCAGCAGCGCGACCAGGCCCGCGCCGCGCGCCCACGGCGGCGCCTGCAGCCCCGACGGCGGCGCGCCGCCGCCACCCGGGCCCATGCCCTGCCGCATGCCGCCCATCGGCCCGCGCAGCACCCACAGCGTGCGGCCATCGTCCAGCCGCACCGGCAGGCCGCGCGGGTTGCCCGGCATCTCGGCGTTGCGGCGCAGGTAGCTGTCGCTGGCGGCGATGCGCTGGCCCTGCTCGTCGTCGAGCGCGATCGGCACGCGCAGGCGCTGCGACCACTCGCGCAGGGCCTGGGCCTGCTCGTCGCGCGGCGCGTCGGCCGCGGGCAGCGAACGCTGGATCAGCTCGGCCCAGGCGCCCACGCGCTCGGCCACCTGGCCCTCGAAGCGACCGCGCTGGGCCTCGACCTCGCGCTGGAACAGCCAGGCCGAGCCGAACGCGAACAGCGCCAGCGCGACCACCACCGTGAGGTAGATGCGCAGGTAGAGGGATTTCATGGCGACATGCAACCCCTCGCACGGCGGGTACGCCGCGCGATCCCCCGGGGGGATGCGGTCCGGCGCTCGGACCGCGCGCTAACTTGCATCGCCGTCAGCCACATCCTGGCGCTTGGCGAAGAGGTAGCCGGCGCCACGCACCGTGAGCACGCGCTTGGGCGCCTTGGGGTCGTCCTCGATCGCGGCGCGGATGCGCGAGACGTGCACGTCGATCGAACGGTCGAAGGCCTCCATCGGGTGGCCGCGCAGCGCGTCCATGATCTGGTCGCGCGAGAGCACGCGGCCGGCGCTTTGGGCCAGCACCGCGAGCAATTCGAACTGGTGGCCCGTGAGGTCGCAGCGCTTGGCGTCCAGGCGTGCCTCGCGCGCGCCCAGGTCGATTTCCAGGCGGCCGAACACGAGCACGTCGTCGGACGCGGCCTCGGGCTGCGCGCGGCGCAGCAGCGCCTTGACGCGGGCGAGCAGTTCGCGCGGCTCGAAGGGCTTGCCCAGGTAGTCGTCGGCGCCGAGCTCGAGGCCGACGATGCGGTCCATCGGCTCGCCGCGTGCGGTGAGCATCAGCAGCGGCAGGCGGCGCGTGCGCGCGTCGGCGCGCAGGCCGCGCGTGAAATCGAGGCCGTCGCCGTCGGGCAGCATCAGGTCGAGCAGCAGCGCGTCGAAGCTGCCGTGCTGCAGACGCTCGCGGCCGTCGGCCAGCGTGTGCGCCACCTCGACCGCGAAGCCGGCGCCGCGCAGGTAGTCGCCCACCATCGCCGTCAGGCGTGCGTCGTCGTCGATCAACAGCAGGCGGGCGGACGGTGTCATCGTGGGGACGGAGCATAAAAGAGCCCCGGGCACCGTGGGTGCCGGGGCAAGCTCCTGGGGAAAAGAATTGCGCGTCATGCGCGGCGCGGCGTCAGCTCAGCTCTTGGGCTTGCCGCTGTCGAGCTGCTGGCGCTCGTGCATGTGGCGCTCCATCATGTCGCGGCGTTGCGCCATGCGGTCGGCCATCTGCTTGCGCTGCTCGGGCGTGAGCACGCGGCTGGCCTCGACCATCGCCTGCGTCATGCGGCGCGACTGCGCATCGTGCTGCGCCATCATCTGGGCGCGCAGCGCCTCGACGGCGTTGGCGTCGACGGTGGGCGCGGTGAACAGCTTGGCCATCGCCTCGCGCTGGCCGCGGTGCGCTTCGTGCTGGGCCTGCATGTCGGCGCGGGCGCGCTCGGCGATCTGCTTGATCTGGGCGCGCTGGTCGGCGGTGGCGTTGACGCTGTCGAGCATGCGCTCGAGGCCGCGGCCGCCCATCATCATGCCGGCGCCGGGGCCGCCGCCGTGCATGCCGGGGCCATGGCCGCCGGGGCCGAAACCGCCGGGCTGCGCAAAGGCCGAAAGGGTCGCGGTGCCGAGCACGGCCACGAGCAGCGCGGCGCCGGCAAGGCGTGCGCCGGGGGTAGCGAAGGTCGAGCGGATAGAGAAGGCCATCGTGGGCTCCTGTGGTTGTCGATGGCCACACAATGCGCGCCGCCCGTGAGCGGCGTGCGCGTGGCAGGTAAAGCTGCGTAAACCGGCGAGCGCACGCGCGCACGCGCCGCGTCTTCAGGCCGGCGGCACGGGCGCAGGCTCGATGCGCACCAGGGTGCGGCGCAGCGCGAACTCGGGGTTGCCGCTGCGCAGTTCCAGGCGCAGCAGCACGCCGCTCTTGCGGTCGATCACCATCACGCCGTTCAGGCGGGTGGAGTGCTCGTTGTGCGGCACGTCGCCGAACAGTTCGATCACCGCGGCGTCGAACGGGCGACCCAGCGAGGTTTGCACGCCCAGCGCGATGACCTGGCCGCGCACGCGGCCCGGCACGTCGCCCTCGACGCCGACGATGTCGCCCGACAGCACGGTGCCCAGCACGAGGTCGGGCTGCAGCAGGCGACGCCAGTGCACCCAGCCGGTGATGCCGGGGCGCTGGGGCAGGTTGCCGAAGGCGTCCTGCAGCCAGCGCTGCGGGGTGGTGTCGCTGCGCGGCGGGTCCACGCCGAACTCGATCTCGCCGCGCCGCAGCGCACTGACGCGAAGTCCGAGCTCGCGCACCGGCCCGCCGGCGAGCGAGCGCTCCTCGTAGACCAGGCGCTCGCCGAGCGCCACCGGCAGCGCGGCCACGCGCTCGGGCGGCATCTGCTCGGGCGCAGGCGGGCAGCCCTTGGAGGCCATTACAGCGCGCAGCGCCTCATCGCGGCCCTTCAGGCGGGCAAGTTCCTCGGCATCGGGCCCGGCCGGGCGCATGGCCAGCAGGGCCGGCCAGAACACCGAGACACCCACGCCGAGCGCGACGATGTTGGTGCCCGCGCGTTCGTCGACCGAGTAGGCCACCCGCGCGGCGCGCACGCGCACGAGATCGGCTTCGTCGTAAAGCGCATTGCAGCCCATCGCGGCGAACATCGAAGGGTCGGCGGCGAGCGGTTGCACGTCGTCGGAGCGCGTCGCGCAGGCGGCCATCAGGGCGGCCAGGCACAGCACGGCGGGGACGCGCTCGAAGGACATGCGTACATTGTGCCCCGGTGATGTAAGCAAGCCGCCCCGGCTGCGACAGACACCGGCGAGCCCGCTTCGACGGAAGTGCGGCTCGATCAGCCTCGACGGCGGTTGGTGGCGGCGAGGGGAAGGCCCGTGCCTTCTCCGCGCCGCTCAGTCGTTGAAGTCGAGCGGCAGGCCGACGTAGTTCTCCGCGATCGTGCGAGCGCCCGCGGGCGAGCGCGCGAGGTAGTCCAGCTCGGCGAGCTGGAACTTGGCGGCGATGCCGCTGTCCTCGGGGAAGCGGTGCATCAGCGAGGTGAGCCACCAGGAGAAGCGCTCGGCCTTCCAGATGCGCGCCAGGCAACGCGCCGAGTAGGCGTCGATGCCGGCGCTGCTGTTGTCGCGGTAGTGCTCGACCAGCGCGCCGCAGAGGAACTTCACGTCGGTGGCCGCGAGGTTCAGGCCCTTCGCTCCGGTGGGCGGCACGATGTGGGCCGCGTCGCCAGCCAGGAACAGTCGGCCGAAGCGCATGGGTTCGGTGACGAAGCTGCGCAGCGGCGCGATGCTCTTCTCGATCGACGGCCCGGTGACGAGCGCCTCGCGCCCCGGCTCGTCCAGGCGCAGGCGCAGCTCCTGCCAGAACGCGTCGTCAGTCCACTGCTCGATCTGGTCGGTGAGCGGCACCTGCAGGTAGTAGCGGCTGCGCGTCTTGCTGCGCATCGAGCACAGCGCGAAGCCGCGCGGCGTGTTCAGGTAGATCAGCTCGTGCGAGACCGGCGGCGTGTCCGCCAGCAGGCCGAGCCAGCCGAACGGGTAGACCTTCTCGTACTCGGTGAGCGCGTTGCGCGGCACGCTGGCGCGGCACACGCCGTGGAAGCCATCGCAGCCGGCGATGAAATCGCATTCGATCTCGTGGCTCTTGCCGTTGTTGTCGTAGCGCACGCGCGCGCGCGCCGAATCGAAATCGTGGATGCTGACCTTGCGCGCCTCGTACACGGTGGGCAGCCCGAGCGCGCGGCGCGAGTCCATCAGGTCGCGCGTGAGTTCGGTCTGGCCGTAGACCATGACCGTCTTGCCGCCGGTCAGTGCCTTCAGGTCGACGCGGTGACGCTGGCCGCCATACAGCAGCTCGAAGCCCTCGTGCACCAAGCCCTCGCGGTGCATGCGCGCGCCCACGCCTGCCTCGTCGAGCAGGTCGATCGTCACATGCTCGAGCACGCCGGCGCGGATGCGGCCAAGCACGTAATCGGGCGACTGGCGCTCGAGGATCACGGCGTCGATGCCGGCCTTGTGCAGCAATTGCCCGAGCAGCAGGCCCGAGGGGCCGGCGCCGATGATCGCGACCTGGGTGCGCATGGTGAACCTGTTCGTGGCCCGGCGAGCGGGATTGCCTGCGTGAACTATAGTCAACGACCACGAAACGCCAGGGCGCCATGAGCACGGAATTCGCACCCGCCACCGGCCTGCTGGCGACGCTGGACCTGCTGCGGATCGGCGTCGGCGGCCCGGTACTGCATGTCCGCCTGAACCGGCCGGTCAAGCGCAACGCGCTGTCCGACACGCTGATCCAGCAACTGCACACCGCGTTCATCCACGTGCCGGAAGGCGTGCGCGCGGCCGTGATCAGCGGCGAGGGCAGCCACTTCTGTGCCGGGCTGGACCTGGCGGAGCTGGTCGAGCGCGATGTCGCCAGCGGCGTGCTGCATTCGCGGATGTGGCATGCGGCGTTCGACGCGATCCAGTTCGGCCAGGTGCCGGTGGTGGCCGCGCTGCACGGCGCGGTTGTCGGCGGCGGGCTGGAACTGGCCTCGGCCTGCCACATCCGCGTGGCAGATCACACCACCTACTACGGCCTGCCCGAAGGGCAGCGCGGCATCTTCGTCGGCGGCGGCGGCTCGGCGCGCATCCCGCGCCTGATGGGCGTGGCGCGCATGACCGACCTGATGATGACCGGCCGGGTGTTCGATGCGCAGGAGGGCCTGCAGGTCGGCTTGTCGCAGTACCTCGTGGCCGAAGGCGAGTCGCTGGCCAAGGCGCTGGCGCTGGCGCAACGCATCGCAAACAACGCGCCGATGTCCAACTTCGCGGTGATGCATGCGCTGCCGCGCATCGCCGACCAGTCGCAAAGCGAAGGGCTGTTCACCGAGTCGCTGATGGCCGCGGTAGCCGAGAGCACGCCCGAGGCGCAGGACCGGATGCGCGCCTTCCTCGAGGGCCGCGCAGGCAAGGTGGTAAAAGGCTAGCTTGGGCGAGGCCCAAGGGACAGATTACGGGATGGACTTGCTTCCCTCGTTGGAGAAGTCGCTCTCGTTGCCCCACGCGTCGTAGGCCGTGATGGCGAAGTAGTACGTGCGGCCGCTGTCGAGGCCGGTGACGACGTAGATCGTGGAGTTGCCGGCGTTGATGCCGTCGCCCTTGGCCTGCACGTAATCGCGCGAGCCCGTGCCGTAGTAGACACGGTACCCGGCGACGCGGGGGTCGCACACCGCGTCCCAAGTGAGCGTTGCGCTTGGGCCTGTTGCGCTCGGGGCCGTTGCGTTGGCGACCGCGGTACTGCTGGTGCACCCGGCACCGCCGCCGCCACCCCCACAACTGGAGACGACGACCGCAATCGCGATGCATTGAAGCCATACCCGCCCCATTCGAATTCCCACTTCCACTGGCCCTGCCGATTCCGGCCCGCTGGATCGGGCCACTCAATCCCCAGCTTCGCAAGACACGCTAACCAGATTTGAGTCGCAGGGAATAGACACCGGACAGGGGGATTTCCCGGCCGCAACGAAACTAGGGGGTCGGCGCCGCGGCGCGCTGTTACCTGATTCAGCCTGCGCAACTCAGTACCCACGCTCTGTCTCTCGAATCCTCACGGCCCCCTGATCACGGGCTGCTCGCGGCGGGCAGGTCAGGGCAAGCTCACTGCCGCAGGAGATCCACGAATGATGAGCGGCGTCGGAACCGTTAACACCATGCCCAGCAAGGCAGCAATCCATGAGCGCGACTTGCCAGCGTGGCAGACTACGTTAGCTGCCGCGCAGCGCGTGCTGGCCTATTACGCCAGCAGGGCCGAGGTTGACACCGCGCCGCGTGCCGAAGCCGAATCGCCCTCGGCGACCCCAAAGCAAGACGCGCCAGCATTGCGTTTGGCGGCCTGATCCGCGAGCGGGCCTTGCGGGGCGCGCGATGGTCGGCCACGGAGGCATTCCACTGCCTCGCGCGACCCCGGCCGGCCTTGCGAGGCCGGCCCTTCGAATCCCGATCGCACGCTGCCGCGTGCTCCCCTTCCCGCCATCATGAAAAACGCCCGCGATGCGGGCGTTTGGTTTCTTGGCGGAAAGGGAGGGATTCGAACCCTCGTCACGGGAGAACCCGTGAACCGGATTTCGAGTCCGGCGCATTCGACCACTCTGCCACCTTTCCTCGTGCGGCCCCGGGTCGACGGGGACGCGAATTGTAGGGCCTGCCTTCAGGCCGTCGTTTCCAGCACCAGTGGCGACAGCCGCGTGTCGGACAGCCGCGTCTGCCAACGCTGCCCCGGCGCCAAGGGCCAGGCATCGGTGATCGTGCCGGTGGTGACGGCTTCGCCGGCCTGGATGGCCCAGTGCGGCGTCGAGGTGGCCATCGATTCGACCATGGCCTTGAGTGCCTGCAGTGGGCCGTCGAGCACGATGGCGCCCTGGCCGGCGTCCTTGACTTCGCCGTCGCACACGAGTTGAACCTGCAGGGCCGCGAGGTCGGCGGCCAGCGTGACCCAGTCGTGCGCAGCCACGCGCGGACCGATGCGCAACCGGCCGTGCAGCGCAAAGTCCGCAGCCGTGTCCGGTGCGGTGAATCGCCATTGATCGAAGTGCGTGTGCACGACCTCGAACGAATGCGCCACCCAGTCGATGCACCCGCGCAGTTCGTCCAGCGTCATTCCCGCACGCGGCGTGCGCGCCAGGCCGAATGCGATCTCGGGTTCCAGCCTGGGCTGGCTGAGACCGGCCAGCGACAGCGTGGTGTGCGCGCCATCGAGCCACTGCGTGGTGGTGTCCCACACCGGCGCCCACATCGGCTGGAAGACGCCGTAGCGCGGCCAGATGCTGCGGTTTGTGAAGCCGATCTTCCAGCCCACCGGCCGTTCGCCGCGCGCAATGCGCATCTGGCGCAGCCGCTCGGCCACCGCGTAGGCTTGCTGCGTGGTCAGGCCACCCGGCCGTGCGGAAGGCAGTGCGATGCATTCAGCGCGGTCCCAGGCGCGCAGCAGCTCAGTGGCCAGCGCGGCGATGTCGGTGCTCACCGCAGCACGTCCGCGCCGCCGACGTAGGGCCGCAGCACCGCGGGCACGCGCACCGAGCCGTCGGCGTTCTGGTGGTTCTCGACCACCGCCACCAGCGCGCGGCCGACCGCGAGCCCCGAGCCGTTGAGCGTGTGCACGAGTTCGGTCTTGCCTTGCGCGTTGCGATAGCGCGCCTGCATGCGCCGCGCCTGGAACGCCTCGCAGTTGCTGCACGAGCTGATCTCGCGGTAGGCGCCCTGCCCCGGCAACCACACCTCGAGATCGTAGGTCTTGGTGCTGCCGAAGCCCATGTCGCCGGTGCACAGCGTGACCACGCGGTAAGGGAGTTCGAGCTTGCGCAGGATCGCCTCGGCGTGGCCGACCATTTGCTCGAGCGCCTGGTAGCTGCTGTCTGGCGTGGTGACCTGCACCATCTCGACCTTGTCGAACTGATGCTGGCGGATCATGCCGCGAGTGTCGCGCCCCGCGCTGCCGGCCTCGGAGCGGAAGCAAGGGCTGTGCGCCGTGAGCTTGATCGGTAGCTGCGCGGCATCGAGGATCTGCTCGCGCACGGTGTTGGTCAGCGGGATCTCGCTCGTGCTGATGAGGTACTGCTCCTGCTGGTCGGCGCCGCCTGCGGCGGCTTGGCCGTCGCCGCCACGGAACACCCAGAACATGTCGTCCTTGAACTTGGGCAGCTGGCCCGTGCCCTCGAGGATCTCGCGGTTGACGATGTAGGGTGTGTAGCACTCGGTATAGCCGTGCTCGCGCGTCTGCGTGTCGAGCATGAACTGGGCGAGCGCGCGGTGCAGCCGCGCCGCGCTGCCGCGCAGGAAGGTGAAGCGCGAGCCCGACAGCCGAGCGCCGGTGTCGAAGTCGATGCCCAGCGCCGGGCCGATGTCGGCGTGGTCGCGCGGCGCGAAGTCAAAAGTGCGCGGGCTGCCCCAGCGTCGCACCTCGACGTTGCCGGTCTCGTCGGCGCCCACCGGCACGCTGTCGTGCGGCAGGTTGGGCACGCCCATCACCATTTCGGCGATGGCGGTCTGCACCTCGTCGTTGCGGCGTGCGCTGCCGGCGAGCTCGTCGGCCAGGCCGGTCACTTCGGCCATCAGTGCCGCGGTGTCGCCGCCCTTGGCCTTGAGGTGGCCGATCTGCTTGCTCAGCGCGTTGCGCCGGGCCTGCAGCTCCTCGGTGCGGGCCTGGATCTTCTTGCGCTCGGCCTCGAGCGCGGCATAACGCCCGGCATCGAGGAAGGGCTGCGGATTCTTGCGCTTGTTCAGCGCGGCAATCACGCCGTCGAGGTCGCGGCGTAGCAGGTTGATGTCGAGCATGCTTGTTGTTCTATTCGATGGAGGTGTGGTGCAGCACCGACCTGTCGAGCGCGTCGTCCGGGCCCTTCAGCCCCTTGGGCAAGGGGAAATGCACTTTCTCCTGCACGCCCTCGAGCGAGCGCACCGACAGCGCGCCGAACTCGCGCAGCCGGGTGATCACCTCGCGCACCAGGATATCGGGCGCCGACGCGCCCGCGGTGAGTCCGACGCGCAGCGCGCCGTCGAACCACTCGGGCCGCAAACCACGCGCATCGTCCACCATGTACGCCGGCTTGCCCAGGCGGCCGGCCACTTCACGCAGACGATTGCTGTTGCTCGAGGTCGGGCTCCCCACGACGATCACGACATCGACCTGCGGCGACAGCACCTTCACCGCGTCCTGCCGATTCTGCGTCGCGTAGCAGATGTCCTGCTTCTTCGGCTCGCGCACGTTCGGAAAACGCCGCTTGACCGCGGCCAGGATCTCGGCCGTGTCGTCCACCGACAGCGTGGTCTGCGTCACCACGGCGAGCCGATCGGGGTTCGTCACCGGCGCGCGCCCGACATCGGCCACGTCCTCGACGAGGTAGATGCCCTCGTAGAGCTGGCCCATCGTGCCCTCGACCTCGGGGTGGCCCTTGTGGCCGATCATCAGGAATTCGAACCCTTCCTTGTGCAGCTTGGCCACCTCGACATGGACCTTGGTCACAAGCGGGCAGGTGGCGTCGAAGACCGAGAAGCCGCGCTCGGCCGCCTCGCGCCGCACCGCCTGGCTCACGCCGTGGGCCGAAAACACCAGCGTGGCGCCAGGCGGCACCTCGGCCAGGTCCTCGATGAAGATCGCGCCCTTCGCCTTCAGGTCGTTGACCACGTAGGTGTTGTGCACGATCTCGTGGCGCACGTAGATCGGCGCGCCGAACTTCACGAGCGCGCGTTCGACGATCTCGATCGCGCGGTCGACGCCCGCACAGAAGCCGCGCGGCTCGGCGAGGACGATTTCGTTCATCAGAGGACCCCTATGACGTGCACGTCGAAGCGAACGGGCTGGCCTGCGAGCGGATGGTTGAAGTCGAACAGCAGCCAGTCAGGTCCCACTTCGCGCACCACGCCGGCATAGCTGGCCGCGCCGTCAGGGGTCGGGAACTGCACCACGTCGCCGATGCCGTAACTCGCATCGGGGTCGCCGAGTTCGTGCAGCAGCGCAAGCTTCACGCGCTGCAGCAGTTCGGGGTTACGAGCGCCGAAAGCCTCGCCCGCCGCGAGCTCGAAGCTCTCGTGCGCGCCCTCGGCCAGGCCGATCAGGCGCCGCTCCATGGCCGGCGCGAGTTCGCCCGCGCCCAGCGTCAGCGTCGCGGGCTGTTCGCCGAAGGTATCCACCAGCGCGGCGCCATCGGGGCCGGCCAGGCGGTAATGCAGGGTCAGGAACGACCCTGGCTGGATCGCGGTCAAGGGCTTGCTCGCTGCAATAGACTGGCCGTGATTTTACGAGGCGGCCCCGCCGCACCCGTCTTGACCGGATTGCAGCACCTTCCTGCCGATGCGCGCCCGCGCGAGAAGCTGCTCGCGCGCGGTGCCGGGGCGCTGGCCGATGCCGAGTTGCTGGCCCTGCTGCTGCGCACCGGGCTGCCCGGCCAGGGCGTGCTCGCGCTCGCGCAATCGCTGCTCGAGCGCTTCGGCGGCCTGGCCGGCCTGCTCAACGCCGGCGCCGACGGCCTGAAGGCAGTCAAGGGCCTGGGCCCGGCCAAGCGCGCCGAGCTGGCGGCCGTCCTCGAGATCGCGCGCCGCGTGCTGGCCGAAACGCTGGCCGAGCGCCCCGCGTTCGAGCAGCCGCAGCGCGTGAAGGACTACCTGGCGCTGCACCTGCGCGGGCTCGACCACGAGGTGTTCGCGGTCATGTTCCTCGATGCGCAGCATCGGCTGATCACGCTCGAGACGCTGTTTCGCGGCACGCTGACCCACACCAGCGTGCATCCGCGCGAGATCGCCCGCCGCGCGCTCGGGCTCAATGCCGCGGCGGTGGTGCTCGCGCACAACCACCCGAGCGGCGTGGCAGAACCATCGCGCGCCGACGAGCTCTTGACCGGCGCAGTGCGTCAGGCGCTGCAGCTCGTGGATGTGCGCGTGCTCGACCATGTAGTGGTGGGCGGCGCAACCTGCGTGTCTTTCGCGGAGCGGGGGTTGCTTTGAACCCCGATGTCCGCGCGCAGCTCGAGCGGCTCCAGGCCGATCGCGCACGGCATCGTCGCGAGCAGGCCGAGGCGCTCGCACGTGAACGCGCGGCGCTCGCGCACGAGCAGGCCAAGCGCGAGGTGTTCCGCTTGGCGGTGGGACCGGTGCAGGCCCTGCGTGCGCAGGGCCGCGCGGAAACGCCGCCGCGCCCGATCGAGCCGGTGCCGCGCCAGCGCATGGCCGACGAGGCGCAGGCGCTGGCGTCGTCGCTGTCCGACGAGCTCGACGTCACGACGCTGCTCGATACCGATGCGGGCCTGAGCTTTCGGCGCGAGGGCATCGGCCCCGACGTGCTGTCGCGGTTGCGGCGCGGCCAATGGTCGATCCAGCGCCACCTCGACCTGCATGGCCTGACGCGCGAGGCGGCGCGCGAGGCGCTCGCTGCGTTCATCCGCCAGGCCGAACGCGACGGCCTGCGCTGCGTGCGCGTGGTCCATGGCAAGGGCAACGGCTCGCCAGGGCGCGAGCCCGTGCTCAAGGCCAAGGTGCGCGCGTGGCTGGTGCAGAAGACCGAGGTCATCGCCTTCACGCAGGCCAGCGCGTCAGACGGCGGACACGGGGCGCTGCTGGTACTGCTGCGCGCGCGCTGAGCGCGCCGCGCGCCGCGTTCGTGTCAAAAGTCACGCGCACCGCTCGATCGCGGGGGCATTGAACAGCCCCTCGTCCGGAGGGTGCGGGCGCGATCGGCCTGACTTCTCCGCTAGGCTTGTCTTCAACGCGCATGCATTTGCTGTGCGTGTGGTCCTCAAGCTCAGGGAGTCGAAATGCGCAAGTTCTTGTTGTCGTTGACGGGCGTCGCCATTGCGGCGGGCGTGGCGGTGCCGGCATCGGCGCAGACGGCGAGTGTCGCCAACGCGTCGACTGCCAAGGTCAACGGCAGCTTCGACCGCCAGTCGATCAAGACCACCGACTTGCAGTTCCAGTACGGCACCTTGATGGCCACGGGTGCCGGCATGTTCACGTTCTCGTACCTCGGCAACGAGTCGGGCTGGGTCAACGGTTTCAGGCTGGATGCCGGCGGCGCGGGCGTGCTGACCGAGCAAAGCGTGCTGGGTAGCAGCGTGACGCTGCAGGTCGACGCCGATCATCTGAGGCCTGAATTCACGTTCTTCACGAACGGCCTATCGAACTCGGCGAACGCGCGCAACGGAGATTCGTTCTCCGACTTCAGCAATCCGTCGTTTGCCATCATCAGCAATCGACACGGAGGCAACGTACTCGCCAACTACGGTGGCTCGAACCACGGGTTCCAGTACGTGCTGGGTTTCAACGATGCCTATCGCGGCGACCGCGACTTCGACGACTACAAGGTCGGGGTCAATTTCGTCGCTGCCCCGGTGCCTGAACCCTCGACCTACGCGTTGATGCTCGCGGGCCTGGGCGCCGTGGGCTGGATGGCACGGCGGCGCCGCGCCGTCTGAGTTTCAACCACCGCGGTTGCGCATCCAGTCGGCGGTGTTGAACAACGCCGCCGTGAGGCGCGCCTGCAGGTCGGGTGCCATGTCGCACTCGCGCATGGCCTGCTGCATGCACGCCATCCACTGATCGCGCTCGGCAATCCCGATCGCGAACGGCAGGTGGCGCGCGCGCAGGCGCGGGTGGCCGAAGCGCTGCACGTACAGGTCGGGCCCGCCGAGCCAGCCGCACAGGAACCAGTGCAGCTTGTCGCGCGCATGGTCCAGACTCGTGCGATGCAGGCGCCGGATACCGGCGTATGCCGGCTCGAGATCCATCAGGTCGTAGAAGCGATCGACGAGGGCGCGCACGGCGGTCTCGCCACCGATGGCGTCGAACGCGGGTGTCGCGCTGCCGGCCGGATCAGCCACCGCCGGGCACCATGCGCGCGGCCAGCGCGGCAATCGCCTGCGCCGCAGGCGATCCCGGGTAGCACTCGTGCAGCAGCTGGCGGCGGCGCACGGCATCGCGCACCGCGTCGTCGGTCGGCACCTCGCCCACCAGGTCGAGCGTGAGCGGCACGTCCAGACCGGGGCTGACATAGCGGTCGATCACCTGCTGCAACTGGCTGCGCACGGTGCGCCCGTCGGTGCCGGGCAGCTTCTGGTTGACCACCAGCTTGATCGCGCGCCGTCCCTGCGTGGAGGCGAGCACCTTGATCGTCGCGTACGCGTCGGTGAGCGAGGTGGGTTCCGGCGTCGCCACGATCAGCACCTCGTCGGCGAGCGACACCGTATAGAGCACCACGTCGGAGATGCCCGCGCCGGTGTCGAGCAGCACATGATCGAAACGCGGGGCCACCGACGCGATCGTCTGGACCAGCATCTCGCGCACATCGGCCGTCAGGCGCGAGTACTCCACCAGGCCCGAGCCTGCGAGCAGCACGGTGAAGCCGCCCGAAACTTCGGTCAGCGCCTCGTCGATCGTGTGCTTGCCGGTGAACACGTCGTGCAGCGTGATCTTGGGGAAGAGGTTGAGCACCACGTCCAGGTTCGCAAGCCCGAGGTCGGCGTCGAGCACGAGCACGCGCCGGCCGCTTGCGGCCAGCGCCGCAGCGAGGTTGGCCGACACGAAGGTCTTGCCGACCCCGCCCTTGCCGCTGGTGATGGCGGTGATGCGCGCGCGCGCAGCGTGACCTGGCAGGACGTTGCTCATGGGTGGTTGGCGGGCGGCAATTCCGGATCGTTGGTTTCGCCTGCATCCCAGCGCGGGGTGCCGAACAGCACGCTCTTTTCCTCGGCGCTGACCTGCGATACCGCGGCGGGTTCGAACTCGGCGCGATTGCGCCCGCCCTGCTTGGCCAGGTACAGCTGCTTGTCGGCGCGCTCGAGCCACAGCGTGAGGCTCGAGCGAACCCACTGAGGCGCAAACGCACCGCCCAGGCTCACGGTCACCGAGATCGGGTCGGCCAAGCCGATCGCGACCTTGCGGCGCTCGATGCGTGAGCGGATGCGCTCGGCGACCATCGGACCGAACGCGGGCGGGCAGTTGGGCAGTGCCACCGCAAACTCCTCGCCACCAATGCGAGAGACCGTGTCCATCGGGCGCACGCACTCGAGCAGGGTCTCGGCCACTGCCTTGAGCACGAGGTCCCCGGCATGGTGGCCGTGTGTGTCGTTGACGTGCTTGAAGTGGTCGATGTCCACCAGCAGCAGCAACGCGGGTTCTCCGGCACGCGCCACACGGTCCAGCTCGCGCGCGAGCACCGATTCGAAGTGCCGGCGGTTGGCCAGGCCGGTGAGCGCGTCGCGGCTCGAGAGCTGGCATAGCCCGTCGATCAGGCCCTGCAACCAGGCGGGGCTGCCCGGTTCGCCGGCCGGCGGCGACTGGCCCGACTGCGCGAGCAGCGCGAGCGCGGTCTCCAGCCGCAGAGAAGGGGCGGCCCCGGGGGCGGTGGGCGCTTTAGGCTTGGCCAAGTCGACAGGCAGTCTAGCAGCGGCACCCCCGCGCGATCGGACCGAACTGGCGGGTCCTGCGCCGCCAGTTCAGTAACTTGCGCCCGGCGCGATCACCAGCCGCGCGCGTCGAGCAGGCGATCGACTTCGGCCAGGCGCGACTCGTCCTGCCAGCGGCGCTGGCCGATCAGGCCGTGCGGCGCGCCGATGTCTTCCAGTGTGCGCAGGTTCAGCTCGAACAGCTCTCGCTCGGCGGCCTCGGCGTGGCGGCGGGCGCGGTAGGACTGCCAGGCGGCACCGATTCGCACCAGGGCGTGGTGCGCGGCGTCGGTCCAGGTCGCGGACAGCGGGGGGTGCAGTCGGATCGTGGTCATGGCGGCTCCAGGCGGTATGTGATGCTGTTCAGAATAGGTGTCCAACAATAGGAAGGGAATCGACTTGTTTTCGACGATCTGGTCAGGAATACTTACCAGATGGCCGACCCCTCGCGCCTGCCGCTGCACACCTTGCCGGCCTTCCGCGTCGCGGCCCGGCTGGGCAACCTGCGCGCCGCGGCCGAGGAGCTGCACCTGACGCACAGCGCGGTCAGCCAGCAGATCAAGCTGCTCGAGGAGCAGATCGGGTTCGAGCTGTTCGACCGTCGCGGCCGCCGCATCGTGCTCAACGCCGCCGGCGCGGCGCTGCTGCGCGCGGTCGAGCCCGCGCTGACCCAACTGGACGACGGGCTGCGCGCCGCCGCCGCCGCATCGGGCGACGAGGCGCAGCGCATCCGCATCACGCTGCTCACCTCGTTCGCGCAGCGCTGGCTGCTGCCGCGCATGGGGCGCTGGCGCGAGCGGCACCCGGACATCGGCATCGAGTTGCATACCTCACAGAACCTGATCGACCTGCAGCGCGAAGGCTTCCATGCGGCGCTGCGCCAGGGTGCAGGTCAGTGGCGCGGGCTCGAAGCGGTATGCCTGACCGACTCGCCGATGGTGGTGGTGGGCTCGCCCGAGGCGGCGCGGCGAGTCTTCGGCCGCGATGCGGCGGCGCTGGCCGACGAGCCCCTGCTGGGCAGCCCGACGCTGTGGCAGCGTTGGTTTGCGCTGTCGGGCGTGCGCACCCGCGTCAATCCGGTGGCTGCGTTCAGCGACGCGGGCCTGATGCTGCAGGCCGCCGAGCAGAACCTCGGCCTGGCGCTCGCACGCGAAATCCTCGCGGCCGACGCACTGCGCGAGGGACGGCTCGTGCGTCTGTCGCCGATCGAGTTGCAGGACGAAGAGGCGTATGGCTACTGGCTCGCGTTTCCCGACGGTCTGCGCGACTGGCCGCCGCTGCAGGCGCTGCGCGGCTGGCTGTTCGACGAGCTCGCGCAGTCACAGCGCGAGCTCGACCAGCTCAAAGGAACAGCGCCTGCAGGTCGGAGAGAAAGTCGAAGCCGCGCGGCGTCGGCCACACCCGCTGCGCGTCGCGCGCGATGAGGCCGCGCTGCTCGGCCTGCGCCAGCCGGGTATCGATGTCGGCGATCGTCAGGCCCGTGCGCTCGGCAAAGCGCGCGAGCTCGAAGCCCTCGGCCAGCCGCAGCGCATTGAGCATGAACTCGAACGGCAGCTCGCCTCGCGCGACCACATGCTCGTTGGACACTGCCTGGCCTGCGAGTGCCTTGTCGATGTACATCGCCGGCTCGCGCCATCGCACCTGGCGCACGATGCGACCTGAGCCCCCGAGGTCACCGCTGTGCGGCGCCCGGCCCCCCGAGGGGACGCCGGCGCCTTGGGAGCGGCCCGGCGGCGCCGCGGGAAAGCTCAGCTTGCCGTGCGCACCGGCACCGATGCCGAGGTAGTCGCCGAACTGCCAGTAGTTGAGGTTGTGCACGCAGCGATGGCCCGGTCGTGCGAAGGCCGAGACCTCGTAGCGCGCAAGGCCGGCGGCGGCGGTGCGTTCGACGATGCGGTCGAGCATCGCGCTGGCCGCATCGGCGTCGGGCAGCGCGGGCGGGGCGGCGGCGAACGCCGTGTTGGGTTCGACCGTCAGGTGGTAGATCGACAGGTGCGGCGGCGCGAAGGCCAGCGCGGTGTCGAGGTCGGACTCGAGCATCG
>Ga0209798_10000921_pt1 | contig 17952 bp, 15 predicted proteins | sample DOMMetBare3Fresh_FD_187475 | JGI IMG/M metagenome (GOLD analysis project Ga0209798, IMG submission 187475) | Wetland sediment microbial communities from St. Louis River estuary, USA, under dissolved organic matter induced mercury methylation -... | ecosystem: Environmental > Aquatic >...
GCTCACGCTCACGTTCTTCAACCAGGCCTGGCGGCAGCGCGACCTGCGGGTCGGCCGCCGAGGGCTGTTCTCGGGCAAGGTCGGCGTCTTCAACCGCAAGCGGCAGCTGGCGCACCCCGACTACGTGCTCGTCGCGGACTCCGCCGACGACCAGGAAGCACCGGACGCCGCGGAGGCGGCGATGACGTTCGCGGGGTCGCTGATCCCGGTCTACCCGGCGTCGGCCGCTCTGCCGTCCTGGCGGGTGGCCAAGTGCGTGCAGGCGGCGCTGGACGTCATCGGGGACGTGCCCGACCCGCTGCCGGACGAGGTCCGCAGGGATCTCGGGCTGGTGGGCCTGGGCGAGGCGTTCCGGCTCGTGCACCGGCCGGCAGCCCGCAGCGATGTGGCCCGGGCCCGCGAGCGGCTGGTGTTCGAGGAGGCCTTCGTCCTGCAGGTCGAGCTGGCCCGTCGGCGCGCCGCGTCCGCGGCGCTGCCGGCCGTTCCTCGGATCGCCGGCGAGGGTGGCCTGCTCGATGCGTTCGACGCCCGCCTGCCGTTCACGCTGACCGACGGCCAGCGGACGATCGGTGAGGTGCTCGCCGCCGAGCTGGCCCGGACCCACCCGATGCACCGGCTGCTGCAGGGCGAGGTCGGGTCGGGCAAGACCGTGGTCGCCGTCCGCGCCATGCTCGCGGTTGTCGACGCCGGCGGTCAGGCCGCGCTGCTCGCGCCCACCGAGGTGCTGGCCCAGCAGCACCACCGCTCGATCACCGAGCTCCTGGGACCGCTGGCGGAGCGCGGACTGCTCGGCGGCTCGGACACCGGCACCCGGGTGGCGCTGCTGACCGGATCCCAGGGGTCCGCAGCCCGCCGTCAGGCGCTGCTGGACGTCACGAGCGGCACGGCCGGCATCGTCGTGGGTACCCATGCGCTCCTGCAGGAGCACGTCGAGTTCTTCGACCTGGGTCTGGTGGTCGTCGACGAGCAGCACCGCTTCGGGGTGGAGCAGCGTGCGGCACTGGCCGCGAAGGGCGCCAAGCCCCCCCACGTTCTGGTGATGACCGCGACCCCGATCCCGCGAACGGTCGCGATGACCGTCTTCGGGGACCTGGAGACCTCGACGTTGCGCGAGCTGCCCGCCGGCCGTTCACCGATCAGTACGCACGTCGTGCCTGCGGGGGAGAAGCCGCACTTCCTCGAACGGGCGTGGCATCGGCTGCGGGAGGAGGTCGCCGCGGGGCACCAGGCGTACGTCGTGTGCCCGCGCATCGGTGACGCTCAGGGCGACGACGGGCTGGAGGCGGTGGCCGCCACGGAGGGCCCAGGCTCGGCCACGCCGGGCCGGCCGCCCCTGGCGGTCCTGGAGGTGGCACCGACGCTGGCCGAGGGCCCCCTGTCCGGACTGCGACTGGCCGTCCTGCACGGCCGGCTGCCGGCGGACCAGAAGGACGACGCGATGCGGCGGTTCGCCGCCGGCGAGGTCGACGTCCTGGTCGCGACGACCGTCGTGGAGGTCGGGGTCGACGTGCCCAACGCGACCGCGATGGTCGTCCTCGACGCCGACCGGTTCGGGGTGTCGCAGCTGCACCAGCTGCGCGGCCGGGTCGGCCGGGGCTCGGCGCCCGGCCTGTGCCTGCTGGTGACCGACGTCCCCGACGACAGCCCGGCCGCCGAGCGCCTGTCCGCGGTGGCCGCCACGCTGGACGGCTTCGAGCTGGCCCGCCTGGACCTGGAGCAGCGACGGGAGGGCGACGTGCTGGGGGCGACCCAGCACGGCCGCCGCTCGTCGTTGCGCCTGCTGTCGGTGTTGCGGGACGAGGAGGTCATCGTCAGGGCCCGCGGGGCTGCCTCGGCCCTGGTCGCCGCGGACCCCGAGCTCAGCGAGCACGACGTGCTGCGCGCGGCGGTCGCGTCGCTGGTCGACGCCGAACGGGCCGAGTACCTGGAGAAGGCGTGACGCGGATCGTCGCTGGCCTGGCCCGAGGCCGACGCCTGGCGGTGCCGCCCGGCTCGGCGACCCGCCCCACGTCCGACCGGGCCCGCGAGGGCCTGTTCTCCACGCTCGAGGCGCTGTTGGGCACGCTGCGGGGGCGGCGGGTGCTCGACCTGTACGCGGGATCGGGCGCGGTCGGCCTGGAGGCGCTCAGCCGAGGGGCCGAGGCCGTGCTGCTCGTCGACTCCGACCAGCGGGCGCTCGCGGCGGTGCGGGCCAACGTCGCCGCCGTTGGACTCCCCGGTGCCGAGGTGTCCGCGGGCCGGGTCGAGCAGCTGCTCGCACAGGCGTGCCCCGGGCCGCCCTACGACGTGGCGTGCCTGGACCCGCCGTACAGGGTTCCGGCGGACGAGGTGAGCGCCGTGCTGTCCGCCCTGCGTTCCGGCCGCTGGCTCGCCCACGGCGCACTCGTCGTCGTCGAGCGCGCGTCGCGCGACCCCGGGCTCGCCTGGCCCGACGGCTTCACCGCCGACCGGGACCGCCGATACGGCGAGGCGACGCTTTGGTACGGTCGCGCCGCCGACCCCGCCAGCGAGGAGTGAGTGTGCGCAAGGTCGTCTGCCCAGGATCGTTCGACCCGGTGACCAACGGCCACCTGGACATCGTGGGCCGCGCCGCGAAGCTCTTCGACGAGGTGACGGTCGCCGTGCTGGTCAACAAGGGCAAGGAGGGGCTGTTCACCGTCGACGAGCGGATCGAGCTGCTGCAGCAGGTCACCACGCCGTGGCCGAACGTCCGGGTCGACAGCTTCCACGGCCTGCTGGTCGACTTCTGCCGCGACCGGGGCATCCCGGCCATCGTCAAGGGCCTGCGGGCCGTCAGCGACTTCGACTACGAACTGCAGATGGCCCAGATGAACCTGCGTCTCGCCGAGGTGGAGACGTTGTTCGTGCCGACGAACGCCGCCTACAGTTACCTGTCGTCCAGCCTGGTGAAGGAGGTTGCGACTCACGGGGGTGACGTGTCCGGCTTGGTCCCCGAGCTCGTCGCCGAACGGCTGTACCAGCGCCTGGCCGCGCGCTAGCGCCCCGAATCGACCGAGGAGCCCTCAGGTGGACGTGCACGACAAGCTCGAGGAGATCGTCTCCCTGGTGGAGGGCGCCCGGGCGATGCCGATGTCCGCGTCGTGCATGGTCAACCGCGGGGAGCTGCTGGCGCACCTGGACGAGCTGCGCGAGCTGCTGCCCCAGGACCTCGATCTCGCCGACCGGCTGCTGGCCGAGCGTGAGCACGTGGTCGAGGAGGGGCGGGCGGAGGCGGAGCGGATCGTGGGTGTCGCCCAGGCCGAGCGGCTGCGACTGGTCACCGAGACCGAGGTGTACGCCCAGGCCCAGCAGGAGGCGGCCCGACTGATCGCGGAGGCGCAGGACGAGGCCGAGGACATCCGCGCCCAGGTGGACGAGTACGTGGACGGGAAGCTCGCCACGTTCGAGATCTCGCTCAACAAGACGCTGTCCGCCGTGCAGCGCGGCCGCGACAAGATCCGCGAGCGGCACGAGTCGTTCGCCCTCGGCGACGACACCGGGCCCTTCCAGCCGATCGGGGACCGCTGAGCCTGGGCTCGTGGGTTTGGGGGCGCGCAGCGCCTCGGCTACGCTGACGCTCCGGTCTCGTCGGAGGCCGTGGTTCGTCGTGCTCACCGGAGGTCCAGCTGTCCCGGCTCGACCCGCGTGCGCCGTTCGTCGTGGACACCCGCGACCTCGGCCGCCGGGCGGGCGCCATGGTCACGCTGCATCGTACGGTGCCGGCGCCGGCGAACCTCGGTACCGACGTGAGCGGAGTCCCCGAGGGGGCCGACATCGACCTGACGATCAGGTGCGAGTCGGTCGTCGAGGGGGTGCTGGTCACGGTGGTGGCCCGGATGCCGGTGCACGGCGAGTGCGTGCGGTGCCTGGACCCGATCGCCGAGGCGCAGCAGGTCGACGTCCTGGAGCTGTACTACTACCCGGACCAGGCTGTCGACGACGAGGAGGCTGCCCGGCTGGAGGGGGACCTGCTCGATCTCGAGCCCGCGCTGCGGGACGCGGTCGTGCTGGCCCTGCCCCTGCAGCCGCGCTGCCGGGAGGACTGCCCGGGGCTGTGCCCCGAGTGCGGGGCTAGGCTCGCCGACGAGCCGGGGCACCAGCACGAGGCGGTCGACCCGCGGTGGGCGGTGCTGCACCAGCTGAGCGGCCGCGCCGACGCGGCCGACGAGACCAAGGAAGAGGACTAGTCGTGGCGGTTCCGAAGCGGAAGACCTCGCGCAGCAACACCCGGTCGAGGCGCGCCAACTGGAAGGCCGCGCCGGTCACGCTGGCGAGCTGTGACCGGTGCAAGCAGCCGAAGCTGCCGCACACGGCCTGTCCGACGTGCGGGACGTACAACAAGCGCCAGGTGCTCGCCGTCTGACGGCGGTGACTCCCGTGGCCGACCAGCAGGTGACGCTGCCGACCGCGGCGGCCGTGCTGGCCGAGCGGCTCGGGTTCGAGGTCTCCGCGCCGCTGCTCGCGATGGCGTTGACCCACCGCTCGTACGCGTACGAGAACGGCGGGCTGCCGACGAACGAGCGGCTGGAGTTCCTCGGTGACTCCGTCCTCGGCCTGGTCGTCACCGACACGCTGTTCCGCACCCATCCCGACCTGCCCGAGGGGCACCTCGCCAAGCTGCGCGCGGCCGTCGTCAACGCCCGAGCGCTGGCCGACGTCGGGCGCAGCCTCGGGGTGGGGGAGTTCATCCGGCTCGGCCGGGGCGAGGAGACGACCGGCGGGCGGGACAAGTCGTCGATCCTGGCGGACACCCTCGAGGCGCTGATCGGGGCGGTGTACATCGATCGCGGCCTGGGCGACGCCTCCGCTCTCGTCCACCGGCTGTTCGACCCGTTGATCGAGGAGTCGGCGGGCCTGGGCGCCGGCCTGGACTGGAAGACCAGCCTGCAGGAGCTCACCGCCTCCCTGGGGCTCGGCGTCCCCGAGTACGCCGTCGAGGAGGCCGGGCCCGATCACGCCAAGACGTTCCAGGCCTCGGTGCTGGTCGGCGGGGCTCCGTGCGGCTTCGGGTCCGGTCGCAGCAAGAAGCAGGCTGAGCAGGCGGCTGCGGAGGGCGCCTGGCACCACCTGGGCGGGGTCGAGGCCGGCGCCGACAGCGGCGACGCCGTGGGCTGACGTGCCCGAGCTGCCCGAGGTCGAGGTCGTCCGCCGGGGTCTCGGCCGGTTCGTCGTCCACCGGCGGGTGGCAGCTGTCGACGTGCGGCACCCGCGGGCGGTGCGCCGTCACGCGGCCGGTCCGGTCGACTTCGTGGACCGCCTCACCGGCCGCACCGTGCTGGCCGCCCGGCGGCGCGGCAAGTACCTCTGGCTCCCGCTGGACGACGGCAGTGCCCTCGTCGCGCACCTGGGGATGAGCGGCCAGCTGCTCGTCCAGCCGTCGTCCGCCGGGGACGAGACGCACCTGCGGGTCCGGATGACCTTCGCGGACGGCGGGCGCGAGCTGCGTTTCGTCGACCAGCGGACGTTCGGTGGGCTGCACGTCGAGGCGACGGAGGGGACCGACGGGATCCCGCGGTCGGTGGCGCACATCGCGCGGGACCCGCTCGATCCCGAGTTCGACGACGAGGCGTTCGTGCGGGCCCTGCGCCGCCGGAACACGGGGGTGAAGCGGGCCCTGCTGGACCAGACGCTGCTGTCCGGCGTCGGCAACATCTACGCGGACGAGGCGCTGTGGCGCACCCGGCTGCACGGTGAGCGGCCGACGCGCACGCTGCGGCGGACGGACGCGGTGGCGCTGCTGGCCGCCGTCCGGGACGTGATGACGCTCGCGCTCGCGCAGGGCGGGACGTCCTTCGACAGCCTCTACGTGAACGTCAACGGCGAGAGCGGGTACTTCGAGAGGTCGTTGACGGCCTACGGCCGGGCCGGCGAGCCGTGCGCCCGGTGCGGCACCCCGATCCGGCGGGAGGCGTTCATGAACCGGTCCTCGTACTCCTGCCCGGGCTGCCAGCCCCGGCCCCGGCCGCGGCGGCGCTCGTGACCGATCCACCGGCGGACCCGCCGACCGCGCTCTCGGCCCGACCTCTGCCGGGCGACGTCCGACTGACCGCGTGGGTGCGCGGCCGGGTCCAGGGCGTGGGCTTTCGCTGGTGGGTGCGCGCCCGGGCCCTCGAGCTCGGTCTGGTCGGCTCGGCGGTCAACCTCGACGACGGCCGGGTCGAGGTGGTGGCCGAGGGGCCCGAGCCCTCGTGCCGGGTCCTGCTCGAACGGCTGGAGGGACCCGGCACGCCCGGTCGGGTGTCCGGGGTCACCCATCGCTGGTCGGCGGCCCGCGGATCGGCGGACGGTTTCGCCGAGCGTTGACCACGCAGTCTCGCTCGTCGGCCGTCGACCGCGTGGCCGGCTGAGCCGAGCGAGGGGCGGGCGGTAGCGTGACACGTGACGTGTTGACTGACCGACGGGGGTTGCTGTCGTGCTGATTCGTCCGCGCTGGTCCGTACCTGTCGCCCTGGCCGCGTTGTCCGTGCTGTGCGTGCTGTCTGCAGCACCGACTGCGGCGTCGGCGGCGCCGACGGCGCAGGCCGCGGTCGCGCCGTCGTTCACCAACGGGTCGGTCGCCTACCGGTGCGTGGTCGGCGGCACGACCGGGTGGGTGGTGTCCGCGGCTGACGGCAGCGGGGCTGCGTTCCGGTCCCCGGAGGTCGGCACGTTCGCCGGTGACCTGGCCTGGGCGCCGGACGGCAGCGAGATCGCCTACTCCGGCAGGGTCGAGGGCAGGGTGAACTCGATCGTCATCGCCGAGTCCAACGGCGGGTTGCCGCTCCAGGTCACCAACTTCGACCCGACCGTGTCGCAGACGGTCCACCGGTACCCCGCGTGGAGCGCGAACGGGCGCTCGCTGGTGTACGCGGACTCGGGGGCCACGGGGGCCCTGCTCGTCACCCCGGCCGTTGGCACGTCCGCCCCGACGGTCCTCGACGACACCGGGAGCTTCGCCCGGCCGGACGTCTCCGTCGAGGGTGCCGTGGTCTACGACGACGGTACGGACGTCTGGCTGCTGGCACCCGGTGCGGCGACGCCGACCGTCTTGACGGCCGGGGGTACGGATCCGGTGTTCTCCCCGGACGGCCAGCGGGTGGCCTTCCTCCGGGGCGGGCAGGTGTGGACGATCGGCATCGACGGCACCGGGGCCGCCCAGGTGACGACGGCCACCGGCGCGATCCGGTCGATGGACTGGTCGCCGGACGGCACGAAGTTCCTCATCGCCCGCGACTCCGTCCGCGTCGTACCGGCGGCCGGCGGCGCGGAGACCGTCCTGAGCACCAGTGAGTGCCTCAACGAGGCGACCACCGTGTCCTGGCAGCCGATCCCGACGGTCCGCGACTCCGTGCTGCGGATCGCTGGCGCCGACCGGGTGGCCACCGCCGTGGCCGTGTCCAAGACCTTCTTCGACGCTCCTGACTCCGCCGACGTCGTCGTGCTCTCGCGCGCCGACTCCTTCGCCGACGCCCTCGCCGGCACGCCGCTGGCGGTGGCGAAGAACGGTCCGCTGCTGCTCACCCCGTCGACCGCGCTCGACTCCCGGGTCCGCACCGAGATCCTCAGAGTGCTCAAGCCGGGCAGCACGGTGTACCTGCTCGGCGGCACCGCGGCGCTGAGCCCCGCGGTAGCAAGCCGGCTGACGGCGGACGGTCTCGTGCCGGTGCGGTTGGCCGGGGCGAACCGGTTCGCCACCGCGGTCGCCGTGGCCAACCGCCTGGGGTCGGGTGCCGGCTCGCCCGACGAGGTGTTCCTCGCCACCGGGCTGAGCTTCCCCGACGCGCTGTCGGCCGGAGCGGCCGCCGGCTCGTACTGGCCGGGCCTGCCCGACTGGGGCGGCACGGTGCTGCTGACGAACGGGCGCGTGCTCACCCCCGAGGTGCGCAGCTACCTCTCCGCCGCGCGCGCCGCCAATCCGGACCTGCAGGTCACGGCCGTCGGCGGTGACGCGGCCAGCGCCGCAGCGACCTTGCTTCCCTCCGACGAGGTCATCTCGCTGATCGGTCGGGACCGCTACGACACGTCGGCGCTGGTCGCCGTCGTGCACTTCGGGTCGACGGTCGACCTGGGCCTGGCCACCGGAACGGGCTACGCCGACGCGCTGCCCGGCGGGGCGTTCGCCGGGCAGATCAACGCCCCCCTCTTGCTCACGCCCACCAGTGCGCTGCCGGCGGGTCTGGTCACCGACTACCTGAAGTGGTTCTCCGGCTCGATCGCGGGTGCGGTGATCTTCGGAGGCACCGGTGCGGTCAGCACGAACGTGGCCAACCAGACGAGGGCGACTATCGGGCTCGGCACGACGTACAGCGAGCTCGGCCTGGCACCGGCCGCGGTGGCCCAGCGGCCCACCGCGTCGGCCGGCGACGATCGGGGACGGTCGCGCGGTCGTGAGGACGCCCGCGCGCGGGCCGACCGGGTCCTGGCGACCACCGATGGGCCGTCCGGGGGACGCTGATGTTGACCGTACTGTGACCTGGATGTCACAGTGGGCTAACCGCATCACCTCGTCCGGGCTGCTCGGCCCCTCGCGACGTCCGGACCTCGGTTCCGGTGCCCCCCGGCACCCCCAGCCCCACCGCGGAGGACTGTCGATGGCGAAGGCCCTGCTCGGCCACCTGGGCGGCCCCGACCCTGTCACCATGACCGAGCTCGCTCGGCTGCGCCGCCGGGTGCGGGACCTGGAGGAAGAGGTCGACCGCCTGCGGGCGGCCAACGAGGCGGTCACCGCCATCGTCGCCGGTGAGGCGATGCTCGACACCGACGACCGCCTCCTGTCGATCGCCGAGCCTGCCCTCACCTGACCGGCTCGACCACGGCTCGTCCTGCTCGGCGCGCCCGCGTCGTCGGGGTAGGGTGACCCCGACTTCCCCAGTCGTGTCCGCCCGTGTCGTCCGCCCGTCGGACGTCGCGTACCCGGGAGCGGGAGCGTTCAAGCCGTGCACCTGAAGAGCCTCACCCTGCGCGGTTTCAAGTCCTTCGCCTCGTCGACCACGCTGCGCTTCGAGCCGGGGATCACCTGCGTCGTGGGCCCCAACGGCTCGGGCAAGTCCAACGTGGTGGACGCCCTCGCGTGGGTGATGGGCGAGCAGGGGGCGAAGAGCCTGCGCGGCGGCAAGATGGAGGACGTCATCTTCGCCGGGACGGCGGGCCGTCCCCCCCTCGGCCGCGCTGAGGTCGTGCTGACCGTCGACAACACCGACGGGGCGCTGCCGATCGAGTACGCCGAGGTGACGATTTCGCGGATCATGTTCCGCAACGGCGGGTCCGAGTACGCCATCAACGGCAACCCCTGCCGGCTGCTCGACGTCCAGGAGCTGCTGTCGGACTCCGGCATCGGACGCGAGATGCACGTCATCGTCGGCCAGGGCCAGCTCGACCAGGTGCTCTCCGCGACGCCGGAGGACCGCCGTGGCTTCATCGAGGAGGCCGCCGGCGTCCTCAAGCACCGCAAGCGCAAGGAGAAGGCGCTGCGCAAGCTGGAGGCGATGCAGGCCAACATGACCCGCGTCCAGGACCTCACCGCCGAGCTCCGTCGCCAGCTCAAGCCGCTCGGCCGTCAGGCTGAGGTCGCCCGGCGGGCCGCGGTGATCCAGGCGGACCTGCGCGACGCCCGGCTGCGACTGCTCGCCGACGACCTGGTCACCCTGCGGTCGGCGTTCGAGCAGGAGGTCGCCGACGAGACCGCGCTGCGCGAGCGGCGGGCCGAGGTCGAGCGGGCCCTGGGTGCGGCCCAGCAGCGCGAGGTCGAGCTCGACGAGCAGGCGGCCGCGGTCGGACCGCAGCTGTCCCGAGCCCAAGAGACGTGGTACCGGTTGTCCGGCGTCCGCGAGCGGCTGCGCGGCACGGCGTCCCTCGCCGCCGAGCGGGTCCGGCTCTCCGCCGCCGTGCCGGACGACGACAGCCCCGGCCGCGACCCCGACGAGCTGGAGCGGGAGGCCGCCCAGGTCCGGGAGGAGCAGCTCAGGCTGGCGGCGCGGGTCGACGACGACCGGGCCGTGCTGGCCGCGAAGGTCGGCGCGCGGGAGGCCGCGGAGTCCGCGCTGGTCGCCGAGGAGAAGCGGGTCGTGGCCGCCGCCCAGGCCGCCGCGGACCGCCGCGAGGGGCTGGCCCGCCTGACCGGCCAGGTGAACGCGGGTCGCTCCCGGACCGAAACCCGCGAAGCCGAGATCGAGCGGATGACCCACGCGCTGGAATCCGTGCGCCAGCGGGCCGAGACGGCGCGGCGGGACTTCACCGCCCTGGAGGGACAGGTCGCCGGTCTGGACGCCGGTGAGATCGACCTGGACGCCGACCACGAGGACGCGGTGAAGGCGCTCGAGGCGGCCCAGGCCACCCTGTCGGGGCTGCGGGACGAGGAGCGGGCGGCCGAAGCGACCCGTGCCTCGCTGGCCGCCCGCAAGGAAGGGCTGGAGGTCGGCCTGGCCCACCGCGACGGCGCCGGGTCGTTGCTCGCCGCCGGTGACCGGCTGTCCGGGGTCCTGGGCACGGTGGCCGCGCTGCTCACGGTCCACCCGGGGGCCGAGACCGCGGTGGCTGCCGCGCTCGGGCGGGCGGCCGACGCGGTCGCCGTCGACGGGCTCGACGCCGCCGTGGACGCCGTGCGCCTGCTGAAGGAGGACGACGCCGGCCATGCCGGCCTGCTCGTGGCCGGCCCGGCCGGGTTCCACAACGAGGCGGGGCGGCCGCGGCAGCTGCCCTCGGGTGCGGTCAGCGCCCTGGACCTCGTCGACGCCCCGGAGACGATTCGGCCCACGCTGGCTCGGCTGCTCGCCGACACGGTGGTCGTGGACGACCTGGGGACGGCCCGTGCCGTCGTGGCGGTCGACCCCTCGCTGGTCGCGGTCACCCGGGCCGGCGACCTGGTCGGCCGGGACCTGGTCGTGGGTGGCTCGGCGGCGTCTCCCTCCCTGCTCGAGGTGCAGGCGGCCGTCGACGACGCCGCGAGCCGGCTGACGCAAGCGGTCCACCGGATCGAGCGCACCCGGTTCGAGCTGGCGCGCGCCGAGGCCCACGAGCGGGCCGCCGCCGAGCGCGTCGAGGCTGCGCTCACTCTCCTGCACGAGTCCGACGCCCGCCACGCGGCGGTGGCCGAGCAGCTCGGCCACCTGGGCAGCACGCACCGCGCGGCGGCCGGCGAGGCCGAGCGGCTGGCGGCTGCGCTGGCGGAAGCCGAGGCCGCCCTGGCGGCTGACCGGTCGACGCTGGCGGAGCTCGAGCACCGACTCGCGGCGGCAGAGCAGGCCCCGGACGAGACCGCGCCCGCCGTCGACGACCGGGACCGGCTGGCCCGGGCCGCCTCGACCGCCCGGCAGGGCGAGGTCGAGGCGCGGCTGACCCTGCGCACCGGCGAGGAGCGGCTGCGGGCGCTCGGCGCCCAGGTCGCGGCGCTGGAGCGAACGGCTCGCGACGAGCGGGTGGCCCGTGAGCGGGCCGCGGCCCGGCGGGCTCGGCTGGTCCGCGAGGCCGAGGTCGCCCGCGCGGTCGGCCAGGCGGCGGCCGTCGTCCTCGACCGGTTGGAGCGGTCGCTGGCCGCGGCCGCGGACGAGCGGGCGGCGGTCGAGCAGGCCCGCACCGACCTGGACGCTGAGGTGCACGGCGTCCGCGCCCGGGTACGCGAGCTGGGCCAGGAGATGGAGCAGCTCACCGACTCGGTGCACCGTGACGAGGTCGCCCGGGCCGAGCAGCGGCTGCGGATCGAGCAGGTCGAGGCGAGGGCGCTGGAGGAGCTCGGGGTCGACCCGGTCGTCCTCGTGGCGGAGTACGGGCCGGACCTGCCGGTGCCGCCGTCGCTGCCCGCCGCCGGGGAGGAGCCCGACGAGGGCGGCACCGACGCGGTCGCCCCGCAGCCCTACCCCTACGTGCGGGCCGAGCAGGAGAAGCGGCTGCGGTCGGCCGAACGCGGTCTCGCCCTGCTGGGCAAGGTCAACCCGCTGGCCCTGGAGGAGTACGCGGCGCTGGAGGAGCGGCACCAGTTCCTCACCGAGCAGCTGGAGGACCTGCGCAAGACCCGTCGCGACCTGTTGGACATCATCCGCGAGGTCGACGAGCGGGTCGAGCAGGTGTTCACCGAGGCCTACCACGACACCGCGCGCGAGTTCGAGGTCGTCTTCGCCCGACTGTTCCCGGGGGGCGAGGGCCGGCTCGTGCTCACCGACCCGACGGACATGCTGACCACCGGTATCGAGGTCGAGGCCCGGCCGCCGGGCAAGAAGGTCAAGCGGTTGTCGCTGCTGTCCGGTGGCGAGCGCTCCCTGGTCGCGGTGGCCCTGCTGGTCGCGATCTTCAAGGCGCGGCCGAGCCCCTTCTACGTCATGGACGAGGTCGAGGCCGCGCTCGACGACACCAACTTGGGGCGGTTGCTCGTGCTGCTGGAGGAGCTGCGCGACTCCTCCCAGCTGATCGTCGTCACCCACCAGAAGCGCACGATGGAGATCGCCGACGCGCTGTACGGCGTGTCCATGCGCGGCGACGGCGTCACCACCGTGATCAGCCAGCGCCTGCGCGAGGCCGAGCCGGCCTGACCCGGCCCCGACCCGAGGGGGACCGATGACCGCGACGGTGCAGCGCAGCTGGCCGGAGCTCCTGGCCGGCCTCGACGACGTCCGCCGCTCCCCCCGCGACCGGGGTCGCGTGGTCCTCGTCGTCCGGCGACCGGACGTCGACCGGCGCGAGCTGCTCGCCGAGGCGCAGCTCAGCCCGGCCGAGGGGCTGGTCGGTGACGGCTGGCGGGCGCGAGGAAGCCGGCACACCCCGGACGGCTCCGCCGACCCGGACCGGCAGCTCACACTGATGAACGCGCGGGTCGTCGCCCTGCTGGCCGCTCAGCCGCAGCGCCAGGCGCTGGCCGGGGACCAGCTGTACGTCGACATCGACCTGAGCGAGGACAACGTCCCGGCCGGCACCCGCCTCGCCGTCGGCCGCGCCGTGGTGGAGGTCACCGACCGGCCGCACCTCGGCTGCGCCAAGTTCGGCGAGCGCTTCGGCGTGGACGCCCTCCGCCTGGTCAACTCCGCCGAGGGTCGTCGGCTGCGGCTGCGCGGGGTGAACGCCAGGGTCGTGGTCGCCGGCGTCGTTCGGCCGGGCGACCCGGTCGTCCGGCTCTCGACCGTCGGCGGGCCGAGCCCGGACTGAGCGGTCTGGGAGACTGGCCGCGTGGACCCCCTGCAGCTGACCGTGCTCCTCGTCGGGCTCGTGGTCGTCCTCGGCGGCCTGCTGGTCGCCGTGACCCGCCGGCGTCCGTCGAAGACCCGGACCCGGCCGCGACCGGGCGTCGACTACGCCCCGGGGGTCGGTGACGACGCGCAGGTCCCGCGCGACACCCTCACCCGCACCGTCGACGACACCCTGCTGCCCGAGGTCGTGGTCCCAGGGCTAGAGGCGCCCGCGCCCACGGCCGGCCGGCTGTCCCGACTGCGTGCGCGGCTGGCTCGGTCGCAGTCCACCCTCGGTCTGGGCCTGCTGGCCCTGCTCTCGCGGGACCGGCTGGACGCCGAGACCTGGGACGAGGTCGAGGAGACCCTGCTCGCCTCGGACCTCGGGGTGGTCCCGACCGCACAGCTCGTGGACCGGCTGCGCACCCGTGCCCTCGCCGACGGTGCCCGTGACCCAGTGTCCGTCCGGGCGTTGCTCCGCGAGGAGCTGCTCGCCCTCGTCGACCCGTCGATGGACCGTCGCCTGCGCACCGACCGGCACCCGGACGGATCGCCTGCGGTGGTCCTAGTCGTCGGCGTCAACGGCACGGGCAAGACGACGACCACGGGGAAGCTGGGCCGGGTGCTGGTCGCCGACGGGCGCAGCGTGCTGCTCGGCGCTGCGGACACCTTCCGTGCGGCCGCGGCCGAGCAGCTGCAGACGTGGGGTGACCGGGTCGGAGCCCTCGTGGTGAGAGGCCCCGAGGGCGGCGACCCGGCGTCCGTGGCGTTCGAGGCCGTCAAGAAGGGGTTCGAGGCCGGGGTCGACACCGTCGTCGTGGACACGGCGGGGAGGCTGCACACCAAGGTCGGCCTGATGGACGAGCTGGGCAAGGTCAAGCGGGTCATCGAGAAGCAGTCCACCGTCGACGAGGTGCTGCTCGTGCTGGACGCCACGACCGGACAGAACGGGTTGACCCAGGCACGGGTGTTCGCCGAGGTCGTCGACGTCACCGGGATCGTGCTGACCAAGCTCGACGGGACCGCCAAGGGCGGCATCGTCGTCGCCGTCCAGCGCGACCTCGGCGTGCCGGTCAAGCTGGTCGGGTTGGGTGAGGGCCCCGACGACCTGGCGCCGTTCGAGCCGGAGGCCTTCGTCGACGCCCTGCTCGGCTGACCGCTCCGGGGCTCGGGGGAACCGTTAACCGCGATGTAACGCAACGCGGCCCCGCGTAACGCGGGGGCAATGCGTGCGGCCACTCGTCGCAACACGGCCCGGTCAGGGTGTGCCCAGACGCGGTCAATGGCGCCCGTGGACCCGCTCGTCCCTCACCCTGGAGGCTCGATGGAGCTCAACGGCGGCGACACCGCCTGGGTCCTCGCGAGTACCGCGCTGGTGCTCCTGATGACCCCCGGCCTGGCGTTCTTCTACGGCGGCATGACCCGGGCCAAGAGCACGCTCAACATGATGATGATGTCGTTCGCGACGATCGCCGTCGTGAGCGTCCTGTGGGTCGTGTACGGATTCTCCCTGGCATTCGGCGACTCCGGCAGCAGCCTGGTCGGCCAGTTCTCCTGGTCCGGGCTCGGCGGCGCGGTCGACCAGTTGACCAACAACGGCGGTGAGTACCCGATCCCGCTGCTGGCCTTCGCCGCGTTCCAGCTGATGTTCGCGGTCATCACCCCCGCGCTCATCTCAGGGGCGATCGCCGACCGGGCCAAGTTCGTCGGGTGGATCGTGTTCGTGGCCCTGTGGGTCACGATCGTCTACTTCCCGGTCGCGCACTGGGTCTTCGACTTCGGCACCAAGACCGGTGAGGGCGATGCCACCGGCGTCGGCTGGCTGGCCAAGCGCGGAGTCCTCGACTTCGCTGGCGGCACCGCCGTGCACATCAACGCGGGTGCCGCGGCGCTGGCGCTGGCCATCGTGCTCGGCAAGCGGATCGGCTTCGGCAAGGAGCCGATGCGCCCGCACAACCTGTCCCTCGTCCTCATCGGCGCCGGCCTGCTGTGGTTCGGCTGGTTCGGCTTCAACGCCGGCTCGGCGCTGGGCGCGAACGGCACGGCTGCGCTGGCGCTGATGAACACTCAGGTGGCCACGGCGGGCGCGATCGGTGGCTGGCTGCTGGTGGAGCGGGTCCGTGACGGGCACGCGACCAGCCTGGGCGCCGCCTCCGGCGCAGTCGCCGGGCTGGTGGCGATCACCCCCGCCTGTGCGTTCGTCGCCCCCTGGGCCGCGGTGGTCATCGGGGCGCTCGCCGGGGCGATCTGCTCGCTGGCGGTCGGCCTGAAGTACCGGTTCGGCTACGACGACTCCCTCGACGTGGTCGGCGTACACCTCGTTGGCGGGGTGGTGGGCTGCCTGTCGATCGGCTTCTTCGGCACCACCGCGGTGAACGCCCTCGGCGCCGACGGGCTCCTCTACGGCGGCGGGGCGGGCCTGCTCGGCAAGCAGGCGCTGGGCGCCTTCTCGGTCATGGCCTACAGCTTCGTGGTCTCGCTGGCGCTCGGCTTCGCCATCGACAAGACGATCGGGTTCCGGGTCGACCGCGACACCGAGATCGAGGGCATCGACCTGGTCGAGCACGCCGAGTCGGCGTACGAGTTCGAGGGCACGTCCGGCGGCGGATTCGGCGGCGGGCTGGCCGCGGCGCGGGCCTCGCACAGCGGCACCAAGGACCAGGAGGTCATGGCATGAAGCTCGTCACCGCGGTGATCAAGCCGTTCAAGCTGGACGACGTCAAGACCGCGCTGGAGTCCTTCGGGGTCAACGGGATGACCGTGTCCGAGGCGTCCGGGTACGGCCGCCAGCGCGGGCACACCGAGGTCTACCGGGGCGCCGAGTACACGGTGGACCTGGTGCCGAAGGTGCGGCTGGAGGTCCTCGTCGACGACGCGGACGCCAGTGACGTCATCGACGTCATCGTCAAGGCCGCCCAGACCGGGCGGATCGGCGACGGCAAGGTGTGGTCGGTGCCGGTCGACGCGGTCGTCCGGGTGCGCACCGGCGAGCGCGGCGCGGACGCGTTGTAGGGCGCGCGGTGTCGGTCGGGACGTCTGCCTACGCCGAGGCGCGGGCCGACCTGCTGGCCCGGCCCGGGTTCTCCGGGCCGGGCCGGCGACGCGCGCTGACCGAGCTCACCGACCAGTGGCTCGCTGGGCTGTTCGAGGCCGCGGCCGGTCCGGTGGAGGGCATCGCCCTGGTCGCGATCGGCGGCTACGGCCGAGGCGAGCTCTCGCCGGGCAGCGATCTCGACTTGATGCTGCTGCGGGACCCCGACATCGAGGTGGGCGTGGCCGGACGGGTGGCCGAGCAGATCTGGTACCCGGTCTGGGACAGCGGCGTCCGGCTCGACCACTCGGTGCGCACCCTGCCAGAGGCGCGCCGGGTGGCCGGAAACGACCTCCCGGCCCTGCTGGGCATGCTCGACGCTCGGCACATCGCCGGGGACGAGACGCTGACCGCGGCGCTCGTGACCACGGTGCGGGCGGACTGGCGGGCACTGGCCCACCGTCGGCTGGGGGAGCTGCAGGCGTCCTGCCAGGAGCGGGCCGACCGGGTCGGCGACCTCGCCTTCGGGCTGGAGCCGGATCTCAAGGAGTCCCGAGGCGGTTTGCGGGACCTCGTCGTGCTGCGCGCGGTGGCCGCGAGCTGGGTCAGCGACACGCCGCACGAGGGGCTGGACCAGGCCCGACAGGATCTGCTGGACGTGCGAGATTCGCTGCACCGCACGACCGGGCGGGCGACCGACCGGCTGGTGCTGCAGGAGCAGGACGCGGTAGCCCGCGACCTGGGGCTGGTCGACGCGGACGCCCTGCTGGCCCGGGTGTCCGCCCTGGGGCGGACCGTGGCCTACGCGGGCGACCTCACCTGGCACCGGGTCGAGCGGACCGTGGCGTCACGGCGGGGGACCAGCCGCTTCCGTCGGCTCGGCAACCGGCGGATCGGTGAGCGGGCCCCGCTCGCCGACGGCGTGGTCGAGCAGGACGGCGAGGCGGTGCTGGCGCTGGACGCCCATCCCGCCGAGGACCCCGTGCTCGTGCTGCGGGCGGCGGCGGCAGCCGCGCAGGCCGGCCTGCGCCTGGCTCCGCACACCGTCCAGCGGCTGGCGGCCGAGGCTCGGGCGCTGCCTCAGCCGTGGCCGCACTCGGCGCTGGACTGGCTGCTCAGCCTGCTCGGCGCCGGCCGCCCGGCGCTACCCGTCTGGGAGGCGCTGGACCAGGCCGGGCTGACCGTCTGGCTGATTCCCGAGTGGGCCCAGGTACGCAGCCGTCCGCAGCGCAACCCAGTGCACCGGTTCACCGTCGACCGGCACCTGGTCGAGACCGCGGTCCAGGCGGCCGCGCTGGCCCGCCGGGTGGACCGGCCTGACCTGCTGCTCGTGGGCGCCTTGCTGCACGACATCGGCAAGGGCTGGCCGGGGGACCACTCCGAGGCGGGCGTCGCGGTGGTCGCCGACCTGGCGCCGCGGCTGGGCTTCGACCTGGAGGACACCGAGGTGCTGGTGACCCTTGTCCGGCACCACCTGCTTCTCGCCGACACCGCCACCCGGCGCGACCTCGAAGACCCGGCGACCGCGAGCCACGTCGCCGCCTGCGTGCGGACCAGCGAGGCGCTGGACTTGCTGCACGCCCTGACCGAGGCGGACGGGCTGGCCACCGGTCCGCTGGCCTGGAACGACTGGAAGAAAGGGCTGGTCGACGACCTGGTGCGGCGCACCCACGCCCAGCTGGTCGGCCACCGGGTGCCGGGGCCGGCCCCGCTCACCGCCGAGCAGGTGCACCTGCTGTCGCTGGGCGGGCTGAGCGTGGGGATCGAGCACCGTCCGGACGGGCTGGACGT
>Ga0209798_10000922_pt1 | contig 17945 bp, 20 predicted proteins | sample DOMMetBare3Fresh_FD_187475 | JGI IMG/M metagenome (GOLD analysis project Ga0209798, IMG submission 187475) | Wetland sediment microbial communities from St. Louis River estuary, USA, under dissolved organic matter induced mercury methylation -... | ecosystem: Environmental > Aquatic >...
CGAAACCTGCATGCTGGCAGGGTTTGATGTGAAGAAGAATGATGTCCATGGCATGTCCCAACGGGGCGGCAGTGTCGTTTCCCATGTGCGTTACGGCAACCAGGTCTTTTCTCCGATTGTGCCGGAAGGAGAGGGGGATGTGCTGTTCGGATTTGAGCTGATGGAAACCTGTCGCGCCCTGCCGCTGCTCAAGCCGGGCGGGGCGGTGATCGCCAATGATCTGCAGATTGCTCCCCCCTCAATTCTGATTGGCCAGGAAACCTATCCCCAGGGGCTGGCAGAGCGTATCAAGGCCCAATGCCCTGATTTCCTGCTGGTTGACGGTCAACTGCTGGCCACCCAGGCCGGTAACGTGCGCACTGCCAATACGGTGCTGTTGGGGGCGGTCTCCAAACGGATGAAGATTGACGAACAGTACTGGTTGCAGGCGTTGGAGAAAATGGTTCCGTCCAAGGCAGTGGAAGTTAATCTGCGTGCCTTCCAGCTCGGCAGGGCTCTGTAGCATGAGTCAGCTCCAGGACATACTGGCCGCCAACCGGGCCTTCGTGCATCCCGATGCCTTTCCGCCGCTCTCCAAGTCGCCAACCCGACAACTGGCCATTTTTACCTGCATGGATACCCGTCTGGTCGATTTTCTCGAACCGGCCATGGGGATCAAGCGGGGTGAAGCCAAGGTGATCAAAAATGCCGGCAACACCATTGTGGACGCCATGTCAGGGGCGGTTATCCGCAGCCTGGTGGCCGGTGTGTTCATGCTGGGGGTTGAAGAAATCTACGTGATTGGTCATCGCGATTGCGGCATGGCGATGCTGGATGCCGAAGCTGTCAAACAGAAGATGATTGATCGCGGCATTTCCCCCGATATCATCGATATTCATGTTCCTGACCTGAAACAGTGGTTCGGAATTTTTTCCCATCCGGTGGAAAATGTGGAGCGGGTGGTCAAGATCATCCGTCATAACCCTTTAATTCCCAAGGATGTGCCGGTGCATGGTCTGATTTTCTGTCCCAATGACGGCCACCTGGATCTGGTGGTCAACGGCTATACCCTGGAAAGTTTTGCCTCAGCCTTGCTGGCTGAACAGCCGACTGCAAGCAACGGTTACGCTTGTTGCGGTTAGATGTCATCACATTTTTGTTTTGAGGTAACCCTATGTATTTCAATGAAGAATTTGAAACACTTCCCCGTCCGGCGCTGGAGGCGTTGCAATTGAAACGGCTGCAGAACGTGCTTGAGCGGGTCTATGCCAATGTTCCCTTTTACCGCGCTTCCTTCGCTGCCGCCGGTATCAAGCCGTCCGATGTCAAGAGTCTGGCCGATCTGCGGCGTTTGCCGTTTACCACCAAACAGGATATGCGTAATTCCTACCCCTATGGGTTGTTTGCAGCACCGATGGAGGAAATTGTCCGTATTCATGCCTCTTCGGGCACCACCGGCAAGCCGACGGTGGTCGGGTATACCTTGAAGGATATCGATACCTGGTCGGAACTGATGGCGCGCTCCTTTGTTTCCGCCGGCGCCCACAAGGGTGACATCATCCATAACGCCTATGGCTATGGCCTCTTTACCGGCGGCCTGGGTGCCCATTATGGCGCCGAACGGTTGGGAGCATCGGTGATTCCCATTTCCGGTGGTAATACCAAGCGTCAGTTGATGATCATGCAGGATTTCGGGTCAACCGTACTGACCTGCACCCCGTCATATTCCCTTTTTATGGCGGAAGAAGCATCTGCGGAAGGGGTTGATTTCAAAAACCTGAAGCTGAGGGTCGGCATCTTCGGAGCGGAGCCTTGGTCAGAGGCGATGCGGGGTGAAATCGAAGAGAAACTGAATCTGGCAGCCATCGATATCTACGGACTCTCCGAGATCATGGGGCCGGGGGTTGCGATTGAATGTATCGAGGCCAAAAAAGGGCTGCACATCTGGGAAGACCATTTTATTCCCGAAATCATCAATCCGGAAACCGGCGAGTCGCTTCCCGAAGGGGAACGGGGTGAGCTGGTGATCACCACCATCACCAAACAGGGGATTCCGCTGATCCGTTATCGCACCCGCGATATCACCAGCCTGACCTATGAACCATGTATCTGTGGCCGTACCCATGCCCGGATTACCCGCATGAGCGGCCGTTCCGACGACATGCTGATTATCCGCGGGGTCAACGTCTTCCCCTCCCAGATTGAATCGGTACTGGTTGGAATCGAGGGGGTTGAGCCGCACTATCTGCTGGTGGTGGATCGGGTCGGTACACTTGATACGCTGGAAGTTCAGGTGGAAGTCAACGAACAGCTCTTCTCCGACGAAGTCAAGGAGTTGCAGAAACTGTCACGCCAGATTGAAAAAGAGATCAAGGATATGCTCGGTGTCACCTGCAGGGCGAAACTGGTGGAACCGAAGAGTATTCAGCGCAGTGAAGGGAAGGCCAAGCGGGTTCAGGATAATCGTGCCTTGTAATTCAAGTTGTTACCACGGGAGGAACAATGAAAGTCGAACAGATATCAATTTTTATTGAAAACAAATCAGGGCGCCTGGCCGAAATAACCAGAATTCTGGGGGAGGCAAACATCAATATCCGCGCGCTTTCCTTGGCTGATACCTCTGATTTCGGTATCCTGCGCTTGATCGTCAATGATTGTAATGCAGCCAGTCAGGTGCTGAAGGATCGCGGCTTCACCGTCAACAAGACCGAAGTTGTGGCTGTGGAGGTACCCGATCGTCCCGGCGGTCTGGCCGCCATATTACAGGTGTTGGACAAACAGGGGACCAATGTTGAGTATATGTACGCCTTTGTGGAACGGTGTGGCGGTAATGCGGTCATCATCTTCCGCTTCGATGAAACCGATACGGCGATCAAGGTGCTGACCGATTCTGCCTTCAAGGTGTTGGCCGGTGATACTCTCTACAGTATGTAAGTCAGACAGAAACTAATCACAAGGAGATGTAACTAATGAAACGAATTATTCTGGTAGCAGCAACCGTGCTGGTAAGCTCGTCCTATGCCTTTGCCGCTGATGTCAATTTTGATGTCAACGTCAGGTCAAGAAGTGGAAATACCGATACCGGTATCCGTGTTGGAAATACTCCTCCGCCACCACCGGCACCGGTTGTTGTCAGGGAACAAACCGTGATTATCAAGGAACAGGGCCCTCGTCACGAAGAAGTCCGTCATGACAATGGCAAGAAGAAGGGACATTACAAGGAAAAACACAAGAAGCAGAAGAAACACGACAAACACGATGATGAGCGCGGTGAGAGACGTGGTGAACGATAACACGAGTAGTCGATAAGTTATTGAAACTCTATTCTATCTTATTGGAGGGTTCTATGAAACGTTGCACCATGCTGGTGGTTATGCTGATCTCGGTTCTGATGTGCAGTACGGCCATGGCGGCTACCATTAAAATCGGCGGATTGTTTGCCGTTACCGGTCCCGCCTCGTTCCTGGGGGAGCCGGAGAAAAAGACTCTGGAAATGCTGGTCAAGGATGCCAATGCCAAGGGTGGCATCAATGGTGTCAAGCTGGAAGCTGTTATCTATGATACTGCCGGTGATGCCACCAAAGCAGTCAACCTGGCCACCAAGTTGATCAAGGATGACAAGGTCTCGGTCATCATCGGTCCCAGCACCACCGGCGAATCAATGGCGGTGATCCCGGTGACGGAAAAAGCCAAAATCCCGCTGATTTCCTGTGCTGCTGGTATCAAAATCACCGATCCGGTCAAGTCATGGGTGTTCAAGACTCCTGCCAATGACCATGTGGCTGCAGAAAAGATCCTCAACTACATGTCTGCCAAAAAACAGAAGAACTTCGCTCTGTTGACCGTAACCGACGGCTTTGGTGCTTCCGGGCGCGAGCAGATCAAGGCGTTGGCCAAACAGAAGGGGTTCACGGTGGTGGCTGACGAAGTCTATGGTCCCAAGGATACGGACATGACCGCTCAGTTGACCAAAATCAGGGGCTCCAAGGCCGATGCCATTATCTGTTGGGGAACCAATCCCGGCCCGGCGGTGATCACCAAAAACGTAAAACAGTTGGGGATCAAAACACCGCTCTACATGAGCCATGGCGTGGCCTCCAAGAAGTATATCGAACTGGCCGGCGCTGCTAATGCCGAAGGGGTGATGCTCCCGGCCGGGAAACTGGCCGTCTATGATGCGCTCTCCAAGAACGATCCCCAGCAAAAACTGCTCAAGGAGTATGACCAGGCCTATAAAAAGAACTACGGCGTTGAGGCATCCACCTTTGGCGGCTATGCCTACGATGGCTTTCTGCTGGCCACCACAGCCATCAAGAAAGCAGGCACAACCCCGGAGCAGATCAGAAACGGAATCGAACAGGCCAGGAAGCTCGTCAGCGTTTCCGGTGTGTTCAATATGACTGCCAAGGATCACAATGGCCTTGACCTGTCAGCATTCGAGATGGTGGTGGTCAAGAATGGTGACTGGAGTATTCTGAAATAAGATTTTCAATAACAGGGGGTTCTCATGCAGACTCGTTTTGTACTTCTGATGTCATTAGTGTGCAGCCTGCTTCTTTCGACGGCTGCTTTTGCAGCGGCTCCTCTTAAAATCGGCGCCCTGTTTGCCGTTACCGGACCGGCTGCCTTTCTGGGGGAGCCGGAACGGAATAGCGCTAAAATGGTGGTTGACGAGATCAACAAGGCCGGCGGTGTCAAAGGTCGTCAGCTTGAACTGGTGGTGTATGATACTGCCGGTGATGCCACCAAGGCGGTACAGTTGGCCACCAAGTTGATTAAGGATGACAAGGTGGTTGCCATTATCGGACCGAGTACGACCGGTGAAACCATGGCCGTTATTCCGGTGGCGGAACGGGAAAAAATCCCCTTGATCTCCTGCTCGGCCGGTAGCAAAATCACCGATCCGGTCAAGAAATGGGTTTTCAAAACCGCCCAGAACGATGCCCTGGCCGTGGGTAAAATTTATGAGTACCTGCAAAAACATAAACAGACCAATGTGGCGCTGTTGACGGTCTCCGACGGTTTCGGCTCATCCGGGCGTGAACAGCTGAAGGCCCAGGCCGCTAAATACGGCATGACGGTGGTCTCCGATGATACCTATGGTCCCAAGGACACCGATATGACCGCCCAGCTGACCAAGATCCGTGCTTCAAAAGCCCAGGCGATTATCTGCTGGGGGACCAATCCGGGGCCGGCGGTGATCGCCAAAAATGCCAAGCAACTCGGCATCAAACTCCCGCTCTACATGAGTCATGGTGTGTCATCCAAGAAATTTATCCAGCTGGCCGGTGACGCTGCCGAAGGAATCAGGCTCCCCTCCGGCAAGGTGTTGGTGGCCGACGTGCTTCCCAATTCCGATGGTCAGAAAAAATCGTTGATGGCTTTTGTCAAGGATTACCAGAACCACTATAAAGCCGAAGGTGATCATTTCGGCGGTCATGCCTGGGATGCGATCATGCTGCTGAAAGGCGCCTTTGATCGTGGGGCCGACAGTGCCGCAGCGGTGCGCGACCAGCTGGAAAAAACCAGGAACTTTGCCGGCATCGGTGGTACCTTCAACTACTCAACCCAGGATCACGCCGGCCTGGGGAAGGATGCCTTTGTTCTGGTGGAAGTGAAAAAGAAGGACTGGATACTGGTTAAGTAAGCGTAGTAACTTTGAATTCATCCGTAGGGGCGAGCGATTGTTCGCCCCTACCTTTATGAGGCACAATGCAGTTCGATCAACTCCTTCAATACTCCCTTTCGGGGCTCTCCACCGGCGCCATCTATGCCTTGATCGGCATCGGTTTTTCCATTATCTACAACGCCACCGGCATCATCAACTTCGCCCAGGGTGAATTTGTCATGCTGGGGGGGATGCTGACCCTCTTTTTTCTGGAAACGTTGCAGCTCCCGCTCTGGGCAGCCATCCCGTGCGCCGTAGGGGTTTCAACCGCCTGTGGATTCCTGTTTGAACGGCTGGCCATCCGCCCGCTGCGCCAACCGACACCGATCAACCTGGTGATCATCACCATTGCCGGCAGTATCCTGATTCGCGGGATCGCCATGCTGGTTTGGGACAAGGATACCCATGCCATCCCTCCCTTCAGCGGTGAGGAACCGATTGCCATCGCCGGCGCCACCATTCTGCCTCAACACCTCTGGATTCTGGGGATTACGCTGATCATTGTCGCCATCAACCGCTTCTACTTCTACCACACCATCAGCGGTAAGGCGATGCGCGCCTGTGCCTATAACCGCCGCGCCGCCGGTCTGGTGGGGATCGATGTCAAGCGGATGGTACTGTTCTCCTTCATGATCAGTTCCGCCATGGGATCGGTGGCCGGCATCATTGTGGCGCCGCTGACCATGACCTCCTATGACGTCGGCATCATGTTGGGGCTCAAGGGATTCTGCGCTGCCATCATCGGTGGCATGTCCAGCGGTCTGGCGACCGTGGTGGGAGGATTGGTGCTCGGCGTACTGGAATCACTGGGCGCCGGTCTGGTCTCCTCCGGCTACAAGGATGCGATTGCCTTTATTATCCTGCTGCTGATTTTGATCATTCGTCCCCAGGGGCTGTTTGGCAAAGCGGAAAGCGAGCGGGTATGAGTTTCCTGAAACGTCCGATCGTCCTCTTTCTGCTGTTTGCTGCTTTCGTGCTGCTCTTCCCGCTGTTGCTGGGGGGCGGTTACCTGATGAACGTGCTGGTCTTCATGGGGGTCAACACCATGCTTGCCATCGCGCTCAATCTGCTGCTCGGCTATGCCGGACAGATATCGCTCGGCCATGCCGGTTTCTTCGGGCTGGGAGCGTATCTCTCCGGAGTGCTGACCGTCACCTACAGCTGGAATCCGTGGCTGGCCATGCCGCTGGCAGCCGTCGTTGTCGGCCTAGCCGCCTTTCTGATCGGATTTCCGATCCTGAAACTGAAAGGGCATTACCTTGCCATGGCAACCCTGGGGCTGGGGATTATCATTTACATCGTCTTCAACGAGACGGTTGAACTGACAGGTGGCCCATCGGGATTGTCCGGCATCCCTTCGCTCGACCTGTTCGGCATCACCTTTGATTCTGATCTGGAAAATTACTACCTGATCTGGAGTTTTGTGCTGGTGACCATGCTGCTGGCGCTTAATCTGGCCAACTCCCGGGTTGGCCGGGCGCTCCGTTCGGTACATGACTCGGAAGTTGCGGCCCGGGTGATGGGAGTGAATGCCCGCCTGCTGAAAGTACAGGTGTTTGCACTCTCGGCCGTGATCTGCTCGGTTGCCGGCAGTCTGTATGCCCATACCATGACCTTCATCGCCCCGGCCTCCTTTGGTTTTAATTTTTCGGTCGAGCTGCTGACCATGGTGGTGGTGGGTGGTCTGGGGAGTATCTACGGCTCGTTTCTGGGGGCCGCCCTGCTGACCATGCTGCCGGAACTGCTGCGCGAGGCCAAGGATTACGATATCATCGTCTACGGTGTGATTCTGATGCTGATGGTCATATTCATGCCGGGCGGTCTGGTGCGTGGCGTGCCGGACCTGTTCCGCAAGCTGACCGGCAAAAAGGGGAGGAGCAATGCTTGAAGTCAGCGGCATAACCCAGATCTTTGGCGGTGTCACCGCCCTCAAGGATGTCTCCTTCAAGGTCAACAAGGGTGAAATCACCGGCGTCATCGGTCCCAACGGCGCCGGCAAGACCACCCTGTTCAACATTATCACCGGTATTTACCGGCAAACCTCCGGCCGGGTACTGCTGGAAGGGGATGATATCTCCGCTCTCCCGCCGGAGCAGCTGGCGCGCCGCAACATGGTGCGCACCTTCCAGAATATCGAACTGTTCGGCCAGATGACGGTGCTGGAAAATGTCATGGTGGGTCTGCACACCAAGAGCCGTAGCGGTATGCTTTCCTGTGCCTTTAAAATGCCGTGGGCCATGGCTGAGGAACGCCGCATTCGGGCCTCAGCCCTGAAATGGCTGGAGTTTGTCGGCATTACCGAACTGGCGGATGTGACTGCCGGCAACCTTCCCTTTGGCAAGGGGAGGGGGTTGGAAATTGCCCGTGCCCTGGCGATGGAACCGAAGATCATGCTGATGGATGAACCGGCGGCCGGCCTCAACAGTCAGGAAACCTGGCAGCTCTCCCAATTGATCCAGCGCATTCGTGACCTGGGGATCACCGTGGTGCTGGTTGAACATGACATGGAACTGGTGATGGAAATCTGTGACCGGATCGTGGTGCTTAACCTGGGTGAAAAGCTGGCGGAAGGGACTCCCCGGGAAATCCAGGAGAATCAGGCGGTGGTGGCTGCCTATCTGGGCGGGGAATAGATGGGTCCGGTTGAGCTAGACTTCAGTTACAGCTTTGTTGAAATTTCTACTTGTCAGGTTAACACCTTAACGGCAAATCCCCCCTGACCCCCCTTTAAAAAGGGGGGGACTTTAAAACCTCCCCCTTTGTAAAGGGGGATTGAGGGGGATTTGCTTTTGAATGTGACAGCGCAGAAAATTGAATTTACGTATTTTATTGCGATATCGGTTGTCTCTGTGACCTCTGTGGCTACCGGCTGTTTTATTGTGAAAGGAATTTACCATGAAAGATCCACGTATTGTCCAGTTGGCCGAGATTCTGGTCGATTATTCCACCAGGGTCAAAAAGGGTGATGTGGTGCTGATCAATGCCGTCGGCTTTGAATCGCTGCCGCTGGTGAAGGAACTGTATGCCCTCTGTCTGAAACGGGGCGCCAGCTATGTGGAATACGGTTTTGCCAACCCGGAGATCGACCGCCAGTTCTACAACCTAGCCAACAAGCAGCAGCTGGATCACTTCCCCCAGCACAAGCTCGACTTTTACAAACAGCTGACAGTCTATATCGGCATCGCCGCCGGTGAAAACTCCATGGTGATGGCCAACGCCCGTCAACAGGCGGTGGTAGCGTATCAGAAGTTGACCAAGCCGTTGATCGATCAGCGGGTCAAGCATACCCGCTGGTGTGTCACCCGCTATCCGACCCACGCTGCGGCCCAGGAAGCGAAGATGAGCCTGGAAGAGTACGAGGATTTTCACTTTTCCGCCTGTTGTGTCGACTGGAACCTGGTGTCGAAAAAACAGGAAAAGCTGAAAAAATTGATCGACACCACCAAGATGGTACGCTTGGTGGCGCCGGACACCGACATTCAGTTCAGTATCGACGGCTTGCCGGGAATCAAGTGCGACGGGCGCTACAATATGCCGGACGGCGAGGTGTTCACGGCGCCGGTGCGTGATTCGATCCAGGGACATATCACCTACAACTGTCCTAGTATCTATCAGGGGAAAGAGTACAATAACGTCCATTTTGAATTCAAGGATGGCAAAATCATCACCGCCACAGCCGATGGGGTGGGGATGAACGTTTCACTCAACAAGATTCTCGATACCGATCCGGGCGCACGCTACGTGGGTGAATTTGCCCTCGGCATCAATCCCGGAATTCGTCAGCCGATGCGCAACATCCTGTTCGACGAGAAGATCTTCGGCTCGATCCATCTCACCCCCGGCCAGGCCTATGATGACTGTGACAATGGCAACCGTTCGGCAGTACACTGGGATCTGGTGCGGATCATGGCCGATGGTGAGATCTGGTTTGATGATCACCTGATCCAGAAAAACGGCCGTTTTGTGCACAAAGCTCTGCTGGAACTGAACCCGGAACCGTAGACTGCCATGTCCTTTGCCAACAGCTACTTTTATGCAGTCTTCTGGAAACGCTTCCGGCGCAACCGTCTGGCAATGGCTGGCGGGTATGTGGTGCTGCTGCTGTTTGTGGTGTCGTTTTGCGCCCCCTTGCTGGCTCCCTACCATCCCAACAGTATCAATGCCTGGGCCGTACTGACCCCTCCCTCGTGGCAGCACTGGTTCGGAACCGATGAACTGGGGCGGGATGTGTTAAGCCGGATCATCTATGGCGCCCAGATCTCGTTGAAAGTCGGATTCGTGGCGGTTGGGATTGCCGTCTCCATCGGAACGGTGGTCGGGCTGGTTTCGGGATACTACAGCGGTCTGGTGGATACCACCCTGATGCGCTTTGTCGATATCATGCTCTGTTTTCCCGCCTTTTTTCTGATCCTGGCGGTCATCACGGTTCGTGAGCCATCGATCTGGAATATCATGATCGTAATCGGTCTGACCGGCTGGATGGGGGTGGCGCGTCTGGTGCGCGCCGAGACCCTCTCGATCCGGGAAATGGAGTACATCCTGGCTGCCCGTTGTATCGGCTGTTCCGACCTGCGGATAATCTTCCGCCACATCCTTCCCAACGCCGTTGCTCCGGTGCTGGTCTCCGCCTCCCTTGGCGTGGCCGGTGCGATCCTGACCGAATCGGCGCTCTCCTTCCTCGGCATCGGCGTACTCCCGCCGACCCCCAGTTGGGGTAATATCCTCACCTCCGGCAAAGATTACATCGAGTTTGCCTGGTGGCTGTCACTCTTTCCCGGTCTTTCCATTCTTATGACGGTGCTGGCCTATAACCTGCTGGGGGAGGGGATCCGGGATGCCCTTGATCCGCGGGTTAAGCGTTGAACCGCCGCCGTTCCTGAAGTCACCATGACCTCAACCAAAACCAACATCGTATTGATCGGCATGCCCGGCGCCGGCAAGAGTACGGTCGGCGTGATTCTCGCCAAGAAGATGCTGCGTGATTTCGTAGATACCGACCTGTTGATCCAGGCCGCAGAGGGGCGTTGCTTGCAGGAGATCGTGGATACGGACGGCTACCTGAGGCTGAGGGAAATCGAAGAACAGCTCCTGCTCTCCCTTGACGTGCAGAACCATGTGGTTGCCACCGGGGGGAGCGCTGTCTACAGTGATCGCGCCATGAATTATCTCAAGTCCCACGGCCAGCTGATTTTTCTGCAGGTGGAACTGGTTGCGCTGCAGGCGCGGGTGCCTGATTACAGCAGCCGAGGTCTGGCAAAACATCTCGATCAGAGTTTTGACGAGCTGTTTGAGGAGCGGCTGCAGCTCTACCGTCGTTATGCCGACATCACCATCACCTGCGCCGGTCTGACCCAGGAACAGGTTTGTCAGCAGATCATCCTGAAAACGGCAATCTAATGCTACGTTGTCAGATTACCAGCGTAACGGCAAATCCCTCCTAACCCCCCTTCAAAAAGGGGGGAACTTTAAAAATTACTCCCGACTATCCCGGCACACGAGGAGCAAGCATGATCTCACTCCATTCCAGCCGCATTCTCCCCCTCAACAACATTCCGGTTGCCAATGCTCCGATGGTCTACTGGATGAGCCGCGAACAGCGGGTGGCAGATAACTGGGGCTTGCTCCATGCCCAGCATCTGGCGCTGGAACGCCAGCAACCGCTGCTGGTGCTGTTCACCCTGACCGATAACTTTCTGGGGGCAACGTTGCGCCAGTACGGTTTCATGCTGCGGGGACTGGCCCAGGTGACAGAGCGTTTGGCTGAACATGGTATCCCCTTTGTCCTGCTGCGGGGGAACCCGGTCGATGAGATCTGTCGTTTTGTCAACCGTCATCCGGTCGGTGCGGTGGTGATCGATTTTGACCCGCTGCGGATCAAACGGTTCTGGCGGGAGAACGTGGCGGGTCAACTGCCGGTGGCCTGTCTCGAAGTAGACGGTCACAACATCGTGCCGTGCCGTGTTGCCTCTCCCAAACAGGAGTTTGGCGCATATACCTTGCGGCCGAAACTGGCCCGGCTGCTGCCGGAGTTTCTGCACGATTTTCCCCGCCTGCAACGCCACCCTTTCAAGGGTACGATTCAATTACCAACGCCGGTTTTTAACCAACGGAGTATAGAACAATTGCTGGCAGAGTTGCCGGTTGATCGCAGGGTAGGGGAGCTGAGTCTCCTTCCTGGAGAAACGGCTGGCCACCGCCACCTGCACAACTTTATCGGCAATGGTTTGCAGCAGTATCATCTGCGTTGCAACGACCCGAATGCCGAGGGGCAATCGGGGCTTTCGCCGTATCTCCATTTTGGTCAGCTTGCTCCCCAACGGGTGGCGCTGGAGCTGTCATGCGCCAGTGGCGGGAGTGCCGCGGGGGATGCCTTGCTGGAACAGTTGATTGTACGGCGGGAACTCTCCGACAATTTCTGCTGGCACAACCGGCAGTATGATAGTGTTGCCGGTTTCCCCGCTTGGGCACGTGCCACCGTGGAGGAACATCGCCATGACCGGCGGGAGTATCTTTATTCCCGCCAGCAATTTGAACAGGCCGCTACCCATGACCGGCTCTGGAATGCGGCCCAGGTCGAGATGCTGCAGCACGGCAGGATGCACGGCTATCTGCGCATGTACTGGGCCAAGAAGATTCTGGAATGGAGCGAGTCTCCCGAGCAGGCGCTGGAAATCGCCATTGCGCTCAATGACCGTTATCAGCTGGATGGGCGGGATCCCAACGGTTATACCGGGATTGCCTGGAGCATCGGCGGAGTGCATGACCGGGCCTGGGGAGCGCGCCCGGTGTTTGGCAAAATCAGGTACATGAACGAAAAAGGGTGTCGTCGCAAGTTTGATGTGGAACGCTATATCGGGCGGTTTTCGTAAGGCGGGAAACGACAAGTGCAGCAGCTTTCGTTAGCAGCATAGTGTATCGGTTTTGAGTCCTCAATGGTCTGATTTATTCAGTCTCAAGAGCCGGTGTCCTTCGAAAACGGTAAGTATTTCAATGCGATCACCGTTTAATCGGCAGACAATTCGGTACCCCTGCTACATCAACTTTCGAATATCAGGATGGCCTGTTTCCGGCACACTCCTGCCACTGCTCGGATTGTCAGACAACATTGTCTCTGCATGATCAACCAGGGCGTCAACAAACCGGATAGAGCGCTCCGCACCAAAGGGGCAGCAGAATGCAGCGCGGGGCATGAGTCCCGCGCTTGCGGGGAACATTGCGTCGGGACCGGTGGTTGCCGCAGCATAACCGGTTCATCCCCGCGCTTGCGGGGAACATAACGCCCTGGGGGTGAGGATGGCAAAAAAGCCCGGTTCATCCCCGCGCTTGCGGGGAACATCGTGTCAGGGGTGCGGCGTTAAACCGCAAAGACTCATAACTCCCCCATCCCCTCTTATCTTAAGAGGGGAGCTAAATGCAAAGTCAAAAGCCAAACCTTTAAATACCACCACTACAGCATCCTCGCGTCCCTCCCCTTATGTAAGGGGAGGACAGGTGGGGTTACGCTTTTGACTTCAAATTCCAACCCTCAGAGATGCTTTCTGGAAGGTATCGCATTTTGCGATAGCAAATAATCGGTCTCGTCCTCGGAGATCTGAAATATGAAATCTTCCGGGAATAGATTACTGTTGCGTTTGACCTGTTCGCGAAGGCGTATGGGTTTCCACCTCGTAGCGTTCCGCCAGATTACGCTCCAACATCACCTGCATGCCGCGTATGCTGAAAATCTGCTTCTCAATCATCACCACCTGAGCTAATTCACTCATAGCTTCACCCTCTGCAAAGCAGCTGAAATCCAAATTTCCGAACGTTCGGAAATGGTATAACTATCTGAATTTATACAAAACAGCTACCTAAAAAAATACCATTTTTTATGCTGGCGCTGTCACAGGCACCTTTAATTGCTTTGTCTTTTCCTGCAACATACTGCGCATTTTTACTATTGTCTGGTTCAACGATACTTTTTGGCTATTGGTCAAGGTGGCACTGTCCAATGTATACGCTATAAGCGCCAGGATAACCCGCCCTGCCTTTGGTTCATTGCGGCAATCATTTTTCACATCATCAGGCAATTTATTCAAAGAGATAATTTCGGAAAGAGTTGAATCAGATTTGCCAAGAATAAGAGCCAGATCACCCAGCGTGTATTCATGCTGTGCTCGCATATTTTTTTGCTCCTTTCTCAATTATTCTTCCAAATCTGAATGCATCCCGAAAACTCTGGTGAGAGAGTTCAGGGGGCAGTTTATTCAACTCCAGCCCACGGATTACAGACGTTCACCCCGCATCTCTCAATATCCTTAACATTCCGCGTAACCACTATCAAACCATGCGCGGCAGCGGTGGCGGCAATTAGCGAATCCATTGCCGGTAGCTTCTCGCCTGCCTGTTCTGCCTCTCCCTGAAGCTTTCCCCAACAAAGCGCCGTTTCCAGATCAATATCAAGAATCCGCCCGGCAAACCGTTCAACCAGATCAAGAGCTACCCACGCCTGCAGCTCATCTTTTTTTGTCCCATCCGGGAGTTTGCTGATCCCCTTCTGCAACTCGCCCAGATTCAGAACACTCAGAAACAGCGTCTGCTCATCCTGTTTGTCCAACCAGTTCACCACCGCCGAATTCGGCTCTCTCTTCACCAGTTCAGAGATCAGGCAAGTATCGAGCAGATACTTCACAGCTCCACCTCGCGGGAGAGACCGGCACTGCGGCTGAGATCGAGATCAACATTTTGCAGGGGAGATTGCTTGAAAAACTGTGATAAACCGGTGCGTGGCTGAGTCAGCCTTCGGTATTCTTCGAAAGAAACAACCACCGCCGAAGGTTTGCCCCGCAGGGTTATGGTTTGGGGACCATCATGCAGAGCCAGATCAACCACCTGGCTCAAACGGTTCTTGGCTTCCTGAAGCTGCCATTCACGGTCATGTGGTAGACGATTAGTTTTATTATTTTTCATAGAGACCTCCTTTGTTGAGCTAGACAGTCTAGCTATTTGAAGGGTAGCATGGCACTGATATAAATCAAATGCAAATTATGGGGAATCGGGAGAGATCAATCGCCCGTCCCGTTCTTTTCGTAGCTTTTTTGAAACAGAACTCCGTAATCGATATTGTAAATCCACTGAAGTGTAGCTACAATAGGCTACGAAATAGGGAGGTGCTTACATGTCTGAAACAATTATAAGAGCCCGCGTCGATGAACTGGAAAAGCTGGAATGTGAGTCCATTTTCAAAAGTCTGGGGCTCACCATGAGTGAAGCTATCCGATTGTTTATTCGTCAAGTCAATACTGTTAAAGGTTTACCGTTCGAACTGAAGCTTTCCGGAACTGCTGCTGCCGAGCATGACCGTTGGTTCCGTGATCAGGTTGAATCTGTGCTGGCAAAAGTAAATCAACCGGGTCGGGTATCTGTCTCACATGAAGATGTCGGGGGACGGTTGAAAAATAAACAGGCGGCTCTTCTGAAAAAGGCGGTTTGAGGTGTCGGGAACCACTATAGTCTGGGAGCCGGAAGCCGAAGCTGATCTTGATTCAATCCTTGAATATATTGCACAAGACAACGCTGAAGCCGCTATATGCGTAACGAACGAGATCTATCAACAGATAACAATGATGGCGGCCCAGATTTCCCGGCGAGGCAAAAAGGGGAGAGTGCCAGGCACGATGGAACTGGTTATTCTGCGTACTCCGTACATTGCCGTGTATGTTAAAAAAGGATCTCTGTTGAGAATTATCAAGGTCTTGCACGGATCTGAAGTACTAAGGTTTGGATCGCTTAAAGTTCGTGATACAAAGTCGACTGCTAACTGATAGAATGTCTTTGCCTCCTCTTTACCCTGCCGTCGGATAATCCGTATACCCCTCCTTGTCGGCCGAATAAAAGGTGCTCTGGTCCGCTTCAGCCAAGGGGAGTCCCTGCTTCAAACGCTCCACCAGATCCGGGTTGGAGATGAAGGGGCGACCGAAGGCGATCAGGTCGGCGGCGCCGCTTTGCAGATCCGCTTCGGCCCGTTGGCGGTCATAGCCGCCGGAGAGAATGATATTCAACCCACCCGCCTGGAGGAAGGCGTGACAGATCCCCTTAACCGTTGCCGGATCCGGCTTGGGCGCTCCCATGGCGGAATGATCCACCATGTGCAGATAGGCTAACCCCATCTTCCCCAATTCCTGCGCCAGTTGCAGGTACTGCTCCCCGATCCCGTCATAATTGCCGCTCATGTCGTTAAAGAGGCCGTAGGGAGAGAGGCGGATCCCGACCCGTTCCGCACCGATGGCTGTGACGGTTGCCTTGACGACATCGCAGGCAAAGCGGTTGCGCCGAACTGCGTCACCCCCATACTCATCGGTGCGTTGATTGGAGCCGGGATCAAGGAACTGGGTAATCAGATAGCCGTTGGCGCCATGAATTTCGACACCATCAAAACCGGCATCCATGGCATTGCGGGCCGACTGCACATATTCCCCTATGGTGGCGCGGATCTGCTGCGGGGTCATTTCCGTTGGCAGGTCATACGGTTGTTCTCCCTGGCTGTCGGTCCAGATCTTGCCGCTTACGCTCAGCGCCGAGGGAGCCAATAGCTCCGCGTCAGCCGGCAGGTTCAGCCTGTTTGCCACCCGTCCGCAGTGCATCAGTTGCACGAAGATCTTTCCTCCGGCGCTGTGGACCCCCTCGGTCACCATGCCCCAGCAGGCGGTCTGTTCCAGTGAAAAAAGGCCGGGAATGCGTGCATACCCCAGGCCGTTGGGTGAGGGGGAGGTTCCCTCGGTAATGATCAATCCTGCGCCGGCGCGCTGGGTATAATATTCTTCCATCAGTTCGGTCGGGATGTTGCCGATGGCGCGATTGCGGGTCATGGGGGACATAACAACGCGATTCTTGAGCTGATTACTTCCGAGTTGGATTCCGGAAAACAGTTTCATTGGTTCTCTCCTTTACTTTTCCTGCACAATCCGCAACGACCTTGGTTCTTGCTCATTCCACACGATGGATCTGCGCCGTGTGTTGTACCGTGCGACTGAAACGCACCGCCGGCTTGCCGAATGACATGCAATAGCCGATCAGGTGGTCATCCGGTATGCCGAGCAGCTTCAGGGTCTCGGGGAGCAGGTCGTGGATCGCCAGTTTGGCCAAGCCGTTCCAGACGGTTCCAACCGCCAGGCTCTGGGCAAACAGCTCGAAGTATGACAGGGCGATCAGGGAGTCGGGGAGCGGCGTGGCACAGCTTTTGGGCGCCGAGGTGATCAACAGGTGCGGAGCGCCCCGAAAGAGAACATCGATCTTGCGCTCCTCCCAGGCGGTGACGAAGTCGCTAAAAAATTCCAGTCCGGCCGGGAAGCCCCCCGCCCGCATGATCCGTCCCAGACCGGCATAAACCTGATCCCGTAAGCGGGAGAGTATTTCACGGTCATCCACCACGGTAAAGCGCACCTGGCGCATATTCATGCCGCTCGGCGCATGGGAGGCGACACCGATCAGTCGCTGCAGCAGCGCCGGGTCCAGGTTCTCATCCTGGTAGTGGCGGATTGAACGCCGTCCCTTGATCAGTGTCTCCAGCTTGTCAGGGAGCGGGAAATTGCCGAACAGCGGGGTGCTGCCGCCCGGCTTGAGCCCCAGGATCGAAATGGCGCCGGTGGGACAGATCGCCAGGCAATGCTGGCAGCGATAGCAGTGCGGTTCCTTTTCCGCCGTAATGATCGGTGTTTGCTCTCCCATGTCGATGATCCGCGCCGGGCAGTCGGCGATACATTTGCCGCAGCGGGTACAGCATTGGGGATTGACGCTGAAATCAAGCATGATCGGCACTCCTCTATGGATTGAAGTAATTGAGGTTCGTGGTTTGTATTTGTGGCAGCTTGTGCTACTCTTTGTCGCGGCATTTCATGCTACTTTTCCACCGGTCAGCTTACATGAGCCGTTGGCGGAGTTCCACAATAAAGTTATCCTAACCACGAAAGAATGAGACTTCAGATGCTTCGTATCGGTAATTACAATCAATTGAAAGTTGTTAAAAAAACAGCCATGGGTGCTTTTTTGTCGTCAGAGATGGGTGATATTCTGCTCCCCGGCCGGTTGGTGCCGGCTGATGCCGAGGTCGGCGCGGTTCTGAATGTGTTCGTCTACGTTGATTCGGAGGAGCGTTTGACAGCTACCACCAAACGACCGCGCGCCGAGGTGGGGGACTTTGCCTTGTTACGGGTCAAGGACAACGTATCGGTGGGCACCTTTCTCGACTGGGGGGTGGAAAAAGACCTGTTGCTGCCGTTTGGCGAACAGATTGCTCCCTTGCGGCGAGGGGACCAGGTGC
>Ga0209798_10000923_pt1 | contig 17931 bp, 16 predicted proteins | sample DOMMetBare3Fresh_FD_187475 | JGI IMG/M metagenome (GOLD analysis project Ga0209798, IMG submission 187475) | Wetland sediment microbial communities from St. Louis River estuary, USA, under dissolved organic matter induced mercury methylation -... | ecosystem: Environmental > Aquatic >...
ATGAACTCCTGGGCCTGTGCCTTGGTGCCGAAGGCTTCGTAGTCTTTGCCATCGGCCGGCTTGCGCCAGTAGACGCGGTGCTGCTGGCGGCGCTTCTCGATCCACATATCGTGCTCCTGGTGTGTCGTGCCTGCTTGGACACGACGGACCGTCCGGTCCCGGAGCTGCGCGGCAAACGGCGGCCGCGCGAGCTTTCTCACCCCTGCCGAGAGGCCGGCAAACGCATGTGGACCGGTGCCCCCCCGCGGGGGGGCACCGGTCCACATTCACGGGGGTGAGTGACGGGACTTGAACCCGCGACATCCGCCACCACAAGGCGGCGCTCTACCAGCTGAGCTACACCCACCATGCCGAGCGACCACCATGACGGTGGCCACGCACTCAGCGGCGCTTATGCTACCTGCATTCGCGCCCGGCGCGGACCAAAGGGTACCGGTATCTGGGAGTGTGCACAGGGACCGGGCGACCGAGCGCACTACGCGTGGATCACGAGATGGTCGGCACGACCTTGTGACGGGCGGCGATCTCCTTGGCGGTCGCGGAGTCCGGGCCGGGCGGGGCCACGAAGATGGCCTCCCGGTAGTACCGGAGCTCGGCGATGCTCTCGCGGATGTCGGCCAGGGCCCGGTGTCCGCCCTCCTTCTTGGGGGAGGCGAAGAAGGCCCGCGGGTACCAGCGCAGGGCAAGCTCCTTGATCGAGGACACGTCGATGATCCGGTAGTGCAGGTGGGCCTCGAGCTCGGGCATGTCGCGGGCCAGGAACCCTCGGTCGGTGCCCACCGTGTTGCCGCCCAGGGGTGCCTTCACGGCCTCCGGAGCATGCTCCCGGACATAGGCCAGGACCTGTTTCTCGGCTTCTGCCATCGTGATGCCGGACGCCAGCTCATCGAGCAGACCGCTGGAGGTGTGCATGTCGCGGACGAAGTCGTCCATCTGTTCGAGCGCGTCGGCCGGGGGCTTGATGACCAGGTCGATGCCCTCGCCGAGCTGGTTCAGCTCGTAGTCCGTCACCAGTGCTGCCACCTCGATCAGGGCGTCGGTGGTCAGGTTCAGGCCGGTCATCTCGCAGTCGACCCAGACGATCCGGTCATTGGTCGCGCGTCGGTTGGTGTTCTGTGTCACGCACCCCACCTTAGAGGGCGCCCATCCCAGTCTGCGGCAGACTGCGCGCCCCCGGCAGGACTCGAACCTGCGACCTAGAGATTAGAAGGCTCTTGCTCTATCCAGCTGAGCTACGGGGGCATGTTCCCCGTGGTTGAAGCGGGCAACGCGTGAATTGTAGGGGAGCAGACGGCATACGCGTGCAGGTTGGGTATTGTTGGTCACATCGGCCACGCCGAACGAGTCCACGTTTGTTGGCCCGCGATGGGGGTTGAGCTGCGGGCACAAAGGAAGGCAGGCTTGCGGCTTGTGACGGTCGGGGTTGATGGCAAGGAGCTGTTGAGCGCTGTCGAGCGACTCCGCAGCGAGATCTTCGATGCCACCCTCCCCCTTGATATCCCCGGTGTCGACAAGGCCCTCTCGGCGCAGTCCGACCTGCTCAAGCAGCTCGACGACTACGTCATCCCGCGACTGAGCTCACTGGACGCGCCGCTGCTCACCGTGGTTGGCGGATCGACCGGCGCCGGCAAGTCCACCCTGGTCAACTCGCTGGTCGGCTCGGTCGTCAGCCCGTACGGGGTGCTCCGTCCGACCACCCGGCGCCCGGTTCTGGTGCATCATCCGCAGGACGAGCGCTGGTTCGCCGGCAGCCGGATCCTGCCGGACCTGGCTCGCGTCACCGGAGGCGGCGGCGCCTACGGGGGCGACGGCAGTCGGGACGAGGTGGGCGGTCAGCACGGCGCGGTTCGTCTCATCGCCTCGCAGACCCTTCCCGCCGGCCTGGCCCTGCTCGATGCCCCTGATATCGACTCGGTGGTCCACACCAACCGCGATCTGGCCGCCCAGCTGTTCCTGGCGGCTGACCTCTGGCTCTTCGTCACCACAGCGGCGCGCTACGCCGACGCCGTCCCCTGGGAGTTCCTCACGGGAGCCCATGATCACGGCACGTCGGTGGCCATCGTCCTGGACCGCGTCCCGCCCGAGGCGATGGAGGAGATCCGCACGCACCTGGCGTTCATGCTGCGCGAGCGGGGCCTGGCCGGCGCGCCGATCTTCACCGTCGCAGAGACCACGCTCACGGTCGACGGGCTGATCTCCGAGCACGAGATCGCCCGGCTGCGCTCGTGGCTGTCGGCGCTCGCGCGTGATGCCAAGGCGCGTTCGATCGTGGTACGCCGAACGCTCACCGGGGCGCTGAAGTCCATCCCCGACGCCGCGCTCACCCTCTCGGAAGCGTCGTCCGAGCAGGAGGTTGCCACGACCGCGCTGCACCACGAGGTGAAGGCGGCCTACCTCGAGGCGATGCAGACGGTGGAGCACTCGATGACGGACGGGACGCTGCTGCGCGGGGAAGTCCTCGCCCGCTGGCAGGAGTTCGTTGGCACCGGTCAGTTCCTGCGTCAGGTTGAGGCCGGGATCTCACGCCTGCGCGATCGGATCTCCGCCGCTTTCAAGGGCAACCCGCCGCCGACCTCAGGACTGGGAGAGGCGCTCCAGTCAGGAGTTGCCGAGCTCCTGACAGCCCAGTCGCGAGGGGCGTCGGCGACTGTCCTGCGCCGATGGCGTCAGCTGCCGGGGGGTGCGGCGCTGGTGGCCGCGCACCCCGAGCTGGCCCACCCTGCACCGGAGAGCGCGGGCAGGGTCGAGAGGCTGGTCCGTGACTGGCAGGCAGAGGTTCTCGACCTGGTCCGCGCCGAGGCCAGTGACCGTCGGACCACCGCGCGGGTGTTCTCGTTCGGCGTCAACGGTGTCGGCGTGATCCTGATGCTCCTGGTGTTCAGTCAGACCGGGGGCCTCAGCGGCGGCGAGGTGGGCATCGCCGGTGGTTCGGCAGCCCTGGCCCAACGCATCCTGGAGGCCATCTTCGGGGACCAGGCCGTGCGTGACCTTGCGGCCAAGGCCCGGCGCAGCCTGATGGACAGGGCCCAGGAGCTGTATGCCGGTGAGCAGGCACGCCTGCACGCCGCCGTTTCTGCCGTCCAGGTCGGTGCCGGGCAGAGCAGCCGGATCAGGGCCGCCGCGGCGGCTGTCGAGGCAGCGCGGTGAGCCGTGACAAAGCGAGGGTCCGGGTGGCTTCGAGGCCCAGCTCGTCCTCGGGCGACTCTTCGTCGGGCGACGTGGGCGAGGTGACTGACGTAACCGACGTGAGCGACCAGTCGGCTGGGTCGGTCGTGCTCGCAGCCAGAGCCGCTGAGCTGACGGCGGCCCTGGAGGCCGGCGCCGGTTGTCTTCCCGCGCGTGGTGTCGACCAGGCGGCGGCTGCCATCGCCAAGACCGTCGCGCGCACCTCGATCGCCGGCGGGCGCACCGTGGTCGCCCTCGCCGGTGCCACCGGCAGCGGCAAGTCAAGCCTGTTCAACCTCCTGGCCGGCGCCCAGGTGGCCCAGGTCGGGGCCCGACGGCCGACCACGTCGAAGCCGAGCGCGGCGGTCTGGGGGAGCGAGCCGGCATCGGCGCTGCTCGACTGGCTCATGGTCGGCACGCGTCATCTGGTGGACGAGACACGCTCTGCTTCCATGGCTTCCGGCTCGGGCACCACTGATCAGCCGGTGATGGGCGACCGGCCCCTCGAGCTCGGGACCCCGCCCTCGTCCGGCCTCGAGAAGCTCGACGGCCTGGTGCTGCTGGATCTGCCCGACTTCGACTCCCTGACGACGGCGCATCGCCTCGAGGCCGACCGGGTGCTCGACCTGGTCGATGTGTTCGTATGGGTCACCGACCCGCAGAAGTACGCCGATGCGCGCCTGCACGAGGAGTACGTCGCCAGGCTCTCGGCCCACGACGCGGTGACCATCACGGTCCTGAACCAGGCCGACCGCCTGACCCCGGCGGCGCTCGAAGCCTGTCGCGGTGACCTCGTCCGGCTGCTCGGCGCGGATGGTCTCGTCCACCCCGAGGTGATCGCCACGTCGGCCACGGTGGGCAGCGGGGTGGACGACCTGCGCGGGCGGATGAGCGCGGTGGTGGCAGACCAGAACGCGGCCGTTCGGCGTCTCGACTCCGACCTGCGTACGGCGGCAACGGCTCTGCGCTCCGGGGTCGCCGACTCCGAGCCCAGCCTTGATGACGCTGCCGACACCGCTCTGGTCGATGCGCTCTGCCGGGCGGCCGGCATACCCGTCATCCTGGACGCTGTCGAACGGGACTTCCGGCGCGAGACCAGTGTCAGCACCGGGTGGCCGCTCACCCGGTGGGCCAGGGCGCTGCGCCCGGAGCCGCTCAGGCGCCTCGGCCTGGCCAAGGACCGGTCGGGGCACTCCGGCGCGATCTCGCAGGCCGATGTCCGCATGGTGCTCGGCCGGTCGTCCCTGCCGCCCGCCACCCCGGCTGCTCGTTCCGCCGTGGCCCTGGCCACCCGAGAGCTGGGGGACCGGGCCGGCCGTGACCTGCCGCAGCCATGGACCGACGCGGTCGCCGACCTCGCCATGCCGCCGGGAGGCGACCTCGGCGACGCGTTGGACCAGGCAGTCGTGGGGACGTCGTTGCGTGCACGAGATCCCTTCTGGTGGAGTGTCTTCGGGTTCTTCCAGTTCATCCTTGCGATGGTCGCGGCGGTTGGCCTGAGCTGGCTGATCGTCCTGATGGTGCTCGGGTGGCTGCAGCTGCCGGTCACCGGCACGCCCGGCCTCGGGCCGCTGCCCTACCCGTTCCTGCTGTTCGCCGGGGGCTTGCTCGCCGGCTTCCTGCTGTCCCTGATGACCGGGGCCTTCGGCAGGGTGGGCGCCAGGCGGCGCAAGGTCCTGGTGGCCGCTCGCCTGCGCGACTCTGTCGAGCAGGTGGCGTGCGACCGGCTCGTCGCGCCGGTCCAGGGTGTCCTGGACCGACACCGCAGAACACGTGAGCACCTGGACGCAGCCCGCCTGCCCGCCCACAACACCCGCCAGAGCTAGGGACTGTGCCGGCAAATCCGGGTCCAGAGCTAGGGACCGTGTCGGAGGTGACCGTCAGCCCTGAGGACCTGTGCCGGTGCCGACCCTCTGGCCATGCCGGTTCGTAGACCACAGCCGTCAACGAGGACCGCCGCCGTCCACAAGCCTCCGGCCCTTCCTCCCGCCGTCCACAGGCGTGTGACGCTCCCTGTTCTCGGCCTTCCTGCATACCCATTGTGGAGTTCTCGCCGGTTGCGGCGGGTCAACGATGGAAGCGATGAGGTGATGACGATGAACGAGACCTACGTGACGGTCAGCGGCAACGTGGTTGGCGACCCCGTGGTGCGTGCGACGAGGGCGAACGTGCCGTTCGTGACGTTCCGGGTGGCGTCGAACGTGCGCCGGGTGGACTTCAAGACCGGCGAGTACATCGACGCGGGGACCAACTTCGTGAACGTGACGGCGTTCCGCGCGCTCGGTGTCAACCTGTCCAACTCGCTGAAGAAGGGCGAGCCGGTGATCGTCTACGGGCGGATGAGGATCAACCAGTGGGTCAACGGAGAGCGGAGCGGGACCACCGTGGAGATCGACGCCTCCAACGTCGGCCACGACCTGAACCGCGGCCAGACGACCTTCGTCAAGGTGGCCAAGCCCCAGCTCAACCAGAGCGACCGGATGGCCGATCCCGAGGTCCAGGACGCGGCCGACCAGCTGGACCGTGAGGCGGCGATGACTGACGAGGAGCTTCCAGGGGCAGGTGACGAGCCGATCCCGGCCGGTTTCGCCGACCCAGCCGGCGGGGGGATCGACGTTGCCGCCGCCGACAGCGACGCGTACGAGATGGTCGGCGCCGGCGGCCGATAGGCATCCTGGCCGCGGGCGACCGGTCCGAGCCCGTCCCCGGATCGGTCGCCCGCACACCTCCCGCGCTCCCGGCTGAGTGCTGTTCGGCGTAATGAGGCGTCGTCGGGACCAGGCGTCGGCCGACTTCGGGGTCGGCCCCAGGATCCCACGGCGGCCCGGGGCATCGGGGAGCGAGTTAGGGTTCAACCGCTTCCGGCGGATAGCCTGATGCCCATGGCTGAGTTCATCTACACCATGACCAAAGCGCGCAAGGCCCACGGCGACAAGGTCATCCTCGACGACGTCACGATGTCGTTCTTTCCCGGCGCGAAGATCGGCGTGGTGGGCCCCAACGGCGCCGGCAAGTCGACGATCCTGCACATCATGGCCGGGCTGGACCAGCCGTCCAACGGTGAGGCGCGGCTGTCGCCGGGCTACTCCGTGGGCATCCTGCTCCAGGAACCCCCGCTGAACGAGGACAAGACCGTGCTCGGCAACGTCGAGGAGGGCCTGGGACAGATCAAGGCCGACGTCGACCGCTTCAACGCCATCTCGGCCGAGATGGCCGAGCCGGACGCCGACTTCGACACCCTGATGGGAGAGATGGGCCACCTCCAGGAGAAGATCGACGCGGCCGACGCGTGGGACCTGGACTCCCAGCTCGAACAGGCCATGGATGCCCTGCGCTGCCCACCCCCGGATGCCGACGTCTCGATCCTCTCCGGCGGAGAGCGTCGACGGGTCGCGCTGTGCAAGCTCCTGCTGCAGAAGCCCGACCTGCTGCTGCTGGACGAGCCCACCAACCACCTCGACGCCGAGAGCGTGCTCTGGCTCGAGCAGCACCTCGCGGCGTACCACGGCGCCGTGCTGGCCGTGACTCACGACCGGTACTTCCTCGACAACGTCGCCCAGTGGATCGCCGAGGTCGACCGCGGCCGTCTCTACCCCTACGAGGGCAACTACTCGACCTACCTGCAGAAGAAGGCCGAACGCCTCACAGTGCAGGGCAAGAAGGACGCCAAGCTGGCCAAACGCCTGGTCGCCGAGCTCGAGTGGGTTCGATCCAACGCCAAGGCCCGCGCGGTCAAGTCCAAGGCCCGCCTGTCCCGGTACGAGGAGATGGCGGCCGAGGCCGACCGCACCCGCAAGCTCGACTTCGAGGAGATCGCGATCCCGCCCGGCCCGCGTCTGGGCAGCACGGTGATCGAGGTGGACGCCCTGAGGAAGGGCTTCGACGGGCGGGTGCTGATCGACGACCTGTCGTTCACGTTGCCTCGCAACGGCATCGTGGGTGTCATCGGCGCCAACGGTGTCGGCAAGACCACGCTCTTCAAGACCATCGTCGGTCTGGAGACGCCCGACGACGGCACCGTGAAGGTCGGCGAGACCGTCAAGATCTCGTACGTCGACCAGAGCCGTTCCGGCCTCGACCCGACCAAGAACCTGTGGGAGACGGTCTCGGACGGGAACGACTACATCCAGGTGGGCCACGTCGAGATCCCCTCGCGCGCCTACGTCTCACAGTTCGGCTTCAAGGGCCCCGACCAGCAGAAGATGACGGGGGTGCTCTCCGGCGGTGAGCGGAACCGGCTCAACCTGGCGCTGACCCTCAAGGAGGGCGGCAACCTCCTGCTGCTCGACGAGCCCACCAACGACCTCGACGTCGAGACCCTGGGCTCCCTGGAGAACGCGCTGCTGGAGTTCCCGGGCTGCGCCGTCGTGATCAGTCACGACCGGTGGTTCCTGGACCGCGTGGTGACGCACATCCTCGCCTACGAGGGCGACGACGAGAACCCGGGCAGGTGGTACTGGTTCGAGGGCAACTTCGAGGCCTACGAGGCGAACAAGGTCGAGCGCCTCGGCCCGGAGGCGGCTCGTCCGCACCGCGTGACGTACCGCAAGCTGACTCGCGGCTGAGGCTTCAGGCACGCACCAGCCTCAGTGCCAGATCGCCGTATGCCGCGCCGATGGCCTCGGGAGTGAGTCGGATGCCCGGTTTGTACCACCGCGCGACGTCGATGCTCAGTGACTGAAGGGCGAGGGTGGTCGTTGCCACGTCCGGCACGTCGAAGTCGCCACTGGCAACGCCAGCCAGAAGGACGCCTCTGACGACGGCGTCGATCTGCTTGCGCAGGGTCATGACCTCCGCCCGGTGCTCGGGGGCCAGGTGCGGGAACTCGTACTGCACGATCCGTGCCGTGCGGAACTGCTCGGCGTGCCAGCTGGCGAAGGCCGAGACGATCGCCAGCAGCTGGGCCGGGGGAGTGTCCTCACTCCGGCGAGCCTCATCCACGACCTTCAGGGCCAGGACGTGTCCGCGCAGGCAGAGCTGGAGGAGCAGGTCCTGCTTGCTGGCGAAATGGACGTAGACGCCGGCTGGGCTCATGTTCGCCCGAGCTGCGATGTCCCGGGTACTCGTGGCGTGAAATCCCTTGTCTGCGAAGGCGTCCACGGCAGCGTCCATCAGGCGCTGGACTGAGTCCCCGACAGCCCGACGGCCGGTGGACGGGAACGAGGCGGTCACCTTGACAGCATGCCGCACCTGATCGAGACTAAGCAAGCGCTTAGTGCCCGGGAAGGTGAAGGAGCTCATCGGTCGCGACCTCGGTCTGTGAACATACATGAGCAACCCGGGCGTCAGCCAGGGCCCGGGCCCGCAGGATCTGAGAACCAAGGAGTGTCAACCACATGAGCATCACCCACCAGAACAAGGTCGCGATCGTCACCGGAGCCAGCAGGGGGATCGGCCTGGGCATCGCGAAACGCCTGGTTGCCGACGGCGCGCGCGTCGTCATCACCGCCCGCAAGCCCGAGGCGCTCGCGGAGGCTGTCGAGGCCCTCGGCGGCCCGGCGCATGCACTGGGCTTCGCCGGCCACGCCGATGACGTCGCCCATCAGAGCGAGGTGGTGGCCGCCGCTCTGGACACCTTCGGCCGTCTCGACTACCTGGTCAACAACGCCGGCATCAACCCGTCCTACGGACCCATGCTGGAGATGGACATCGACGAGGCTCGCAAGATCCTGGAGGTCAACGTCATCAGCGCCTTCAGCTGGACCCAGAAGGTCGTCAAGGCCGGGCTAGGCACGACCGAGGCGCCGGGCGGGGCTATCGTCAACGTCGCCTCAATCGCCGGGATGGCAGCAACAGGGCTGCTGGGCTGGTACGCCGTCAGCAAGGCGGCGATGATCCACCTCACCACCGAGCTGGGCTACCAGCTCGGCCCGGACGTGCGTGTCAACGCGGTGGCACCAGGTGTCGTCAAGACGGTGTTCGCCGGGGCCCTCTACGAAGGCCGGGAGGAGAAGGTGGCCAAGAGGTACCCGCTGAAGCGGCTGGGCGTACCCGAGGACATCTCCGGGACCGTCTCGTTCCTGCTCTCCGGTGACTCGTCCTGGATGACCGGCCGGACCCTGGTGATTGACGGTGGCGCCATGCTGGCGGGTCCGATGTGAGCCTCGTCGACGAGGTGCGGCTCTTCGACGGCCAGGTCGTCGTCGTCACCGGCGGCGGCCGGGGGATCGGGGCGGCGTACGCCCGGATGTTCGCGGAGCAGGGCGCGAACGTCGTCGTCAACGATGTCGACGGTGATGCCGCGCGTGAGAGCGCCAAGGAGGTTGGCGGCCTGGCGGTCCCGGGCGACGCCGCCACCGAGGCCGGCGTCGAGCTCCTGATCGGCACCGCCCGGGACCTGGCCGGGCCGATCGACGTCTACTGCGCCAACGCCGGGGTTGCCCGCGCCGGGCTGGTCGACGCGGCCGAGAGTGACTGGGAGGTCTCCTGGCAGGTCAACGTCATGGCCCACGTGCGAGCCGCCAGGGCGCTGATACCGCAGTGGGTCTCCCGGGGCCATGGGGTGTTCGTCTCGACCGTCTCGGCGGCCGGGCTGCTGACGATTCCCGGCGCCGCCCCCTACGCCGTGACCAAGCACGCGGCCTTCGCGTACGCCGAGTGGCTGGCGATGACCTACACCGACGCGGGCCTGCGAGTGCACGCGGTGTGCCCACAGGGAGTTCGCACCCAGATGCTGGAGGACTCGGGCCCGGTCGGCAAGGCGCTCATGCAGGAGTCGGCCATCGAGGCGGACGACGTCGCGGCGGCGTTGCTGGCCGCCATCAGGGCCGAGCAGTTCCTGGTCCTGCCCCACCCCGAGGTGGGTGCCATGTATGCCGGTCGGGCAGCCGACCCTGATCGCTGGCTGAGGGGGATGCGAAAGCAGAGCAGGTCCCTGCCGTCGCATTCGAGCCCTGGTGGGCCAGAGCCGCTCAGTCCTTGGGACCGCCGGCCACGTAGATGATCTGACCGGAGACAAACCCGGCCTCTTCGCCGGCCAGGAACGAGATCGTGGCCGCGATGTCCTCCGGCCGGCCCACGCGCCCGACCGGGATCAGCGCCGCGGCGCTGGTCACGAAGTCCTCGAACGGCATCCTCATCCGCTCTGCCGTCGCCCTGGTCATGTCGGTGGCGATGAAGCCGGGAGCCACGGCGTTGGCGGTCACCCCGAACGGGCCCAGCTCGATCGCGAGGGTCTTGGTGAACCCCTGTACGCCGGCCTTGGCGGCAGAGTAGTTGGCCTGACCGCGGTTGCCCTGCGCGGACGAGGACGACAGGTTGATGATCCGGCCGTACTTCGCCGCTCTCATGCCCGGCTGGACCGCCTTGGTCATCAGGAAGGCGCCGCGCAGGTGGACGTTCATGACGGCGTCCCAGTCCGCCAGCGGCATCTTGGCGATCAGGTTGTCGCGGATGATGCCTGCGTTGTTGACCAGGATCGTGGGGGCGCCGAGCTCGGCCGTCACCCGGGCCACGGCTGCCTCGACCTGCTCGGGGTCGCTCACATCGACCCCCACCGCGATCGCGCGGCCGCCGGCCGAGGTGATGGCCGCCACCGTCTCCGCACAGTCGGCCTCTGCGAGGTCGAGGGCGGCCACGGCGTTGCCGTCCCTGGCCAGGCGGATGGCGGTCGCCGCCCCGATGCCGCGTGCCGCGCCGGTGACGATCGCGGTCCGTTGGCCGTTGGTGTTCACTCGTGCCTCCAAGAGTCGTTGGGCTGTGTTGAGATCACTGGGGCTGGCTCAGGACCCGGCGGCCCGCGCAGACCAGCGGCTCGACGAGGTCCCCCATCTGGTCGAAGCCAGGGCCCACGGTCTTGCCGGTGCTGTGGCGGTAGTGGATGCCTTCGCAGATGACCGCCAGCTTGTAGTAGCCGAGCGCCGTGTACCAGGACAGGTGGCTGACGTCCAGACCCGAGCGGTCGGCATATCTCCTGACGAGGGACTCCAGCGACGGGAAGCCGTTGTGGGGACCCATGCCGTCCGAGACGATACCGGCGACCGAGGGCAGCGGGGTCGCATAGACCGGCAGCAGCCCCAGGTCGCACAACGGGTCGCCGAGAGTGGCCATCTCCCAGTCCAGCACGGCCCGGATCCGCTGGTCGGGTCCCACCAGGACGTTGTCGAGCCGGTAGTCGCCGTGCACCACGCTGGCCCGCTGGCTGTCCGGGACGCTCGTCGCCAGCTCGGCCGCGAGCTCGTCGAAGCCCGGCAGGTCACGGGAGCGGGACCGTTCCAGCTGCTGGGTCCACCGGCGCACCTGTCGTTCGAGGAACCCTTCGGGGTGGCCGAAGTCGGCCAGGCCCACCTCGGCCGGGTCGACCTCGTGAAGGTCGGCCAGGGTGTCGATGAGCCTGTGTGCCAGTGCGCTTCGCTGGCCGTCATCCAGCCCGGCGGTGTCCCTGGTCCGTCGCAGGATCGAGCCCTCGACATACTCCATGACATAGAACGGTGCCCCGATCACGCTCGGGTCCTGGCACAGGGTCACCATCGCCGGCACCGGCACGGGGGTCGTCGCCAGGGCGGACATCACGCGGTACTCGCGGGCCATGTCGTGCGCGGTGGCCAGGACGTGCCCGAGCGGCGGCCGGCGCAGCACCCAGTCGTGGACGCCGTCGGAGATCCGGTAGGTCAGGTTGGACTTGCCGCCCGTGAAGAGCTCGGCACGGATCGGTCGCCGGTCTCCGTCCGCAGCCCAGCCCAGGGGTTCGAGATAGCTAGTCAGGGCTTCGAGGTCGAGTCCGTCAGACATGGCCCGAGCGTACTAAGCGATCGCTTAGTACGAAAGGCCGGCGGGTGTGGCGCCCGTCACGTCCGCTTGACGCGCAGCATGCCTTCCTGGGCGACCGAGGCGACCAGGACGCCGTCGGAGCTGAACATCCGGCCGGTGGCAAGACCGCGTCCGTTGGAAGCAGAGGGCGAGGACTGGGTGTACAGCGTCCAGTCGTCGGCCCGTCCCGGCCGGTGGAACCACATCGCGTGGTCGAGGCTGGCAGCACGCACTCGTCGGTCCGACCAGGCGAGGCCGTGACGGCGAAGCACCGGCTCGAGCAGTGAGTAGTCCGAGCAGTAGGCGAGCACGGCCGCGTGCACCAGCGGGTCGTCGGGCATCGTGCCGGCGGCCTTGAGCCAGACGTTCTGCTGGGCCGAGACCTGCCCGGCCGGGCGGATGTAGATCGGCTCCTCGACGTGGCGCAGGTCGATGGCCTTGTCCTTCGACCAGAAGGTGGACTGCCGGTCCTCCATGCCGGCGAACACCTCGGCCAGGGTCGCCAGGTCCTCTGGATCCCGAGCGTCGGGCATGGCGTCCTGGTGGTCCAGGCCTTCGGCCAGCGTCTGGAACGACGTGATCATCGACAGGATGGGCCTGCCGTTCTGGATCGCGTGAACCCGACGGGCAGAGAACGAGTGCCCGTCGCGCAGTCGCTCCACGGCGAAACGGATCCGGTGCTCGGGGTCGCCGGGGCGCAGGAAGTAGCCGTGCAGCGAGTGGATCCGGCGCGGGACACCGTCGATGTCGCTGATGGTCCGGCCGGCGGCGATCACCGACTGCGCGAGGACCTGTCCCCCGAAGACACGGCCGTGCGGCATGGGCTGGCTGCGTCCGATGAAGATGTCCCTCTCGGACTCGCCGAGGTCGAAGTCCGTCGACGCGTCGCCGCCGGCCTCGCGCAGGGTGATGTGGGCGGAGCCGACGGGCTGGAGGTCAAGGACGTCGAGCAGGTCCTCGAGTGGGCCGAGAGTGGCGCCGTTGTCTGGGGTGGTCATCTAGGTGACCATATCCGCACGGCTGCGATGATGACGCCATGAGCCAGCGCCCCTACCGTGTCAACGTCCCGCTTCGATGGTCTGACATGGACGCCTACGGGCACGTCAACAACGTCCAGTTCCTGCGCCTGCTCGAGGACGCCCGGGTGATCGGTTTCCAGGAGTGGTTCGGCCAGGACCGCAGCCTGCTCAACGAAGGCGTGCTGGTCGCCCGTCACGAGATCGAGTACCTCGCACCACTGAGCTTCAGGCACGCCCCGATCAGCGTTGGCATGTGGGCGACCAAGATCTCGGGCTCCAGCTTCAACCTCGCCTACGAGGTGCGTGATCCCGACCAGGTCGGCACGGCCCTGTATGCACGGGCCGAGACCACGCTGTTCGCCTACGACTTCGTGACGGCGAGCCCTCGCCGGCTGCGACCGCACGAGCGGGTCGTGCTCCAGGGTGAGGCCGGCGATCCGGTGCCCTTCCGCTGGCGCAGGCGCTGAGTGGTCGCGTCTGGCTGGACGGTTCAGGCCCCTGTCCGTGCCGTGGCGCGGGTCCTGGCCGGTGCCCTGGTGCGCTGACCGCCGACCATCACGAGGGCGGCGACGGCCGCGAGGGAGACCCAGATGAGCACGAACGCCTGAATGTCGGAGCCCTCGGGGTTGTGCATCGCCGCGAAGACCGCGCCGGCCACCGAGATCCCCAGGACGCTGCCCAGCACGTCAGCCACCTGCAGCGATGAGGAGGTGCGGCCGTGGTCGGCAACCGGCGAGAGCGCCAGAGAGAGCACCCCGGTCGAGGACATGGCCAGTCCCATGCCCAGGCCGGTCAGGACGTTGGCGAGCCCCATCAGGTAGGAGTGCCAGCCGAACTGGGCGATGGCGGCCAGCAGGAGGGTGCCGATGGTCAGCGACGCGCCACCCGCCACCACGAGCTCGGAGCGCCGGTCGTGCAACGCGCGCTGGCCCTGGACGAAGGAGCCGAACGACCAGCCGAGTGCTCCCACCGTGAGCATGATGCCCGCGGTGGTCAGGCTCAGGTGTCGCTCGTAGACAAGCATGAGGGGGATGAACGTGATGGCGCCGTTGAAGGCGGCCGTCAGCAGGAACCGGGTCATCATCACCGCGGGCAGCCCGCGCGACATGATCAGTGTGCCGGCCGGGACGAGGCGGGGCGCGGTCGCCGCGATACCGATCAGCCCCAGCACGGTGAGCGCGACGGGAAGAGCGTGCGCTGCCGCGAGCCTGGCGGAGCCCCACTGCATGGCGCCGGCCGAGAGTGCCACTACCAGGCCGAGCAGGGCCAGCCGGCGGTGCCCCGACCTGTCGGCCGGCACGCCGGGGCCAGGTGGCAGGTCCTCGTCCTCCGCCGAGCCTTCGCGGATCCGGTCGCGTTGCGTGCCGACGACGGCGAAGGTCACGGCGATGGGGGCGAGCACGATCAGGAAGACCCAGCGCCAGGACCAGGTCGAGGTCAGCCAGCCGGCGATCGGCGGGCCGACGAGTGAGGGGAGCACCCACGCGGCCGAGATCCAGCTGAACACCTTGGGGCGCAGCGCATCCGGGTAGGCGCGGCCGATCACGACATAGAGCGCGACCACGATCAGCCCGGCACCCAGCCCGGCGGTCAGCCGGCCGGCCAGCAGGACGGTGAAGGTCGGTGCGAGCCCCGCCATCGCCGAACCGGCGGCCATCAGCGCCTGGCCGGCGAACAGCGAGGGGAGCGGACCGCGGCGGTCCGCCCACACGCCGGCCAGGACGATGCCGAGCAGCTCCGCCGTGAGCATGAACGAGAACGCGAGCCCGTAGGAGCGGACCGCATCCAGCTCTCTGGCCACCGCCGGCATCGCGGTCGAGATCGCCATGGACTCGAACGCGATGATGGTGACCAGCGCCAGCAGGGCAACCGTGAGGAGCCGGTAGTGCGGCCCCATGGGGCCGGGAGGCCGCCCCTGGATCTGGTCTCGGGGGGCGGTCGTCACTGCGTCAAGGGTACTCAACGGCGCTGAGCGCACGTCACGGGCCCTGCGAACCTCTCACGTCCGCACAAGGCCAACCAGCAACTGGCGACCGCAACATGGCGACCGCAACCTGGCGACCGCGGTCACAGCCGTGAGCGGCCCGGGCGGCCCCGGCTATACGGTCATCCAGACGGTCGTATCGGTGGGCACCAGCCCCTGCGGGGTCAGCGGGCCGCTGGACACCAGACCAAGGGCGCCTGCGGGGACGGGCACCGGCTCTGCGCCGAGGTTGGCGATCACCGTGACGCGCTTGCCGGCGGCCGACTCGTTGACGAACGCCACGACGTCCCCGGAGTAGCCCTCCAGCCAGCTCAGCGAGCCAGCGCCGAGCTGGAGCCCGCGACGGGTGGCCAGCAGCGTGCGATACAGCTCGAGGGTCGTTCCCTCCACGTCCACCTGACGGTCGACCGAGAGAGCGCCGTAGGACGCCGGCTGCGGCAGCCAGGTCCGGTCAGAGGGGCCGAAGCCGTATGACGGCCGGTCGCCCTCCCACGGCATCGGCACCCGGCAGCCGTCCCGGCCCCGCTCGGTGTGACCGCTCCGGGTCCACGTCGGGTCCTGCCGGACGTCGTCGGGCAGGTCGGTGGAGTCCGGCAGTCCCAGCTCCTCGCCCTGGTACAGGTAGGACGAGCCGGGAAGGGCCAGCATCAGGGCGGTGGCGGCGCGGGCTCGGCGCAGGCCCAGAGCCGCGTCCGGCTGCGGGTCTCCGACACCAATTCCGTTGGGACGCCTGCCTCCCACGGGGAGTCCCAGCCGGGAGGCGTGCCGCACGACGTCGTGGTTGGACAACACCCAGGTGGCGGGGGCGCCGACCGAGTCCGCGGCGCTGAACGACGTGGTGATGGCGTCGCGCAGGTCGACGGCCTGCCACTGCGTCTGCAGGAACTCGAAGTTGAACGCCTGGTGCATCTCGTCGCCGCGCACGTATCGGGCGGCGCGCTCCTGTGACTCCACCCACGCCTCGGCGCAGAGGATCCGGTCGTTGTCACCCGAGTAGCCCGGCGCGTCGATCGGGTTGTAGGTGTTGAGGATCTGGCGCCACGCCCGGTAGATCTCGTGGACGCCATCCTGGTCCCACATCGGCGGCTTCCTGCCGTGGTGATCGTGTGGGATGCCGTCGGCGTCGCCGAGCAGGTGAAGGGGCTCGTCCCAGTCGGGCAGGCCCGCTTCCTTGACCAGCGCGTTGGCGACGTCCACCCGGAAGCCGTCGACGCCCCGGTCGAGCCAGAACCTCAGCACGTCCTCGAACTCGGTGCGGACCTGAGGGTTCTCCCAGTTGAAGTCAGGCTGCTTCGGGTCGAACAGGTGCAGGTACCACTGGCCCTTCTCGTCACCAGCGCCGGCTTCCGAGCTCACCCGGGTCCAGGCCTGGCCACCGAAGACGCACAGCCAGTTGTTCGGCGGCAGGTCCCCGCCCGGCCCGCGGCCGTCGCGGAAGATGTAGCGCTCCCGCTCGGGGCTGCCCGGGGCGGCGGCCAGCGCGGCCCGGAACCAGGCGTGCTCGTCGGAGGAGTGGTTGGGGACAAGGTCCACGATCACCTTGAGGCCGAGGTCGTGTGCGGTGGCCAGCAGGGTGTCGGCGTCGGCCAGCGTTCCGAAGATCGGGTCGATGTCGCGGTAGTCGGCGACGTCATAGCCCGCGTCCGCGTGGGGGGAGACGTAGAACGGCGAGAGCCAGACGGCATCCACGCCCAGGTCACGCAGATAGGGGAGGCGGGACGTGATGCCCGGCAGGTCCCCGATCCCGTCACCGTTGCCGTCGGCCCACGAGCGTGGGTAGATCTGGTAGATCACAGCCTGACGCCACCAGGCGGGATCGGTGGCGGGCAGAGGGTGGACCAGTGACGTTGCGGGGCCCTCCAGAGGCAGGCCGGGCAGGTCGGTGTCGATAAAGGTTGAGATTTCAGTCCTCCAGGGAGTTGACCATGGACTGTGCCGCCCGGTCGAGGTATTCGCGCAGGATGAGGTCGTTGGCGGGGGCGAGGTCGAGCGAGTCGACCGCGGCCATGATGTGCTTGAGCCACCGGTCGCGCTGCGTGATGGTGACCTTGAACGGGGCGTGTCGCATCCGCAACCGCGGGTGCCCCCGGTCCTGCGAGTACGTCGTGGGACCTCCCCAGTATTGCTCAAGGAACATCTGGAACCGCATCTCGGCCGGGCCGAGGTCGTCCTCGGGGTACAGCGCACGCAGCGCCGGGTCGCCGGCCACGCCCTGGTAGAACCGCTGGGTCAGCTTGCGGAAGGTCTCGTGGCCTCCGACCTGGTCGTAGAAGCTCTCAGCTGTCACGGCACCATTCTCTCAGTCTCAGTCTCAGTCTCAGTCTCAGTCTCAGTCTCAGTCTCAGTCTCAGTCTCGGTCTCGGTCTCAGTCTCGGTCTCAAGGGTGGGGACTTCCCGGCCCGCCCGGCCCGCCGCCATAGGTGGGCATGACCTGCGGGGCGCGGATCCCGGCGGTGTCGAGAGCGGCCTTGACCCGCTCGCGGATCTCCCGAGAGACCGGGAAGTTCTCGTTCGGCGCGCACTTGGCAATGATCCGGATGGTGACCACACCGCCCGTCATGGACTCGACCCCGGCAACCTCGGGCTCCTCGAGCAGCCGGGACTCCCACTCCGGCGTGCCGTCCAGCTCGCGGGCGACCTCCCGGATCAGCGGCAGGACGATGTCCAGCTTCTCGTGGTAGTCGACCTGGATGTCCACCACCGCGGTCGACCATCCCTGGGACCGGTTCCCGATCCGCACGATCTCCCCGTTGCGGATGTACCAGACGATCCCGCTACCGTCCCGCACCTTGGTGATCCGCAGGGTGACGTCCTCGACGGTGCCGATCGCCTCGCCGGTGTCGATCACGTCGCCCACGCCGTACTGGTCCTCGAGCATCATGAAGATGCCGCTCAGGAAGTCCTTGACCAGGCTCTGCGCGCCGAAGCCGAGCGCGACCCCAACGACGCCGGCCGACGCCAGCAGCGGTCCCAGCGGCAGCCCGAGAGCCGCCATCACCGTCAGCAGGGCCATCG
>Ga0209798_10000924_pt1 | contig 17925 bp, 15 predicted proteins | sample DOMMetBare3Fresh_FD_187475 | JGI IMG/M metagenome (GOLD analysis project Ga0209798, IMG submission 187475) | Wetland sediment microbial communities from St. Louis River estuary, USA, under dissolved organic matter induced mercury methylation -... | ecosystem: Environmental > Aquatic >...
GAACATCCACATCGGCACCATCACCGGGAAGTTGAAGGGCGTGATGCCGGCGCAGACCCCGAGCGGCTGGCGCATCGACCAGGCGTCGACGCCGCCCGCAACCTGCTCGGTGTACTCGCCCTTGAGCATCTGGGGGATTCCGGTCGCGAACTCCACCACCTCGAGGCCGCGCTGCACCTCGCCGCGGGCGTCGGAAAGCACCTTGCCGTGCTCGGCGGTGACGAGCGCGGCGAGCCGGTCGAGGTCGCGCTCCACCAGCTCCTTGAAGCGGAACAGGACGCGCGCGCGCCGCAGGGGCGAGGTCTCCGCCCAGGGGCGGAACGCCGCCTTCGCGGCGGCGACGGCGGCGGCGACCTCGGCGTCGCTGGCGAGCGACACCCGGCCGCTCACCTCGCCGGCGGCGGGGTTGAAGACCTCGCTCGAGCGCCCGCTCTCGCCGGCGCGGGCACGCCCTCCGATGTGGTGGCCGATCTCGACGACCGGACCCGTGGCGCTGCGTCGGGCTGCCTGGCTCATGGGCTTCTCCTCACCTTCCCTCGTGCTCGCGGCTCCCGAGGATCCACTCGTGGGCCGGGTCGTTCCTGAAGTGCCACGCGCGCAGGGGGCCCGCCATGACGTTCAGGTAGTAGCTGCGGTAGCCGAAGGGCACCACCACCGGGTGGTAGCCGCGCGGCACCATCACCACGTCGTGGTCCTCCACGGCGTAGGACTCGTCGATGTCGCGCGCGTCCGTGTAGACACGCTGGAAGACGAAGCCCTGGGGCGGATCGACGCGGTGGTAGTAGGTCTCCTCGAGCAGCGTCTCCTCCGGCGAGGCGTCGCGGTCGTGCTTGTGCGGCGGGTAGCTGGAGGAGTGGCCGGTCGGGGTGCGGACCTCCACCACCAGCAGGCTCTCCGCCGGCTGGTCCTCGGGCAGGATGTCGGTGACGTAGCGCGTGTTCAGGTCCTTGCCGCGAACCGTGCGGCGCATCGACGCGGGCTCGACGAGGCGGGGCGGAAGCTTGCCCGTTCCCGGCGCCGTGCACAGCGCCACCTCGGTCGGGGTGTGCGCCGCGACCTCGACGCGGCTCGTGCCCGGCAGGTACGCGGCGAACGGCGGCAGGTCCTCGAACGGGTCCCGGCGCTGACCGATCTCGCGGTACTCGGCGGGCCCGGAGCGCACCGTCACCACGCCCGACAGGACCACGACGCAGACCTCGCGGCCGGCCGGGGTGGCCTCGAGGCGCTCGCCCGGCCCGAGGCGATGGGCCGAGAAGCCGACGTAGCGCCAGCCGGCGGACGCGGGCGTGACCGCCACGATGTCGCGTCCGCTCCGCGCGCCCTTGACGAGCAGGCTCATGCGGCCTCCCGCGTCCCGCCCTGCAGGGCGCGGACGATCCCGTCCACGTGGCGGAAGCCCCGCTCGGCGCAGCCGTAGCTCGGAGCGACCGCCGGGTCCTGCTCCGCCTCCACCACCAGCCATCCCCGGTACCCGTGCGCGTGGAGAACCGAAAGGAGCGCGCGGAAGTCGAGGGCGCCGTCGCCGGGAACGGTGAAGACGCCGTTCAGCACCGACTGGAGGAAGCTCCAGTTGCGGTTTCGCGCGAGCCTCATGACGTGCGGGCGCACGTCCTTGAGATGCACGTGGCACACGCGGGCGACGTGCCGCTTCAGCATCTCGACCGCCAATCCGCCGCCGAAGGTGGCGTGGCCGGTGTCGAAGAGGAGGCCGACCTCCTCGCCGCTGTTCGACATCACCGCGTCCACGTCCTCCGGGGACTCCACGTAGGCGCCCATGTGGTGGTGGTACCCCAACCGCACGCCGCGGCCGAGGAGGTGGCGGCCGAAGGCGGTGAGCCGCTCGCCGTAGGCCTTCCAGGCGTCGGCGGAGCGGAAGCGCGGGCGCTTGTAGAGCGGAACCGCGATCTCGCCCTGGATGGCGTCCTGCACCTCGCCGTACACCATCACCGCGGCCCGGTTCTCGGCGAGGAGGCGCAGGTGCGGCTCGACCGCCCGGATCTCCTCCTCCACCGGCCGCCCCGCCAGGCGCCCCGAGTACCAGCCCGAGACGCATTCCAGCCGGTGCGCCCCGAGCACCGCGCGCAGCGCCGCCGGATCGCGCGGGAACTTGTTGCCGAGCTCGAAGCCGCGGTAGCCGATGCGGCTCCCCTCCTCGAGCGCGACCTCGAGCGGGGTGTCGCCGCCGAGCGAGGGGAGGTCGTCGTTCATCCAGGAGATCGGGTTCACGCCGATCTGGACGTCGAGCGGCATGGTCAGATCCTCCGAGCCTTCCGGGCCTTCTCGTAGGCCTCGCGCGCGCGCCGGACCTTCTCGCTCTGCGACGCCTCCGGGACCGCCACCTCCCACCAGCAGCCGCCGTCCTCGGTGGTGCGGCGAGGGTCGGTCTCGATGCAGACGACCGTGGTCCGGTCGGCGGCGCGGGCGCGCTCGAGCGCGGCCTCCAGCTCCGGGATGGTCTTCACGTTCTCGCCCAGCGCGCCGAGCGAGCGCGCGTGGAGCGCGAAGTCGATCGCCGGCGCGCCCTTCGGCCCCTGCGCGCAGTCCGCGAAGAGGTTGTTGAACGGCTCCCCGCCGCAGGCCTGCTGCAGCCGGTTGATGCAGCCGTAGCCCCGGTTGTCCTGCACCACCACGATGAGCTTCTGGCCCAGCATCACCGAGGTGGCGATCTCGGAGTTGAGCATCAAGTAGCTCCCGTCGCCGACCATCACCACCACCTCGCGGTCCGGCCGGGCCATCTTCACGCCCAGACCGCCCGCGATCTCGTACCCCATGCAGGAGTAGCCGTACTCCACGTGGTAGCCGCCGGGCGCCGAGGTCCTCCACAGCTTGTGGAGCTCCGCCGGAAGGGTCCCACCCGCGTTCACGACGATGTCCTCGGCGGCGGACCGCGGGGAGGAGCGCTGGACCGCGCCGATCACCTCTCCGTCGTAGGGCAGCGCGGCGTCGCGGCGCGAGGTGATGGCGGTCACCGCCTCGCGCCAGGCCGCCCCGGCGCGGCGGGCGCGTGCGGTCCAGGCCTCGTCCGCGCGCCAGCCGTCGAGGTGCACGCCGAGCGCCTCGAGCCCCAGGCGGGCGTCGGCCTGCAGCGGCTCGCCGCGCCACTTGCGGGCGTCGAAGGGGTCGACGTTCAGCCCCACGATGCGCGCCTGCGCGAACAGCGTGTGGGAGCCGGTGGTGAAGTCCGAGAGCCGCGTGCCCGCGGCGAGCACGAGGTCCGCCTCCCGGAGGAGCTCGTTCGCCGCCGGCGAGCCCGTCACCCCGACGGCCCCGAGCTGCAGCGCGTGGTCCCAGGGCAAGGCTCCCTTGCCGGCCTGTGTCTCGCACACCGGCACGCCGTGCGACTCGGCGAAGCGCCGGAGCGCATCGGTGCCGAGGGCGTAGAGCACGCCGCCGCCGCTCACGACCACCGGTCTCTTCGCCTGGCGCAGCGCCGCCACCGAGGCCGAGAGCTCGTCCTCGGCCGGCGGAGGCGCGCGGAAGCGGACGGTGCGCGGCTCGAACAGCTCCGCCGGGTAGTCGAAGGCCATGGCCTGCACGTCCTGGGGCAGGGCCAGCGTCACGGGCCCGCACAGGGCGGGGTCGGTGAGGACCTGGATGGCGCGCGGCAGCGCGGAGACGAGCTGCTCCGGCCTTGTGATGCGATCGAAGAGGCGCGACACCGGCCGGAACGTGTCGTTGGCGCTGACGGTGCCGTCGTGGAAGGCCTCGAGCTGCTGCAGCACCGGGTCCGGCGCGCGGGAGGCGAACACGTCGCCCGGCAGGAGCAGGACCGGGAGCCGGTTCACGTGGGCCAGCGCGGCGGCGGTGACGAGGTTCGTCGCGCCGGGGCCGATGGACGTGGTCACCGCCATCATGCGCCGGCGCATGTGCGCCTTGGCATAGGCGATGGCGGTGTGGGCCATGGCCTGCTCGTTGTGGGCGCGATAGGTGGGCAGGCGGTCGCGGTAGCGGTAGAGCGCCTCGCCGAGCCCGGCCACGTTGCCGTGGCCGAAGATGGCGAAGGCGCCGCCGAAGAGCGGCGCCGTGCCTCCGGGCGCCTCCACCCGCTGCGCCGCGAGGAACCGGACCACGGCCTCCGCCGCGGTCAGCCGGAGCGTGCTCATGCCGCCTCCTTGCGCGTTCCGCGCGCCTCGCGCCACACCCGGATGAGGGCCTCGAAGTTGGCGCGGATCCGGGCGACGAGCGTGGCGTCGTCGATGTGCCCGGCGAGCCAGTCGCTGCTGGGCTCCTGGAAGATGGTGCGGCCGACCACGAACCCCCGGCAGGTGCGCGCAGACGCGGCCTCGCGGAAGCCGGCGGCCAGCTCCTCGATGCTGGCGTTCAGGCCCAGGATGACGACGCCGCGGCAATACGGGTCGCGCCGCTCGACGAGCTCGTCGACGAGGCGCCAGGTCGCCGCCGGCATCGGAGCGAGCTTCCACCACTCGGGATGGATGCCGATGTTGTAAAGGCGTGTGAGCGCCCGGAGGAGCGTCTGCCCGTCCTGCGGGAGGTCCGCTGGCGGGATCACCTCGAGGAGCAGCTCGTGGCCGCTCGCCTGCACGGCCGCGTACAGGGAGAGGAGCTGCGTCTCCTGCTCCAGGCGCTCCTCGACGGCGTCGTCCGGGTGGTAGCGCACCAGGCACTTCACCACCTGCTCCCGGGGCCAGGTGACGAGCCTCGTCCCGATGGAGCGCCCGCCCTCGAACTCCAGAGGCCGGGAGCCCGGGACCTCCACCGGCCGCCCCAGCCACCAGCCGCGGCCGGTGGCGGCCTGGAGCGCGTCCTCCCCGTAGGTGTCGTCGACGAGCGCGCCGACGCGGCCGTGCAGGCCGAGGTGCACCTCGGTCTCCGCGACCGCGCGCACCAGCAGCGACTTGAGCTCCCGCACCCGCGCCTCGGGCGCGCCCGCCTCGCGCGCGAGGTCGAAGTACTGGTTGCGGTGGTCGAAGGCGAAGACGTGCAGCTCGTCCCACTTCCGCCGCCGGGGCGTCACGCGGTGCAAGCGCGCGAGGTGCAGGTCCTGGTCCGGCCGCGTGAGGCCGGGGCGGGCCATGAAGTACTCGAGCTCCTCCGGCGTCGGCATCGCCGCCGAGCAGGCGTGGCGCGCCACCACCAGCGCTCCGCAGGCGTTGGCGAGGCGGCCGCTCTCCCTCCAGGAGGCGCCGGTGAGCCAGCCCTTGAGGAAGCCGGCGAGGAAGGCGTCGCCCGCGCCGAGCACGTTCATCACCTCGACCGGGAAGCCCGGGACGACCGGGGCGTCCTCGATGCGCTCCGGCACCGCCCCCTCCATCACCGCGCAGCCCTCGGAGCCGAGCTTCAGCACCAGCACCGCCGGCGTCGCGGCTCGAACGGCGCGCAGGGAGGCGAGGAGGCCCTCCTCGCCGCCGGCGATGCGGAACTCCTCCTCGGTGCCGACCACGACGTCGAAGAGCGGCAGGACGGCCTGGAGATGCGCCGTCACCCGGTCGCTCGCGACGAAGCGCTGCTCGCCCGCGGCGCGACCGGTGAGGCCCCAGAGGACCGGGCGGTAGTCGATGTCGAGCACGGTGCGGACGCCGTGGTGGCGGGCGTGGCCGAGCGCCAGCGTGGCGATGCGATGGGTGTGCTCGGTGGAGAGGTGGGTGCCGGTCACCGCCAGGGCGCGGCTCCCCGCGATGAAGCCCTCGTCGACGTCGCCCTCCTCGATGGCCATGTCGGCGCAGTTCTCCCGGTAGAAGATGAGCGGGAAGGTCTCCCGGTCCTTGATGCCGAGCAGCACGAGCCCGGTGAGCCGCCTCGGGTCGGTGGAGACGTGGCTCACGTCGCAGCCCTCGGCCGAGAGCGTCTCGGTCAGGAACCGGCCCATGTGGTCGTCGCCGACGCGCGACAGCATGGCGGCTCGAAGGCCGAGGCGGGCGCAGCCGAAGGCGACGTTCGCCGACGACCCGCCGAGGTACTTCGCGAAGCTGGACGCGTCCTCCAGCCGGGCGCCGAGCTGCTGGGCGTAGAGGTCCACGGCCAGGCGGCCCAGGCAGATGACGTCCAGGCGCCTGCCGTCGGCGGGCGGTGGCGAGGAGCGGGGCGAGGGGTTCATGGCCAGATCCAGTCGGCGAGGAGGTCCGTTCGGCCGCCGGCGTCAGACGCGCACGCCGAACTCGGCCATGAGCTTCTGCATCTCGAGGCCCCCGGCCATCATGTCGAGCACCTGGTCGCGGGAGATCTCGCCCTTGGCGAAGGTGCCCATCGAGCGCCCGCGGTTCAAGAGGGTGAAGGAGTCCCCTACGGGGTAGGCGTGGTGGACGTTGTGGGTGATGAAGATGACCGAGATGCCCTTCTGGCGCGCGCGGGCGACGAGGCGCAGCACGTTGGCGCTCTGCTTCACGCCCAGCGCCGCGGTGGGCTCGTCGAGGATGAGCACCCGGGCGCCGAAGTGGATGGCGCGGGCGATGGCGAGGCACTGGCGCTCGCCGCCGGACATGGTCCCCACCGCCTGGTCGAGGTCGCGGACCAGGATGCCCATGTCGGAGAGCTTCTCGCTGGCGATGCGCGCAGCGTGCGCGTGGTCGAGGACCCGCAGCACGCCGAGTGCCCGGCGCATCGGCTCCCGGCCCATGACGAAGTTGCGCGCCACGCTCATGAGCGGCACGAGCGCCAGGTCCTGGTAGACGGTGGCGATGCCGCGGTCGAGCGCGTCGCGCGGAGAGCGGAATACGACCGGCTCTCCGTCCAGGCGATAGATGCCCGAGGTGGGCGGGTGGACGCCGGCGAGCGTCTTGATGAGGGTGGACTTGCCGGCGCCATTGTCGCCGAGGAGGCAGTGCACCTCGCCGCGGCGGAGCCGCAGGGTCACGTCCTTGAGAGCGATGACCGAGCCGAAGAACTTGCTGACGTTCTCGAGCTCCAGGATGAACTCGGACTGGGGATTCGCGGTCATGCCTCACCTCGCCTGGGTGACGCGGCGACGGACCTGGTTGTTGAAGAGCACGGCGACGAGCAGCATGAGGCCCAGGAACACCCGGAACCAGTCCGAGTTGACGTTGGTGTAGGTGATGCCGATCTGCACCACGCCGAAGATGAGCGCCCCGAAGCAGGCGCCGACCACCGAGCCGTAGCCGCCGGTGAGCAGGCTTCCGCCGATGACCGCGGCGATGATGGCCTCGAACTCCTTCTGAAGGCCGCGGTCCGCCGCGGCCGAGCCGATGTCGCAGACCTGTAGCATGGCGAACAGCCAGGCGCAGAAGGCGGTGAACATGAAGAGCGTCACCTTGACGCGAGCGACCGGGACGCCCACGTTCTTCGCGGCGTTGGCGTCCCCGCCGGAGGCGAAGATCCAGTTGCCGAAGCGGGTCCGGGTGAGGCGGAAGGAGCTGGCGACGGCGAGCGCCGCCCACCAGGCGAGGACCTTGGGTATGCCGCGCACCAGCGGCCTGCCGTCGTCCAGCGTCCGGATCCAGCCGCTCTGCGCCATCCAGGCGAAGAGGCCGTCGCCGAACGTCCCGGAGAAGAGCGTCCGGGCGAAGGCATCCTGCGCCGCGAGATCGCCGATGCCGCTCACGATGGTCCGGTTGGCGAAGATGATGGAGAGGGCCAGCGTCAGCCCGCGCAGGATGAACAGGAAGGCCAGCGTCACGATGAACGAGGGAAGGCCGGTGCGGACGACCAGCTGCCCGTTCACGAAGCCGAGCGCGAGGGCGCAGGCGAGCGCCAGCAGCATCGACAGCCAGACCGGCCAGCCGAAGTAGAGGGGCGGGATGGCCGCCATCATCCCGGCGAAGCCGATCATGGACCCCATGGAGAGGTCGAACTCGCCCGCGATCATGAGGAGGCAGGCGCCGATGGCGATGATGCCGAGGTAGGCCGCGACGGTGGACCAGTTGACGATGCCGTCCAGCGCGAACATCCCGGAGCTTCCGGCGGCAGCGCCGAAGACGGCGAAGACCAGCACGGCTCCGGCGACCGACGCGGCCTCGGGCCGCCCCATCACCCGCTGGAAGCGGGAGAGCCTGCGGACGCGCTCGTCGGCGCCCGGGGGCGGGGCGGCCGCGTCGGCCTGCGGCCCGGCGGCGGCCGGCGGCGGCTGCGAGGATGGGTTCGCGGCTTCCATGTCCGCCTCCGGGGTCCCTGCTCGAGCGTTCCGGCTGCGAGCGCATGCGGGCCCGGCCGCCCCCACGCAGAGGGCGGCGGGCCCCGATCCGCTAGCGGTACTGCCCCGCGTACTTCTCCACCTTCCCGATGTTGTCCTTGGTGACGAAGCCGGGGCCGGAGCTGATGTGGCGGGCGCCGTACACCGGGGCGAGGCCGTACTCGTCGAACCGGGACTTGGCCTTGGGGCTGGCCTTGAGCGCGGCCATGACGGTCGGGAGGTCGTGGGTCTTCATCTTCTTCATCAGCGCCAGGACCGCCACCGGGATGTAGCCCTGGAGGTAGGGCTGCTGGTCGATCGCGAACGCGACCGTGCCGTCCTTGATGCCGGCCGAGATCTCGGGCGAGAGGTCGAAGGTGGCCATGTAGATCTTGCCCTTCAGGCCCATCTTCGCGATCGCCTTGAGCGTCGGGTGTGCCGAGCTCGGCCCGAGCGTCAGCACTCCTTGCGTCCCTGCGTTGTTGCGCAGGTAGGCGCTCACCTTGCTCTCGACGGTGGTCGGGTCGTCGCCCGTGTCCAGCGTGGCGCCGCGGAAGTCCACGCCGAGCGCGTCGGCGAAGCCCTTGCAGCGGTCGAACGAGGCGGGGTTGGTGGCGTAGTGGTTCACGCAGAGGAAGGAATTCACCCCCGCAGCCTTGGCGCGCTCGCCCGCAGCCTTGCCCGCGTCGTACTCGGGCTGTCCGACGTGCATGATGGCGCCGAGCTGCTCGCTCTGGGCAACGGTCCCCGAGTTGATGGTGATGAGCGAGATCTTCTTCGCCACGACCTGGGCCATGGGCTTCTTCAGGACGTCGAAGTCGGCGATGCTGGCGATGACCCCGTCGTAGTTCCGGGCCGAGGCCTGCTCGATGAGCCGGGCCATGTCGGCGAGGTCGCCCCCGGGCGGGTTGCGATAGTCCACGTCGACGTCGAAGTCCTTTCCGGCCTGCTTGATGGCGTTCTTGATGGTGTTCCACCACGAGTCGGAGTCGGGCGCGTGGCTGACGAGCACGTAGCGGTCGTCCGCGCGAGCGAAGGTGGTCACTGCGGCGAGGCAGGCGGCGGCGAGAACCATTCCGAGCTTCTTCATGTGAGGTCTCCTGTCCTTCTGGGTCGATGGGACCGCGCGTTCCTTCGGACGGCGCGAGCGGGCGGGTTCCAGGGTGCAGGCACGCTAGCGACTCGAAACCGGGAATGCAATAGGGTTTCCAAAACCGTACCCAAAAAGGAAATCCCTTTCCATTCGAGGACCGCGGCCCTATACTCGGCCCCCGAGATGGCGCGCGCGGCCTTCGACACGGTCGATTCGTTCTTCACCGGGATCGCGTCCCAGTACGAGGCGTTGCCGAAGCAGATGCGGGCGGTGGCGAAGCACGTCGAGGAGAACCGCGCCCGCATGGTGGTGACCCGCATCACCGACATCGCCGAGGCCTGCGCGGTCCAGCCCTCCGCCGTCACGCGCTTCGCGCAGCGCTTCGGCTTTTCGGGCTACAGCGAGATGCAGGCGCTGTTCCGCAGGGCCTTCAGCGAGCACGCCGCGCCGGCGGCGAGCTACGCGAGGCGCATCCGGTCCCTGGTTCGCTCCGGCGAGCTGCGCCGGGACCCGGGCGGCGTCCTGCGCCAGCTCCTCCTCGCCAACCAGGGGGCCATCGAGGAGTGGGCGCTCGGCCTGGACGACGGCGCGCTCGAGGAGGCGGTCCGGCTGCTGCACGGCGCGGACGACATCTACGTCGCCGGCGTCCGCCGCTCCCTGCCCGCGGCCACCTACCTCACCTACCTCCTGCAGCACACCTCCAAGCGGGTGAGCCTGGTGTCGGGCCTGGGAGGCACCTTCGCCGGGCAGATGCGCTCCATCCGCAAGGGCGACCTGCTCGTGGCCATCAGCTTCGCGCCCTACGGCAAGGAGACGCGGGGCTGCGCACGCATCGCGCGGGCGCGCGGCGCGAGCATCCTCGCGATCACCGACAGCGCCATGAGCCCGGTGGCGCGCGGGGCCACGACCCATCTGCTGGTGAAGGAGGCGAGCGCCTTCTCCTTCCGCTCGCTGACCAACACCCTCTGCCTGTGCCAGGGGCTCTTCATCGCGCTGGCCTCGCGCCTGGAGCTGGACCTCGACCAACCCCACGACCCGGGAGCCATGGATGACTGACATCGCCCTCATCGGCGCCGGCCGCATCGGCAAGATCCACGGCGCCAACCTCGCCCGCCAGCCCGGCATGCGCCTCAGGTACGTCTGCGACGTCGTGCCCGCCGCCGCCGAGGAGCTGGCCTCGAAGCTCGGCGCGACCGTCTGCGACCTCGACCGCGCCTTCTCCGGCGACGTGCAGGCGGTGGTCATCGCCTCCAGCACCGACACGCACGCCGACCTCATCCTGCGCGCCGCGGCCGCGCGCAAGGCCATCTTCTGCGAGAAGCCGGTGGACCTCGACCTCGCCCGCGCGCGCGCCTGCGCCGAGGCGGTGGCGAAGGCGGGCGTCGCCTGCCTCATCGGCTTCCAGCGCCGCTACGACCCGACCTTCGCCGCCCTCAAGCGCCGGCTCGACGCCGGCGAGGTGGGAGAGGTGGAGGTGCTCGCCGCCACGAGCCGGGATCCCGGCGCGCCGCCGGTGGCCTACCTCGAGCGCTCGGGCGGCATCTTCAAGGACATGCTGATCCACGACTTCGACGTCTGCCGGTGGATCCTCGGCGACGAGGTGGCCACGGTCTACGCCACCGGGAGCGTCCTCACCGACCCGGCCATCGCCAAGGCCGGCGACGCCGACACGACCGCCGTCACCATCCGGACCCGCAAGGGGAAGCTGTGCCAGATCAACACCAGCCGGCGCGCCGTCTACGGCTACGACCAGCGCTTCGAGGTGCTGGGCAGCCTGGGGATGCTGGCGGCGGGCAATCACCGGCCCACCGAGGTGAGCGCCCACAAGGCCAGCGGCGTCTCCGTCGACCTCCCGGAGCACTTCTTCATTGAGCGCTACCGGGCCGCCTACGCGGAGGAGATGCTGCACTTCGCCGCCGTCCTGCGCGGGGAGGCGCAGCCGCGGACCGGCATCGAGGACGGGGTGCGCGCGCTCGAGATCGCCGAGGCGGCCACCCGGTCGTGGAAGGAAGGCCGGGTCGTCGCCCTGTGACCCCGGAGCCCGCCATGAGCCCCCAGAAGCGCGTTCGCATCGGGATCGCCGGCCTCGGCCGGCTGGGCCGGCGCCACGCGGAGAACCTCGCGCAGCGCGTTCCGGGCGCGGAGCTCGCCGCCGCGTGCAGCCCGGTGGCCGAGGAGACCGTCTGGGCGCGCGACGGCCTCGGCGTCCCGGCCGTCTACGACGACTACGGGCGGTTGCTTCGCCACCCGAGCCTCGACGCCGTATTCCTCGTCACGCCCACCTCGCTCCACGCGCCTCAGATCGTCGAGGCGCTCCGGGCCGGCAAGCACGTCTTCTGCGAGAAGCCGCTGGCGCTCGATCTCGCGGACTGTCTCCGGGTTCAGGAGGAGGCGGCGCGGCATCGCGAGCTCGTCGTCATGATCGGCTTCGTGCGCCGCTTCGACCCGAGCTACCGCAACGCCTGGGACCAGGTGCAGGCGGGGCGCATCGGCCGGCCCTTCCTGGTGCGCTCGCAGACCTGCGACCAGAACGACCCCTCCGGCTTCTTCGTCCGCTTCGCGCCGACCTCGGGCGGCATCTTCCTCGACTGCAGCATCCACGACGCCGACCTGGCGCGCTGGCTGCTCGGCAACCCCAGCCCGCGCCGGGCGTTCGCCACCGGAACCGTGGCGATCCACCAGGGCCTCGAGGCCTTCGGCGACGTGGACAACGGCGTCGGGATCGTCGAGTTCGACGGCGGACAGCTCGCCTGCTTCTACGCCTCGCGGACCATGGCGCACGGGCACGACACGAGCACCGAGATCGTCGGGACCGCCGGCCGCCTCACGGTGGGCCTGAACCCGCGCCTCGACCGCGTCGAGATCTCGGACGGCCAGGGCATCCGCAACGCCTGCGTCGCGACCTTCTACGAGCGCTTCGAGGAGGCCTTCGTGCGCGAGGCCCGCGAGTTCGTGGACGCCGTCCGCGAGGGGCGCCCTCCGGCCCTGGCGCTCCACGACGCCACCGAGGCGACCCGCATCGCCAGCGCGCTCGCCGAGGCGCAGCGCGGGCGCAAGGTGGTCGAGCTCGCCTGACCCGGAGGATTGCATCGCCCGATGCCGTCTGCCAATCTCGCCTCGGGTGGCAATCGATCCGGTCGAAGCCTCCAATCACGGACGCGAACCGACACGGTCGGTGGGGGGACGGCTCATGATCGGGGCGAGATCGGCAAGGCTCGTGGCTCTCCTCGCATCCATGGCGGCCGTTGGATGCCGGACTGGCGCCGCACGGAGCGTCGTAGACGCAGCAACGTCCCCGGCGCGCACCGCACTCGAGGTCGAGTCGGGCGCCGTGAAGGTGGACGGCTTCGAGGTGCCCTACGTCACCGAGGGGAGAGGCCGCCCGTGCATCGCGTACAGCCTGCTCCCGTACCACCGCCGCGCTTTCTCCGCGCGCTTCAAGAGCCAGTTGCGCTGCACCTTCGTGGAGACGCGCTTCGCCATCCCCTCGGCCCCGGTGGACGCCTCGGCCCCCTTCGGCGTCGACGCCGCCGTCGACGACCTGGAAGCGGTGCGCGAGGCGCTGGGCATGAGCCGGTTCGTCCTCGTCGGCCACTCGATCCAGGGAACGGTGGCGCTGGCCTACGCCCTCCGCCATCCGGAACACGTGTCCCACGTCATCTCGATCGGCTCGGTCCCCGAGCTGTCGCCCGCCCTCTTCCAGCTCATCGAGGAGCACTGGGAGAGGGAAGCCACCGCGGAGCGCAAGGCGCTCCACGCGAAGAACCAGTCCCGGCTCGGCGGCGACCTTCTCGCCAGGATGAGCGGCACCGAGGCCTTCGTCGCGACGGTCGTCGCGGACGGCCCGAAGCGCTGGTACGACCCCGCTCATGACGAAGAGCCTCTCCTGGCGGGAGTGACGATCAACGCGCCCCTGCTCCAGCAGCTTTTCGGTCGACCGTACGCGCTGTTCCAGGGGCCGTCCTCGCTGATCCAGCCGCCGGTCTTCCTCGCCATCGGCCGATACGACTTCGGCCTGCTCGCAGCGTGGGAGCCACACCGCGCCCGCTTCCGGGACCTCACCTTCGAGATCTTCGAGCGCAGCGGGCACGTCCCGCTGGTCGAGGAGGCCGCGCTATTCGACGAGCGCGTCTCCGAGTGGCTGAAGAGACGCTGACCCGGGACGTCAGCTCCCCGGCGACCGGGCGATGCTCTGCAGCTCGGGCCTGCCGCGCACGTCGAACAGAAACACCGGGCCGCGCCGGCCGAGTGGACGCTCCGCCCGGAACGGCGCGAACCCGGGCCGCTGGAAGAGCCAGGTGGCGCTCACCGCCGCCGTGTCGCAGGCCGGCGCCTCCGAGGCGTGCGCGGCGAGGGCGGGCTCGAAGCGCCACGTCGGGAGCCCGAACCAGGCGACGCAGAGGCGGCCCACGTCGATCGCGGCCGCGTCCTCGGCGAGCGCCTTCGCGCCCTGGCCCCAGTCGCCGTTGGAGTCGCCGAGCCAGTCGTAGCCGTACCACCGCGAGAGGAGGCGCGCCTCGTGCTGGTACTCGACGTGGCGCGGAAAGGCCGCGAGCGACGAGGCCACCGCCGCGGCGGCGAGGAGCGGCGCCGCCCAGCGAGCGCCGGGAAGCGCCCACAGGCGTGCCGCGCCGGCGCCGGCGGCGGTGAGGAGCGGGAGGTAGATCGGGAGCACGTAACGGATGCCGAGCTGGACGGTTCCGAACGACAGCGCCGCGAACAAGACCGCCGCCGGGAGCCAGAGGAAGGTGCGGCGCCGCACGGCTCCCGCTCCCGCGGCCGCGAGCGGGAAGACGGCAAGCGGGGTCTTGAGCGCCAGGACGGCGAGGAAGTACCACCAGGCGCCGAGCGGCAGCACCTTGCCGAAGAGGAGGACGTCGTGGCCCTGGCGCGCGTGGTCGAGCTGCCATCGCACGCCCTCCGCGAGCAGGGGGAGGCCGACGGTGGCGGCGTAGACGAGGGCCAGCACGACGAGCCCGGCGACGGCCGGGACGAGCACGACGAGGAGGGCGCGCAGCCGCGGCCGGAGCCCGCCGGCCGCGCCGGCGAAGGCCGCGAGCGGGAGGGCGCCTAGCAGGACCGCGCCCGACCACTTGGTGGAGACGGCCGCGCCGACCGCGAGCGCGACTGCGAGGGCGCGCCAGGGAGTGGGCCGCTCCGCCAGCGCCTCCCCCGCGAGGCAGGCCGCGGCGAAGGTGAGGGCGAGGCAGATGTCGAGCGTGGCGAGGTGTCCGTGTGCGAGCAGGCTCGGGGCGGTGGCGGCGAGGAGCGCGGTCGGCCAGGCCGCCCCGGGCGCGACGCGTGCCGCCCAGAGCGTGAGGAGCGCGCCGAGGATCGCCCCGAGCGCGATCATCGGCGCCCGCGAGGCGAGGAGGCCGGCACCGCTGTTCCAGTAGAGCGCGCCCGGCGGATCGGGAACGGCGCGGGGCGGCGCGAGAAGGCGCTGGCCCGCGAGCATGAGGAGCTTCGCGAGCGGCGGGTGCTCGACGTTGCCGTCCGGCCTGCCCTGGCCGAGCCGCCAGGCGGCGTCCACGTAGACCGGCTCGTCGATGGTGGCGCTGTCCCATCGCGCCTCGCCCGCGGCGAGTCCGGCGAAGAGGGCCGCGCTCACGGCGGCGGCGAGGGCGCGGCGCACGGCGAGGATCATATACCCCGCTGCGCCGGCGTGGCTGGAGAGGCGCGCCGGCGGGCTGGCTCGAGTCGCCCGACGGGAGCTTCGGCCTCGGGCTCGGCAAGGCGCGCGCCGGCCTGCGCGGCTTCCGGGCTCTTCGCCACGCGGCGCGGCGTAGGCCGTGCCCGCGGCATAAGGATCCCACCATGGATCCCCTGGTCCCCCCGGTCCGGCAGAAGGTGGAAGCGATCGCAGAGCTGCACCGCGCCTCCGAGCGGCAGGTCACGCGGCATCAGCGCTTCATCGAGGTGTTCACGGCGCAGCTCGGGCGGCCGCGCACGCTCTACGCGCTCCTGGTGCTCGTCGCCACCTGGGTGGGCGTGAACGCGTTCCTGCCCCGGTTGCGCTGGGACTCGCCGCCGTTCTTCTGGCTGCAGGGCCTGCTTGCGCTCCTCTCCCTCACGACCACCACCGTGGTGCTGATCACGCAGAACCGGTGGCTGCGGCGCGCGGAGCGGAGCTCGCAGCTCGACCTGCACATCAACCTGCTCGCCGAGGAGAAGATCGCGAAGCTCGTCGCGCTGCTCGAGGAGCTGCGGCGAGACCTGCCTTCGGTACGCGACCGGCACGATCCGGAGGCCGCGGCCATGTCGCGGGGCACCGACGCAGGCGAGGTGCTGGACGAGCTCGATCGAAGCCTCGACCGGGAGGAAGACCGGGCCGGCAAGGGCAAGGCCCTGGCCGAGGACCCGAAACCAGCCAGCCCGGCGAAGGCGCATTGATCCGCGCCCGTCCTTGCCGGGAATTCCGTCGGGGAGCTGCTAGAAATCACCGGCGACGGCGAACCCGCCGGGCACCGGAAGCAGGCGCACTTGCTGCGGCCCGCCGCCTCGGTGCAGCCAGGGCACCAGGATCCCCACACCGGCCCCCACCACCGCGCCGGCGAGGGCGTCCGTCAGCCAGTGCTTGTCGCCCGCCATCCGGAAGTAGTCCATGACCGCGCCCCCTGTGAAGCCGGCGGCGTAGACCCAGGGCCAGCCCTCGTATCCGCGCAGCCGCGCCACCGTGCCGCCCGCCGCCACCGCCGAGAAAACCGTGGCGCTGTGGCCCGACCAGAAGGAGAGGTGGTCTCCGCGCGCCCCGGTGCCGCCGCCGTAGTAGGCAAAGGGGCGCTGGCGCGCCGCCGTGAACCTCACGATCTGGGAGAGCACGCCGGTGACGCCCACCGACTCCGCAATCACGAGCAGGTCCTCGCCCGCCGCGCCGGCGTTGCCGGCGGCGCGCGCGGCGAGGAGGTCATAGGCGCCGACGCCCAGCGGGAGCACCACCGCGAGCACGTCGGAAGTGGTGGTCGCCGCCTTCGGGTTGGACCAGACGACGGCGTTGCGGACGCGATCGTCGAGCCCGGGCGTGCCGCACCAGCGGCATTCGCGCGGCACGAGCGTGCCATCCATCAATGCGGAGATGCCCCAGGCGGCCAGCGTGGCGCCGGTGACGACGCCGTCCACCACCCAGTCCACCTTCAAGGTGGCGGGGGCCTCCGACGCCTCGGCGGGCGCGGCGAGCGCGAGGAGCGCAAGAACGGCGAGCGACCTGGACATGGGGGTGTCCCTATTGCGAAGTCAGGTTACCAAACGGGGGTCATGGTCACGCGCGTCCTGGTGAACGTGCCGCTTGGGCCACGTCCCGTCAAGTGGTGCACGTCGCGTCATCCGGTTGGGCTGACTTCGCGGCGTGCTTTCCGGGCGTGGGCTCGAGCGGCTCGACGTCCTTCTCCTCGTGGCTGCTGGTCATTCATGGGCGCATGGCGAGCATCCAGAGTGCGCCGTGGATCGCCACGAGGAGCTTGCGGGGCGTTCCAGCGGCGTGCAACACTCCGACGCGGGCAGAAAGGGTGCTGAATCAGTACCCGGAGTCGATGGAAGGTCATCAAGGTCATCAGAGTCATCGCCATCGAGCAGAGCCGCTGCTCGCCTTCGCTGGAGATGGCGCTCCAGACTGCCAGGGTCTTCGGCATCGCGCGCGACCAGACGTTTCCATCCTCGGACTGCGGAGGAGAGCCGTGAGCCAGGAGAAGAGAAGAATCACGTCGATGGGAACGGTGGGTACGTTTCTCAAGGTCGGGACGTGATCAGAATGCCTGTTGAGAGTTCTCAACGACGCACGCGATCAGGCGATGGAAAACGAGGAGCACGCCGTCCAGCCCCTGGCGGGCGGAATCGTGCAGCACGGCTACCAGTGCGGCATGATCTGGGGCTCGGCGCTGGCCGCTGGGGCGGAGGCCCATCGACTCTTCGGCGCCGGCCCGGAGGCCGAGGCCCGGGCCATCGTCGCGGCACGAAGGCTGGTGGATGCCTTCCGGGCCCTCAACCGCCACACGGATTGCTTCGACATCACCAACCTCGACAACCACTCGTCGACCCTGAAGATGGTCACGGTCTTCCTGATCAAGGGCCAGACCATCGGCTGCTTCCGCATGGCCGCCCGGTACGCGCCGGTCGCGTTTCGCGAGATCGACGCCGCCATGTCCGAGCCGACCGTCGAAGCGCCTCCCGCTCCGGCCAGCTGCGCGGCGATGCTGGCCCGGAGGATGGGCGCATCCGACAAGCACGCGGTGATGGCGGCGGGACTCGCGGGCGGCATCGGCTTGAGCGGAGGTGCCTGCGGGGCTCTGGGAGCCGCAATATGGATCGACGGGATGAAGACCCTCGAGGATGGCGGCAAGGTTCCCTTCAAGTCCCCGAGTGCGCTCGATGCAATTGGCAGGTTCCTGAAGTGCACCGACTACGAATTCGAATGCACCGAGATCGCAGGACGGAAGTTCGAGAGCATCGGTGACCACGCCGGCTACCTGCGTGACGGAGGCTGCGCGAAAGTACTCGACGTGTTGGCAGCCAGGTGATCTCCCTCCGGGCCGAGGTCGACAGGTTGTCGTTCGAGCCCGCGGTGACCGCGTTTGCTACGCCCCCGGCTACGGACGGCGCCGGCTGGGAAGAAGAAGGCCGGAACCCCTGACGCGAAGCCCCAGGAAGTTCCGGCCTTACGACTGGACCGGGAAACGGGATTCGAACCCGCGACCCTCAGCTTGGGAACGTACTTCACCGATAGTCCAATGCATGTCAGGGCTTCGCAAGGCTC
>Ga0209798_10000925_pt1 | contig 17922 bp, 13 predicted proteins | sample DOMMetBare3Fresh_FD_187475 | JGI IMG/M metagenome (GOLD analysis project Ga0209798, IMG submission 187475) | Wetland sediment microbial communities from St. Louis River estuary, USA, under dissolved organic matter induced mercury methylation -... | ecosystem: Environmental > Aquatic >...
GTGTTCATGTCCTCGCACGTGCTCAGCGAGGTGCAGCGGACGGCGGACCGGGTCGGCTTCGTCCGTGAGGGCCGGATGGTCGCCGTCGAGCCGGTCGAAACCCTGCGGGAGCGGGCGGTCCGGCGCGTGGAGATCCAGTTCGCAGACCCGGTGTCCGCGGCCGAGTTCGCCACAGTGCCCGGGGTGAGCGAGGTCATGGTCGCGGACGGCGTCCTGCACTGCCGCCTGCACGGCCGGGCCGACGCGCTGCTGAAGGCCGTCAGCTCGCACACCGCGCTGAACCTGCTCGCCGAGGAGCCCGACCTCGAGGAGCTCTTCCTCACCTACTACCACGGGTCGGCAGAGACCGTGCCGGCACCGAGGGCTGGAGCCCACCATGGCAGTTGAGACCCTCGGCGTGCCACGGGCACCGGACGCCGTCACCCGGACGATCCTGACCAAGACGCTATGGGAGGCACGGCGCTCGTTGATCGGCTGGACGCTGTCGATCGCGGGGGTCGGCGCGATGTACTCGGCGTTCTGGCCGACCATCGACACCCCGGAGATGCAACAGGCCATGGCTGCCTACCCCAAGGCCCTGCTCGAGGCCATGAGCTACACCGACATGGCCAGCCCCGCCGGGTACATCGGCAGCGCGGTGTACGGGCTGCTGGGAGCGGCGCTGGTGGTGGTGTTCACGATCGCCGGCGGAGCCCGAGCCGTGGCCGGCGACGAGGAGGACGGCGTGCTCGACCTGCTGCTCGCCCACCCGGTCAGCCGTACCCGGGTGGCTCTGGAACGCTTCGCCGTCATCGCGGTCGAGCTGATGGTGATCATGATTGCACTCTGGCTGATCATGATCGTGATCAGTGGGCCGGCCCAACTGGAGGGCATCACCGCGGGCGAATACGCCGCGGCAGGGATCCAGCTGACGCTGTTCGGGCTGGCGATCGGTTCGGTGTCGTTCGCCGTGGGGGCCGCCACCGGGCGGCGCGGGTGGGCGATCTCGGTGGCCTCTGCGGTGGCCGTCACCGGGTACCTGGCCAACGGGGTGTTCCCACAGTTCGAGCCCCTGCGTTGGACCCGCGACGTGACGCCGTGGAACTGGTTCCTCGGTGGCGCTCCGCTGCGAAACGGCCTGCAGATGGGCGACTGTGGGCTTCTGCTGGCGATGACCGTGGTCCTGGTCGGGCTCGGCACCTGGGCCTTCACCCGGCGCGACATCGGCGTCTGACCCGATCAGCTCAACGCCAGTCACAGCTCGTGCAGAGGGGTGACGACGCTGCGTCGCCGGCCGACAGCCGGGCAGCAGGTCGCGCTCCGGCCGGTCAGCTGGCACGGCCTGATCAGGCGTCGAGAGGGCTTGCCGGGCAAGGGGTTTCATCAGTAGCTAGTCACAGCGCGGCAGGGTCATCACGAACCGGGCGCCACCCCCGTCCACCGACTCGACGGTGATCTCGCCGGCGTGTCTGACCGCGATGTCCTGAGCGATGGCCAGGCCGAGTCCGACCCCACCGGCGTCGCGTGAGCGGGCGTGATCGAGCCGGGTGAACCGTCGGAACACGGCGGCGCGCTGGTCGACGGGGATGCCGGGCCCGTCGTCCGCGACGACGACCTCACTGCGGTCCGCCCGCTCGCGCACCTCGAAGCTCACCACGGCACGCGCGTGACGCTCCGCGTTGCTGGCCAGGTTCCCGATCGCTCGCGCCAGCTGACGTGCGTCGCCCATGGTGCGTGCGGCCGAGACGGCACTGGTGTTCACGTGGACCCGTCCCCGCCGGAGCACCTGTTTGGCCTCCAACAGGACCAGGTCGTCCAGGTCGACAGGCCTGGTCGGCCCACCAGCCGAGCCCGAGTCCGACCGCGCGAGGAACAGCAGGTCCTCGACCAGTTGCTGGAGTTCCACGACGCCGTCGAGCAGGGTGTGCTGCAGGGTGGCCTGATCCACGGTGACCGGGTGAGCGAGCGCGACTTCCAGCTCTGATCGCAACCGGGTCAACGGCCCCCTCAGCTCGTGCGAGGCGTCGGCGACGAAATCCCTCTGGCGTCGGGTCGATTGCTCGACGCGGTCGAGCATGGCGTTCATCGTCTGCGCCAGCCGCGCGATCTCGTCACGACTCTGCGGGACCGGGACCCGTCGATGCAGCTGATCGCCTCGAATACTGGCGACCTCGTGGCGGACGGACTCCACCGGGCGCAACACCCGGCCCACGAGCCGCCAGACCACCAGCGCGAGGACGATGACAACCACCGGGACGGAGACCACCAGCGACACAGCGAGAATACGTACACTCTCCTGGACATCGTCGAGGTTCTTGCCGACCAGCAGGGTGGGTGAGCCGGGAGCGCGATCGAGGCGCCGGGCGAGAACGCGGAAGTCACCACCGCTGATCCGAATGCCATGCACCGTCTTGATCGTCTGCGATCGGCCCGACAGGGGGACCGACGCGGCTGCGGGCAGGCCGTCCGCGTTGGGGGTCGATGCGATCACGGCCCCGGCCGTATCGAGCAGCTGCAGGAAGGAGTCCTCGGGATCCCCCTCCCCCCGAAGGGGTGTTGCAGCTGCGGCCGAGAACAACTCCGTCTGCAGGTTGTCGGCACGTTGTCTCAGGGCCTCGTCGACCCCGCGGGTGAGAAGCCCCCGCTGCAGCACGATCAGGCCGGTCGAGCTGGCCAACAGCACCGCCGCAACAGCAACCGTGGCCAGCACGGTCACCTGCCACCGCACCGTGCTCGGCCGCCAGCGGCTCAGCGGCCGGCGACGCTCAGCCAGGCTCATCGGCAAGCCGGTAGCCGGCACCACGGACCGTCTCCAGGTCGTGTCGGCCGAAGGGTTCGTCCACCTTACGGCGCAGACGCCGGATGTAGACCTCGACGACGTTGGGATCACCCTCGAAGTCGTACTCCCAGACACCGTCGAGGATCTCGGACTTGCTCACCACCATGCCGGCTCGACGCAGCAGGAACTGCAGGACCGCGAACTCACGCGCGGTGAGCCGGATCTCCTCGTCGCCACGCCAGCACCGGTGACGTGCCGGGTCGAGCCGGAGATCACCCACCTGGATGGGCGCCGGTGACCCACCCGCCGTCCGGCGGAGCAACGCGCGGACGTGCGCCACGAGCACCAGGAAGGAGAACGGCTTGGTCAAGTAGTCGTCGGCCCCGGTATCGAGGGCCTCGCTCTCGTCGTACTCGCCGTCCTTGGCCGTGAGCACGAGGATCGGGGTCCAGTCACCCTTGGCGCGCAATGCCCGACAGATCTCGAATCCATTGCGGCGAGGCAGCATGAGGTCGAGGATCAAGAGGTCGTAATGGTGCTCGGCGGCTCTCCATAGCCCATCCTCGCCGTCCAGGCAGACGTCGACGCTGAACCCCTCGGCACCCAGCCCGCGTTTGATCGTGGCCGCGATCCGGGCGTCGTCCTCGACGAGCAATACCTTCATCACCCACGCATCCGCGCCGCCTGCAGGGCCAGCTGACCCAACCGAGGAGTCGATCACCCATTCTGGGGTACCGCCCTCCCGGTGGCCATGCCCGACGCGATCGGGCTCACGGGCCGGCACGCAACGCCTCGACAGGTTCCAGACGCCCGGCCCGAAGCGCTGGATAGCAGCCCGCGATCAGACCTGTCAATCCCCCGATCACCGGCGCGGCCAGTGGCAGGAGGGGTTCGACCACCGGCGTCCAGCTCTGGGCGGCCGCCACCCCCACCACGACCAGCAGGCCGACACTCGCCCCGAGCAGGCCTCCGAGCAGGCCCATGGCCGCACTCTCCAGCAGGAACTGCGTCACGATGTGCCAGCGGGTAGCCCCCAGCGACCGGCGCAGACCGATCTCTCCCACGCGTTCCATGACCGAGACGAGGGTGACATTGGCGATGCCGATCGCACCGACCAGCAGCGACACGCCGCCGAGGATGAGGAACAGGACGTCGAGGTCGCTGCTCACGCCGGCGCGGATCTGCTGCGGCTGCTCCGGGGAGGCGACTTTGAGCCCGCTGGGATCGCGGGGCTGCAACGCCACGGGCACTTGCCGGGCCAGCAACGAGGCGGCACCGACGCGGGTCTCGACGACCAGGGACTCCGGCGCATCGATTCGGTAGAGGTCTCGCGCGGTGCCCTCCGGCAGGATCACGGCACTGAGCAGCTCGTGCTTGCGCGCCACGCCATCCAGCACGCCGATCACCAGGAAGACGTTGTCGCCGATTCTCACGGCGGGCATCGGCCCGAGGAGGTGGACGCCCAGCTGATCCGCGGCGTTGGGGCCGAGGACGGCCACCCGATCGCGCCGCAGGCCATGCCCTGCGTCCGGCAGCCGGCCCTGGCGCAGTCGGGCACGGATCGCCGTGAAGAGCTCGGGTGAAGCCGCCTCCACGGCCAGCTTGAAGTCCGTCCGACGCTGCGGATCGCTGATCGGCGAGGCGGCGACCAAGGCGTCGCCCACGTCGATACGGGTCAGCGTGCCCGCGGCGACCACTCCGTTGAGTCGGCTCACGCGCGCCGGCGCGTCCCACGGGATCCGGTTCGGAGGGGCCTCCGGGTCAGCGGGTTTCGCGCTGACCGTGATCTCTGTGGCGGCCAACTCGTCGAACCGGGCGATGATCTGATTCCCGGCCGTCCGGGACACCCCCAACGTCGAGACCAGGGCAGCCAACCCGATCACCGTGCCCAGCACGGTCAACGCCGTGCGGAGCGGACGGGCGAACAGCCCGGCGACGCTCTCGTCCAGGAGATCCCGGATCGAGATCCCCGACGGCTGGGCCAGGTCCTTGGCGTTGTCGGCCGTCATGGCTCGACCTTCACGCGTCCGTCCAGGATGCGAACCCGGCGCTCGGCCCGCTCGGCGACCCCCAGATCATGTGTGATCATGACGATGGTGAGGCCCGCCGTGTGGAACCCGGCGAGAAGATCCAAGATGGCCTGGGTGGTCACCGAGTCGAGGTTTCCGGTGGGCTCGTCACACAGCAGTAGCCGCGGGCCGTTGACCAGGGCGCGGGCGATCGCGACGCGCTGACGCTCCCCGCCGGACAGCAGCGCCGGTGAGGACTCGGCCTTGTCGGCCAGACCGACGGACTGCAGCGCCGCCAGCGCCCGGTCCCGACGGCCCGGGCGCGGTCGTCGGCCGTAGACCTCGGCCAGCATCACGTTCTCCGCCACCGATCGGTGCGCCATCAGGTGAAAGGACTGGAACACGAATCCGAAGTGACGGGCGCGCAGTCCTGCGCGTCGGCGGTCGTCGAGTCGGCCGACGTCGACGCCGTCCAGCCGGTAGGTCCCCGTGGTCGGCCGATCGAGACACCCCAGGATGTTGAGCAGCGTCGTCTTGCCCGAGCCCGAGGCGCCCACGATCGAAATCCACTCGCCCGATGCCACATCGAGATGGACGTCGCGCAGCGCGTGCACCGGAGCGACGGAACCGAACCGACGGCTCACCCCCTCGAGCTGCACCAAAGGCGGCGACGCGGCATCCACCGGCGGTTCGGGGCGCACCCCGGGCGCGGCGGCTGACTCAGCCACCGGGGCTCCCGGCCTGCTCCATGCCGACGACGACGAGGTCCCCGGCCGCGAGACCGCCCTTGGGTGCCGTCACCGAGACGTACCCCTCGGCCGAGAACCCTGGCTCGACCGTGACGAAGGCGAGTCGCCCCTGCTCGGAGCGCTGGACCCGCGACGTCCCGTCCGGCGCGAGAGAGATGGCACTGGCGGGGACCGCCAGGCCCGCCTTGCCACTCGATTCGATCGGGATGGTCAGGCGCACCGAGGTCCCCACCAGAGCCGGCGGCGCGTCGCGGACCACGACGCTGAACCAGACATGGAAGCCGTCAGCCCCGTTGGTGCCCGGCCGAGAGGCCACCGCGGACACCTTCCCGCTGGCCGTGATCCCCAGAGCGGGCTCGTCGAGCTTGACGTCCATCCCGGCCTTGACCAGGGTGGCCTGCTCGACCGGGATGGCACCGTCCACGGCGACCACCGAGTCGGTGACGGTCAGCAGGGGCCCGTCGGGCCGGGCACCGGCCGCCACCTTGCGCTCGGTCACCCGCACCGGCGTCGCCGGAGCGAAGATCAGCTCATCGGCAGGGACCTGGACGCCGGACGAGGATCGGGCTCCCGCGATCATGTCCGCCTCGCGGGGGCGCGCGGCGGCGAGCTGCTGCCCGGTGGCGATCACGGGTGCGAAGCCGCGCCGCTGATACAGCCGCTCGACAGCAGCCCCGGTCGCCGAATCGTAGGTGCCGTCGAGGCGCCCCGGTTTCAGCCCGAGGCGCATCAGCGCACGCTCGAGCTGCAAGACGTCCTGGCCGGACACGCCCGGACCGAGATCTCGGTACGAGGGCTGCGCACCGTCCAACAAGAAGGCGGGCCGGCCCGAGATGGTGAGCAGCACGGAACCCGAGGTCACCACGGCTCCCACGGTCGGCACGCTGGTGACCACGCGGTTGCCGTCTTTGAGCAGGGACGGGGTGATGGACAGTTGGCGCGGTGAGCCGTAGTGGCCGGTGCCCCGGCTCACGATGGTGGTGGCCAGTTCGCGCTGCTCAACCGGGATCAGGATGGGCGACGGCGTGGGGGGTGCCGTCCGGGCCGCGGCTTCGGCGGGCGATCGGATCACCGTGCTCGCGACCCAGGTGACCACCGAGGATACGACCACCGCCCCGAGCACGATCAGGCCAAGACTCCGGCGTCTCATTCCCGCAGCCTGACAGAGCCGAGCTGACGCCAACCTGAACGACTGCCGCCTCGCCGTCAGCTCAGGTTCAGCCGCTGTGTGCTTGTCTGCTCGGGAGCCAGATCGACCGTGCCGTCCCACCCGCCCGCACCCGCCGAGGTGACGCATGAACACCCTTTCGACGCCCCGATCCACCCAGCATCGGCGGGCGACGTGGACGGCGGCGGTGGCCGCGACCGCCGCGATCCTGGCCGGGGGCTGTAGCGGCAGCGCACCCACCACGGCGTCGGGAGGCACGTCCGCCGTCCCGGCCGGGACGACGTCGCCGCGATCGCCCGGCTCGTCGGAAACCTCGGCCACGCCAGCGCAGAAGACGTCCGGTACGACCTCGTTGCCGGGAATACGGGAGTTCGGCCTCACCTCGGAGGAATTCACCGACCACGTGGAGCGAACGCAGGCGCTCATCGCCTCCTGCATGGCCAAGGCCGGGTTCGAATACGTGCCGGTGGATGTTCAAACGATCGACGCGGCGCAGAAGCGGGTTCGTACCGAGCCCGGATACACCCGCAAGTCGTACAAGGAGAAGTGGGGCCTGGCGGTGACCACCCGCTTCGACTACCCGGTACGCACCACAGGACTCGGGCCTCAGAACGTCCGGATCATGAACAGCCTCGGCGCGGCCGACCGGGCGGCGTACGAACGCACGCTGTGGGGCAAGCATCCGGACAAGGATTTCGCGTTCGCCCTCGACGAGGAGGACTTCTCGCTGACCGGTGGGTGTACCCGCGAAGCCGTGGCCCAGGTGTTCACCCCCGATCAGTTGAAGGGTACCTACGTCAACCCCAAGGACGTCCTGGTCGACTCGGACCCGCGCATCATCGAGGCCCGCCGAAATTGGTCCAAGTGCATGCGCAGTCACGGATACGACTACGAGGAGGACCAAGACGAGATCATCGAGGAGTACGGTGAGCGCCTGGAGGAGTTGACCGGCGGTGACGACCCCAGGACCCTGACCGGCGAGCGGGCCCAAGAGCTGCGCACCCTCCAGAAGGAGGAGATCGCCGTGTCGCTCGCGGACCTCGACTGCCAGATCAAGCACACCGACGCCGTCTATCGTCAAGTCGAGATCGAGGTGTTCGGGCGGCCGGTGAGCGGCTGACCCCGACACCCCCGAGCCGGAAGGGATGGCCGATGACCTCGTCCTGGCCGGACGCCACCGGCCCGGCGTTGCAGGCCTGCCGGCTCCGCAGGACCTACCTCGGAGTGACCGCGGTCGACTCGTTCGACCTCGAGGTCCCGGCCGGCACCGTGATGGGCCTGCTCGGCCCGAACGGCGCGGGCAAGACCACCGTGATCCGGATGTTGTCGACACTGCTCGAGCCCGACGCCGGATGGTTCACGGTCGCCGGGGTACCGCACACCCGCCCCCTCGACATACGCCGGAGCCTGGGGGTGCTGCCGGAGAGCGCCGGCTACCCGCGCGGGCACACCGGCGAGGAGTGGCTCACCTACCACGCCCGGCTGTACGGACGATCCGCGGGCTCGGCCCGCGCGACGGCACGTCGGCTGCTCGGCGAGGTCGGCCTGGCCGACCGCGGAGGTTCGCTGATCGCCTCCTACAGCCGCGGGATGCGTCAGCGTCTCGGGATCGCCCGGACGCTCGTCAACGACCCGGTCGTGGTCTTCCTCGACGAACCAACCCTGGGTCTGGACCCCCTCGGGCAGCGCCAGATCCTGGACCTGGTCGAGGAGATCGCCCACCAGCGCGGGGTGGCCGTCCTGCTCAGCACGCACGCCCTGGCCGACGTCGAAGAGGCGTGCGACGAGGTGGTGATCCTCAACCGCGGCGCGATCGTGGCCCGCGGCACGGTCGCCGAGGTGGTGCGACGGGCGGCCGCTCCCCGTCGGGCGGTGCTCCGGGTCGCGCCCGAACATCGCCCCAGGGCGCTCGCCGCGTTGGCCCCAGAGCCGGAGCTGGTGGCCCAGCCCGACGGACGCCCCGGGCAGCTCACGCTCACGCTGCCGCCGGGTGCAGAACCGGACGTCGCGGGTGGGCGGGCGCTCGAACGCCTTCTGGCGGAGGGCATTCCGGTGCTCGAGTTCGCCCTGGAGTCCGGGCGTCTCAGTGACGCGTTCCTCGAGGTCACCGCGGAGAGGGAGGTGGAAGAACGATGACGGTGGACCGGGTCCCAGGCGCGCCCGCCGGATCCGTCCGAGGCGTTGCCAAATCGGCGGCCTGGAGGCACGACGCGACGCGGGCCTGGGCAGTGGTGGCCGAGCGCGAGCTCCGCGACCTGTGGCTCGGGGGACGGGGACTCCTCCTGATGGTCGCCTACTCCGTCCTGGTGAGCGTGGTGTTCTACCTCGCCGCCACCAACCAGGCGCTCAACTTCCTGGAGCAGCGCGAGGCCGTGAACGTGACCCTGCAGCTGGTGGCGGCGGTCGGCAGTCTGCTGGTGCTCGTGACGGCCGCCGATGCGCTGAGCGGTGAACGCGACAGGGGCACGCTGGAGACGCTGTTGCTGACCCCGGTCTCCCGGCGGTCCCTGATCGTCGGCAAGGGCTTCGCCGCGTTCTCGTTGTGGATCGCGGCGTTCGTGGTCGCCGTGCCATACCTGTGGTTCCTGGCGGACGGCGTCGGCCTGACCGGCACCACGCTGCTGGCCGGCCTGGGCGTGGGCAGCCTGCTGTCCCTCTTCCTCGTCGGGTATGCACTCGCGATCAGCTCGTTGTCCGGCTCCAGCCGGCTCAGCCTCACCGCCAGCCTGTTCGGTCTCCTCGCGATCTACGCGCCGACCCAACTGCCGGGGTCGGCTCAGCGGGGGTGGGCCGGCGAGCTCCTGCAGCGGGTCGACCCGATCACCGCCGGATTGCGCTACCTCGGCGCGGTCGTGGTCGACGCCCATCCGGCGTGGCGAGATGCCAGCTGGCTCATCGGGCCAGGGATCGCTGCCGTCCTCGCGCCAGCCCTCGCCCTCGCCCTCGCCGCCCGGCTTCGCCTGGATCCCGGTGGACGGCGGTGAACGGGGCCCGAACCGTGATCACCCGGATCACGGGGGTCATGGCCCCACCGCTGGTGGTCGTGATCGTCGCGATCTCGACCGCGGTCGGTGGCCCGGCCGCGCAGGCCCGGACAGCCCACCCGGCCAGGCTGTGGTCGGGAGCAGACCCCGGAGGCGAGTTCACCATCGACTTCGACCAGGAGTCCCTGGCCCTCCGGCTCGGTGAGCGATTCCGGGTGACGTCGACGATCCGCAACAACGGCCGCCCCTCGGCCGCTGTGGTGGCACACCTCAACGTGCTGAGCCTGGATCGGGACGTGTACGTGGACCCCGAGGACTGGTCCGCCGACCGGACCCGGTATCTCGGCAGCCTGCCGGCCGACTCGTCGACGCCGCTGATCTGGAATGGCCAGGCCGTGAACAGCGGACCGATCCTGCTCTACGTGACCGTGACCGAACCAGATTCGACGGACGCGGTCATCTCGAGCCCGGCGCTGCGGCTCGAGGTTGCTCCTCAGCCTCCGTTCTCCGGTAGGGGCGCGCTCCCGCTGGCGCTCGGCGTGCCCGCAGCACTACTCGCCCTGGGCGTGCTGGTCGTCATGAGGCGTCAGCGTCGGCTCCGCCCGACGTCACAGGGGGGTTGACCTGGGCTTGACCTGAGGTTGACCCCTCGATAGTAATCGTTTAGTAATGTTCTTAACCTTGTCTTAGGAGATTCCCTTGCGCCATAGTTGGCGCGATCGAGATCGCGATCATTGCGCCTCAGGGGATTTCACGCGTAGGCCGCGATAGCACGCTCGGTCGACCACCGCTCTCGTGGGAGCACTGGGCGAGACCTGCCGGCAGCAGATCGACTTTTTGATGCGCCACCGATCCCGGCGCGCCTTCGGGCGACGCCAGGGCGTCGATGTGCGTCGTCCGTGGGCATGACACCGGATCACGCCCGCGGTACCGGGTGCGGGGGCACTCCATGCTCACGCATCCTCCGTTACGCATGTCCATCCGCGACAGGCGGCTGCTTCGCTGGGCCTCGACCGCGGGCGGGCTGCGCTGGCGACCCCGGAGGTCGAGCATGATCCGCTGGTTCCTCGACTCGAGTCTGAAGTTCAGCCGTCTGGTGATCGCCCTGGCGATCGCCCTGGTGGCCATCGGCGTTGCCTCCCTTCAAGGCGCCTCGGTCGATGTGTATCCCGAGTTCCGCCAGCCCACCGTGGAGGTGCAGGCCGAGGCATTGGGCTTGTCCGCCGCCGAAGTCGAGCAACTGATCACTGTGCCTCTGGAGCAGGACCTCCTCAACGGAGTGCCGTGGGTGGAACGGGTCACCTCACGGTCGATCCCCGGCCTGTCCTCAGTCCAGCTGACGTTCGAGGAGGGCACGGATCTGTATCGAGCGCGGCAGGTCGTGCAGGAGCGGATGACTCAGGCCCATGCCTTGCCGGGGGTGGGGACGCCCCCGGTGGTGATCCAGCCGAAGGCCTCGGTCAACCGGATCACCATGATCGGCCTCGCGTCGACATCGGTCACCCCGATCGAGATGTCCGTGCTGGCCCGCTGGCAGATCAAGCCCCGGTTGCTGGGCGTTGCCGGAGTGGCCAACGTCTCGGTCTGGGGACAGCGCGATCGCCAGCTCCAGGTCCAAGTCGATCCGTCGCGCCTGCACGCCAACAAGGTCACCCTCACCCGGTTGATCGAGACCACGGGCAACGCCCTGTGGGTCTCCCCGCTCAGCTTCGTCGAGGCCTCCACGCCAGGCACCGGGGGCTTCGTGGAGACCCCGAACCAGCGGATCGGGGTCCAGCACGTCTCGCCGATCACCTCCGCGCGCGAATTGGCTGATGTCGTGCTCGAAGGCGGGTCGGCTCCCGCGCGGATCGGCGATGTCGCCGACGTGGTCGAGGACCACCAGGTGTTGATCGGTGACGCGGCCATCGACGCCCGACCCACCATCATGATCGTGGTCGACAAGTTCCCGGAGGCCAACACCGCCCAGGTGGCGCGCGATGTCGCGAAGGCCATGGCCGACTTGCAGCCGGGGCTGCGCGGGATCACTGTCGACACCCAGGTGTACCGACCCGCGAGTTTCATCGAGAATGCCCTGAACAGCCTCGGTCTCACGGTGCTGATCGGGTTGCTGCTCATGGTGGCGGTGATCGCGCTCGGGATGCGTTCCTGGCAGGCGGCGGTGATCAGCCTGGTGGCCGTCCCGACCTCGGCGGTCGCCGCCCTGTACGTCCTCCATCTGCGGGGTGCAACCTTCACCTCGATGACGGTGCTGGGCCTGGCCGTTGCCCTCACTCTGATCGTGGACGACCTGGTCACCGATGTGGACCTGCTCCGCCGGAGACTCGCGCAGAACGCAGCCCCACTCGAACCGCTGCCCCGCGGCTCGGTGATCGTCGACGCCCTGCACGAGGCGCGCCGGCCTTCCACCTATGCGACCATGATCGCCCTGGTGGCCGCCGCCCCGCTCGTCCTGCTGACCGGAGTGGTGGGGGCGTTCACCCGCCAGGTCGCCATCACCTTCGCGCTGGCCCTCCTCGCCTGCCTGCTGGTCGCCGTGACGTTGACGCCCACCCTGGCCCTGCTGCTGCCCGGGCCGCGCGCCGACCGGGTGCCGCCGTTGCACCGCTGGGTGACGCGAGCCTTCGATCGAGTCGTCGCCGGCTCCATCCCCAGCAAGGGGCGGGCCCTGGCGGTGACCGGTGTCCTGGTGCTGGCCGGTCTGGCGGTGATCCCGCAACTGGGGTCCGGCGTCACCTTGCCGGTGCTGCAGGATCGAACGCTGCTCGTCGGGCTGGAGACGGCGCCGGGAACGTCGCTGACCGAGATGACCCGGGTCACCGGCGCGGTCAGCCAGGAGCTCCGCACCGCTCCCGGGGTGACCAAGGTGGGCTCGCACGTCGGGCGGGCCCTGACCTCGGACCAGGTCGTCGACGTCAACGCCGCGGAGTTGTGGCTCACGATCGCACCGGACGCCGACAAGGCGGCCACGTCGAGCGCGGTGCGCCGGATCGTCACCGGCTATCCGGGCGTACGGGCCGAGGTCTCCGGCTATGCCGACGACCGCATCAGCGCCGCGAGCCCGTCGCCCAAGGCCGATCTCGTCGTCCGGGTCTACGGGGACGACATGGCGACGCTCCAGCAGACCGCGCAGGGCGTTCGAGACATGATCGGAACGGTCCGTGGGGTGGTGTCTCCGTCGGTGGAGGCCATGCCCGCACAGCCGACGGTCCGCGTGGAGGTCGACCTCGACCGAGCCAAGCAGTACGGCTTGAAGCCCGGCGACGTCCGGCGGGAGGCAGCCACCTTGATCTCCGGCCTCCTCGTCGGAAACCTCTACGACCAGCAGAAGGTGTTCGACGTCGTGGTCTGGGGCACGCCGGCCGTCCGGCAGAGTCCTTCCACGGTGGCGTCGCTGCTCATCGACACCCCGGATGGCCGTCAAGTCCGCCTCGGGGATCTGGCGACGGTCAGCATCGCCCCCGAACCGGTCGTGCTGGCGCACGACGCGGTCCGCCGCTACCTCGACGTCCTCGCCTCGGTACCCGACAGGGATCTGTCCGCGGTGACCGCCGAGGTCACGACCCGCCTTCGGGGCATGTCCATGCCGCTCGAGTACCGCGCCGAGGTGGTGACCCAGCAGACGCCCACGCAACAGGTCACCGGCCCACTGCTCGCCTGGCTGGTGGCCGCGGCGGTCGGCATCGTCCTGCTCTTCCAGGCGGCCACGCGCAGCTGGCGGCTGGCGGCGTTGCTCGCGCTGGCCATCCCCCTCGCAGGCGGCGGCACCGTGCTGGCGGCCCCTGCCGTCGGCGGGATCACGTCCGCCGGAGCTCTTGCCGGGTTGGTCGCGATCCTCGCCCTCGCCGGGCGGCAGAGCCTGGTTCTGTTGGACCGCGCGGGAGTGATCACTCGGCTACCGGGTGGTCAGGAGTGGTCGGCCGCGAGCATCACGGCGGCCCGTGAACGCGCCACGCCGATCGTGGTGTCCCACCTGGCCATCGCCGCCCTGTTCCTGCCCGCCGCAGTGACGCGTTCGGCCGGGCTGGAGTTCCTCCACCCCGTGGCGGTGACGGTACTCGCCGGGCTCGTCACCTCGGCGATCGTTTCGCTGTACCTCGTCCCAGCCCTGTCTGCGGCCTTCCTGGACGGCGCACCGGGCGTGGACGCGGAGGAAGCCGATGGCGTGTCCCCGGCCCGTGGGGACGTCGCGCAGCCGGCCCCGCTGCCCGCCCAACCGTCACCGGACGGCGGGTCGAGCCAGGCCACTGCAACCACCACGCAGATGGGGAGCTGAGATGTCGAACCGGCATTGGATCATGGTCTTTGTCGTCGCGGCGTCCTTGGGCGTCGGTGGCTGCGCCGAATCCGAAGCGTCGGACACCAAAGGTGATCCGGCCGCAAGCGTGGCGAAGGGCCCTGAGGTCAGCACTATCACATTGTCCGAACTGGGCGCGCGCCGACTGGGGATCACCACCCAGCCGGTGCAGCAGGGGAAGGGCGGGACCGGTCTGGTGATCCCCTACGCGGCGGTGGTCTACGACGCGAAGGGCAAGGCCTGGACCTTCACCAATCCCCAAAGCCTGACGTACGTGCGGGCGCCGATCACCATCGTCGGCGTCCAAGGGGATCGTGCGCTGCTGTCCAGCGGGCCGGCGCCCGGCACCGCCGTCGTCACCGTCGGCGCGGCCGAGCTGGTGGGCGCAGAGGCCGGGCTGGGGGCCTGAACCGTGACCACGCGTCGGACGTTGGTGCGGCTCATCGTCTCGGCCAGCCTGCGGCTGCGCTACATCGTCGCGGCGACCGGCCTCGCCATGATGGTGTTCGGGGCGATGGCCCTTCCGGGCATGCGCTTGGATGTCTTCCCCGAATTCGCCCCACCGCGGGTGGAGATCCAGACGGTGTGCGTCGGATTGTCCACGGCGGATGTCGAGTCGCTCGTCACGGTGCCGCTGGAACAGGCGATGAACGGCCTGCCGGGCCTGGACCAGATGCGATCGAGGTCGGTCCACCAGCTGTCGTCCATCCGGCTGGTCTTCAAGCCGGGCACGGACAACCTCGAGGCCAGGCAGCTGGTCATGGAGCGAGTGGCCGAGGCTGCACCGAGTCTGCCGACGTGGGCCGCACCACCGGTCATGCTGGCACCGCTGTCGGCGACCAGCCGGGTCGTGAAGATCGGGATGACCTCCGACCGGTACTCGGTCCGCGACCTGTCGATGATGGCGTATTGGACCGTGCGGGCCCGCCTGCTCCAGGTTCCCGGCGTGGCCAACGTGGCCATGTGGAACGAACAGATCAAGATGCTCACCGTCCAGGTCGAGCCGGAGCGACTGGCCGCACAGAAGGTCGCTCTGGACGACGTCATGGAATCCACCGCCGACGCGGTGGACGCGGGACTGCTGCGGTTCTCCGCCGGATCCGTGATCGGAACGGGCGGCCTCGTCGAGACGGCCAACCAGCGGATCGGCGTCCGGCACATCATGCCCGTTCTCACCCCGGCCGATCTCGCCAAGGTGACGATCGACGCTTCCGATGGCCGATCTGTCCAGCTCCAGGACGTCGCCCGGGTGGTCGAGGATCAGCCGCCCATGATCGGCAGTGCGATCATCAACGACCAGCCTGGGCTCCTGCTGGTCGTGGAGAAGCTGCCGTGGGCGAACACCCTGGAACTCACCCGCGGCGTCGAGGACGCCATCCGCTCGCTGGAGCCCGGCATGCCCGGGATCGCCTTCGACACCACGATCTTCCAGCAGGCGAGCTTCATCGACGTGGCCATCGGCAACCTGACCCAGGCGCTGGTGCTCGGCTTCCTGCTCGTGGTGGTGATTCTCGGCCTGTTCCTGTTCGAGTGGCGGGTCGCGCTGATCAGTCTGGTCACCATCCCGCTGTCGTTGATGGCGACCATGTTGGTGCTGTACTGGCGCGGCGAGACGATCAACACGATGACCCTGGCGGGCTTGGTGATCGCACTGGGGGCGGTGGTCGACGACGCCATCATCGATGTGGAGAACATCGTGCGGCGGCTGCGACAGAATCGACTCAGCGGTAGCAGCCGGTCGACATCGTCGGTGATCCTCGAGGCCTCGCTCGAGGTGCGGAGCCCGATCATCTACGCGACGTTGATCATTGTGGCCGCCAGCGTCCCGGTGTTGTTCTTGCCAGGGCTCACCGGCGCGTTCTTCCGGCCACTCGCCGCCTCCTACACGCTGGCCATCCTCGCCTCGCTGGTGGTAGCCCTGACCATCACTCCGGCGCTGTGCCTGATCCTGCTGCGCCGGGCGCCGATCGAGCGGCGATCCTCGCCCCTGGTCCGCTGGCTCCAGAGCGGCTACACCCGCGTGCTGGATCGGATCGTCGCCCGGCCCCGTCAGGTGTACGGCACCGTCGCGGTGGTCACCCTCGCCGGGCTGGCCGTGCTCCCGAACCTCGGCCAGTCGTTGTTCCCGGCGTTCAAGGAACGCGACTTCCTGATGCACTGGGTCGCCCAGCCCGGCACGACCACCGCGGAGATGGAACGCACGATGACCCTGGCGAGCCAGGAACTGCGTGCCATCCCGGGCGTTCGGAACTTCGGCACCCACATCGGGCAGGCAATGCTGTCCGACGAGGTGCACGGGGTCAACTTCGGCGAGAACTGGATCAGCGTCGACCCCTCGGCCGACTACGAGGACACCCTCGACCAGATCCATCAGGTGGTCGACTCCTACCCCGGCCTCTTCCGGGACGTGAAGACGTACCTGAAGGAACGGGTGGGAGAGGTGTCCAAGGGCGTCGGCGAGCCGATCGCCTTGCGGATCTACGGGCCCGACCTGTCGGTGCTGCGAGCCAAGGCAGAGGGGGTCAAGAAGATCCTTGCCGGCATCGAGGGCGTCAAGGACGAGCATGTCACCGTCTCGGCCGACATCCCTCAGCTGGAGGTCAAGCTGGATCTGGCGAAGGCCGCCTCCTACGGGTTGAAGCCCGGTGACGTGCGGCGGGCCACGGCGACCTTGATCGCGGGTGAGGAGGTCGGCGACATTTTCCGGGACGGCAAGGCCTACGACGTGGTCGTGTGGAGCACACCGGCCAATCGCAGCGATCCGGTGACCTTCGCCAATCTCCCCATCGACACGCCGAGCGGGGAGCGGGTACGGCTGGGGGCGGTCGCCGACGTGCGGTTGGTGCCGAGCCCGAACGCCATCGAGCGCGAGGGCGATTCCCGATACCTCGACGTCGGGGCGGAGATCGACGAAGAGCGCGACCTGGGGTCGATCGTCGAGGAATTCCAGACCAAGCTGGCCGCCGTCGAGTTCGACCGGGGCTACCACGCCGAGTTGCTGGGGGAGTACACCGAACGACAGGCGGCCAACAGGCGCCTGCTGGTCACGGCCGGAATCGCCGGAATCGCCATCCTTCTCCTGCTGCAGGCTGCCCTCGGAACGTGGCGGCTGGCGACGCTGACAATGCTCACCCTGCCCATGGCCTTGGTCGGTGGCGTGCTTGCCGCGTACGGCACCGGAGGGATCGTCTCGCTCGGCTCCCTGGTCGGCTTCTTCACCGTCTTCGGGCTCAGCGCCCGCAACGGGATCCTGCTGATCAACCACTGTCAGCACCTGGAGCGGGAGGAGGGCGAGACCTTCGGGCCGGCGCTGGTCATCCGGGGTGCCTGCGAACGGCTGTCCCCGATCCTGATGACGACCCTGGCCACCGGGCTGGCCCTGGTTCCGTTGGTGATCCTCGGCGAGCGGCCCGGGCAGGAGATCGAGCATCCGCTCGCCATCGTGATCCTCGGCGGCCTTCTGACATCGACGCTGCTCAGCCTGTTCGTGGTCCCGTCGCTGTACCTGCGGTTCGGTCGGGGCCGTACCGTGACGTCGACAGCAGCGGCTGGCCCACCCGTAGCGACCACGTGAACGGAGGCGTCATGCGATCTGCGCGACGGTTGGCGGGGCTGGCGATCGGGCTCTCGGCGCTCGCGCTGGCGGCGTGCGGCGGCACGGGGTCCGAAACCGGCTCCTCGGGATCGGCATCGTCCTCGCCGCCGTCCACCGCTGCGCCGTCCTCCCGGTCGGCGGCGTCGTCGCCGCCCGGACAGGTCACCTCGTCCCCGTCGCTGGGGGAGAAGGAGACCGAGGACGTGGACCTCGGCACCTTCACCCGCTCGACCGTGGTCGACAATGCGTGGTTCCCGCTGAAGCCCGGCACCCAGTTGGTCCACAAGGGGGCATCGACCGTGGACGGCGAGCGGCTCGCCCACGACGTCGTCCTCACCGTCACCGACCTGGTGAAGGAGATC
>Ga0209798_10000929_pt1 | contig 17891 bp, 13 predicted proteins | sample DOMMetBare3Fresh_FD_187475 | JGI IMG/M metagenome (GOLD analysis project Ga0209798, IMG submission 187475) | Wetland sediment microbial communities from St. Louis River estuary, USA, under dissolved organic matter induced mercury methylation -... | ecosystem: Environmental > Aquatic >...
CCCTGGGACCGCACGCATCCCTGCGTGCTTCCGATCCTTAGAGGCTGCCTGCGTCCCAGTTTGCCGACCTCGGCCCTGGGACCGCACGCATCCCTGCGTACTCTTGTTCAAGAAGGCCACTGGGCTTGCAGGCAGTCCCTGGGATAGTAAAGCACGCAGGGATGCGTGCGGTCCCAGGATTAGCCTCTTAAGAACCGTTGCGCGTGGTCGGCGAGCACATACTCAGGAAACTCCCGATGCGTACTCATGAGAAAAGCGCTGGAACTGGCGCGCAGGGCGTTACCGTGCGTAGCTACAAGATTCACAACATACTCAAACGCCGACCAGCCATAGTAGTAACCATCAAGCAGGCTCACCAGTACATCGGCTGGATGACAGACTCGCGTCGTCATCATTGAGCCGTAAAGATTGGCAAGCGCATCGGGGTAATTATGGGCCGCCGTGCGCCGGGCCCAGACTGCAGCCGGTGCATACCCCGCAGCGGTCAATAACCCTTCACTGCGCAAGTCACCCAGCACCGCGGCCAGCTGCAGCGGATCCCCGGCCAGCATCTCGTAACGATAATATGTCTGGCTGTCCTGCTCCTGGCGGTGAATACGCGCGCTGCCGCGGGCGCCTTTCACGTTTATGGCCGACTCGTTTTCGTGATAGAGAGCAAAGTCAATTCCTTCGAGGGGCAGGAGGGCCTCTGCCAATTGTGACTCGACGCCTTTGGCGCAATAAAGGGCAGCAAACCCGATTAGTCCAAAAGTCGGGAGTGCGACCTGCTTCTCAGCAACCTCGGACAGGCTTTTGACGAATTGAAATCCACAGTCGCGCAGGTGCGCCTGCAAATTAACGCGCAGGTTGGGCAGCAGGCTCATACCGTGATCTGAAAACAACACCATCTCTGTTTCGGCCCCGCACCATGCCTGAATTCTACGCAGCAGCTCATCCAACGACGCCAGCGCTACGTTCAGCCGGTCAGCCCCGCGGATGTGCAACAGACCGTCGGTGCCTTTGAGAAAAGCGAAATAATCCCGATCCTGGGGGGCACTTTGGAACCGCTCATAAAAGCGCCGCATGTCGGCGCGCCAGACAGTTTCCGGAGCAACATAAACCAGGAACTCAAACGGCAGCGGCTCCTGATAATCAAGCTGGTCCATGTAAGTGGAGGGAACCTTAGCCGGGGTGCGCCGGCCGACGTACTTGCTGACGCCGCCGCGCATTTCGCGCGCCTGTCGATCAAAATAGATCGTCTCGTAGCCGAGTGGCACAGAGGCTCCGAGCATCGCTGAGAGCGCGATGTTGGTCATGGTCGGAAACGGTGACAGGAGTCGTGAAGGAGTGTGGAATTTATCGAACAGCCCGCGCTCCCTTGCCTGGACCATCAGATCGTAGGGCACGCCGTCGAGACAAAGCAGCAACCGCCGCGGGCGTGTTTGTGGTTTAGTCATGAGCCGACATTGCGCCAGTCCAAAAGCCCGACTGAAGCCGGTACTCTAAACACCTCTGGCGTTACTGGCCTTCGTCGCCGCTGACAGCGGCGGATTCCATCTTGAACGGTTGACGTAACCCCTTTTGCGCCAGGTCGTGCGAGTCGTAGACGTTCGGACGCTCCAGCACTGCTCGGTACTGGGTCAGGGCTTCATTGCGTTTTCCGGCTACATCAAAGGCATGAGCTGCATAGAGGTAGGCCATGGTCACGAGTCCGGACTCGGCCCGCGGCGCGGTGGTAGTGGCGAGAAACTCTTTCGCGGCCCGTTCAGGTTGGCCGGCCGTCAATAATGCCTCGCCGTATTTGAAGTGAATCAAGTCCAGCGCCCGCGCCGCCGTATCGCGGACAGTGCGATCGTGCAACAAGTCTTCAAAGGTGGCGAAGGCCTCACGCTCGGCACTGGCTACTGCCGCGGCATGATTGGCCTTGCGCTCCTGCGCGGCCTGGGCCACGAGTGCATCGGCCGCTTCCAAACGGAACAGATAATTACGCGGGTATTTCGCCGCCAACTCGCGCGCAAAAGCGAGCGCCTCGGAAAAGCGACGTTCGCGTGTGTACAGGACAATCAGCAGGGTGCGGGCATCGTCGCGGGCCCATTTCCCTTCTTTCGTGACCCGCTCCAGCGTCGCCAGGCCCCTCTTTTTGGAGCCGCGCGCCCCGGTCACTCCCACCAGAATCTTCGCCGCTAGCGGCAAACTGCCTATGACATAGTCATACAACCCGACCGTGATCTCCGCGTCGCGAAAAGCCGGATCCAATTTGACCACTTCGCGATGGTGATCGACCGCATCCGAACCATCGCGCATAGCGGCAAAGTGCCGGCGCTCGACAGCTTCTTCAAACGAGGCCTTTAAGCCTGCGGTCGCTCCGAGAAAATAGCGCGCTTCGACGTCTTTTGGATTTTGTTTCAAACGCGCCTCGGCCAGTTTCCTGGCTTCTCTGGTCCAGGCGCGGAACTGCTCGACAACCTTTGGATTGGCCTTGTCTTCGTTGGGTGCATAAAAGGAGTCGCCACTGTAAAGCGATGCCTGGAGGCGGCGAGTTTCATAAAGCGTCTCAATCCACAAGCTGGCCGCGAGAAACTGTGGACCCGCCGGATGCTCGGGGAACAAACGAGCCAGCTCACGAAAGTCCTTCCGGCCTTTTTCGTAGTCCAGGTTGAAGAGAGCTTCAAATCCGCTCGTGCGCAGGGCGTCGAAGCGTGCCTGGTCCGCATCGCTCAACATCCTGGCCGTTGGCGGCGGGGCGCTCATTGGTTGTTGTGCGAACGCCGGGATGAGGCAAATGATAACTAAGCAAGTAGCCACTAAGGATTTCATTTTTCGAACTCCAGAAATAGGCTTTCGCTAATGACTAAAACATTCCAGATACTTCACGCCCGAGCCGGTATTGAACAGCACTACCCGGTCTTTTTCCGTCACGGCGCCGGCAGTCATTAGCTGTCTCAAAGCCGGCAGACAAGCCGCACCTTCAGGGGCGCAAAAGATTCCTTCCAGCGCGCCAATCTCACGCGTGGCGGCGAGCAACTCTGCATCGGTGACAGCCAGCGCCGTGCCGCCCGAGGCACGGATCGCATCGAGAATCAAGAAGTCACCAACCGCCTTTGGCACACGCAGGCCCGAGGCGGCCGTGGAGGCGTTGGGAAACTCGTCTGCGAACCGCTTCCCTTCCTGGAAGGCGCGGACAATCGGCGCACATCCGGCGGCCTGTACAGTCACCATCTTTGGTCGCTGCGTTCCAATCCAACCCATCTGTTCCATCTCGTCGAAGGCCTTCCACATGCCAATCAGTCCGGTGCCGCCGCCGGTCGGATAGATGATCACGTCGGGCAGTTGCCAATGCAGTTGTTCAGCCAGTTCATAGCCGAGCGTCTTTTTGCCTTCGACACGATAGGGTTCTTTCAAAGTCGAAACATCGAACCAGCCTTCCGCTTCCTTCCGGCGCGCGACTTCCGCGCCGCAATCGGTGATCAGGCCGTCCATCAAAGTCACCTGGGCGCCGGTCTGCTCGCACTCGACTATGTTTGCGCGGGGCGTATCCCGGGGCATGAAGATAAAAGCTTCAAGTCCGGCCCGGGCTGCATAGGCGGCCAGGGCGCCGGCTGCGTTGCCTGCCGAAGGGACCGCAAGCTTCTGCGCTCCAAGCTCTTTCGCCATCGATACCGCCGCCGCCATGCCGCGTGCTTTGAAGCTTTGCGTAGGATTCTGCGATTCATCTTTTATGTAAAGTTCCCTCAGCCCTAACTGCGCACCCAATCGTTCCGCGTGCAGGAGCGGCGTCCAACCTTCGCCCAGCGAGACGATGTTTTGATCGTCGACGACCGGCAATACTTCGCGATAGCGCCAGAGATCGGCGCGGCGCCTGGCCAGTGATTCTTTTGTCAAAGTTCGTGCGGCCTGCTCCAGGTCGTAATGAACCAGGAGCGGCTTGTTGCACGACGTGCAGAGGTTGTGCAACCGCTGTGCCTCGTGCTTTAAACCACAGTTTGCGCATTCCAAATGAGTGACATTCATAGTTTTTTGGCCTTTTTTTGATGCTCTTAGGGGTAGACCTTCACGGCCCGAGATGAATCGTAGACACAGTAATGTTTCCAGGTGGAGCAATCATCCGACTATCTGATTGGACGGAAACTGGAAACGTGCCTATCAAGAGGGGGCTTCGTCGCTGCACACCCGGTTCGATGCAATAAAAGAATGAGCCCTGGACAGCGGACAGGGTATGACGCGAGTAGCGAGACCTGCTTGCCAGGCAGCTCTCCTGGGGCGAATGTGATTTTCCTGTAACGATGCTGGTGTCGTTGCAGCGCCTCCCACACCTCGATAGCCTGCTGCATGCGCAACCAAACCTCAGGAGACTTCTTATGATATCGACAAACTTACTGTAGTGCGCGGCGTTACAACCTGTCAATTTTCATTTAGGCAGGGGCTAGTTCTTGTTGGTCGCAAATCTTCTCATTCTTGTGATTGGCTTCAGCGATAGCTGCGGGGATTATTAAGCTCCAGCCTGCGCACAAACACCCGCCGCTTTTTGCCTTTTCTCCTCAATTCCTTTACCGTTGCCTGCCTTCGCCTATGTCTATTCGTTTACTTGCACTTGATCTCGACGGCACACTGCTCAACTCCCAGGGAAAGGTGTCCGAGCGCAATGCGCAGGCGCTCGCCGCGGCCCGCGCGTTGGGCGTGCACGTCGCAGTCGTGACCGGTCGTCGCTTTCGCGACGCGCGGCCAACTGCCTTACAGCTGGGCCTGGACGTGCCCCTGATCTCGCACAATGGTGCGCTGACCAGGCATGCGAGCACCCTGGAGACGATTGCGTTATTCCCCCTCCCGCTGGCAGCCGCACAAAAAGCGCTGGCCATCGGGCGCAGCTGGGGCGTCAATCCGCTGATCAGCGACGATCAAGGGGGGCTGGGGGTGCTGGTCTACGACCGGCTGAGCGGAGAGAATTCTGCATTACTAAAATATGTGGCCTGGGCCCGTCGCATTCATGGCGACGACGGCGCCGTACTGGAGACTGCTTCACTGGAGCAGTATCTTGATCACGATCCCGTCCATGTAAGTTTCTCCGGCGCCTGCGAACCCCTGAACAAGTTAAGCGAGCGGCTGCAGCGCGAGATTGGCACTGAGGCAAGGGTCCTTAGTACGATGTATCCGAAACTTGATTTTGGCTTGCTTGATGTCCTGCACCCGCGCGCTTCAAAGGGCGCCGGCGTCGCCGCTGCCGCGCTGGAGCTCGGCATTACGCCAGCTGAGGTCATGGCTATCGGCGATAACTTTAACGATCTGGAGATGCTTCGTTACGCGGGCACCGGGGTATTGATGAGCAACGCTGAAGCGGCCCTGCATGAAGCTGAGGATTTGCACATCACTGGAACAAACGACGAAGATGGCGTGGCGCTGGCCATTGAAAAGTTTATTTTGCATTCAGAGATCTAGATTTAGGATCCGCTGGCAAGCGAAGCGCGACACTGCCTTGGATTGTGTCCCACATGACTCCAAAGCGCCGTCGCCGCTTCGTTCTGCCGGCGAACTTCAAAGACAAGAGGAGACATAAATGGCAAATCGCATTGCGGTGGTTCAAACTAACAAAGGCACTATCCGTTTCGAGCTGCTCGAAGCAGAGGCACCAAAAACAACTGAGAACTTCATTACCCTCGCCGAACGGGGGTATTACGACGGGATTATCTTTCATCGCGTGATCGATGGCTTCATGATTCAGGGCGGCGATCCCACCGGTACCGGCGCGGGTGGCAAGTCTGCCTGGGGTGGAAAATTCGCTGATGAGATTGATGCAAAATCCGAAGTCTACAAGCGTGGCTACAAAGCGGGGACCGTGGCCATGGCCAATGCCGGCCCAAACACAAACGGGTCACAGTTCTTTATCATGCACGTCGATTATCCCCTGCCGCCCAGCTACTCGATCTTTGGCCGCGTCACTGAAGGCCAGGAAGTGGTCGACGCTATCGCCAAAACACCCAGAGACCGCAACGATCGTCCCCTCTCCGAGGTAAAGATGGAAAAGGTAATGATCGAGGGAGCGTAAGTGCCGGCGGATGCCACTTCCCCGGAAGGTAATAAGCAAAGGGCATCTCATTCTCACCCGGTGGTATCCGGGTGAGAATCAGATTGAGATTCACCGCGCCGGCATGAAAAGAGGACGGCGCTTCCGTCAACCAGCAACGAAGATCGCATGAATAACCAGCGCACGCTTTCATCTCGCTCACTGTTCCTGGCTGTATTACTACTGCTGCTCGCTGCCCTCGGCCTGCAGGCGCAGACTGCGCCGCCACTCGAAAGCGGTAAGTTTCGCCTGCACAAATTCGAGCAACCGATCGGCGAGGAAACCTACACGATCCAACGCGACGGGGACGCTCTGGTCGTTACCGCAAATTTCGAGTTCACCGATCGCGGTACCGAGGTCCCTTTGACTGCAGTGCTGCGTACACGCCAGGACCTGACCCCGATCAACTTCAGCATTAAAGGGAACGTGTCACGCTTCTCCACCATCGACTCCTCGGTCGAAGTGAAGAACAAGACCGCAACGATTCGCGAAGACAACACGACTCGCGAAACTCCTGTTCCTGAACGCTTCTTCACCATTAGTGGTTATGCTCCGGCCACCGTGCAAATGATGATGGTGCGCTATCTCCTGACTCATAAACCGTCCGGACCACTGGTCACTTTGCCCGGGGGCGAGGTCACCCTCGAACATCGCGGCAAAGACAAGCTGAAACTCAACAACCGTGAGGTTGAGCTCGATCGTTACAGCGTCAGCGGTCTGATCTGGGGACGCGAGTCACTTTGGTTCGACTCGGCCCGGAACCTGGTGGCGGTGGTGACAGTCGACGCCGAATTCGATCACTTCGAAGCTTTGCGCGATGGTTATGAATCCGCCCTTTCTTTCTTTGTCACCAGGGCCGTCGCCGACGGCATGGCGGCGTTGGCCGAAACCGCCCGGCGTTTGAGTCCTGAACGCAAAGGTCCACTCGTCATCTCCGGCGCCACCCTGATTGACGGACGCGGCGGCGCTACCATGTCCGACAGCCTGGTGCTAATTGAAGGTGGTCGCTTCAAGGCGATTGCCCAGGGCGATGCCTTTGCCATTCCCAGAGGCGCAACTGTCATCGATGCGCGGGGCAAGTTTTTGCTGCCCGGCTTCTGGGATATGCATTCGCACTTTGAGCAGGTCGAGTGGGGACCGACATATCTCGCTGCCGGAGTCACTACCGTACGCGATGTCGGCAACGAGTTCGAATTCATCACCGCCGTGCGTGATGCAATTAATGAAGGACGAGGCCTGGGCCCACGTCTGCTGTTGGCCGGAATCATTGACGGGGAAAGCAAGACTGCGTGGGGACTGGTTCGTGCCAATTCGACGGCTGAAGCCCAGGCGGCAGTTAATCGCTATCATGCGGCCGGCTTCCAACAGATAAAAATTTACAGCTCAGTCAAGCCGGACGTTGTGAAAGCCATTTGCGACGAGGCCCACAAACTGGGCCTGACTGTCACCGGCCATGTACCCGAAGGCATGAATGCTATCCAGGGTGTGGAAGCCGGCATGGATCAGATAAATCACATTCAGTATCTGCTGCCGGTGGTGCGCCCGCGCACGTTCCGGCCGCTTCAGGGGGCGCCGGCGCCGCCGCTGGACTTTCAGACTCCCGAAGCGCAACAGGCCCTCGAGTTTTTCAAAACTCATCAGACGGTTATCGATCCCACGCTCGCCATCTTCGAGTGGTCGCTCCATCCGGCTGCCAAACCATTTGCCAGCATCGAACCAGGCGCGGCGAAAGTGCCGCGACAACTGGCCGGCGCCATCAACAATACGGGTGTACCGGCCGGCGCGGTGCCGCAAGCGACCGCTATCATGGATCGCTACCTGGCAATTGTCGGCGCGCTGCACCGGGCGGGAATCACGATCGTGGCCGGCACTGATCAGGTCGTTCCCGGCCACAGCCTCTATCGCGAGATCGAGTTATACGTCAAATCCGGCTTTACCCCGATGGAGGCAATTCAAGCGGCCACGATCGTACCGGCACGCGTGATGAAACTCGATAACGAGGTCGGAACGATTGAGGTTGGGAAGCGAGCGGATCTGATAATCCTCGACCGGGACCCTCTGGATAACATCAGAAACATTCGCACGGTGAAGACTGTGATTACCGGCGGCCGCATGTTTGATTGTGCCAGGCTCTGGCTCAGCGTGGGCTTTAAGCCTTAGATCTAATGGCGAACATACTTTATTTCGCAAGCCCGGCGCATCACCTAGCGGCATTCATCATTGTTATGTGAGACGACGCTGCCAAAGCGTCGCTGGTACTCTTCTGAGGTAAGCACCAGGCACAGTACGTGGCGCGCTGCAACCGGCTCGGAAGCGTCCAGCTTGTCGAGCCAGGGTTGATAACGGGAGTCGCCGTAAGCTACATCACGCCGCAGTTGCAGCAGTAATTGCAGCAGCACGAGTGCCCGCTCGCCTTCACGGCGTTTGAAATCCTCCATCTCGATAACCTCTCGCAACGCCTCGGCCCTGCTCTTGCCTGCGTGCAGGGCTTCTATCGTCCTCACGCGTTCCCGCACAAATGGTTTCAGAGGCCCGTGCTGGAACAAGCGGTCGACAAATTCTTCGGCGCTCAGGTTGTCGGGATATATCGCACGAAAGGCGTCGCGCCTGACCCAGTCTTCAATGAACGAACGCTGCGCTGGGATAAATTCCTCCGGATCGCGCCAGTCGTGTACTTGCAGCGCCGCGAGCGATTTTCGCTCCTCCATCAAGTCAGCAAACCCCGGCGGCGCGCCAAACGCCGCCTCATGCAGACGGAAGCTGAGAAAAGCAGTTTCCTGTACTTCATCGGCGCCCAGCAGGACCATGCTGATTTTGGTCCGGCTGTCATGGAAACAATCGCTGCCCGAGGGACACGACTTCAGGTGCTCGGCCCAATACTCCAGACCGGGCGGATCGGGCTCACGGCCCAACACATCGCGGTACTGCTGGCTCACGAAGAAGTGGGCCTCATCAATGGGATTCCGGACCACCGGTGGTGTTCGCTGCCATCCACCGGCGGCAACCTGAGATGCAAAGCGCCCTTCGCAGTTCGTAATCATCTCTGCAGTCAGCGGAACCGGCCGTTCATTGATCACGAAATGGTCCCCGTCGAGAGAGACATTGGGACTGAAGCACTCGACGTAACCATCGGGTGGCCGTCTTTCGTGGGCCATCACCGGATAGGCCGTTATTTCGGGATTGCGGGCGGCGACGTAATCATTTAATCCCAGTATGTCGATGATATTCACTCTTGGCAGCACCCAGGAGAACACCCCCACTGACCCTTCAGCCAAAACCGGATAGCCCGCTGCCGGGAGCTGCAGCCCCTTTTCTCGCGACGGCAATTTGTCTTTTAAGTAAAGATAAAAGTTCTTGTGTTCCTGGTGCCGCATGCAGACGTAGTGTCCAATGAGCCAGTCCTGCAGATTGTCGAAAGCGCGTGGGTAAGCCAGCAGAATATCCGGTGTCGCCGGGAAGCGTTTTTCTATCGCCCGGGCCACCGAAGCCCGCAGCACAACAGTGCGCTGGCGTCCGCTCAGGTTGTGGGTGGCCGCCCAGTGAAGCCACGGAATTGGCCATGACAAGACGATGGAGGCGGCCAGCAGCAGGAGGGCGGCCCGGCTGTTAAAATGCACGCGATTGAGCATCCAGACAAAGGAGATCGCGGCCAGCAACACGAGGTGACTGTAGACGCGATATTCGAAGTGATCGCCGCCAATCACAATAGTGTAGTAGAAAAATTGACCAGCCAGCGCCAGACACACGGCCGCGCGCGCGGAAGAGTCCGCGCCGAACTTCTTTTCCACCCAAAGACGTCTCGCGCTGACCAGGAGCACGACAAGGAACAGGCCGAGCCAGACCCAATAGGAATACTCCAGAATGAAGGACAGGAAATACCTGATGCCACTCTGCGGCCAGATGCGACCCGCTACCGTTTTTGCGTAGTAAGTATTCGGCAGCCAGGCCTTATACACGCTGTGCCGCCAAAACAAATGAGCAGGAATCAGCAGTAGTGGCGCAGCAGAAAAAGCGAGATACAGCGCCACCTTTCTGTTGCTGATGGCCGCGCCATATGCTGCTCTGGCAATCAGCACAGAGGCCACCAGCGCAAACAAGAGGCCGTCGGGCCGGCTTAGCGTCAATAGGGCAACCGCTAATGACGAGCTAAAGACCCAACGCCGGCTGGCGAATGGAAGGTAGAGGGTGCAGTAAACCCAGAGGGTCAGAAAGAAATTGAACATTGCCGTTTCCAGGCCGGAACTGGTCCAGGCCAGGAATGTTCGATTGGTCAAGGCAGCAACCAGTACCAGCGCGAGTAGAGTGACCCGATGCTTCGCCAGCGCCGGGCGCAGGTCCATTCTCAGCACCATTAATGCACCTACCACCAGCGTCAGATAAGTGAAGAGCAAAGAAAGTGAATTTGCGGACTCAGGGGGCTCGACACCGGCAAGGCGCCAGACCAGATCCAATAACACCACCCAAAGGAAACTGGTGTAACCCTCGACCGGCCGGAACGGCGGAGGATTCCAAACATACCCGTATCCAAAGTGACTGTTGCTGACGTAGCGGAAAGCGATGAAGGCGTCGTCAGTGAGGAACCAAAAGAGGCGCCAGCCATACCAAACCGCCACCACCGTTCCCAGAGCCAGGAGCAGCAAAGCAATCTGGTTCCGGGAGGTTCGTTCTGTGGTCATTGATTCGGGGCCGGATTTGAATTTGATGAACGCGGACTTAGAGCAAACTGGAACAACCCAGCAAGGCTTAACTGGGCATTCCGGTTACTTCCGCTGCTGGGCCGCTTTGGCGCGAATCGCTTCCGTGACAAATTTCTTCGCGCGGCTCACAGATGCTTCCATCGTCATCCCTCTGCCAAGACACGAGGCGATCGCTGCTGAGAGCATACAGCCAGTGCCCCGCAGACCTGGACCGTTGATCCATTCGCCCCGGAAGACGGTCACCTCGCCCTCATTTTCGAGCAGGTCAATCGCTTCACCTGGCGCTGCCGGCGCCTGACCTTCCGGCGTCGGCGTGAATTCAATTCGGGCCAGCGGCCGGACTCCAGTAGGCCGTTTGCCAGACTCGGGCAGACCGAAGGCTTGCGCCCCCAGGTGCCCACCTTTGATGAGGACTGCACGAGCACCACGGGCGCGTATGGCTGCGGCAGCTTCGCGCATGCCGGCCAGATCCCTGATGTGCAGCCCGGTAATCCGTTCTGCCTCAGGAATATTGGGAGTCACCAGCCGCGCCAGTGGCAGCAATTCCTGCAGCAGCGCAGTGAGGGCATCGTCTTCAATCAAGGCGTGGCCCGACGTCGAGTGAGCGACTGGATCAACAACCGGCGCCGGCAAGTTAGTCTTACGAAACAAACGCGCGACTTCACAGACGATGGCGCGTGTCGGCAGCATGCCTGTCTTCGTACACGCGACCTTGCTTCTTCCGGCAACCGCCAACACCTGGGCACGTATAGTGGCCGGGGACAAATGATCTGCGCCGGACATTTCTTCGTCGTTTTGAAAGGTTATTGACGTGAGCGCGGCGGCTGCCGAGTATCCGAACGCGTGGAACACGCCTATGTCGGCGATGATTCCCGCGCCGCCGGATGGATCGAGACCGGCAATTGTCAAAGCGGTCACGGGGGCGTGCTGCTGCTGGGCCAGGTTGAAACTCATGATGGCACTTGCGAACAATCTAAACGCGCGTTCCAGCTTGCCAACAATTCTATCGCATAAGTCAGCGGGCGGTCAGGGCGCCGGGCTGCCCCACCGCGGACATACCGACAACTTGCGTCACATCGCCCTAACCATTTTCACAATCTGATCCAATTGCTCCGCTCGCTTGAAAAGACTGATGCCGGCGATGCCACGGGCTCCGGCGCGCACACAGTCCGCAGCGTTAGCGAGCGTTATTCCGCCGAGGGCAATGATCGGAAAAGGACGAAGCGCAGTTGTTACCTCTGCCAGCCGTCCCAGACCGATCGGCGCACCATAGATTCGCTTGGAATCAGTTTCAAACACCGGACCATAAACAGCAAAGTCGGCGCCGGCAGCGCGCCCAGCCGCCGCCTGGGCAAGAGAATGAGTTGAGACTCCAATCAGTAGTGAACCGAAACAGCGCCGCACAACAGCAGGGCTTAACGAGCTGGTCGTCAAATGAACTCCTGCTGCTCCGGCAGCCTGCGCGATGTCCGCCCGGTCATTGACCAGCAAAGAAGTGTTGCTGCCCCGCGTCAATCCCACTGCACGCACAGTCAACTCATAAAGCACTCGCGCGCTCAGACTTTTTTCGCGAAGCTGAATTAGGTTTATGCCGGCGGCAACGGCGGCCGAGATGAGCTTGAGGGAACTCTGGAAGTCGTCAGTTGCTGACGTGGTGGCTGCCGTCATCTCCCCGCTGGTTATCAGGTACGTAATCGGTTGAGAGAGGTCGAGCCTCATCTTTGCTTGTGCTTCCAGAGCCTGCAACTTCGCGCTGGAGGGCGCTCACTGTTTGTTTGAAAGTAAATATTTCCCAAAAAGCGATACCCAGATTCAGCAGCCCCACGCCGGTTACCGCTCCCCGCACCCAGCCGGAGGCGACCACGGACTGCAAAGCGTAGAACCCGGTCTTGCGCGCGGCATAGAGCAGAAAATAGTTATTGCCCCAATCACTCAAACCAAAAAACCCCTGCGGAATCCAGGGAGCAAGGGTCAACACCAGCCCAATCTCAAGACAGAGGATGATGTAGAAGATGACGCTAAGCTTCGCCGACATAAATTACGGGAAGATGGTACGGGCCGGAAACGTCAAGAGTCAAGGAGGAGCCTTTCCGGGCCTAGTCACTGGCCTTGCCTCTTCGTTCTTTGTTCCTGGCCCTTTGCCCTTCGCCCTGCCCGTCACCTTTATGCTGCTTCTTGCGCGCTTGCAGATCCTGCAACCTCTCCGCGACGTCGCGGTACGCGACGTCAACGCTGTAGACTTCGGTAAAGGTGTCAATCGCCTTATTCAACTCTCCCATTTGCTCAAAGGCGGAGCCCAGTTCATAACGAAGGGCCTGATATTCATCCTCGCTGTGGCCGGGTGCGTCCAGTCCCTTGCGGAACCAGATGACGGCCGCTTTGGGGAGCTGTTTTTGCATGAAACAATGGCCCAGCAGGTTGCAGCATTGCAGATAGCGTGGAGTGCCGTCCCTGGGCATCGATAATCCTACTGCAGCCTGAAACTCGCGCACGGCTTCGTCCAACAAGTCCATTTCTTTGTAAGCGAGGCCCATGTTGTAATGAGTTTCGTAGTCTTCGGCCTGCGAATCATCTTCGTCCTCAGCGGCAACGCGAAACTCTTCGAATATATCGGCCAGCCCGGTATCGATAGTCGGGGTAACCGCAGCCGCCATACTGCCGTTGGAGCCAGTCTGGACCACCTCGCCTGCCGGCACGCTCGGCAGGAAATCCCAGTCATCACCCGCGCGTTCTAACTCTGCAGCAGGGGGAGCATCGACAACCGCGGGCGAACGCAGGACGGTTGCCTGGCCCAATTTGCTGCGACGCTCAGCGATGGCTGGATTCCCGCTGAATTGGCGCTCGAGCAATTCCAGTGTGTCTAAAGCTATGTCGGCATACCCTTGTGAGATATAAAAGTCGACGCTTTCTAACTCCTGACGCAACATCGTCTCATGGCGTTCGCTGTCTGCAGTCGCCTCCGTGGCTGCCGCCTCGGTAGCGAACACGGCCCCGGTATACTCAACCGGCTGTCCCTCACGACCGGCAATTTCATAACCGCCAAAGTCCGGTACAGCAGCTTCGGCAGCCCGGTCATTTCCACCGAGCTCATCATTTAGATCGGCAAACGAGGCATTCGGGTCTGAAATCGGCTCCGCAGACTCGGTGACTACGGAATTGAATTCAAACTCCTCGACCGTTTGCCGGACGACCGGGTTAGCTGACTCTGCCCGCGTCACGGTCGCAAAACTTTCAAAGGTCGGCACTTCCCTGACATTCAGATCAGTCAGCGCCAGGGGATCGTCAATCGGCCCTTCTTCCTGAGCGCCCCCCAATTCGCGCAGGCGCTCCTCGTACTTGCGTTCATCAGGTACGAGTCTGACCAATTGGGTCAAAGCGTAGCGTTCATCCTCGGAGCGACCGGCTGCTTCGGCTGATTCGGTTAAGCGATCCAGGGCGCTGCGGAGTTTATCTGTATCCCGTTGCCACCAATGTATGCGCACCAGTAAACGCAAAGCTGGAATCTGTTCCGGGTCGCGGGCCAGCACCTCGCTCACGAGTTCGAGCAACTGCGTTTCTTCGCGCCCGGCCAGGGCCCGCTCGGTTATGCCCGACAACACCCTGGCAGCAGAATCAATATCGCCGCCGCCCAAATAGAGACGCGCCACTTCCAGAAAGCGGTTATAGTGGGACGCATCGTGCGCCATCAACATCGAGGTTGCCCGCTCAGCACCTGTAGCGTCCTGGGCTTCAAGATAAGAGGTAAGGAGCAGCGAAAGCAGCGCCGGATCGTCAGGCCGGTCTGCGACTATTCTCTCCAGCAGATCGGCAGCTTCATAAGCGGTCCCCAAAGCGGTATGCGCTTTGACGATGCCTCCGAGGGACTCCAGGCAGTGCGGTCTGATTTCCAGGCAACGTGTATACGCGTGCAGGGCCTTCTCATAGGATCGATTTTCCAGCAGACGCGACCCTGCCTCGTGGAACGCCTGTGCCGCTTCTGACTGCAAACCACTCTTGAGATAAGCCTCGGCCAGCTTCAGGCGCACATCAGTGTTTTGGACGTCGAGGTCGGCAATTTTGTGAAGCACTTCGAGCGCTCGCTTGGCTTCGCCGGCGTGCGTATAAGCCTCGGCAACGATCATATACTGCGCGCGCGCGTCGACGACCAACCCCTGCACAGCATAGAGACTGGCAAGTTTTTCAGCGATTTCCGGGTTGCGCGGATCCAGGCGATCTATCTTCTTGTACATCGCCACGGCTTTAAGGGTGAATTCCTGTTGGCGATAATGCTCGGCGATGCGGGCAAAGCAGCTGATTGCCTCCTGCTTATTTCCGGTGCGTACACATAGATCGCCCAACATGTTGAGGGTCGTGAAATCTTCCTCATCATGCTCGGCAATCTGGCGGTATTCCTTGATGGCAGCCGAGATGTTCCCGAGTGAAAGGAACTTTTCCGCGGCCTTTAAGACCTTAGCCTTTTCGAAAGCCATTGCGTGTATTATGTGTCCCTATAATATTGGCGGATCAAATCAGGGCGGGTGGAAGTTGCAGTCGCTAATAACCTGGACAACTACGGACGACGCGCGGACGCGGTCGCTCGAACAAATACGCTAACACGCGAAATTGGCGAGTGTCAACGCACTTCTTCTTTTGCGGGCATTTCTGGTCGATCTTTGTCCCCTGGCTCTTTGCCGTTTCCCTTATGTCCCCGGCCACACAAACTTCCGACCTGAAACGCGAACACGGCCCCGCTCGCGGCCAGCGCGTCGCCCTGACGGGCTTTTTTCTTTTCGTTGCCTTCGTGCCCCACTCCATCGCCGGCGCCGAGATAGCCCTGGCTATTGCCGCCGCCGGCTGGCTGATTCGCACGCTCACTACCGGGCAGACCGGCTTCCGCCGCACCAAACTCGATCTGCCCCTCTGGCTGTTCTTTCTCTGGACCATAATCTCAGCATTAGTTTCAGTCGAGCCGCGCATCAGCATCGGCAAACTACAGTCTGTCTGTGTCCTCTTCGTTTTCTATCTAACGCAAGCCATTGTCACGCGGCGCACGGCTGTCATGTTGCTCACGCTCATGATCTTGTCCGGCGTGGCGGGAACGATGTGGAGCGTTGTGGACCTGCTGCGCGGGCGTGGTTTGGTGATCGAATCTATCGCCGCTGATAGTCCTTTCCGCAAGATTGAAACCAGTCCAGGCCCTGCAGCTGGTGTTGAGCGGCCGCACGTCGCATTGGAAACAGGAGACGCTATCTGGCGCGTCGGCGGACAGCGCGTCTACTCGGCTTCTGACATCGATCGGATCATCAGGCAAGCCGAACCAGATCAGAAGCTTTCTGTCAGCGCCATCACGCGCGGCGAACACGCGGAGTGGCCCGGCTTTGTGGTGAGCGATCGCCTGAAAGCCCGGGCATCGCCCGCGGGCGTCGCGGGCACTGAGAGGTTGCATCGCTTTCGCGCTTCCGGATGGACCGGTCACTACGCATACTTCGCCGAGATTCTGCAAATGCTCGCGCAGTTGTCGTTGGGTCTGGCGCTGGCCAACCTGCAGAACCATGGAACCAATCGTCGCTTTAAGCTGGCGCTGATCGCGGGAGGCATACTCGCTTTCGGTATTGCCTTCACAGCCATGCGAACCGTGCTGGTTGCCTTTGCTTTTGGCGGGTGCGTTCTGATTTGGCGGGCGGCGGCCAGGGGAACGGCAGCGCGCTTTTTGGTAACCGCAGCAATCACCTTTGTGCTGGCCTTTGGTGTTGTCGTCGTCTGGCAAACGCGGGCCCACCAGGCACTCTCACTTGGCGACAACAGCTCATCCCTGCGTTTGGCAGTCGCGCGCAATGGTTTTTCCCGTTTGTTGGTCCACCCGGTCTTTGGTCACGGCATGGATGCAGTAAAACAGCACTGGACGGAATGGGGCTTTCCGGGCACGGTGATGATTCATTTGCACTCCACGCCGTTGCAGATAGCTTTCGACCGCGGCCTGCCCGCGCTGGTTTTCTGGTTTTGGATCATGGTTGCCTTTTGGAAGATAGTTTCGCGCGGCGAGCGCGTAACGCGCGATACGGGTGACACCAATCGACACGGTCTGCTGCTTGGGGCCACCGGTGCGCTGGCTGGCTTTTTTGTCAGCTCGCTGGTCAATTACAACTTTGGCGCCGGTGTAGTGGCCTTAGTCTTCTGGTGGTTGATGGGCACGGTGGTGGTGCTGGCAAAGCGGGAATAGGGCTTTGGTCTTTGGGCTTTGGCCTTTGGGCTTTGGGCTTTGGGCTTGGGTCTTTGGGCTGGGTCTTTGGCCTTTGGGTCTTGGGACTTGCGTCTTGGGTCTTTGGCAACAGAGCGCAAATCAAAGACCAAAGACCAAAGACCTAAGACCTAACACCCAAGACCCTTCTTCCAAACGATTGTTGTCATCGCTCTCAGGTTTTGCACCACCGTTGTCTTGATTGGATCCAAAAACTCGGCACCCAGTTTTGCTGCAGTGTCGAGCAGCATCGCCTCGTCAACCAGAAAGCGATCGCTGCCGTCAGGCAGGCGATAGCGCCGGCCCTGGAGCAGCTGCACCTGGTTCTCAATGCCAATACTGGACGCGAGACGAGCGAAAAAGATACCGCCGGGCCGGAGCACGCGCCACATCTCATTGATCATTGCCCGCCAATGCGACTCTGACCGCGCAAAGTGCAACACAGCGCTACTCAACACGACCTCGAAACTCTCGTCCTCCCAGGACATCTGCTCAACCGGCTCAACCCGAAACCTCTCCTGGGACCGCACTTCCTGGGACCGCACTTCCTGGGACCGCACGCATCCTGCGTGCTGACCTGCCATCACTAACTCCTCTCCCTGAAACCCCTCATCCTTTTCCAGTCTCTTTTCGGTCTGGAGCTCTCCTGCCATCTTTCGCACGTATTCGATCGCTTCCTGCGATTCATCAACGGCGCAGACCGCAAATCCGCTGCGCATCAGGTAGACGAGATTTCTACCTCCCCCGCAGCCGGCATCCAACACACGCATCCCCGGCACGATTCGACCTCTTAACAATTGATCGAACAGATAGATGTCGATGTCACCAAACCAACTGGGGAGATTAAGCGGAGATGACATAGAAGAAGAGGGGTCTTGGGTCTTGGGTCTTTGGTCTTTGGTCTTTGGGCTTTGGTCTTTGGTCTTTGAGTTTGGGCTTA
>Ga0209798_10000930_pt1 | contig 17870 bp, 14 predicted proteins | sample DOMMetBare3Fresh_FD_187475 | JGI IMG/M metagenome (GOLD analysis project Ga0209798, IMG submission 187475) | Wetland sediment microbial communities from St. Louis River estuary, USA, under dissolved organic matter induced mercury methylation -... | ecosystem: Environmental > Aquatic >...
GCGAGCGCCACTGAAGCTGCGCGCGCCGCTGAAGTGAGCGCCGCCCATGCGCGCTCCGCCACCGCCGCCATGGCGGGCGTCAGCTTGAGTGAAGGGGATTACGAGCATCGCCGCCACTGCGACGACAAACGATATGATGCGTAGCATGGCCTGAAGTCTCCCAAAGTCACCCTTGCTTTTCATCCTGCGGTCGCGGTTGTGAACCTCAGATGAACATCATGGCCTTGGCCGCGGCAGTATTGCGGCGATCATCGGTACTACGGCCCACCATAGAGCCAGGCGATACCGTCATAGGACTCCTCCGGCGTGCGCGGGGCGAGCATCTGGTTGCGCAGTTCCGCCGCCGGTCCGCGAGCGTGATAGAAGTCACCGTAGACGCGGGCCATGATCTGCACGCGTGCGGTTCTTAAATACCTCTCTTGAACATAGGCCTTGAAGGCGCCCGGCAGGTCATCGGGCGTCGCCGCGACCTTGTCGGCAAGACAGACAGCATCCTCGGTCGCCATGCAGGCGCCCTGCGCGAGATATTGCAGCATCGGATGGGCCGCGTCGCCGAGGAGCACGGCGTGCGACTTGCACCAATCCTTGACCGGCTCGCGATCGCACAGCACCCACATGCGCCAGGTCTCGATGCGCTCCAGCATGCGCAGCACTTCCGGCCGCTGGCCCTTGAAATGCTCCCAGAGCTCGCTCGTGGCGCCCTCGGTATTCCAACCCTCGACATAGCGGTCTGAATGAAACACCGCGACCAGATTGAAGAGCTCGCCGCGCCGGAGCGGGTAGTGAACGAGGTGGGTGCGCGGTCCTGCCCACAGAACCACATCGGGCCGCCACAGATCCTGCGGCACGTCTTCCTTCTTGAGCACGGCGCGGTAGGCGATGTGGCCTGACACGCGCGGCTTGCCGTCGCCGACGATGCGCTCGCGGATCTTCGACCACATGCCGTCGCAGCCAATGAGGGCGCGGCCTTCGATGCGCTCGCCGTTCGCGAGCACGACGGTGACGCCGTCGGCGTGCTCCTCGTAGCTGTCGACGGTGCGCTGCGTCTCGAGCGTGATGAGGTTGTTGCCCTGGCAAGCCCGCAGCAGCGCGGCATGAATGTCGGCGCGATGGATCACCGCGTAGGGATGCTGGAAGCGGCGCGCGAAGGCTTCGCCTTCGAGCGGGATCCGGATGATCTTCTCGCCCGAGAGCGCGCAACGCATCTCCATGGCGGGCGGCCGATGGGCGTCGGCCAGCACGGCCTCCTTGAGCCCGATCTTGTCGAGCGCCCGGAAAATGTTGGGGCCGAGCTGGATGCCTGCGCCGATCTCGCGGAACTCCGGGGCCTGCTCGAGGATGCGGGCCGGGAAGCCTTTGCTGGCGAGCGCATAGGCGGCGGCGAGCCCGCCGATGCCGCCACCCGCGACGAGAAAGGGTTGCCCGTTCTGGCTCATAATGGTTCTCCGGATAGAGCTGTGCCGACAGCGGCCGACGGGACAGATCGCTGATCCCGCCTGCATCACGTCGAAAATTCAATAGCTTGGAGCAGCAATCGGAGGCAATGCAGCGGTTGCGAGCAAGCCGCGCAATGCCTCCTCGGCCCCCGGTGGGGATTGCCGATCGCTATTCTTGGGCGGTCTTGGGGGGAGGGGTGGGCCCCGCACTTGAAGGGGGTATCGTCGGGGGTGCGGGGCCCTGGGGTCCTTGTAGTGGGGACGAATCGATGATTCGGCTTATCTTTATTAAGTTACAAGGTAACTAGATAAGTTATCCACAGGTTTTTGTCGCTTGCTGGCTGCGCTGACTTGGCGGGGTTCGCAGGAGTTGCATGACCGGGAAAACCCGCGTGGCCGCAGCGGCCTGCCGCCCCGCCCTGCCACCCCGCCCCGATGGAGCGCTGCCGAACTCATCGACTTGGCGGATCCTTGGCGGATAATGCGGAGGAAAAGGCTCCTATACTGGCTTCAGCCGTTGGCGCAGCGCTTCGGTATCGATCCGATACTCCCAATAATCGAGCAGCGCCTCGCGATTGACGTCGATGAACCGTCGCGCTTGTTCGAGTAGCCGGGGTGGGATGTCACCCGCCACCACCGTGCCATCGCCAATTGCGACGGATGCGGTCTTGCCGCGAGGATCGACGGTATGCGGTGGATCGATCGCCAGCTTGATCCGCGGGGCGTGGCGGGTGTTGCCCTTCGGCGAGATGAAGATGGTGTTGTCCACGCCCGTCACATCCTTGCGATACGAAACCATTTCCTCGAGCAGCTCCTGCTCCGCCAGCTCGTCGGCAAGGCCGACAATCTGCGCCTTGGGCGCGATCATGTAGCCGAGATCAGTCAGGTCGATGATGCGGCGAGCCCTCATGTCATCGAGAAACCGCTGCGGATCGGCCATGATCTCTGTGGACGATGATGAGATGATAGTGGTCATTCGCGGCTGATTGTCCTGCAGATGGATTTCCCGCACATGATGGTAACAGCGATGGGTGCAGGTTAGCGCGAGCGGCCATGGGGTCACAAGGGAGGCCGGCCGCCGCTGACCCGATGCTGACCGAGCCGTCACGGGTCGCGAAACCTTTGACCTAAGTCTCTGATTTCCCCTTGGTGAGCCCGGTTGGGATCGAACCAACGACCTACTGATTAAAAGTCAGTTGCTCTACCACTGAGCTACGGGCCCTTGCGGGAAGACTAGCGCGATTTGACGGGAATTGCGCGGCAAAGCCGTGCCGGAACCCCCAGGCGCTTGGCGGGGTCTGTGTAGGGGGCGCTCCAGGGCGGGTCAATAGACGGCCGCTCGGCCGGGCGGGCGCGCTGCCCATTTGGCCTGTCAAAGCCGGTGCAAGGGACCTATGTTTGCGAGGTTATCCATCGGTGCCAGATCGAGCGCAGCTACCGGGCCGCGCGAAACGAGGATGAAATGCCTATCGTCAATCGCATTGCCGATCTGCACGGCGAGATCACGGCTTGGCGGCATGACCTCCACGCTCATCCGGAGCTCCTTTACGACGTGCACCGCACCGCGGCGACCGTGGCGGAGAAGCTGAAGGCATTCGGCTGCGACGAGGTGGTCACCGGCATTGGCCGCACCGGAGTGGTCGGGGTGATCCGCGGCAACCGGCCGGATGGCGCCGGCAAGGTGATCGGGCTGCGCGCCGACATGGATGCGCTGCCGATCGAGGAAGCCAACGACGTGCCCTACAAGTCGACCGTCCCGGGCAAGATGCACGCCTGCGGCCATGACGGTCACACCGCCATGCTGTTGGGCGCGGCGCGCTACCTCGCCGAGACGCGCAACTTTGCCGGCACGGCAGTCGTGATCTTCCAGCCGGCCGAGGAGGGCGGCGCCGGCGGCAAGGCCATGGTCCAGGACGGGCTGATGGATCGCTTCCGCATCGCGGAAGTCTACGGCATGCACAACTATCCCGGGCTTGCGGTCGGCGAGTTCGCGATCCGGCCGGGGGCGATCATGGCGGCCGCCGACCGGCTGACGATCGAGATCGAAGGCAAGGGCGGGCACGCCGCGCGGCCGCATCTGGCGATCGACACCGTCCTGGTCGGCGCGCAGATCATCAACCAGATCCAGTCGATCGTGTCGCGCAACGTCGATCCGCTGCAGGCGGCGGTGGTTTCGATCTGCATGTTCCAGGCCGGCAACACCGACAACGTCATTCCGCAGACCGCCCACCTGAAGGGCACCGCGCGCAGCCTCGATCCCAAGGTGCGCGATCTCCTGGAGGCGCGCCTGCACGCGGTCGTCGAAGGCACCGCGCAGCTTTATGGCGCCACCGCAAAACTCACCTACAAGCGCGACTATCCGGTGCTGCGCAACCATGAGCGTGAGACGACGTTCGCGGCCTCGGTCGCCGCCGACGTCGTCGGCGGCCCGCATGTCGACACCGCCATGGTGCCGGTCATGGGAGCGGAGGATTTCTCCTTCATGTTGGAAGCGCGTCCGGGCGCTTTTATCTTCGTCGGCAACGGCGCCAGCGCCGGCCTGCATCATCCGGCTTACAACTTCAACGACGAGGTGATCCCGATCGGGACCTCCTATTGGGTCAGGCTCGTTGAGACGGCGCTGCGCGGCTGAGGTGTCGATCAGAGACGGCCGCCGGCCAGCAGCGGCCGGACCGCTCGGGCGACATCGGCGGCAATCATCGCATAGCCCTCGGCCGAGGGATGACAGCCGCGAAAGAAACGGCTCCAGTCGAAGTCAGCGCCGACATTGACGAACGTGATCGCTTCGCGCTGACGATCGGTGGCCGCCGCGATGCCAAGCAGCCCGCTGCTGCGATCCTGCTCGTAGGGCGGAATGAAGACGACGACCGGGCGGATGTCGCGCGATCGTGCGAAGGCGGCGAAACGCTCGTAGAGCGCCCGCAGGTCGGCGCGGATCGCGGGCAGGGAATAGAACACGCGGTGTTGCGGGATGCCCAGACCGATCAGGGTCCGATCGAGCAGCGGCACCCAGAAGGCCGGAGATGACAAGGCCCGGAGTGTGCTCAGCGCATAGGGAAATTGCGGGCGTGGGCGGCGCCAGAAGTCGCTGTCGAAGGCAATGTCGGCGGCCTTGAGCAGCGCGGCAAAATCATGGAACGGATCGCCGCCAATGAGGCCTTGAAACTCGCCGTCACGCAGGAATGGTTTTAATCCGAAGCGGATGCCGGTGTCGCGATAGTAGACGGGCCGATAGCTGTTCACCATCCGGCGGCTGTTCTCGTACATGATCGAGAGCACCGCGACACGCGCCTTGGGGAAGCGATCGATCAGGCCTTCGAGCTTCAGCAGCGCCTGCTCGGGGCCATATCCGCCGACGCCCAGGTTGGCGACGGGAGCCTCGAGGATGCGCTCAAGCGATGCCGGATAGGTCGCATCGTCCGCGACCTCGTCGCCGTGGGTGTAGGAATCGCCCGCCACGACGACGACGGCGTCGGACGCCTGTGCGCCATGCAGCCGGATGCGACTGGCGCTGTAAGTGTGGGTGACTTCCTCGCCGACGCAATTGCGCACGCGCCGCGTCTCGCCCGCCGGATTGTCCCAGCCGAGCTTATCGCTTGCGACCGATTGCTTGAATTGCTCGAACTGCTCCGGCCGCAGCGTCTCGAGGATCTGTTGGCGCTGGTCGAACAGGTCGGGCAGGGTCTTGGTCAGCGCGAAGCCGAGGAGCTCCATGCCGGCCAGCGGAACGGCCGCCGCGAGCGTCCAGAACAGAGCAGTGGTCCAGAACAGGGCAGTTCCGGCGCGCGTCTCGGCCAAGGTCGATTACTGCGCCGGCTCGATCCGCTTCTCGGTCGGCAGCGGGGCAGGCGCCTCCCCCATGGCCGGCCGCGGCAGGGTGCCGGTGACCTTTGCCTCGACGCCCCGCCAGTAGGCGAACTCGTTGAAGCGGGTGCCTTCGAGCAGCGCGACCAACACGGCGGCCAGGAACGGCAGGCTCTGGATGACAAGCACGCCCGCGAAGATATTGAGCTCGCGGATCTCCTTGTAGTTGGTGAGCACGACCAGCGCCGCGCCGATCAGCAGCAGCGCCGCCATCACGCCTTCCCAGAAGGCGGCGAAGTCGGGGCCCTTGCGGGTCGTGCCGCCTTTGGCGGTGCGTTTGAACGGCAGGCTGTCTTTCCACAGGCCGAGACCGACGGCGCGAGCAACCGTCCATTGCACCGACATCGCGGCGAGAGCCGAGCCGATCATCTGCGACGTCGAGATTGCAACGCGCAGACGGTAGAGCGTGATGAAATGCGCCAGCGAGACCACGAAGGCCGCTATGATCGGGATTGTCAGGATCTTGTCGGGGATCGAGATGTCGAAGACGAGGATCGCCGGCAGCCAGAGCAGGTTGAGGATCGCGACCGCGACGCCGATCGATTCGGCGCCGAGCCAGTTGAGCCAGCCGAACGCGAATTCCCGCTTCTGGTCGCGGGTGAGACCGCGCGCACCCGGCAACAGTCGGCGCCAGTGCTTCTTGATGATCTGCAGCCCGCCATAGGCCCAGCGATCGCGCTGCTTCTTGAACGCTTCATAGGTGTCCGGCAGCAGGCCGTGACCATAGCGGCGGTTGGTGTAGTGCACCTGCCAGCCGTGCTCCAGCACGGTGAGCCCGAGGTCGGTGTCTTCGACGATGGTGTCGCTCGACCAGCCGCCGACCCCCTCGAGCGCCGAGCGGCGAATGAGGCACATGGTGCCGTGCACGATGATGGCGTTCGACTCGTTGCGCTGGACCATGCCGATGTCGAAGAAGCCAGCATACTCGCCGTTCATGACATTGTGCATGACGCTTCGCTCGGCGTCGCGATGATCCTGCGGCGCCTGGATCATGCCGACCTTCGGATCGGCGAAAGCCGGCGCGAGGTCCTTGAGCCAGTCCGGGCGCACCACGTAGTCGGCGTCGATCACGCCGATGATCTCGGCGTCGCTTGCCGTATTGGCGAGCGCCAGCCGCAGCGCGCCGGCCTTGTAGCCGCGCACGTTGTTGACGTTGAGGAACATGAAGCGCTCGCCGAGCGTGCGGCAGTGCTCCTCGATCGGCTGCCAGAAGGCCGGATCGGGCGTGTTGTTGATCACCACCACGCATTCGAAATTGGGATAATCGAGGCGCGCGACCGCATCCAGCGTCTGCTTGAGCATGTCCGGCGGCTCGCAATAGGCCGGAATGTGGATCGACACTTTCGGTGCAAAGCCATCCGTTGTCGGAACGCTTGCCGGAGCAAACAGCCGGCGGGGCGCCCGACCGAACGCGATCGCGGCGATCTCCTCCACGCGGGCAAGCGCGATCAGCGCCAGTGGCAGGAGCAGCAGCAGCCCGAGACCGAATGCGAACGCGGCGCCGGGCACGAAGTAATGGCCGTTCCAGAACGCGACCATGATCGCGATCCAGGCGCCGACCGCGTTGGTGGCCAGCACCAGGAGCACGGCCTCGCCGGTCGTGGCGCGCGGCTTGGCCAGGATCGTCAGCGACATCAGCAACCCAAGCAGGACGGCAATGCCGGCGATCTTCCAGTCGTCGGGATCGCTGACGACGCCGGTCCACGCGAATTTGGCGTCGCGCGAGGCGTCGAACAGGCCCCAGTAGGCGCCGACGCCACCTTCGTTGGTCTTCCAGGGCTGATCGAAGGCTTCGATGATGTTGTAGTCGATGCCATAGGCGTCGGCGCGCGCAATGAAGTCGCGAATGACCGTCGCCTGCTCGATCCGGCCCGGATCGGCGTTGTGCATGTTGTAGCCGGCGCTCGGCCAGCCGAATTCGGCGATCACGATGCGCTTGCCCGGATAGGTCCGGCGCAACTCGTCATAGGTCGTGATGGTGCTGTCGACGGCCTGCCTGACCGGGACCCCGCCCCAGTAGGGCAGGATGTGGGCGGCGATGAAGTCGACGGTAGCGGCCAGCCGGGCGGCGTCCTCTGTCCGCTTGTTGCGCTTGTCCCTGGTAACCTCTTCGGGTTCAGGCGTCTTGGGGATGTAGAGGCCGAGCCAGACGTCGAAGGTCTCGCCGGTGGTGACCGGCACGGGAACCTGGCGTTTGACGCGCTTGATGATCTCGATCAGCTCGTCGACCTTCAGGTCATCGCGCAGGATGGATTCGTTACCAACCACGATCGCATTGACGTTGCTGTAGCGCTTGGCGAGCGCGATCGCCTGCTGGATTTCACGTTCATTGCGCGCTTGATTCTTTTCGATGACCTTGCCGGTCTTCTCATCGACAATCTTGTCGAGCCAGATACCGACAGTCACCTTCATGCCGAACTCGGCCGCGATGCCCGGCACGAGCTCGACGCCGCCGGTCGACGTATAGGTGCGTACGGTGCGCGTGTAGGGGCTGAGCAGTCGGAGGTCGTTCCGGATCTGCTCAGGTGTCGGTCGATCACCGTGATCGGGATGCTGCGAGCGCGAGTAAGGTGCGTAGGAAACGCTCGCGAGCGGGCCATCGATGTTTGGAACTGATTGCTGCCGGTGCGATAAAGCCCACAGCCCGGCATGCACGCACGCAACGAGCGCGACAACAGCGGCGACGGAGCGCATAAAAAGCCAACCCAAGCGGGGCAGGAGACAACGGCCCGAACCCGTCCCCTAGGTTCGACAAAGGCCCGTTATTGCCAACGTACCTTAGTCAGAGGCGTCTGATCAAGTAGTAAGCGGTCGTGGCGAATATAGGGCCAAGTTTGTCGCTCACAAGATTACTCGACAACAGTCTAACGATGGTTTTGTTCCTGAACGGACGTACAGCTTTTAGCGGTTGGTGGTGGTGGCGGGCGCCGCGGCGGCTGCCGGCGCGTTAACCTCAGGCGTCGGGTTGATCCAGCAGGTGTGGACTCGTGCCGAGAGAGTCTCCGCAACCTTCGTATCGAGTTCCCCCTGCCGGACCACGCAACGGAACGCAGCTTGGATATGGCTGGGCGGACAACCGAAACGGTCATACAGTTCCATGTGCCGGAATGCCGTATCGAGGTCGTCACGAAAGAGCAGCCTGACGGCACGTCGACCAAGCCAAACGCATTCAGGATGACCGGCCGGGCCGATCAGGAGCTTGGCGGCCTCCGCGAATTCATCAACCTTCTTCGGGCCTTCCGCCTCGGTCGTCGGCGGGCGCTGATTACCGGCCTTGGGCTCCTGAGCAGTGGCGAGGTTGGTCGACACAAACAGGGCCGCTACGCTCGCGGCGCTTGCGACCAGACGCATACTGGCGAAACCCATGGTTGCTCGAATTGTTGGGCCGCAATCGGCCGGTTGATCCCCCTGATGCGGGCCGTGCTCGGCCGGCATTGCGGCTACCGCCGCGCTGGCAGGCAGGGGCTGCTGGCACTTTTCCAGCGCTCCATGCTTTCGATAGATTAAAGCAGCAGCGCGCTCCGCCGCCAATACGTCGCGCAAAAAATTCCCGCTTCATCAACCGGTCCGCGAACAAGGTAAAGATTGACGGACAAGTTCCGCGGTATGCTGGCTGGCATCCCGGGATGTCGAGCTGGGCCTATGAACCGAGGGGCTATGGGCGTGGTGGCTGCGCTGTTCGTTGTCGTGGCGGCGGCGATCGTCGCGGTCTGGGGTTGGCTTGGCATGGCGGTCGACATGCCTGAGGCGCCGATCGGCCCGGGCGAGAAGCTCCACTGCGTGTCCTATGCGCCGTTTCGGGGGGAGCAGAACCCGTTCGGTCCGGACGTTCCGATCGATCCCCGCCAGATCGATGAGGACTTGGCCCAGCTCAAGCAGGTTACGAGCTGCGTGCGGACCTATTCGGTCGATCACGGCCTTGACCAGATCCCGGAGATCGCGCGCCGGCACGGCCTCAAGGTCATGCAGGGCCTTTGGCTGTCCAGCCTTCCGGATCTGAGCCGAAAGCAGGTCGAGGGCGCGGTCGATCTGGCCAAGCGCTATCCCGACGTCATCACCGCGATCATCGTCGGCAACGAGGTGCTGCTGCGCGGGGAAATGTCGGCGCCGCAGCTCGCCCGTACCATCCGCGAGGTCAAGGCGCAGGTGGCGATGCCGGTCACCTATGCGGACGTTTGGGAGTTCTGGCTGCGCTATCGCGAGATCGCGACCGCCGTCGACTTCGTCACCGTTCATATCCTGCCCTATTGGGAGGACTTTCCGATCCCGGCCCAGGACGCCGCGCGGCATGTTGATGCGATCCGCCAGCAGGTCGCCGCGGCCTTTCCCGACAAGGAGGTGTTGATCGGCGAGTTCGGCTGGCCGAGCGCTGGCCGCATGCGCGAAGGCGCGCGGCCTTCGCCGGCCGACCAGGCGCGCGTGCTGCACGACGTGCTGGCGCTCGCCAAGCGGCAGAATTACCGGGTCAATCTGATCGAAGCCTACGACCAGCCTTGGAAGCGCCAGCTCGAGGGGACGGTTGGCGGACATTGGGGGCTGTTCGACGGCTACCAGCGCACCCTCAAGTTCGAGTGGAGCGTCGGGGTGTCCAACCACCCGCGCTGGCGCTGGCAGGCAGCCTTCGGCGTCAGCTTGGCGGCGCTTATTTTTGGTGCCGCCCTCGCGGCAGCGGGCGGGCGTCCACTGCCGACGCGAGTATGGCTGGGCATCGCCGTGAGCGCGGCCATGTCAGGGACCATGATCGGCTGGACCATCACCAGCATACCGGTTGAGAGCCTGACCATCGGCGATTGGACGCGCTCGCTGGCCTGGGGTGCGGTCGCGCTCGCGGCCCCGGTCCTGGGCGCCATGGCCGCCGCCGTGGGCGTTGAGGTTCCAAGCTTCGCGCGCGTCCTCGGGCGGTGCGGCGAGCGCGTCGCGGGGAAGCTTGCGATCGCGCTCGGGCTCGTTCTGGTCGCGCTGACGCTCCTTGCCATGCAGGCGGCGCTCGGGCTGGTGTTCGATCCGCGCTATCGCGACTTCCCGTTTCCGGCGCTGATCGCGGCAGCCGTCCCGTTTGCGGTGCTCAAGACCTCGTGGCCAAGGTTGCGGAGTCTGCGGCCCTGCGCAGAGACCGTGGCCGCGGCGACGTTGGCGCTGTCGGCCGTCTACATCGGCTTCAATGAGACCGTCGCCAATTGGCAGGCGGTATGGTTCGCCGCCGGCCTGCTGGGGCTGGCGGTTAGTCTGATGCCGGGGCGGGCCGCGCCAGACTTATAATGAGAAGCCCGGCCGCAAGCCCGGCCAGGTCGGCATTGTGCAGCACCAGCCCCATTCCGGCGGCGGCAATCGCGACGGTCATGAGAAGGATAGAAGGCCGCAGCAGGTTCAGAGCAGCGGTCGCGACCGCAACCCATCCGAACACCGACTTGTTGTAGGCGGCGATGGCGAGGTGGAACGTCGCACACAGCCAGGTGCTCTGGCCGCCCTGGCAGGCGAGCGACACCGGTGCGTGCTCGATGGCGAGATAGCGCACATAAAGTGCCTCGCCGACCGCCAGAAAGCCGACGATCAGCAGCCAGTTGGTCTGGCGGGCGGTCGGAAGAAAGGTCTTCATCGCCGCCACTATGCCGAGCCGGTTGGTGGGGAGCAATCAGGGGCGTGGCGGCGGCGGGCGCACCGACTTGGTCTGTCCGGATGTGCGGGTTGGCGTGGCTGGCGGCGGCGACCGCCGCTCAGGCTCTGCAACCGGACCCGTCTGTGGCAACGGCTGGCCCTCGAAGATGGTCATTTGACAGTAGCGGCGCGCGGCCAGGAGCGTGGCGCACATCTGCGTTGCCGCCTCGGTGCTCGTGAGTGGACCGACGACGAGGCGCAGATCGACCCCGCGGGACTTGCTCTCGCGCACGGCGACCATCGGATGGAGGTCGTCGAACAGGTCGGCGGTGGCGCCTCGGACCGAATTCCAAAGCGCCCGCAGACCCTCGAATGTGGTTGAGCCACCAATATCGATGCCGAAGTCAACGATCCTCGACTTGGCTGGTTCGGACCCCGGTGTCTCGGGGATATTGGCGACGCGAGTGGACAATGGCTCGGGCGGCACGGTGGCAGAGGATGGCGCGGCCGGAGCAGTGACGATGGGCGGGGTCGCCGCGGCTGGTGGGGGTGGCGCTGCCGTGACGGCGGAAGGCGGTGCCGGCTCCGGCTGCGATTGGCTGCGCGGCGCGGGCGGTGGGGCCGTCGGCGCGGGGGCTAACGCTGGCAGCGGCGCGGGATCAGCGGCCCGGGGAGGAGGTGAAACCGCCTGTTGCTTGATCGAGCCGGTGACGTCCTCGAGATTGCGTTCAACGGAAGCGATGCGCGCCACCAGGCGGTCGCGATCGGCAGCAAGCCCGCTGACGGCCTCTGACAGCTGACGCGTCGTGTTGTCGGGCTCCGTGGCGCGCGCCGCCAGCGGTACGGTGGCAGCCGGAACCTGCGCTGCCGATCGCGGCAAGTCGCCCGGCGTCGAGGAGCCAGTCGAGGAGGCGAGCGTCGCGCGGTTCGATCCCATGGTTCCTGACAGCACAGCCAGCATCAGGGCGGCGGCGGCCGCGCATCCCCACGTCGCGAGGCGCAGCAACGCCCGCATGTCGATGGGCCGTGCCTGTAACATCCGGTCGATGGTGCGTATATGGTCCGCCATGGCGGCCTCAGCTTCGAATCACCCCATTGAAAAGGTTAGCAGAATCCGATCATCGTTGCTGCCTCGCTGTTGCCTTGTTCGCATTCGAAGCGCTTTTTCCCCTGTGGGAACGGCGCCGGCCATCTCGCTAAGTCCCATTTCGGCAAGGATAAAACTCTGATGCTTGAGCGCTCCTGCCTCGCGATCGTCCTCGCCGCCGGCGAGGGGACACGCATGCGTTCGGGGCGCGCCAAGGTGCTGCATGAGGTGGGAGGCCGCTCGCTGCTGGCGCATGTCCTCGAGGCGGTGCGTGCGGCCGGCTGCACCGCCACCGCCGTCGTGGTTGGCCCAGACGCCGAGGCGGTCGCGATCGAAGCGCGACGAGCGCTCCCGGGCACAGAAACCTTCGTCCAGTCGCAGCGGCGCGGGACGGCGCATGCGGTGCTGGCCGCCAGGCAGGCGATCGCACGTGGCGCGGACGACATCCTGGTGATCTATGGCGACACTCCGCTGATCCGGCCGCAGACGCTCTCCCGCATGCGGGCCGCGCTCGCGGAGGGGGCTGCGCTCGCCGTGCTTGGATTCCGGCCGCAAGACCCTTCCGGCTACGGGCGGCTGGTGCTCGACGCCGATGAGCTTGTCGCCATCCGCGAAGAGGTCGAAGCGAGCGCTGCCGAGCGCGCGATCGGTCTGTGCAACGGCGGGCTGATGGCGTTTGCGGGCAAGACCGCGCTCGCGATCCTGGATCAGATCGGAAGCGACAATCGCAAGAACGAGTTCTATCTCACCGACGCGGTGGCGATTGTCAGGGCGATGAAACTCGAGGCTGTCGTGATCGAGACCGAGGAGGATGACGTGCGCGGCATCAATACCAAGACCCAGCTCGCCGAGACCGAAGCCGTGCTGCAGCAGCGGCTGCGCAAGGCCGCGATGGAGGCAGGCGTCACGCTGATTGCACCCGAGACCGTGTTTCTTTCGGCCGATACCAAGTTCGGGCGGGACGTGGTGGTGGAGCCGTTCGTCGTCTTCGGGCCGGGCGTCACCGTCGAGGACAATGCGGTGATTCACTCATTCTCGCATTTTATCGACTCGCACATCGGCAAGGGTGCATCGGTCGGTCCGTTCGCGCGGTTGCGGCCAGGCGCGCGGCTCGGCGCCGACGTTCACATCGGAAACTTCGTCGAGATCAAAGCGTCGGTGATCGAGGACGGCGCCAAGGCCAACCATCTCGCCTATATCGGCGACGCGCGGCTCGGCGCCGGCTCGAACTTCGGGGCGGGCGCGATCGTGTGCAACTACGACGGCATGGCGAAGCACCGCACCGATATCGGCAAGGGCGTCTTCATCGGCTCCAACTCGTCGCTGGTGGCGCCGATCACGGTTGGCGACGGGGCCTATGTGGCAACCGGCTCGGTGATCACCCACGATGTGCCGCCGGACGGGCTGGCAATCGCGCGCGAGCGCCAGGTCGTTAAGGAAAACCGGGCCTCGCGCTTGCGCGCCCTGAAGGGAGCCGGCAAGAAAAAAGCCGCCGAATAGGAAAGCGCGAGCCTTGGGCTCGTTAGCCTTAATGTTACACGATCGACACGGATGTTGATTACCAGTCCTGCGTTCAACCGGCGTACAAGTTCGCCGGATGACGATCTGTTCGCTGATAGAAACATACATAGATACGTCGATACATAGAAAGAGATAAGGACATCGACCCGTGTGTGGGATTGTTGGCATACTTGGCCGGGAACCGGTGGCTGCGCAGCTCGTCGACGCGCTCAAGCGGCTGGAATATCGCGGCTACGATTCCGCTGGTGTTGCCACGCTCGAGGGTGACGCGCTCGAGCGCCGGCGCGCGGAAGGCAAGCTGCGTAATCTCGAGAAGAAGCTCGAGCGAGAGCCGCTCCAGGGCAGGATCGGCATCGGACATACGCGCTGGGCGACGCACGGCCGGCCGAGCGAAGCGAACGCGCATCCGCACGCGACCGATCGGCTCGCGGTGGTGCATAACGGCATCATCGAGAACTTCCGGGAGCTGCGCGAAGAGCTCGAACAGGGCGGCGCCAAGTTCGTGTCGGAAACCGACACCGAGGTGGTCGCCCATCTGGTGACCCGGGAAATGAACAAGGGCCGCTCGCCGGCCGAGGCGGTGGCGGCGGCGCTGCCGCGTCTGCGCGGCGCCTTTGCGCTGGTGTTTCTGTTCAAGGGCGAGAAGGATCTGCTCATCGGCGCGCGCAAGGGCTCGCCGCTCGCGGTCGGCTACGGCGACGGAGAAATGTATCTGGGGTCGGACGCGATCGCGCTGGCGCCGTTCACGAACATGATCTCCTATCTGGAGGACGGTGACTCAGTCGTGCTTTCGCGCAAGAGCGCGGAGGTGCACGACGCCACCGGCGCGAAGGTCGAGCGGGCGGTGCTCAAGTCGACAGCCTCCGCGCTTCTGGTCGACAAGGGCAACCATCGTCATTTCATGGCGAAGGAAATCCATGAGCAGCCGGAGGTGGTGGGCCACACGCTCGCCCACTACATCGACATGGCGGCCGAGCGCATTTGTCTGCCGGCTGATCTGCCGTTCGACTTCAAGGCGCTCGACCGCATTTCGATCTCGGCTTGCGGCACTGCCTATTATGCTGGTCTGGTCGCGCGCTATTGGTTCGAGCGCTTCGCGCGCCTGCCGGTCGAGATCGATGTCGCGTCCGAGTTCCGCTATCGAGAGGCGCCGCTGCGCCCGGGCGGACTTGCGATCTGCGTCTCCCAGTCGGGCGAGACCGCCGACACCTTGGCGAGCCTGCGCTACGCCAAACAGCACGGTCAGCATGTGTTGTCGGTGGTGAACGTTCCGACCTCGACCATTGCGCGCGAGAGTGACGTCGTGATGCAGACGCTGGCCGGTCCCGAGATCGGCGTCGCGTCGACCAAGGCGTTCACGTGTCAGCTCGCGGCGCTTGCCTGTCTGGCGGTCGCAGCAGGCCGTGCGCGGGGCGTGTTGTCGGAAGCCGACGAGAAGAAGCTCGTGCGCGCCTTGATCGAGGTGCCGCGCCTGATGGCGGAGGCGCTCGCGCTCGAGCCGCAGATCGAGCTGCTGGCACGGGAGCTGGCCAAGAGCCGGGACGTGCTCTACCTGGGCCGCGGCACCAGCTATCCACTGGCGCTCGAAGGGGCGCTCAAGCTCAAGGAAATTTCCTACATCCACGCCGAGGGCTATGCGGCTGGCGAGCTCAAGCATGGTCCGATTGCGCTGATCGACGAGACGATGCCCGTCATCGTCATCGCTCCTTACGACCGCGTGTTCGAGAAGACTCTGTCGAACATGCAGGAGGTGGCCGCCCGTGGCGGCAGAATCGTCCTGATCACGGACCCCAAGGGCGCCCGCGAGGCGCAAGTGCCGACGCTGGCCAAGCTCTCGGTGCCCGACATGCCCGCGACGGTGTCGCCGCTGGTTTTTGCGATTCCGGTGCAACTGATTGCCTATCACGTGGCCGCTTTCCTTGGTAAGGATGTCGACCAGCCCCGTAACCTGGCCAAATCAGTGACAGTTGAGTGACATTCAGGCATAGGAGGATGCGACCTAAGTAGGCCTCACCCCCATTGCCGATGCTCATTACACTCACCACATTTTTGACACCTCAGAGCGACAGCCACTAGCGCATGAACGCGTCCGATAAGGATTCGCTGCCAGCCCCGGAAGCGCCGGCGCCTGCCGGCCTGCCGCCGCCGGATAAGGCCCCGGCCGTCGCGGCATCGTTTCATCACGGGGTGATGAGCCGGATCCGCAACTACTTTCTGACCGGGCTGGTCCTGGTGGGGCCGATCTACATCACGATCAATCTGACCTGGTGGTTCATCAACTGGGTTGACGAGCTGGTGCGGCCGCTGATCCCGGTCGCCTACCGCCCGGAGACCTATCTGCCGATCAAGCTGCCGGGGACGGGGCTCATCGTCGCCTTCCTGGCGATCACGACGCTGGGCTTCCTGACCGCCAACCTGGTCGGCCGCACGCTGGTCGAGTTCGGCGAGAAGATTCTCAACCGCATGCCGGTGGTGCGGCCAATCTACAAGAGTCTCAAGCAGATCTTCGAGACGCTGTTCTCCAAGAGCGGGTCGAGCTTCCGGCGCGTGGCGCTGGTGGAGTTTCCGTCGCCCGGCATGTGGTCGCTGGTGTTCCTGTCGCAATCCGCCAGTCCCGACATCGCCGCGCGTTTGCCCGATACCGAGCACGTGGCCGCGTTCATGCCCTGCACGCCCAACCCGACCACCGGGTTCTTCTTCTACGTTCCGCGTCGCGACCTGATCGAGCTCGACGTCACGGTCGAGGCGGCGATGACGCTGCTCATGTCGGCCGGCATGGTGCAGCCCGGCGGCAACGGTGATCAGCAGAAGCGACTGGCCGCGATGGCGGAAACGGCGCGGGTTGCTGGGCGTGCCAACCGGACGGCCGCGCCCGCGAAGTAGCTGTGGCGCGTGGCATTTGATTCAGATCATGGCGCTCCGGTCGGCGAGCGTTCAGGTGGCACGACACGCTCCCTCAATGCGAGGCGCTGCCATGACCAGACCTATGACCGGCAAGGCCGAAGTGGTGCTCGAATATCCCGACAAGATGTTCATCGGGACGTTCGGCCGCACGGACCAGTTTGATGCGCGCTTCGAGACGAACGAGGTTTTGCTGACCCTGCAGCGAGGGGACGATGCTGGCGCATGCCGCGCCGTGCGTCTCCATCTTGAGCCACAGGTCCTGGCCGATGTTCTGCGCACACTGGCCGGATCAGCATCAGCGACGGCGCCCTCTGGAGCCGACAGCTGCACGCTTCGCGTGGCGGCCGAGACGCTTGCGCGCGCGCTCGCCGCGCCGTCGGGTGAGCAGGCTGAGAGCGTACGGGAGGGAGCGCCTCCCGGGCGCAAGGATTCCCCCGGTGAGTTGACGCCGGAAGAGGAGGTTCTGCTGCTGCATGTCATGGAATGACGGTCGTAAAGCCCGTGTGTGGGGTTGCGCGCTGGTGGCGGCCGTGCTGGGCAGCGGGTCCCCCGCGCTGGCGCAGACGGAGCCGCGCTTCCTCATGACCTGCGCGCCCTGTCATGGCTTCGATGGGATCGGCTATGATGGTGCCACCCCCAACCTCGCGGGTCGAAGTCGGGATTATCTCCACGGCCAGCTCACCGCGTTTCGGTCCGGCACGCGCCGGCATCCGCTGATGACGTTCTTCTCAGGTCAGATGACACAAGACGAAATGCTGCAGATCATTGACTATTACGCGCGTTTGCCCGCGCCGCGATAGCGGTTTTCATCCCGCCCGGATCAGTCGGATCGCCTCGTCGCGCCCGAAGAAATAGAGCAGGCTGCGCAGCGCCTCCCCGCGCGGGGAGGCGAGTGTCGGGTCGCGCGCGAGCACGAGCTTGGCGTCGTCGCGCGCAGCCTCGATCAGGTTGCCATGCAGCTCGACGCGCGCCACCCGGAATCCCGGCAGGCCCGACTGGCGCGTTCCCAGCACGTCGCCCTCGCCGCGGAGCCGCAGATCCTCCTCGGCGATGCGGAAGCCGTCCTGGGTCTCGCGCATGATCGACAGGCGCGCCTTGGCGGTCTCGCCGAGCGGCTCCTTGTAGAGGAGGAGACAGGTCGAGCGTCCGGTGCCACGGCCGATCCGGCCGCGCAACTGATGGAGCTGGGCAAGGCCGAAGCGCTCGGCATGCTCGATCACCATCACGGTCGCTTCGGGCACATCGACGCCGACCTCGATCACGGTGGTGGCGACCAGAAGCTGCGTCTCGCCGGCTGCGAAGCGCTCCATGGCGCGGTCCTTGTCGGCGCCTTTCATTTTTCCGTGCACGAGATCGACGGCCGTTCCAAAACGCTTTTTGAGAGCCTCAAATCGCTCGGTCGCATCAGCAAGGTCGACGTTCTCGGACTCCTCGACCAGCGGGCACACCCAATAAGCCCGCCG
>Ga0209798_10000931_pt1 | contig 17862 bp, 12 predicted proteins | sample DOMMetBare3Fresh_FD_187475 | JGI IMG/M metagenome (GOLD analysis project Ga0209798, IMG submission 187475) | Wetland sediment microbial communities from St. Louis River estuary, USA, under dissolved organic matter induced mercury methylation -... | ecosystem: Environmental > Aquatic >...
CCGACAGGCAGATCGTGGTGACTCATCCGTACACCCCCGCGGGACCGACGGCGCGGCGCGGGGCGATGTCGCCGTTCATCAGTTCGTCACGCGGCGTGCATGTGATCGGCTACGATCCGAACCAGCGCAGCGTTCGGACACGATGGGTCACGCGGCGACGATGGACCGGATTCCGGTCCCCTGCACCTGCACCGAGAGTGACGGAAGAGGAGATGTCGTACCGCTGTCTCGGGTCAGGGGCGGCACGGCCGCTGGAGGACGCATGAGCGCGGCATGCGGTGACGATCACGTCGAGCGGCCGAACGGCGACACCGAGATCGGACCCGCGGACCTGCTCGCCCTCACCGACGCACAGGGTCTGGATGCGCAGGAGGGCCCTGGCTCGGTCGCGTCAGCGTTCCTGCCGGCCCAGCGCAGGCAGAGCGGAGAGGGACTGGACGGCGCCTATGGCGCGACGCGGGGTGACGACCCGATCGTGCCCGCGAGGGGCGATGAGCGGCTGCGGCTCCTGCTCGTCGGCTCCAGCGGCGGCCACCTCGCCCAGCTCACGGCGCTCGAGCCGTGGAGCCGTGCCCACGACCGGCACTGGGTCTGCTTCGACACCCCGGACGCCGTGTCGATCCTCGCCGCCGAGCAGGTCACCTGGGCCCACCACCCGACGACGCGCAACGTCCCCAACCTCGTGCGCAACCTCGTGCTCGCCTGGAAGGTCCTGCGCCGGGAGCGTCCGGACGTCGTCATCAGCACCGGCGCGGGCGTCGCGGTGCCGTTCTTCGTCCTCGGCCGGCTCACCGGCGTCCCGACCCTGTTCCTCGAGGTGTACGACCGCCTGGACACCCCGACCCTCACGGGCCGCCTCTGCCGCCCGTTCGCCACCCGGATGCTCGTCCAGTGGGAGGAGCAGCGCTCGCTCTACCGCGACGCCGAGGTCGTGGGGTGCGTCCTGTGAGCCACCCGACGTCGCCGCGCCCCCGGCTCTTCGTGAGTGTCGGCACCGACCACCACCGGTTCGACCGGCTCGTCGGCTGGGTCGCGGACTGGGCCCGGGCGAACCCTGACTGGGACGTCGCACTCCAGCACGGCCGGACCGCGGCGCCGCCCTCCCTCGCGAACCTCGACGCCTTCGCCTTCTGCGACCATGCCCGGCTCCTGGAGCTGTTCTCCGGCAGCGCCGCGGTCGTCAGCCACGGGGGCCCGGCGACGATCACCGAGGCGCGACGCACCGGCCACCTGCCCATCGTCGTCCCGCGCGACCCGTCGTTCGGCGAGCACGTCGACGGCCACCAGATGCTCTTCGCGACGCGGCTCGCGAGCGCCGGGATCGTCCGGGTCGTCGGGTCGCCCACGGAGCTCGACGCGGCCGTCCGCGCGGCCCGGCCGAGCGGTCCGGACGGCGCGGCCGCGGCCGCTGTCGTGCCGGCCGGGGTGCACCGGGTCGGTGCGGTGGCCGAGGAGGTCGCCCGCCGTGCCCGGGCCCGCCGGCGCTGACGCTGCGCTGCGGCGAACGGGTGGTCCTGGGCCATCTCCTGCGCTCGGCCGACGTGTCGGCTGACCTGCTAGGCGTCACCGTGCGTGTCCGGACGGCGGGCATCATGTGATCGAATAGCCGGTTTCCCTGTGTTAGCGTGACCGCCGGTCGCCTCCGGGCGGCTGCGGCCGGGGGGATTCCGATCGCAGGAGGTCACGCAGCGTGAAGGACGAGGACACTCGCCCTGTCGACGCCATCGACCTGTCCGAGGCACCCGCGACCCGGCGCGCACGCCGCGCCGCCGAGCAGGCGTCGTCCCGGAACCGAGTCGAGGGCCGGCCCGGCCGACGCCTCGGCGGCCGGTTCCGGACCCCGGTCGCCGCCGTCGTCGTGGCAGGCCTCGCGGTCGCCGGCCTGACGACCCTCGCCCTGCGCGACGGCGGAAGCGACGGCTTCACGCCGATCCTCGCCGACGGCCCGGACCTCACCCCGCGCGAGGGCGTGCTCGACGCGTCGCAGAGCCCGACCAGCGGCGTGACGGCCACGGGCGGGACGCCGAGCGGCACGGCGACGGCGGGCAGCCGGACCGCGACGGCCGCGGCGCGTGACGCGACCCGGACCGCCGGTGCGACGTCCGGTGCCGCGGCGAAGCCCGGTTCCGGGCGGACGACGGGCACCTCGTCGACGACGAAGCGGGCCGGCACGCCGTCCGCCGTCGCGACCCCGAGGCTGGTCGCAGGCGGGGCGCCGTTCGCGACCCGCTGCGGCGTCAGCGCGAAGCTGGTGCCCTCGTGCGGTGCCTACTGGGGGATCTACTCGCGGCGGTACGGCGGCGGGAACGTCGCGACGACGGTCAGGACCTGGGAGTCGAAGATCGGCCGCCGCTTCGACATCGTGCTGATGTACTACGACTTCTCCGGTCGTAACGGCCCGGGGCAGTTCCCGGACGCCGCGATGCGCAGCCTCGGCGACGACCGGATCCTGCTCTTCGACTGGGAGTCGCGGAACTTCTCGACGGGGGCCGACTACCGGTGGGCCGACATCGCCGCCGGCCGGTACGACGCCTCGGTCGTCGTCCCGCAGGCGCAGCGGATCAAGGCGTACGGCAAGAAGGTCATGCTCGGGCTCGACCACGAGATGGACCTCAGCCACGCCAAGCACGGCACGGCCGCCGAGTACAAGGCCGCCTACAAGCACCTGCGCTCGGTCTTCGCCGCGCAGGGCGTGAACAACGTGATCTGGACCTGGGTGACGTCCGGCTACGTCGGCTACGGCAACGGGCCGCTCGTGAAGTCGTTCTACCCGGGCGACGCGTACGTCGACTGGATCGGCTACGACCCGTACAACTTCTACACCTGTCACAACTCGGGCTGGGAGACCTTCGACCAGACCGTCAAGGGCTTCTACGACTGGTCCGCGGCCAACGGGCTGGGCAACAAGCCGCTGCTCATCCAGGAGTACGGGATGAAGTACGGCAGCGACGCCCAGTCCCGGCAGTGGTACCGCGACATCGACGACGTGCTGCGCAAGCGCACCCGGATCAAGGCCCTCGTCCGCTGGGACTCCGACACCTCCTGCACGCTGCGGATCGACAACGGTCCGGGAATGGTGTCCGAGTTCGCGGCGGCCGGGAAGGCGATCGACCGGCCCTGACCTGCGGTGATGACGACGCCCCGGGAAGCCACCCGTCCGGCGGTCGCCCGCCCGGCGGCTCAAGCCGGTCCGCCCGCCGGTCGACGTCGCCGTCATGCTCACGCCCTCGCGACACGTGACCGGCCGCCGGCGGCCAGCCCCGCCCGTGCGCCGGGAGCTCGCCCGAGCGGTCGCGACGCTCGCCGCCACGCTCGTCGTCGTCGCCGCGAGCGCGCTGCCCGCCGGCGCCGCGGCTCCGGCTCCGGCTCCGGCGACGTCGTCGGCGAGCAGCGGGACGGTGTCGGCGAGCAGCCGGACGGCGTGCGGCCGGACGAGCGTCACGCTCGTCCCGTCGTGCGGCGCACTGTGGGGCGTCTGGCCACGGACGGACTCCGCCGGCACCCGGACGAACAACCTCCCCGCCAACCTCGCGAGCCTCGAGCGCGCCGTGGGCCGCCCGTTCGACGTCGTCAGCCGCTACAAGGGCTGGGGCGAGAACGTCTACGACGGCTGGGACGCCGGGTTCCGCGACGCGGGCCGCATCGTCCTCGAGGACCTCACGGCGCGCAGCTTCGCCACGGACACGTACACGCCGTGGGCCGACATCGCGGCCGGCAGGCACGACCGCTACCTGCGTGCGCAGGCCCGGCGCGCCAAGGCGTTCGGGGCCCGGACCTTCTTCTCCTTCGGCCAGGAGCCCGAGCAGGCGCTCGAGCGCGGCAACGCCGCCGGGACGCCCGCCGAGTTCGCCGCCGCCTATCGGCACGTGCACGACGTGTTCGTCGCCGCCGGGGCGACGAACGTCGTCTGGGTCTGGTGGGTCATGGGGTACCCGGGCCACAACCCCGTCTACCCGGCACTCTGGCCGGGGTCGGCCTACGTCGACTGGATCGCCTACGACCCCTACGACTTCAACGCCTGCCATCACCGCTCCGGCAAGACCCCGCACCAGACGATCGCGCCCTGGTACCGCTGGGTCACCGCACAGCCCTGGTCGGCCGGCAAGCCGCTCATGCTCGCGGAGTACGGCACGAACGGCCGCGACAAGGGCTCGTGGTTCGCCGCCGTCCCCGGCGTCCTCGAAGGCCTGCCGCGGATCAAGGCGGCCGTCCAGTTCAACTCCCGGCCGGGTCCCTGCGACCACCGGTTCACCGGCTCCGCGAACAACCTCGCCGGCTTCCGGGCCGCGTCGTCCGACCCCTACGTGAACCCGCGCCGACACGTATCGGCAGCGGTGCAGGCCCCCGTCGCCTACGGCGGGCGGTTCGCGCGAGATCGACCCCGACCCCGAGGGCGCAGCACGCCCGGCTACCTGCCCAGGACCGCGTAGCGAGACTCCGTCTCCGCTTTCTGCGGCAGCCACCACCACTCGTTGTCCCGGTACCACTGCACGGTCGCCGACAGCCCTTCGGACAGCACGGCGTACCGCGGCGACCAACCGAGCTCGGCCCGCAGCTTCGAGGAGTCGTTCGCGTAGCGCAGGTCGTGGCCCGGTCGGTCCGTCACGTGGTCGTACTCGTCGATCGGCCGACCCATGATGCTCAGAAGCGTCTCGAGGATCTCCTTGTTGCTGCGCTCGTCCGAGGACCCGATGAGGTAGGTCTCGCCGATGCGGCCGTCTTCGAGGATCCTGTTCACCGCGTCGTTGTGGTCGTCGACGTGAGTCCACTCCCGGACGTTCTGGCCCTCGCCGTAGAGGCGTGGCCGACGCCCGGTCAGCACGTTCGTCACCTGGCGGGGGATGAACTTCTCCACGTGCTGGAGCGGCCCGTAGTTGTTGGCGCAGTTGGACAGCGTCGCGGCCACCCCGTACGAGCGGACCCACGCCCGGACGAGCATGTCCGAGCCGGCCTTCGTCGCGGAGTAGGGGCTCGACGGGTCGTAGGCGCGGTCCTCGGTGAACTTCTCCACGGCGTCGAGCGCGAGGTCACCGAACACCTCGTCGGTCGAGATGTGGTGGAAACGCCGGTCGTACCGACGCACCGCCTCCAGCAGGGTGAAGGTGCCGATGAGGTTCGTACGGACGAATGGCTCGGGGTCGTGGAGCGAGTTGTCGACATGTGTCTCGGCGGCGAAGTGGACGACGACGTCCGCGTCGCGGACGAGGCGGTCGACGAGCACGCCGTCACACACGTCGCCTTCGACGAGACGGACGTCGCCCGCAACGCCGCGCAGGCTCTCGCGGTGCCCGGCGTACGTCAGTCGGTCCAGCACGCAGACCTCGTGCTGCGGGCGGGTCGTCAACGTCCGATGGACGAAGTTCGCACCGATGAAGCCGGCGCCGCCGGTCACGAGGATCTTCATAGGCGTTCATGCTAGTTGTCCCGCGGCCGGTCGAACCGCGGAACGGCGGTCCTCAGCTGCCCCAGGGCAGCTCGCGGCCGAGCAACCGGGCGAGCCGGGCGTTGTGCGGTGCGTAGAACGCCCGCAGCTCGTCGGCCACGGCGGGTTCGATCTTCGGTGCCGGACGGTTGTTGTGGTGCTCCTCCCTCGGCACCGGCCACGGGTCGATGCCGAGGTGCTCGAAGACCCTGTTCATCGCCGGGACCGGGTCGGCGTACATCTCCTCGCTGACGACGACGAGCACCTTCTCGCGGCCGACGGCGTCGAACCAGCGCTCGAGCTGCGGGGCGTAGATCCCGCGCTCGCGGTAGGTGTGCCAGTCGTGCGGGCGGCTGTAGTAGTAGGGGTCGGCCGCCATCTTCTCGGCCTCACCCGCGAGCCGCTCCGGCTCGGCGGCGAGCGCGTCGGCGAACGACAGGTCCTCGACGCCCTCGTCGACCCGCTCCCAGTAGTGGCTGTACGCGCGCTTGACCGGGTCGCGGAGCAGGACGACGTAGCGTCCCTCGGGCATGTCGTGCGCGACCCGCTGCGGCACGTACGGGCTGAACATGTAGTACGGGCTCGCCTCGCCCGTCACGACCCGCTTGCCGAGCCGGCGCTCGGCAGCCTTCCGGGCAGCCGCCGTCGGGAAGTGCCCGCGGTACCACGCCTGGCCGCGCTCGTAGTGCCAGTAGAAGTAGTGCGGGCTCTTGTGGTGCTCCCACCGCGCGACCATCGGCAGCACCTGCGGGTGCTGCTCGATCCAGCGCCACGCCGACGTCGACCCGCCGCGCTTGGTGCCGAGCACGAGGAAGTCCGGCATCGGGCGCAGCAGCGCCGTCGACTGCCCGTACGCCCGGATGACGCCCTTACCGAGGTCCTTCGCCTGGGGCGGGACCAACGACTTGACGCGCTTCTCGAGTCCGTTCACAGCGTGGATCCCTCTTTCCGGGCGGACGGTTCGGGCCGGTGCTCGTTCTGGTGGTCGTTCTCGTGCTCGGTCTGGTGATCGTTCTGGTGCCGGTCACCGTGCGGGTGCGGCGCGACGCCGGCCGGCCGGTCGGGGGCCGTGCGCCGCAGCGCGCCGACGAACGCGTCGAGGCCGAGTGCCCGGCGCCGCAGCCAGATGGCGGCGCCGTAGACGAGCGTGGCCGCCGCGACGCCGAGGGCTGCGTCGCCGAGCGTCGTGCCCAGGACGACCCGGGCGCCGAGCGCCGGACCGCCGAACGCGACGACGGCGAGCACCGCCGCCTCGGCGACCCGGCGGCCCCACGAGCGGACACCCAGCCCGCGACGGACCTGCGCGACGCCGAGCGCGGCGTCGGTGAGCAGGGCCGCGCTCCAGCCGATCGCGGCGCCGACCATGCCCAGCCGGGGGACGAGCGCGAGGTCGACGGCGAGCATCACCGCGGTCGCCGTCCCGGTGTTCACCGCGGCCCAGTGGCTCTTGCCCGCCATGTTGAGCACGGTGTTCGCGTTGCCCGTCGCGACGACGCCGAGCATGGCGACCGACAGGATCGTCAGGGCGTCTGCGCCCTCGACGAACCGGGCGCCGAGCAACGTCAGCACGGCCGGTGCGAAGACCGCCATGCCGAGGTACACCGGCCAGGTCGAGACGACGGCGCCGACGGTGCTGAACCGGTGGACGCGCTGCGCCTCGTCCGGGTCGCCGCGGCTGAACGCCTCGGCGACCGCCGGCGCCATCGACAGCCGGATCGCCTGCACGGCCAGGGTGCCGGACGTGACGAAGCGGCTGGCGGCGGCGTAGACGCCGGCCTCCACCGGGCCGCGGAGCACGGTCACGAGCAGCACGTCGGCCCAGACGATGAGCACCTCGAAGGTGGCGGCGACCCCGCGCGGGGCGGTGAGCCGCCAGAACCGGCGGCGGATCTCGCGTCGCTGCGCGCGGCTCACCGGGCCCGCACCGGCGGGCGGCGCACCGGCGGACCCGCCCGCGCCCGGGTCGGCGGACCGCCGGGCGAGGTCGCGCAACCGGCGGCGTACGTCGCGCCCGCCCGCGAGGACCGCGACGACGAGCGGCAGCGCCCAGGCGAGCAGGGACCCCTGCAGGCCCGCGCCGAGCAGGACGACGGCGCCGAGCAGCAGCGCCGGCCGGCTCACCGGGAGCATGACCTGCTGGAAGAGGGTGTACGTCCGCATCGCCCCCAGGCCGCGGCTCGCACCGTTGAGGAGCGCGGTGGAACCCGTCGCGAGCACGAGGAACGGCGCGAGCAGGCGCAGTGCGCCCGCCATGTCGTCGGCGGTGCCGCCGTCGAACAGCAGGTGGGCGATCGGGCCCGCGGCGACGACGCCGGTAACTGCGACGACGCCCGACGCGGCGAGGACCGGCACGAGCGCCGCGCGCAGCGTCGGTCCGGCCAGCGCGTGCCCACCGGTGGCGCGCAGGGCGGACAGCCCGCGGACGAGGCCGGTGTCGGCACCGAGGAGGAGCACCGTCGTGGCGATGGTGAAGGCCGCCACGGCAGCGAAGAACTCACCTGTCGCCGTCTCGTCGAGCAGGCGCCCCACGGCGAGGGTGAGGACGAAGCCGCCGGCCCCGGTGCAGACCGCGCCGGCGAGCCCGAGCACGCCCTGCCGGGCGACCCGCGTGGTGGTGTCCGACGGTGCGGCGGACGTGCTCACTACAGGCCTCGCCCCCGGCGGTGCAGCCACGCCTGGAGCCTGTCGATCGACAGCAGCCGCAGCGCGGCCGCGGCGGCGATGTAGCCGCGCGGCTCACCGGGTGAGAGCCGGACCGTCTCCAGCGCCGTCGCCAGGGCCTCCCGGCGCCGACCCATCGCGGCGAGCGCCACCGCCTGCTGGCCACGGATCCGCGCGCGGCCGCGCGGCACCTGCGCGAACTGCGGGTGCTTGACGAGGAGTGCGTCGAGGCTGGAGTGGATCGTCTGCCACCGGCTGAAGTAGAAGGACGAGCCGTGCCAGTGGATCCGGGTCAGCGGTCGCGGGACCGACACGACGGGGCCGACGGTCGCGGCGCGCAGCAGCAGGTCGTAGTCCTCGGCGTAGCCGCCGGGCAGGGTCTCGTCGACGAGCCCGATCGGGCCGAGCAGGTCGGCCTTGCGCAGGAGGAACGACGACGGGTGCAGCTCCATGATCCGGCGCAGCAGCAGGTCCTCGAGGTACACGGGCTGCAGCGGGCCCGGCCGGTCGCGCTCGACACCGTCGTGGACGACGCAGATCCCGGTCGCGACGACGGACGCCGCCGGGTCGCGCTGGAGCAGCGGCACCTGGGCCGACAGCTTTCCCGGCAGCCACTCGTCGTCGTCGTCGCAGAACGCGACGAGCTCGTGCGCGGCCGCGCAGATCCCGGTGTTCCGGGTGCCGGCGAGACCGGGTGAGCGAGTGTTCGGGATCTGCCGCAGGGTCATCCGCGGCGGCAGGTCGACGGGCACGTCGGTGACGGGCGTGCCGTCCCGGACGACGAGCACCTCGACGGCGCCGGGGTGGTCCTGCGCGGCGATCCCGGCGATCGCCCGGGCGAGCAGCTGGTCGCGGTCCCGGGTCGGGATGACGACGGTGACCGCCGCGGCCGGGACGGACAGCGCGTCGGGCTGCGCGTCGGGCTGCGCGTCGGGCTGCGCGTCGGTGGCCGGGGCGGACGTCGGCTCGGTGGCCTGCACGCTGTGCTCCGCTTCGGGTCGGGGGGACGGGATCGTGGTGTCGGTCATCGGGGTGTCGGTCATCCCTTCGGCGGGCCCGGAGGTGGTCATGAGGCGTACCGCCGCACCACGTCCCCGACGTCCGGGTCGAGCCCCGGTGGCAGGCCTCGGCCCGCGGCGAGGGCGGCGAGCGCCGTCGAGACGACGGCGACGAGGTGGACCCGGACGAGCGCCCGGGTGTCGTCGGTGTCGGCGCCGAGCCGAGGGAGCACCCGCGGGGCGGCGGCGGTCATCGCCTCGACGGCCTGGGTGAGCGTGCGGCGCCGCACGACGTGCTCGATCTGGTAGACCCAGCGGAGCCCGTCGAGGCCGACCGGGCCCTGCCGGCTGCCGTACTCGAGGTCCCACACCCACAGCACGTCGCCGGCCCACCCCATGTTCCACGGCACCCAGTCGCCGTGGAACGCACCGGTGCCGAGCACCCGGTCGGCGTCGTCCCGGTCGACCGCGGCGGCGAGCTTGTCCAGCGCCTCGGCGAGGTCGGGCCGGGCGCAGTCGGGGCCGGTGACCGCGGTGACCCGGGTGGTGAGCTCGCGCCACAGGGCCGTGTCCCCGAGCGGCAGCCGGCCGGTGTCGCCGGTGGCCTGGAACAGCGCGAGCCGGTCGAGGACCCGCGCCTCGTCCACCGGCCGGGCGCCGCGGGTGCGCTGCGGCAGCGGCTCGACGACCGACACGGTGAAGGGGCCGCAGCGTCCCTCGTCGAGCACCCGGGGAAGCCGGACCGGGCCGTGGAGCTGCGCGCCCAGCTGGCGCAGCAGGTGCGCCTCGCGCTCGACGCGGACGGCGGTCGCGGCGTCCGAGGCGACCTTCGTGAACGCGACGACGTGCCCGCGGGCGTCGGTCACCTGGACTGTCGGCTTGGCGAGCGGATGGAAGGCCCGCAGGCTGACGGCGGTGGCGGTGGCACCGGGCACCCGGCGGCGCAGGTGCCGGGTGACGACCGCGTCGTCGACGGCGGCGTCCGGCACGCCGGCGGGCACGCTGACCCGCAGCACACCGCGGTCCCGGCCCAGCGCGGCGATGCCGGCGACGGCGAGCGAGGCCGCCGTCCGCGCCGCGCGCACCCTCGGCCCGCGCAGCCGGTTGTGCGAGACGAGCAGCCGGCGGGCGGCGGAGGCGTCGACGGGGACGAGGAACAGCGGCACCCGCGCCGACGGGATGACCCGCCACGCGTCGACGACGCGATGACCCACGGGCGGCCGGCCGAAGCCGACGTGGACGGGGACGTCGGCGCCGGTGAACAGGTGCGACAGCTGCGCACGCGCGGCGTCGACCCGCGGCGAGGCAGGGCCGAGGTCGATGGTCACGGCCCCGGTGCGCGAGTCGTCCGGCGAGGTCACGCCCGTGCCCCCGAGCTGGCCGCGAACGGGCGCGGCGACCGCGACCGGTCGGGGGCGCCGGTCGCCGGCCGAGCACCGGGCCGCGCCGGCCGGTCGTCGCGCAGCAGCACGACCGCGGTGAGGAGCACGATGAGCAGGTTCATCCCGTCGAGGCCGTAGAACATGAGCATGACCGAGACGACGACGAGGGTCGTGTGCACGAGGGCGGTGGGGAGGTCCCGCGTCCGGCGGGTCACGAGGGCCAGCCCCCAGATCGTCGTGAGGAACAGCACGAGCCCGACGAAGCCGTGCGAGAACATGACGTACCAGAAGTGGCCCTGCGTCCCGACGCTCACGTCGAGGGTCGACGAGGGTCGCGGCGCGCCGTATCCGAGCAGCGGCGAGCCCAGGCTCCGGTCGAAGGCCTCGCGGTAGATCGAGGCGCGGTCAGCGGTCGTCGAGCTCGTCGAGGTCCGCTGCCCGATCCGGTCCAGGGCCCCGCTGGCGACGACGCCCACGGCGAACAGCCCGAGCGGGACGGCCGCGAGGAGGACGTGGCCGAGCCGGACCCGGCTCCGGTAGCGCCACAGGACGGCCGCCGAGGCGACGAAGACGCCGACGAAGATCCCCCGGTTGAGCGTCGCGAGCGCCGGCGGGACGGCCGCGACGGCGAGCAGCGCCGCCGTGACACGCATCCGCCGGTCGGCGCTCACCGCGAGCGCGGCCATCAGGGGCAGGAGCAGCACGAAGGCGTGCCCCCAGCCGTTGGTGTAGGGGAACGGTGCCGCGGGGCGGACGAACGGCGCGTCGGCGCCGTAGGGCGTCTGCACCTCGGCGAAGCGCGGGCTGAGCAGCTCGCGGACGTACTCGTTCGCGGCGACGTTGCGCGGCATGAGGGCGAGCATCGGGGTCGAGATGCGGCCGTACGGCCTGACGAGACCGAGGTAGCCGCCGGCGGCGACCCACAGCATGAACCACGACAGGGCGCCGAGCACGCGCCGCCGGGGGAGCCGCTCCGGGGCGTTGTAGACGTACAGCGCGATGAGGCTCGCGCCGACGAGCGCCGACCAGCGCTGGGCGAAGCCCAGGAACCGTCCCGCCGAGTCGATCATCACCGCGCTGACCAAGGTCCAGAACAAGTAGCCGACCCAGGGCAGCCACAGCGGTGGGAGCCGGATCCGCCCGCGTAGGGCCATCAGGAACAGGCACGCGAGGCCGACGACGGGCAGGGCGAACGGGGTCAGGCCGCCGAGCCAGACCAGCGGGTAGAGGACGAAGAGCCAGGTGACCGGCCAGGCCGGGAGCGCCCCGCCGCGCGCGGCCCGGCGGTCGGCCGCCTGGCCGCTCGTCGTCGCGGGCGTCGTCACAGCGTCCTCTCGTCCGGAAGCGTCGGCGCGCCGATCGTCGGCGCCACACCTACATCGCCCTGCGAAGGGTTCAGCCTTAGCCGCGGCGTGCCGATCATTGTCCCATCACGGACCACCCGAGCCGGACCGTTCGACAACGGTCGGACATATCGTCTGAACGGGGTACCTGCGCCTCGCGCCCGCGACGGTGCAGCCGGGCGGCACGTACGCTTGGAACCGAATGACCGGGCGCGGGCCCGGTCCCGACGCGGAGGCCGTTGCTCGATGGAGGACACCAGCAGCGTGCTCACCGTGAACGACGTGGTCACCCGCGTCCGGCAGCGGCCCGTCCTGGCGGTCGCTCCCGTCATGCTCGGACTGCTCCTGGCCGTCGCGTACGTCGTCCTGACGCCGCCGACCTTCTCGGCGACCGCCTCGGTCAAGGTAGAGCCGGTCGTCGCCGACCGGTACGCCGGCAACATCAACGTCTCCAACCTCATCTCGATGCAGACCGAGATGCAGGTCGTGCAGTCGACCGAGGTCGCGAAGGGCGCCGGCGACGAGCTCGGGCTCGACCAGCGCACGGTGCGCCGGGCCATCACCGTCGACTCCCCGCAGGACACCCAGGTCCTCAACATCACGTACACCGCCGCGTCACCGGCCGCGGCGACCCGCGGCGCCAAGATCGTCGCCGAGAGCTATCTGACCTACCGCAAGGCGATCGCCCAGGCACCCGCGAAGGTGCAGCTCAAGGAGACGCTCGCCAGCATCGCCGCGGTGGAGCGCAAGCTCGCCGTGAAGGCCACGACGGCGCTGCAGACCGAGCTCGACGTCCTCAACGCCAGTCGCCGCGCGCAGCAGGCGATCCTCGCGAACGACGCCGGCAACATCATCAACAACCCCGTTGCGCCGACGTCGCCGTCCGCCCCGAAGCCGCTCGTGACGATTCCCGCCGGCGTCGGGCTGGGGGCGATCTTCGGCCTGGTGCTCGCGGTGCTGTGGCCCGTCGGCGGGCGGCGCCGCCCCACCGCCCCGGTTCCGCCGCGCATTCAGCAGCGGCCGGACGTCCCGACCGCCCGGCGCGCCCGCAAGGGCGCCCCGGGAGGCCTGCCCGCCCGCCCTCCCGTCACTCGACCGGTGACGCCGGCCACCGCGCCGCACCAGCCCGGGCACGGCGCGAACGGCGCCCCGAGCGGCGCCGGCACGTCGTCCGCCACAGGCAACGGCACCGGGACACCGGCCCGCCGCGGCTGACCCGGCAGCCGTCCGCCGCCGCGACCCCGGGAGCGCGGCCGTCGGTACCGGGCAGTAGAACTGACGCATGACCCTGCGCGGACTCCTCGACGCCGTCCGGCCCGACCCGGGCATGACGGCACTCGTCGAGGCGGCCCGCAGCGGAGCCGTCGCGACGCTCGACGTCGTCGCGCCGGCCGGGGTCCGCCCGCTCGCCGTCGCCGCGCTCGCGGCGCCCGCGCCCGAAGGGGCCGGCCGTCCGGTCCTGCTCGTCACGGCGACGGGCCGCGAGTGCGAGGACCTCGCGACCGCCCTGCGCTGCTACCTGCCCGCCGAGTCGGTCGTCGAGTTCCCGGCGTGGGAGACGCTGCCGCACGAGCGGCTCAGTCCCCGCGCCGACACCGTCGGCCGCCGGCTCGCGGTGCTGCGGCGGCTCGCCCACCCGCGGCCCGACGACCCGGTCGCGGGCCGTGTGAGCGTCGTCGTCGCCCCCGTGCGGGCCGTCATGCAGCCGGTCGTCAAGGGCCTGGGCGACCTCACCCCCGTCGGTCTGGTCGCCGGTCAGGACGCCGACCTCGACGACGTCGTCGTCGCGCTCGCAGGCGCCGCGTACACCCGGGTCGACATGGTCGAGCGGCGTGGCGAGTTCGCCGTCCGTGGCGGCATCCTCGACGTGTTCCCACCGACCGAGGACCACCCGCTCCGCGTGGAGTTCTGGGGCGACACGGTCGAGGAGGTGCGCTGGTTCTCGGTCGCCGACCAGCGCTCGCTCGAGGTCGCCGAGCACGGGCTCTGGGCGCCGCCGTGCCGAGAGGTGCTCCTCACCGACGCCGTCCGCCAGCGGGCGGCGGCCCTCGCCGACGAGCTGCCCGGCGTCGCGGACATGCTCGCCAAGGTCGCGGCAGGGGTCGCCGTCGAGGGCATGGAGTCGCTCGCGCCGGTCCTCGTCGACGGTATGGAGCCGCTGCTGGACCTGCTGCCCGGCGGCACCCTCGTCGTCCTCGTCGACCCCGAGAAGGTCCGCAGCCGGGCCCACGACCTCGTCGCGACGAGCGAGGAGTTCCTCGCCGCGTCCTGGTCGAACGCCTCCGCCGGCAACGCGACCCCGGTCGACCTCACCGCGGTGTCCTCGGCCGACCTCGCGGAGTCCTCCTACTGGACGCTGGCGCGGCTGCGCGAGCACGCCCGTGCCGCCGACCGCCCGTGGTGGTCGCTCACCGCCCTGGCCCGGGACGCCGAGCTCGTCGACGAGCTCGGCGTCGCGCTGGGCGACGACACCGACGTCGTGACGATCGGTGCCCGCGAGGTCGTCGGCTACCACGGCGAGACCGAGAAGGCGCTCACGGACCTGCGTGCTCTCGTCGCGACGGGCTGGCGGCTCGTCGCGACGACCGAGGGTCCGGGGCCCGCCAAGCGGATGGTCGAGGTGCTCGCCGGCGCCGACATCCCGGCCAGGCTCGAGGTCTCGCTCGACACGGCGCCGGAGCCCGGCGTCATCCACGTGACGACCGCCTCGACCGACAACGGCTTCCTCGCCGAGGACTTGCGGCTCGCGCTCCTCACCGAGACCGACATCTCCGGCAGCCGGTCGGCGACGAAGGACATGCGCCGGCTGCCGAGCCGGCGGCGCAACGTCGTCGACCCCCTTCAGCTGCGACCCGGCGACCTCGTCGTCCACGAGCAGCACGGCGTCGGGCGCTACGTCGAGATGATGCAGCGCACGATGGGCGGCGCGACACGCGAGTACCTCGTCATCGAGTACGCGCCGTCCAAGCGCGGGCAGCCGGGCGACCGGCTCTTCGTGCCGAGCGACTCGCTCGACCAGGTGACCCGCTACGTCGGCGGCGAGGCGCCCGCGCTCAACAAGATGGGCGGCTCCGACTGGGCCAAGACGAAGGGTCGTGCCCGCAAGGCGGTCAGGCAGATCGCCGGCGAGCTCATCCGGCTCTACTCGGCCCGGATGGCCTCGGTCGGGCACACGTTCGCGCCGGACACGCCGTGGCAGCGCGAGCTCGAGGACGCCTTCGCGTACGTCGAGACCCCCGACCAGCTCGCGTGCATCGACGAGGTCAAGGCCGACATGGAGAAGCCGACGCCGATGGACCGGCTCATCTGCGGCGACGTCGGCTACGGCAAGACCGAGATCGCCGTCCGGGCGGCGTTCAAGGCGGTCCAGGACGGCAAGCAGGTCGCGGTGCTCGTGCCGACGACCCTGCTCGTGCAGCAGCACCTCGAGACGTTCACCGAGCGGTACGCGAACTTCCCCGTCGTCGTGAAGGCCTTGTCCCGCTTCCAGTCCGACGTGCAGGCGGCGTCGGTGCTCGAGGGGCTGGCGGACGGCAGCGTCGACATCGTCATCGGCACCCACCGGTTGCTCGCCGGTGAGGTGCGCTTCAAGGACCTCGGGCTCGTCGTCGTCGACGAGGAGCAGCGCTTCGGCGTCGAGCACAAGGAGAAGCTCAAGCAGATGCGGACGAACGTCGACGTCCTGGCGATGTCGGCGACGCCCATCCCGCGCACGCTGGAGATGGCCGTGACCGGCATCCGCGAGATGTCCACGCTCGCGACGCCGCCCGAGGAGAGGCATCCGGTCCTCACGTTCGTCGGCGCCTACGACGAGAAGCAGATCGGCGCGGCGATCCGCCGCGAGCTGCTCCGGGAGGGCCAGGTCTTCTACGTCCACAACAAGGTGGAGTCCATCGAGCGGACCGCGGCCCGGCTGCGCGAGCTCGTCCCGGAGGCCCGGATCGAGACGGCCCACGGCAAGATGGGCGAGCACCGCCTCGAGCAGGTCATCGTCGACTTCTGGGAGAAGCGGTTCGACGTCCTCGTCTGCACGACGATCGTCGAGACCGGCCTCGACATCTCCAACGCGAACACGCTCATCCTCGAGCGGGCGGACCTGCTCGGGCTGTCCCAGCTGCATCAGCTGCGCGGTCGCGTCGGGCGGGGTCGGGAGCGCGCGTACGCCTACTTCCTCTACCCGCCGGAGCGTCCGCTCACCGAGACCGCGCACGACCGGCTGACGACGATCGCCCAGCACACCGATCTCGGCTCCGGCATGCAGGTCGCCATGAAGGACCTCGAGATCCGCGGCGCGGGGAACCTGCTCGGCGGCGAGCAGTCAGGGTTCATCGAGGGCGTCGGCTTCGACCTCTACGTGCGCCTCGTCGGCGAGGCGGTCGCCGAGTACCGCGGCGAGACCGGTCCCGAGCTCGCCGAGATGAAGGTGGACCTGCCTGTCGACGCCCACCTGCCGCACGAGTACGTGCCGGGCGAGCGGCTGCGCCTGGAGGCGTACCGCAAGATCGCCGAGGTGACGTCCGACGCCGATATCGCCGCCGTCCGCGCCGAGCTCGAGGACCGGTACGGCCCGCTGCCCGAGCCGGTCGAGCACCTGCTCGGCGTCGCGCGGTTCCGGGTGCTCGCCCGCCGCGCCGGGCTCACCGACGTCGGCGTCCAGGGCAACCACGTGCGGTTCGGCCCCGTTGACCTGCCCGACTCGGGCGAGCTGCGGCTCAAGCGGCTCTACCCGAACACGCTCGTCAAGCAGACCGCGCGGACGATCCTCGTCCCGCGGCCGATGACAGCCCGGGTCGGCGGCACGCCCCTGCGCGACACCGCCGTCCTCGACTGGGCGGCCCAGCTCGTCGAGGGCGTCCTGCTCGGCTCGGTGTCCGCCGCCCGCTGACCCGCCGCCTCGCCGCCTCGCCTCCTGCCTCGGCACACGAGCCGTCTCTGCGTCGTCACAAGAGCGCTCCAACGCGCGACACGCCGCGTCCTGCGTCGTTGTGCCGTAGTTGTGGACATCACGCCCGAGCCGGCGGCGCGAGGTCTCCCGCCCGCGCCGTCCTGCGGGGCGCGGCGCTGCGCCGGGCGTATGTACATCCGGTCGACCTCGTCGCCTGTGGATGACTGCTGAGCCCACCGCGTCTGTGGACGACGACGAACCGCCTTTGCCGGACGACGCGACCCTGTCGACATGTCCGCGCTACCACCGGCCGAGGTGCTCCGGCGCCTGGGCGGCCACGCGACCCGTGCCGAGCTGGCGCCCTACGTCGGACGGCGTGCCCTCGAGGGAGCGTTGCGCCACGGCCAGGTCCTCCGGGTCGGCCGCGGCGCCTACGTGCTGCCGACCCTGCCCAGTGCTCGCGCGTCGGCGGCGGCGGCGCGCGGTGTGCTCAGCCATGCGTCCGCCGCCGAGCACTGGGGCTGGAAGATGGTCGGGCCGCCCGGCGCCGTCGACGTCAGCGTGCCCGCAGGGGCGAAACCGAGACCCGCAGAGGGTGTCCGCCACCGGTGGCGGACGCTGTCGCCGGATGACGTGGTGGACGGCGTGACGTCGCCGTTGCGGACCGCCCTGGACTGCGCGGGCACCATGCCGTTCCGTGAAGGCCTCGCCGTCGCCGACTCGGCGCTGCGCAGCGGCCTCGTCCTCTTCGACGAGCTGCTCGCCGGCGCGGCCGTTCTCCGGGGGCCGTTCAGCGCGGGCGCCAAGCGCATCGCGACCCTGGCGGACGGCGCCGCGGCGAACCCGTTCGAGTCCGTCCTGCGGGCCGAGCTGCTGGACGCCGGGGTGAGCGGGTTCCGGACGCAGGTCGAGGTCCGGACGGCGAGGGGCACCGCCCGCGTCGACCTCGGCGACGAGCGGCTCAAGGTCGCCGTGGAGGGCGACTCGTACACCTACCACGGCACCAGGTCGGCGTTCGTCGCGGACTGTGCCCGGTACGACGAGCTGGTCCGCAGCGGCTGGCTGGTGCTTCGCTTCGCCTGGGAGCACGCGATGTTCCACCCGGAGTGGGTCGTCGACGTCGTTCGTGACGTCGTCCGGGACCGGCGACCGGCCCGTCGTGCGAGGCGTG
>Ga0209798_10000932_pt1 | contig 17862 bp, 14 predicted proteins | sample DOMMetBare3Fresh_FD_187475 | JGI IMG/M metagenome (GOLD analysis project Ga0209798, IMG submission 187475) | Wetland sediment microbial communities from St. Louis River estuary, USA, under dissolved organic matter induced mercury methylation -... | ecosystem: Environmental > Aquatic >...
CCGAATCTTCATCGACCCCGGCGATGTCGTGCTCGCCGAGGCGCCCAGCTATGTCGGTGCCCTGGGGGTCTTCGCGTCCTATCAGGCTTATGTTGCCCACGTGGCCTCCGACAACGACGGCCTCGTGCCGCACGCCCTCGAGGAGCGGATCAACGAGCTGTTGGCCTCCGGCAAGCGCATCAAGTTCCTCTACACCGTCCCGAACTTTCACAATCCTGCTGGCACCACGTTATCCCTGCAACGACGGCCGCAGATCCTCCAGATCTGCCAGCGTCACGGCATCCTCGTGCTCGAGGACAACCCCTATGGGCTCCTCGGCTTCGAGGGCGACCCGCCTGCCGCCATGCGCTCGATGTCCGATGACGGGGTGGTCTATCTCGGTACCTTCTCCAAGACCTTCGCACCGGGACTTCGCGTGGGATGGGCGTTGGCTCCCCATGCCGTACGCGAAAAGCTAGTGCTGGCAAGCGAATCGGCGATCCTGTGCCCATCCGCATACGCGCAGATGACCGTGTCGGCCTATCTGGCCACCTGCGACTGGAAAGCCCAGATCAAGGTCTACCGCGAGCTCTACCGAGAGCGGCGCGACGCCATGATCGAGTCGCTGGGTGCCCTGCTGCCGCAAGCGAGCTGGACCCACCCCGAGGGCGGCTTCTACGTCTGGCTGACCCTGCCGGACGGCCTCAACGCCAAGGCCATGTTGCCGCGCGCGATCACCGAACGGGTGGCCTATGTGCCGGGCACCGCCTTCTTCGCCGACGGCACCGGGCATCGCCATGTGAGGCTGTCCTACTGCTATCCCGACCCTGACCGCATCCGCGAGGGTGTGCGCCGGTTTGCCAGCGTGGTGCAGTCCGAGCTCGAGCTGCTCGAGACCTTTGGGCCCTATGACGTGACGGCGGGTCGTACCCCTCCGTCACGCAGTGTTCAGTCCCCTGCACCTGACCTCTCGTGATGCGCGCCGTGAGATTCTCACTCGGCGTTGTGCTCCCCTGTCCCACAGCCTGGACACGTGTCCGCGCCCCCTTCGTCGTGAGGATGTCACCATGAGGCACGTCCTGGTTCTGGCCGGCGGACTCAGCCACGAACGCGATGTGTCACTGCGGTCGGGCCGTCGCGTTGCCGATGCGCTGAGCCGCGCCGGCGTCGAGGTCCACGTCCGCGACGTGGACCAAACGCTGGTCGACGCGATCACGAGCTCTCCCCCCGAGGTCGTGTGGCCGGTGCTGCATGGCGCCACTGGAGAGGATGGTGCTTTGCGGGATGTGTTGGCGTCATTGGGTATTGCGTACGTCGGCTCGCGTCCAGCGTCCTGCCACCTGACGTGGGACAAGCCTGTCGCCAAGGCGCTGCTGGCTGCCGCAGGCATCGCCACCCCGGCCGGAGTAGCACTCTCCCACGCCACGTTCCGTGAGCTGGGCGCCCCCGCGCTCCTGAAGTCGGTGGTCGACTCGCTCGGCCTGCCGCTGGCGGTGAAGCCAACGCGTGGTGGGTCCGCCCTGGGATTGACCATCGTCAGGTCCGCTGCAGATCTCCCCTCAGCGATGATCGCGGCCTATGCATATGGTGATATTGCATTGATTGAACATTTCATCGCGGGTACCGAGGTGGCGATCTCGATCGTCGAGGACGAACACGGTGAGGCGCGGAGCCTTCCCGCCGTCGAGATTGTGCCGGACGGAGGCGTCTACAGCTACGAGGCGCGCTACACCGCCGGTGCCACGGAGTTCTTCACCCCGGCACGGTTGAGCAGCTCGGCGGCCGCGTCTGCGGCCGCCGCCAGCCTCACGGCCTACCGCACGCTCGGCCACCGGCACCTGAGCCGGGTTGACCTGATCATCGACGCCGACGAGCGTCCGTGGTTCCTGGAAGCCAACGTCTCCCCCGGAATGACCGAGACGTCACTCTTCCCGATGGCGATCGAGGGTGCGGGGCTCGAAACGTCGCAGGTCTATGCCGGCATCGTGGAACGCGCGCTGACGACCAGCTGACGCGTGCCCGTGACTGACCCCAGGCTCACGGGGGCACCGGCGCAAGCAGGCTAGGCCGGGGCGGGGCCAAACATGGCGACAATCCGGTTGAGGTCCTCGACCGAGGCGAACTCGACCGTCAGCTTGCCCTTGCGCTGACCCAGATTGATCCGCACCCGCGTATCAAAGCGGTCGGACAGCCGCGAGGCCAGGTCATCCATCTGGGGGTGGCGACCACCTGCGCGCGGCTTGCGAGCTCGGGGAGCATCATCACCGCCGAGCGTGACGATCTCTTCGACGTTGCGCACCGAAAGGCCTTCGGCCACGATCCGTTGCGCGAGGCGTTCCATCGAGGCACCGTCGGCAAGTCCGAGCAGTGCGCGGGCGTGGCCGGCACTCAAGACACCGGCGGCGACGCGCCGCTGCACCAGTGGGGGGAGCTTGAGCAGCCGCAGGGTGTTGGAGATCTGCGGCCGTGACCGACCTATCCGGGTCGCCAGCTCGTCGTGGGTGCAGCCAAAGTCGTCCAGCAGCTGCTGGTAGGCGGCTGCTTCCTCCAACGAGTTCAGCTGACTGCGGTGCAGGTTCTCCAGGAGGGCATCCCGCAAGAGGTCATCGTCGTCGGTGTCCTTGATGATCGTCGGAATGAACGCCAGCCCGGCGGCCTGGGTGGCCCGCCAGCGGCGCTCGCCCATGATCAGCTCGAACTGCGGTCGTTCGGCCCCATCAGGGCTCTGACCTGCGGAGCTGTCGAGCTCCTCAGCCGGAATGGGCCGCACGACCACCGGCTGCAGCACCCCGACCTCGCGGATGGAGTTGACCAGCTCGGCCATATCGTCATCGTCGAAGACCTGGCGTGGTTGCCTCGGGTTCGGTCGGATGGTGAGCACAGAGAGCTCCGCGTAACGGGCTCCTGGGACCGGCGCCAGATCGAGCCCCGACTCATCCTGGTCGCCCACGGACGTCACGGCGTCCGACCCGTTGTCGCCGCCGTGCCCTCCGTCATCCTGCCCGGGGCTCGAGCCGTTGACCCGGTCGGAACCGTTTAGAGGTGTTTCACGTGAAACGGTCGTGGTCGACCCGGCCCGGCCGGCCGAGTTGTCCTTGAAGAAGACGTCCATCGGCCGGCTGCGGCCATCACCCGGACCTGTCGGGATGAGTGCTCCGAGTCCCCGACCCAGTGCACGACGCTTTTCGCTCATAGCCATCGACCTCTCTGAAGCACACACGACCGGAGCGAGGTTCCCGCCCGGGATGGACACACGCTAGTGGCTGCTCGGAGAGCTGCTCCGCGCGGCAGGGGTGGACCCGACCGCGCCCTGACCGGCCGCGCCGCGGTCCGCAAGCTCGCCGGCTGCCTCAAGGTAGGACAGCGCCCCACTGCTGGAAGGGTCATACGTCATCACCGTCTGTCCATGGCTCGGTGCCTCTGAGATTCGCACCGAACGAGGCACTGTCGCGCGTAGCACGTGCGCGGGGAAGTGAGTTCGAACCTCCTCGGCGACCTGGGCCGAAAGACGGGTGCGACCGTCGTACATGGTCAGCAGGATGGTCGACACGTGCAGGCCCGGGTTGAGGTGACTCTTGATCAGCTCGACGTTCTTCAGCAGCTGGGAGAGCCCCTCCAAGGCGTAGTACTCGCACTGGATCGGGATGAAGACCTCATCCGCTGCGACAAACGCGTTGACGGTGAGCAGTCCCAGGCTTGGCGGGCAGTCGATCAGCACGTAGTCGTAGCGTTCTTCGCCACGATCGGCCGTGCCGTCAATGTAGGCGGTCAACGCCCGCTGCATCCGCATCTCACGGGCAACCAGGGAAACCAGCTCGATCTCGGCGCCTGCAAGGTCGATGGTCGCCGGGACACACCACAGGTTGGGAACGTCCACGCACTCCTGCACCACGTCGACGATGGCCTTACCGTCCACCAAGACGTCGTAGATGCTGGGGACGTCAGCATGGTGGTCGATTCCCAGAGCGGTGCTGGCGTTCCCCTGAGGATCAATGTCGACGACGAGTACGCGAAGCCCGGCTTGGGCGAGAGCGGCGGCAACGTTCACCGTGGTGGTTGTCTTGCCCACCCCGCCCTTCTGGTTTGCCACCGTCAAGACCCGGGTGTGATCGGGCTTGGGGAAGATCTTGCCGGTCAATGAGATCCGCCGCCGCGCGTCCTCCGCGACCGCCCGGGCCAGGGGTGTCTCCGCGCCGGGCTCCGGCAACGATGCGGCGAGCTGCTCTCGCTCTGACAGCTGCTCGTCGTATTCGCTGTATTCGCTGCTAGCTGTTTCACGTGAAACAAAGACGTCAGTCGGTGGAGTCCCGGGCTGCGTGGCAACGTCCCTCTGTGCTTCGAGTGGATGCTGTGAGGGCTTATCCCGACCGGGCCACCCCAGGCCGGCTGACGGCACGCCAACGTCCGCCGCACCATCCGAGGGCCAACCAAGCCCGCTGTGAGCCAATCCAGACGTCGTCACGTGCCACCTCAATCTCTCGTCACAGTCAGAACCCTGACCGTCAACCGGACCTACCGTATCGGCTCCTGCCGACTCATCCCGCGATCAGCTTCGGCGTGGGCCTTTGCTTTTGGACTTCTTTCCCCCGGTCCGCCGACTGGGGTGATCTCCCAGGACGACGCGAAGCACCGTCGTCTCTGGATCAACGACCCCGCGGCCAAAGGTCTCGATGACCTCCGATACAGCACCCATCCGGCGCAGCAAGGCTCGGTCGGTCTCCAGCTCTTCTGCGGCTCGCGACCCTTTGAGCGCCAACAGGGATCCGCCTGGCAACAGCAACGGCAGACACCAGCCAGCGAGCTCGCTCAGTCGCGCCACTGCGCGAGCGGTGACCACGGGCGCGCTCAAGACCCCCCAGAACTGCTCGGCCCGTCCGCGGTGCACCGTGACATTGGTCAGCTCCAGCTCATCGACAGCCCTTGACAGCCAGTTTGTCCGCCGCAACATCGGCTCGATCAGGTGAAGGTCCAGATCGGGACGTGCGATGGCCAGTGCGAGACCGGGCAGTCCCGCCCCTGATCCCACGTCAATCACCCTTTGGCCAACGTCAATGGCCGGGTGGATGACCGCACAGTTGAGGACGTGCCGATCCCACAGCCGGGGAACCTCGCGCGGTCCGATCAGCCCGTGGGAGACACCCGTGTCTGCCAGGATCGCCGTGAATCGCTCAGCCAGAGCCAACCGGTCGCCAAACACCTGGGCGGCTCCGGCAGGAGCTGGAGGTGCCACTCGTTGCTCGGCCTGCGGCGGATCGTCTGCGATTCCGGACCCTGCCGATGTGGCGTCACTCATGACGATGTCACGCCGCCAGAAGGGACTGTTCGGGACGTGACTCGTCGCAGGGCAGACGTTGGTCGCTGGGCGATTGCCTCAGGAGCGCCAGCCCTGTGCTTCAGGCCTGTTTCACGTGAAACAGAGAAGTACGGCGGTTCAGTCACGCCGGCAGGATCACCACGTGACGGTGCGGCTCAACGCCGTCGGACTCTGAACCCAGCCCGGCCGCCAGCACCGTGTCATGAACGACCTTGCGCTCGAACGCGGTCATAGGCTCCATCGGCACCGGTTCTCCCGTGGCCTTCACCGTGGCGATGGCCGTTTGGGCAATAGCCACCACAGCCGCCCGGCGCTGGGCCCGATGGCCGGCCACGTCAAGCATGAGTCGGCTCCGTTCACCAGTCGCAGCCTGAACCGCCAGTCTGGTGAGCTCCTGCAGTGCCTCCAGGACCTTGCCGTCAGGTCCCACCAGCCGGCGCGAGACGCGGCCTTCCTCAGAGTCCACGATCGCCACCGCCGCACGGTCGCCGTCAACGTCCACATCAATGTCGCCGTCCATGTCGGCGATATCAAGGAGCTGCTCCAGGAAGTCGGCCGCGACCTCGCCCTCTCGTTCCAGGAGCGATGACCTCTTGGTCTTGGTCGGCTCGACCTCACTGGCCACGTCCGGTGCACCGTCTTGGGGCGCCCCTTCGACCGGTGTGCTCACAGCCGGAGTGTCCACTGACGGTGTGTCCACTGACGGTGTGCTCACAGCCGGTGTGTCCACTGACGGTGGGGTCGCCGTTGAGGAGGCATCCTGCTCAGTAACCGTCGAAATGTCCTTTTCACGCATTTTGTCTCCAGGTGATGCGGTCTGTCGGACCGGGTCGGTCCGCGAAGGTGTTGGGGGTTGTTCGTGAACGTTTGCTACGAGTCGCCGTCCGCAGTTGCCGGCGGTGTCGGGCCCGGCTTGGGGTCCTGTGGCCCTGCGGGCTTGCCCCTGTTCTTGCGCTTGGGTTGCTGGCGCTGGCCCGACTTGGGTTTGGTCTCGGCCACCGGAGTGTCCTGGATGTCCTCGGTCTCACTGTCATGGGTCAGCCCCGGGATGGAGAACTTCTTGTGCTCCTTGCCGCTCTTGAGCCGGCGTGCTTCCAAGGCCTTCTCAGCGGGTGAGCCTGGGGCTGGCATCCGGCGAATGGTGTAGAACTGCTGGCCCATCGACCACACGTTCGTGGTCGTCCAGTAGAGCAGGACCCCGATCGGGAAGTTGATCCCGGAGAAGGCAAAGAACAGCGGCATCAGATAGAGCAGGACCTTCTGCTGCTTGGCGAACGGGTTGTCCAGGGCGTTGGCCGGCATGTTCTTCATCATCAGCTGACGCTGGGTGGTGAACGTTGTGGCCGACATGAGGATGATCAGCACCACGGTGACGATCTGGGTGTTGAGGGGTAGTGGACTCTCGCCCGCCCCCACGAAGTAGGACGAGAGCGGCGCACCGAAGACCGTGGACCCCTCGGCCGAGCGAGCCAGCTCCTTGGTCATGGGGCCGATCGGGTCCTGGATGCCCTTCCCGATCTTGGTCAGGCCCTGGAGCACCCTGAAGAGGGCGAAGAAGACCGGCGACTGCAGCAGGATCGGCAGACACGACGAGAACGGGTTGGTGCCGGTGCGCTTGTAGAGACCCATCGTCTCCTGCGTCATCGCCTGTCGAGACTCAGGATCGGACTTGCCCTTGTACTTCTTCTGGATCTTCTGCATCTCGGGCTGGATGAGCTGCATCCGCCGGGAGGCGTGAATCTGCTTGACGAACAACGGGATCAGGACGATCCGGATGACGATGACCAGGCCCACGATGGATAGGGACCAGGTGAACCCCGAGTCCTTCGGAAGACCGATGAACGAGAAGGCTTGGTGGAAGTTGACCATCAGCCAGGCGACAACCCACTCGAGTGGGTAGAGCACGGTATCTAACATCAGGTCCTCTGTTGTGGGTGAGCTGTTCGTTCACCGATGGGGCGGTGACCAGCCGGTATGCCGATGGTCACCGAACGTGCTCAGGTCTGGTGGGTGGGGCGAGCGGGCGTGTGACGGCCATGAGAGCCGACAGCGGGCGGAACGTGGTCGACGCCGCCAGGGGTCCACGGATGGCAGCGCAGCAGGCGTCGGGCTGCGAGCCACGAACCGCGTACAAGGCCGAACCTCTCGATGGCGGTCAGCGCATAGGCAGAGCAGGACGGGTAGAACCGACACGTCGGCGGCCGCATGGGTGACACGACCAGCTGGTAGGCCTTGATCAGCCAGATCGCGGGGGCAGCGACCATGGCACCTACGGGCGGAAGCGGCATACGAGCCTCAGTGTCCTTCCTGTGACGCGACCCGGCGCATGACCGTGGCCAGGAGCTTGTCCAGCTCTTGCGCCACAGTGCGGGTCGGCGTGCCGGGCAGATCGACATTCGCACGGATGACCACGTCGACGCCGTCCGGCAACCCACCGATCCGAGCGCTCATAAGAGCCCGCAGGACCCGCTTCGTGCGGTTCCGGACCACCGCGTTGCCCACAGCCTTGGAGACGACAAAACCGACCCGCGGCGGTTGACCCGCGCGCGCGTCGGTCGAGTTGGCATGCACCACCATGAGATGGCTGCCCGAACGAGATCCACCTGCTCCGCGTGCCCCCCGGAAGACTGCGGCGAAATCAGCGGCGGTTCGCAGCCGATGACGCCCGGGCAGCACGCTTCGAGCCTCAGGCGGACAGTTCGGAGCGACCCTTGTGGCGACGAGCAGCCAGGATGGCGCGTCCGGCGCGGGTCCGCATGCGCAGACGGAAGCCGTGGGTCTTGGCCCGACGACGGTTGTTCGGCTGGAACGTGCGCTTGCTCACGAGGTTTCTCCGTTACTGCACAGCCATGCGTGGATCTGTGCTGAAGGTGGTGCGGGGTACAAAGTCGGACGATGCCGTCGCGGACAGACAAAACAGGACTGCCGCAGGCATGCGAGAGTGGCCGTCAACACAGGCCTCGTCCAAGGTACGTGAATCGACAGGGCACGGTCAAACTCATCAGGGGTGGCGAGGCCGCTGACAACACGCACGACGAAACCGCCTATGGTGAACCAACACCGCCGGCCCTGTCAGGCGACACGCCGAGCGACACAGCTTTTTCTGAATAACTCAACGAGGAAATCCTTGTCTGGTCGCCCTGATCTGAGGGTGGTGGCCGTGTTAGCGTCGCGTCTTTCGCAATTTCGCGCATTATGCACAATCTGTGGATAACTGTGTGGAGGGAGGGCATACGATGCTCCCCAGTCGCACGGACCAGCGCGATGGGATCAGGGCAAGAGGAGTGGGGCCGTACCGATCGTGACTGAACAACCCATTGATTTCGGCCACGTCTGGCACAGCACACTGACCGTCCTGGATGCCGACGGGCTGCCCCCCACCCAGCGGGCCTTCCTGCGCCAGGCCAAGTTTGTCGGCCTGCTGGACCAGACCGCACTGCTGGCCGTACCAGACGACTTCACCAAGGACATCATCGAGACCAAGGTGCGCGAGCAGGTCCTCGCTGAGCTGTGCCGCCAGCTGGGCACAGAGATCCGTCTCGCGGTCACCGTTGACCCGGCCTTGCGCGCGGAGAATGAAGCCGAGTTCGAGGACGCCACTGATCTGGCCAGCCTGACGGAGCTTGAGTCCGACGACTCCCACGACCTGGACTCCCCGTTCAGCACGTTCCGGAGGGTGCCGCCTGACGGCTACGGCTCCACCCAGACTGGTCGCCCACGAATAGCCGACCATGAGGCCAACGAGGTCGAGGCAGCCCGGCTCAACCCGAAGTACACCTTCGACACCTTTGTCATCGGCGCCAGCAACCGCTTCGCCCACGCGGCCGCCGTAGCGGTGGCTGAAGCTCCGGCCAAGGCTTACAACCCGTTGTTCGTCTACGGCCAGTCCGGACTGGGCAAGACCCACCTGCTGCATGCGATTGGCCACTACGCACGCAACCTGTATCCGAACGTGCGCGTGCGGTACGTGAACTCCGAGGAGTTCACCAACGACTTCATCAACAGCATCCGCGACGACAAGGCCTCGTCCTTCCAGAGCCGATATCGCAGCGTGGACGTGCTGCTGATCGACGACATCCAGTTCCTGCAGGGCAAGGTGCAGACCCAGGAGGAGTTCTTCCACACCTTCAACGCCCTGCACAACGCCAACAAGCAGGTCGTCATCACCTCCGACCTACCGCCCAAGCAGCTGAGCGGTTTCGAGGAGCGGATGCGCAGCCGTTTTGAGTGGGGTCTGCTCACCGACGTCCAGCCCCCCGACCTCGAGACCCGGATTGCCATCCTTCGCAAGAAGGCGATCCAGGAGAAGATGACCACCCCAGACGAGGTGCTGGAGTTCATCGCCAGCAAGATCTCGACGAACATCCGTGAGCTCGAGGGTGCGCTCATCCGGGTCACGGCGTTTGCCAGCCTCAACCGACAGCCCGTTGACCTCAATCTGGCCGAGATCGTGCTCAAGGACATTTTCCCGTACGACCTGGGGAGCCAGATCACGGCCGCCACGATCATGGCGCAGACCGCGGTGTACTTCGGTCTGACCATCGAGGACCTCTGCGGGTCGTCGCGCTCCCGCGTGCTGGTCACGGCCAGACAGATCGCGATGTACCTCTGCCGTGAGCTCACCGACCTGTCGCTGCCCAAGATCGGCCAGCAGTTCGGAGGCCGGGACCACACCACCGTGATGCATGCCGACCGCAAGATCCGCAAGCTCCTGTCCGAGCGGCGCGCGATCTACAACCAGGTCACCGAGCTGACCAACCGGATCCGCAACCAGTCCCGCTGACCTCCAGAACCACACAACCACAGCCACGTGACGTGGCACCCGTGGTTCCACAGGGGTTGTCCGCCGGTGCGCGTCCGACGTCGTTTGTCCGTTACCGACCTCTTTGTCCCCATTGTTGTCCACAGTCTGGGGATAACTCTGGGGATGGGCAGGGTTACCTACATAAACCAGGGCGGGGGACAGTGCGGGGACAACCCGTGGATGACCCATCTTTTTCTGTGGATAACGCCGGATCTCGCGGCCCGCCCTGTGGACAGCTCGCCGTCGTCCACAACAGGCCTGACTTGTCCACGTCCATCGTCCACGGGTCATCCACAGGTTCACGCGCCGCGTCACCTGCAACAACGGTGGTTGTCCACACGATCCACAGGCCCTACTACAACGATGAGACCTAGGAAGATGGGTTCGGCCCCGAGTACTTGGGGAAACAGCCTTGGGGATACAGCCCTGGCGATAGGGCACTGGCAACACGTTGGCCGTCATCAAAGTTTGCGATTAGGTGTTGGCCGGGGGTCCCCGTGGCATTAGGGTCAGTGCGCACCTCCGTGTGCGGGCTTGTATCACTCGTGTGTGTCGAAGGGCGGGTCACCGATGAAGTTTCGGGTCGAACGCGATGTTCTCGCCGAGGCTGTGACGTGGGTTGCCCGCGGCCTGCCCAATCGCCCGCCGGTCCCTGTGCTGGCCGGCGTGCTGATCGAGGCCAGCGATGAGGGAACACTGACCTTGTCTGCCTTCGACTACGAGGTCTCGGCCAAGATCACGGTCGCCGCAGAGGTCGCCGAGCCAGGCACGGTTCTGGTCCTCGGCCGGCTCCTGGCTGACATCTCCCGCAACCTGCCGAACCGTCCCGTTGACGTGACCACCGACGGCAGCAAGGTCCAGGTCACCTGTGGCTCGAGCCGGTTCAGCCTGCTGCTGATGCCCGCCGACGACTACCCCACCCTGCCGGCATCACCCGCGATCAGTGGCACCATCGCCGGCGATGTCTTCACCCAGGCCGTGGCCCAGGTGTCGATCGCTGCTGACCGAGGCGACACCCTGCCCATCCTGACCGGTGTGCGGATCGAGATCGAGGGCGACAAGATCACCCTTCTCGCCACCGATCGCTACCGGCTTGCCATGCGCGAGCTGACCTGGAACCCCGAGGTCAGTGACGCCAGCCATGTCGCCCTGGTGCCGGCACGGACGCTGTCGGACACAGCCAAGGCGCTCGGCGCCTCAGGTTCGGTCGAGATCCACCTCGGTGGCGCTGCGGATGGTTTGATCGGGTTCGAAGCCGGACAGCGCCGCTCGACCACCCGCCTCCTGGATGGCGAGTACCCCAAGGTCACCTCGATCTTTCCCTCCAGCGCTGATACCGAGTCGGTCATCGAGACGACCGCGTTGGTCGAGGCGGTCAAGCGAGTCGCGTTGGTGGCCGAACGCAACACTCCTGTTCGCCTCCGCTTCAGCGAGGGCCAGGTTGTCATCGAAGCGGGCACCGGCGATGACGCTCAGGCCAGCGAAGCTGTCGAGGCGGTGACGACCGGCCCCGAGATCGAGATTGCCTTCAACCCCCAGTTCTTGTTGGATGGGCTGGGAGCGGTCGGGACGGCATACAGCCGCCTGTCCTTCACCCAGAGCAGCCGTCCGGCCGTGCTCTCGGGCCAGGCCGAGCTGGGCGGCGAGGCCGACACGTCCTACCGCTACGTGCTGATGCCCGTCCGTTTCGCGAGCTAGGCCACCTTCGCCACACGCGTTCACCGCAAGAACCTTCACTGCCACAGGAGTCACACCATGCGCATCGGTCTCATCGGTTTGGGCAAGATGGGCGGCAACATGCGCGATCGGATTCGCGCCGCAGGCCACGAGGTCGTCGGCTACAGCCGCACCTCCGCCAGCCGTGATACCAACAGCCTCGAGGAGCTGGTCGCCGCACTGCCGACGCCGCGCGTCGTGATCGTCATGGTGCCGGCCGGTGAGGCCACTGCCCAGACCATCACTGCGCTGGGGGACCTTCTCTCCCCGGGTGACCTGGTTGTGGATGGTGGCAACAGCAAGTTCACCGACGACATCGTGCACGCGCAGGAGCTCAAGGACAAGGGGATCGGGTTCGTCGACTGTGGCGTCAGCGGCGGCGTGTGGGGCAAGGAGAACGGCTACGGGCTGATGTGTGGCGGTGACGCGCAGCACGTCGAGATGGTCATGCCGATCTTTGACGCCCTCCGTCCTGAGGGCCCTCGCGACGAAGGTTTCGTTCACGCCGGCGAGGTTGGCTCCGGGCACTACGTCAAGATGGTTCACAACGGCATCGAGTACGGCCTCATGCAGGCATATGCCGAGGGATTTGAGCTGCTCATGGCCAAGGACAGCGTGAGGGACGTCCCGGGCAGCTTCAAGGCGTGGACCCGTGGCACCGTCGTGCGTTCCTGGCTGCTCGACCTCATGGTCAAGGCGCTCGAGGAAGACCACGACCTCGGTCAGATCAGGGGCTATGTCAACGACTCGGGCGAGGGGCGCTGGACCGTGGAAGAAGGTATTGCCCACGCTGTGCCGATGCCGGTCATCACGGCTGCGTTGTTTGCCCGCTTCTCCTCGCGGCAGGATGACTCCCCGCAGATGAAAGCCGTGGCCGCGCTGCGCTACCAGTTTGGCGGACATGCGGTCACCAAGGCCGGCGAGACCGGTGTGCTGACCGATCACTGACCGACAGTGACGCGATCGTGCACCTGAGGCATCTGTCAGTCGTCGACTTCCGCAGCTATGCGGAGGCCGAGCTGCCGCTGACGCCCGGGGTCACCACGATGATCGGGCTGAACGGACAGGGCAAGACCAATCTGGTTGAGGCCGTCGGCTATATCGCCACCCTTGGCTCGCATCGGGTGGCCAGCGACGCGCCGTTGGTCCGGTTCGGTGCGCAACAAGCCATTGTCAGGGGTGCCGTGATCCGTGACGGGCGTGAGACGTTGGTCGAGATCGAGATCAACGTCGGACGGGCGAGCGGCAGCCGGAACCGAGCCCGCCTCAATCGCTCACCGGTCCCCCAGCCGCGTGAGGTCCTGGGGACCTTACGAACGGTGATGTTCGCACCCGAGGACCTGGCACTGGTCAAAGGCGACCCCGCTGAGCGACGACGCTTCCTGGATGAGCTCCTGGTGGCGCGTCAGCCGCGCTGGGCTGGGGTCAGGGCCGACTACGACAAGGTGCTCAGACAACGCAACGCACTCCTGAAGTCGGCAGCGCCCGTCCTGCGCCGAGGTGCCCGACGAGCCCGGAGCTCGTCCACAGCCTTATCCACAACCTTGTCCACACCGACTGTGGATAAAGCTGTGGACGAGGCTGAGGGCGCGCTGCATACCCTGGACGTGTGGAACACGCACCTCGCCCGGGTTGGCGCCCAGCTGCTCTACGCCCGGCTGCGTCTCATGCATGACCTGGCGCCCTACCTTGCGGCTGCGTACGACGAAGTCAGTGACGTGACGTCGGATGCGCGCATCGCCTACAGGTCCTCGTTGCGAGAGGAGATCTCCGAAAAGATCGCCCTGGGGGCAGTGCCTGAGATGGATGAGCTGCACGATGAGATCCTGGCCTCCCTCGAGGCCGTACGGGTCAACGAGATCGAGCGCGGCATCTCCTTGGTCGGCCCCCATCGGGACGACGTGGTGCTCACCCTCGGCCAGCTGCCGGCCAAGGGATACGCCAGCCACGGCGAGTCCTGGTCATTTGCCCTCGGACTGCGGCTGGCGGCGTACCAGCTGTTACGGCACGACCTTGGCGAGGATCCCGTGCTGATCCTGGACGACGTCTTCGCCGAGCTCGACTCAGGCCGCCGCGAGCGGCTGGCGGGGTTGATCACGGACTGTGAGCAGGTGTTGATCACAGCGGCCGTGCCCGGCGACGTGCCCAAAGTCCTGTCCAGCTCCGGCACGACGTATCGCGTGACCCTGGGTCAGGTCGCCCGTGCCGACTGACGATCGAGGAGGGCGACGCCCCAGCAGCGAGCACGTCAACGACGATTCGGTACCGGTTGTCGGGACCGGCGCAGTGCCGGACGCGGATGCCGTCACACCAGAGACCCCCACGGCTGATACGCCCACACCAGATGCCCCCACGGCTGATACCCCCGTCGTGCTCGATGAGCTGAATGCGGACACCGCCGAGGTAGCGGCGGCATCGGCCTTGGCTCGTGCTCGTGAAGCCGCCCGGGCCAAGGGGCTGAGACCTGGCAGCAGGCCGCTGCGCAAACGACGAGCGCCAGGCCAACAAGGCCATGGCTCAGCAGGCTCAACAGGGTCCGGCCGCGACCCGTCGCTGCTCGGCGACCAGATGGACCGCCTGCTGCTCGATCGCGGATGGAACGTGGACGTCGCCGTGGGCGCGGTCATGGGTCGCTGGGCGGACATCGTCGGCGCGAACGTTGCCGAGCACTGCAAACCGGTGACGTTCAGCGACGGAGTCCTGACCGTACGCGCGGACTCGACCGCGTGGACCACTCAGATGCGGCTGATGTCGTCGTCGATCCTCGGGCGACTTGAGACCGAGGTTGGCAAGGACACCGTCATCGAGCTTCGGGTGCAGGGCCCAAGTGCGCCGTCATGGAACCGGGGACCCCGAAAGTCGACCGGCCCCGGTCCTCGCGACACCTACGGCTGACCCTCGCGACACCGGAGGGCCCGCTGCGTAGGGGGATTAGGGACTACCGGTTTATTTACCGGAAAATGGCGTTGACGGGCCTCCTGAGCGATGTCTTGTCCGTCCCGACGGGTAGACTGAGGAACGATTCGGCGGCCTGCCTGACGAGGTGCCGGGGGACTTTCCGTCGTGCATGATGCGGAGGCCCCTGGGACTGCGAGACGTCTGGTGTGGCCGCTTCCCGTGCCCGACCCCGGACGACGTACCGCGATGCAGGTGCCAGGGTCCCGCGCGAACCACGTGACTACCGCATGAAGCCAAAGGAGCACAGTGTCCGAGGTCAGCCCAGAGAACCTGCCCGACCCCGAGAGTGCACCCGAGGCCACGTCAGCCAAGGCACCCAAACCCCAGAGCCCGGCCTACGACGCCAGCGCCATCACCGTCCTGGAAGGGCTCGAGGCGGTCCGCAAGCGCCCCAGCATGTACATCGGCTCCACCGGCGAGCGTGGTCTGCATCACCTGGTCTGGGAGGTCGTCGACAACTCCGTGGACGAGGCGCTCGCCGGCTACGCCGACCACATCGAGGTCACCCTGATGCCCGACGGCGGGGTCAAGGTCGTGGACAACGGCCGTGGCATCCCGACCGACATCATGGTCGGCGAGGGCAAGCCTGCCGTGGAGGTTGTGCTCACACAGCTGCACGCCGGCGGCAAGTTCGGTGGCGCCGGTTACACGGTCTCCGGCGGGCTTCATGGAGTCGGCATCTCGGTGGTCAACGCCCTTTCCGACAGGGTCGATGTCGAGGTCCGGCAGCGTGGCCATGTCTTCCGGCAGACGTTCCTGGTGGGTGTGCCCGCGGCCGACCTGTCCAAGGACGAAACTACTGACCAGACCGGCACCACGGTCACCTTCTGGGCCAGCCCCGACATCTTCGAGACCACGACCTATGAGTACGAGACCCTGCGCGCACGGTTCCAGCAGATGGCTTTCCTGAACAAGGGCCTGACCATCACCCTGACCGATGAGCGCCCCCGGGCCATCGAGGCGGCCGGGGACGAGGATGAGGTCGAGGGACTGGATGAGGTCGAGCTCGAGGACAAGCCGGTCAAGCCACGCACAGTCTCCTACCGCTACGAGGACGGCCTGGTCGACTACGTCAAGCACCTGGTCTCTTCCAAGCGCTCCGAGCCGGTGCACCCCGAGGTCATCTCCTTCGAGCTCGAGGACGACACGAAGCACATGTCCCTCGAGGTCGCGTTGCAGTGGACCAGCGCGTACTCAGAGTCGGTTCACACCTACGCCAACACCATCAACACCCATGAGGGTGGCACCCACGAAGAGGGCTTCCGGGCGGCGATGACCAAGTTGGTCAACGACTTCGCCCGCAACCAGAAGCTCCTCAAGGACAAGGACGAGAACCTCACCGGTGACGACATCCGCGAAGGCCTGACCGCCGTCATCTCGGTCAAGCTCGCTGAGCCTCAGTTCGAGGGCCAGACCAAGACCAAGCTCGGCAACTCCGAGGTCAAGGGGTTTGTCCAACACGCCATGACCGACGAGCTCGGCCACTGGTTGAGCGCCCACCCCAACGAGGGGAAGGACATCGTCCGTAAGTCCGTCCAGGCGGCTGCGGCACGGATGGCGGCCCGCAAGGCCCGCGAGGCAACGCGCCGCAAGGGCCTGCTCGAGTCCGGCGGGCTGCCGGGCAAGCTCCGCGACTGCCAGAGCAGCGACCCCACGATCAGCGAGGTCTTCATCGTCGAGGGTGACTCCGCCGGCGGTTCCGCGGTTCGAGGTCGCAACCCGCACAACCAGGCGATCCTGCCGATCCGCGGCAAGATCCTCAACGTCGAGAAGGCCCGCATCGACAAGGTGCTGGCCAACAACGAGGTCCAGGCCCTCATCTCGGGCTTCGGCACCGGCATCGGCGAGGACTTCGACCTGGCCAAGGCGCGCTATCACAAGATCGTCCTGATGGCCGATGCTGATGTGGACGGCCTGCACATCCGGACCCTGTTGCTGACGTTGCTGTTTCGCTTCATGCGTCCGCTCATCGAGGCCGGCTACGTCTACCTCGCGCAGCCGCCGCTCTTCCGTCTCAAGTGGAGCAACCACCCGCACGAATACGCCTACTCCGACCGCGAACGCGACTCGAGGGTTCAGGCCGGGCTGAGTCAGGGATGGCGGCTGCCCAAGGACGCCGGTATTCAGCGCTACAAGGGTCTGGGTGAGATGGACTACCAGGAGCTGTGGGAGACCACGATGGACCCTGACCACCGCATCCTTCTTCAGGTCACCCTGGACGACGCCGCGGCCGCAGACGAGATCTTCGCGATTCTCATGGGCGAGGACGTCGAGAGCCGGCGCAGCTTCATCCAGCGCAACGCCCGCGATGTCAGATTCCTCGATATCTGACGGGCGTCGAACCTTTGCTCACTTCAAACCGCTTCTGGCGCCGAATATCGGCCCGCGGACCGGCCTCAACTGAGCAAACCGGCCTGAAGTGAGCACCACGGCATACAGAATCTTGAGAACGAACCGGAAAGTAAGGGAAGCACGTGACTGAGCAGCCGCCGATCATTGAGACCGACCGCATCGAGCCGGTCGACATCAACCTGGAGATGCAGCGCAGCTACATCGACTACGCGATGACGGTCATCGTCAGTCGTGCGCTTCCTGACGTGCGCGACGGCATGAAGCCCGTGCACCGCCGGGTCGTCTACGCGATGTATGACGGGGGCTACCGTCCCGACCGCGGCTACAACAAGTGCTCGCGCGTCGTCGGCGAGGTCATGGGTCAGTACCACCCGCATGGCGACGCGTCGATCTATGACGCGTTGGTGCGGCTGGTCCAGGACTGGTCGCTGCGATACCCGCTGGTCGACGGGCAGGGCAACTTCGGCTCCCCTGGTGACGACCCGGCGGCCGCGCCGCGATACACCGAGTGCCGGATGGCGGCACTGGCCATGGAGATGGTCCGCGACATCGACCAGGACACGGTCGACTTCAAGGACAACTACGACGGCAAGACCCAGGAACCAACGGTCCTGCCGAGCCGGTTCCCGAACCTGCTGGTCAACGGCTCAGCCGGCATTGCGGTCGGCATGGCCACCCAGATCCCGCCGCACAACCTGCGCGAGGTCGCCGCCGGGGTCCAGTGGTTCCTGCTTCATCC
>Ga0209798_10000933_pt1 | contig 17828 bp, 15 predicted proteins | sample DOMMetBare3Fresh_FD_187475 | JGI IMG/M metagenome (GOLD analysis project Ga0209798, IMG submission 187475) | Wetland sediment microbial communities from St. Louis River estuary, USA, under dissolved organic matter induced mercury methylation -... | ecosystem: Environmental > Aquatic >...
GGTGGTGCGGGTTCGTCGACTCGAGCTGGATCTACGATTCGAACCGCGCCGGTTACGACAACGACTGGACTCAGTACCTCGAGAACGCCGTCGATCTCACCGGCATTCCGCTCGGGCAGCCTGTCACGATCGGGTTCCGCCACAAGTTCGACGCCGAGCCGGGGTACGACTACGGCTACGTGGAAGTCCTCGACCTCGACCAGACGTGGGTCCCGCTGGCCACGTTCACCGGCAAGGTCCCGAACGGTTCGGGATGCGACACCTTCACGGTGGTGCTCCCCGACACGATCCGCGCGAAGTTCGATCCGGGCATTCCGGTCCCCTTCCGCTTCACGGCCTACGACGGCAGCGACGCCGGACCCAGGGACGCCGAGATCGGCCTGCACCTGCGCACCCCGCGCGGCACGGCCTACGTGGCGACCGCCCCCGGCTCGCTCGGCATGGCCCGCGCGTACGTCGCCGGCGACCTCGAGACGACCGGCGTCCATCCCGGCGACCCGTACGACCTGCTGCGGCTGATGGCCGACGCGCTGACGTGGCGCCGTCCGGACGCCCGCACCGCGGCCCGGGTCGCCCGCTCGCTCGGCGCCTCCCGGCTCGTCCCGCCGTCCCCGCCGCCGCAGGAGGCGCTGCCCGACTGGCGGCGCACGCTCGAGGGGCTGCGGCACTCGCGGCGCCGCGACGCCGAGGCGATCTCGCACCACTACGACGTCTCGAACCGGTTCTACGAAATGGTCCTCGGGCCCTCGATGACGTACACCTGCGCCGTCTACCCGACCGCGGACGCCGGCCTCGAGGCGGCCCAGGAGGCCAAGTACGAGCTCGTCTTCCGCAAGCTCGGGCTCATCCCGGGGCAGCGGCTCCTCGACGTCGGCTGCGGCTGGGGCGGGATGGTCCGGCACGCCGCACGGCGCGGCGTCCGGGTGCTCGGCGTCACGCTGTCGCAGGAGCAGGCCACCTGGGCGCAGGCGGCGATCGAGGCCGAGGGGCTGTCGGACCTCGCCGAGGTGCGGCACCTCGACTACCGCGACGTCGTCGAGCGCGACTTCGACGCCGTCAGCTCGATCGGCCTCACCGAGCACATCGGCGTGCGGAACTACCCCGACTACTTCCGGTTCCTGTACGGCCTGCTGCGCCCGGGCGGGCGGCTGCTCAACCACTGCATCACGCGCCCGGACAACGTCCACGTCGCGCGGGTCAAGCGCGGGTTCATCGACCGGTACGTCTTCCCGGACGGCGAGCTGACCGGCTCCGGCCGGATCATCACGACGATGCAGGACGTCGGGTTCGAGGTGCGGCACGAGGAGAACCTCCGGGAGCACTACGCGAAGACGTGCGCCGCCTGGTGCGACAACCTCGTCGCGCACTGGGACGAGTGCGTCACGGAGGTCGGCGAGGCGACGGCGCGGGTCTGGGGCCTGTACATGGCCGGGTCCCGGCTGGGGTTCGAGCGCAACGAGGTGCAGCTGCACCAGGTGCTCGGCGTCCGGTTGGACGCCGCCGGCCGGGCCGGCTTCCCGCTCCGCCCGGACTGGGGCTCGGTCTAGACCGGACCGCCCGGCGGGTCAGACCGCCGCGGCGAGCGCGGCGAGGTCGTCGGTGCCGGCGAGGGTGAGGACGGCGTCCAGGACGTCGTCCGGGCCGAGCGTGCGCGCCGACCGCGTGCCGACGTCCGGCCACCGTTCGTAGACCTCGGCGGGCACGGCGCAGGCCGTGACCTCGGCGAACGACAGCGCGGAGACGACCGGCCCCGGGGCCTCCTTGACCACCCGGCAGGCGCAGCCGACGCAGTCGAACAGGTACCAGGAGGTCCCGGCGAACCGGTCGACGACGAGGAGGAGGTCCTCGCGCTCGAGCACGACCGTGCCGCACCGGGGGCACGTCGTCGTGATGCTCGCGGCCATGGCCGTCCCTCTCTCGCGTGGCCCGGGGGCTCCGAGGCCCCCGTGCCCGTCGACACCTGACCGTAAGAGGCGCGACCCTCGCGCCACGTTCACTTCAGGCATGCTGCAATTCGGTATCGGCGGACCCACCGCCGGCGCAGGCAGCGAGCGGAGCCCACGGACGTGACGTCTGACCCGCAGGACCATCCGGCCTCGGACCATCCCGCCTCGGACCATCCCGCCTCGGACCATCCGGCGCTCGACCGTGCGGGCGGCGCCGGGCCGGTCGCACTCGTCGGCTCCGGCGAGTACCTGCCCGTCCTGGAGGACGTCGAGCGCGCGCTCATCGCCGGCCGGCCGCAGCGCTACGTCCAGCTCGCGACCGCGGCGGCCCCGGAGGGCGCGCAGTCGCTCGCCCGCTGGCACGCGCTCGGCGCCGACGCCGCGGCCCGGGTCGGCGCCGAGCAGGTCGTCGTCGACGTCCGCGACCGGGCCGGGGCCGACGACCCGGCGCTGGCGGCCCTCGTCGACGGCGCGGGGCTGGTGTACCTGTCCGGCGGCCACCCGGGGTTCCTCGCCGAGACGCTGCGCGGGACGGCGGTGTGGGACGCGATCGTCGCTGCCTGGCGGGGCGGTGCGGCGCTCGCCGGCTGCAGCGCGGGCGCGATGGCGCTGTCGGCGAGCCTGCCGGACGTCCGGCGGCCGTGGCGCCCCGCGCTGGACGGCCTCGGTCTCGTCCCGATGGTCGAGGTGCTGCCGCACTTCGACCGGTTCGCCGCGTGGATGCCGGACCTCGTCGTCCGCCGGGTCGCGGGCGCCCCGGCGGGCGTCCATGTCGTCGGCATCGACGAGGACACCGCGCTCGTCGGCGGGCTCGACGGCTGGGACGGCTCGGCGGCGGCGCCGGGCACGACCTGGCGGGTGCACGGCCGGCAGTCGGTGTGGCTGCTGGACGCGGGCGGGCGGCGCGAGGTCGCGACCGGCGGGACCGTGGTCATCGACCACCGTCCGAGCTGACGTCGGCCCGACCTCGACCCGACGTCGGCCCGACGTCGTGGCGGCTAGCCCGCCGGCAGCGCGACGACGGTCGAGGACGACCACGGTGCGGGCCGGCCGAGGTGGAAGCCCTGCGCGTCGTCGCAGCCGAGCTCACGCAGATGGTCGAACTGCTCGGCGGTCTCGACGCCCTCGGCGGTGACCCGCATCCCGAGCCCCCGCGCGAGCGCGACGATCGCGGACACCACCGCTGCCGCGCCGTCCCGGTCACGGTCGCGCCACCACGGCGCCACCGGCCCGGTGAGGTCCGGCTCGCCCGAGCCGAGCGCCTCGACGAACGAGCGGTCGACCTTGAGCCGGTCGACGGGCAGCCGCTGGAGGTGACCCAGGCTCGACCAGCCGGTGCCGAAGTCGTCGAGGGCGATCCGCACCCCGTGCGAGCGCAGCCGGCCGAGCCGCGCGACGGCGGAGTCGACGTCCGACATGACGGCGCCCTCGGTGATCTCCAGGCACAGCCGGTGCGGCGGCAGGCCGGAGCCGGAGAGCGCCTGCTCGACGACGTCGACGATCCGGGCGTCCGCGAGCTGGCGCGGGGAGACGTTGACGCTCACGGTCAGGTCGCCGTCCGCGGCGACGGCGTCGGCGCACGCGCGCTCCAGCGCCCAGACGCCGAGCCGCACGATGAGCCCGGAGTCCTCGGCGACCTCGATGAACTCGGCCGGCGGGACGACGCCGAGCCGGTCGTCCCGCCAGCGGGCGAGCGCCTCGAGGCCGACGACGCGCCGGTCGGAGAACGACACGATCGGCTGGTAGTGCAGCGTGAGCCCGTCCGGCGTCGGCTCGGACATCGCGTGCCGCAGCCGGTCGAGGATGCGGACCCGGCGGACGGCGCGCTCGCGCAGCTGCGGGCCGAACACGGCGTAGCGGTCCCGGCCGCGCTCCTTGGCCTGGTACATCGCGGCGTCGGCGTCCCGGAGCAGGTCGCCCGGCGTCCGGTGGGTGCCGTCCGCGACGGCCACCCCGATGCTCGCCGACACCGTGAGCCGCAGGCCGGCGACGTCGTACGGCTCGCGGAGCGCCTCGACCACGCGCAGGGCGAGACCGGTCGCCTCGTCCTCGTCCGCCGCGGGAAGCAGGAGGGCGAACTCGTCGCCGCCGAGCCGGGCGATCGTCGCGTCGCCGGCGACCACGACGAGCCGCCGGGTCACCTCGATGAGCACCTCGTCGCCCGCGCCGTGGCCGAGACCGTCGTTGACCGCCTTGAAGCCGTCGAGGTCGGTGAACAGCAGCGCCGGGGACGCCGTCCCGGGCCGCGGCGGGAGCAGGTCGTCGAGCAGGTCTCGCAGCGCGAACCGGTTGGCGAGCGCCGTCAGCGGGTCGTGCGTCGCCTCGAACGCGAGGACCTGCTCGCCGAGCTTGCGGTCGGTGATGTCGTGGTGCGACACGACGGCGCCCGGCCGCCCGCGCAGCGGCACGATCTGCGCCTGGAACCAGCGCAGCCCGGTCCGCTCGGCGAGCGCGAAGTCCGTCGTGAAGGACGGGCGTTCCCCGTCGAGGACCGCCCGTAGCCCGGCGGCGACGGTCGAGGACGGGTCGGCGTCCTCGCTCACCGAGGCGTACGAGGGGGCGCACACGTCGACGTAGTGCATCCCGACCGTGGGATCCGGGCCCGGCGGGCTGAGGTGCGCCGGCGGGAAGAGGTGGGCGGGGTGCTCGCGCCAGTAGCGGACCCACGCGTCGTTCACCGCCGTGACGACGCCCTCGCCGTCCACGACCGCGGTGTGCGCGGGGAGCGAGGCGAGCACGGACTGGACGAAGGCCTCCCGGTCGCGGCGCTCCGCCTCGACGAGCCTGCTGCGGCTCACGTCCCGGTGGACCCACACGAGGTACGTCCCGGTGACCAGCGTCAGCGCACTGACCGTGACCTCGACCCAGACCGCGGTGCCGTCGCGCAGGTAGAGCAGGAGGACCTCGCTCGCCGGCGTCCGGCCGGGCAGCGCGTCGCGCAGCCGCGCCACCGCGGCCGAGTCGGTGCCCGGGCCGTGCAGGATGCGGGGGTCCCGGCCGACCAGGTCCGCCTCCGACCAGCCGCTGCGGTGCAGGAGCCCGGGGCTCACGTGGACGACGGTCGGCCAGGGGTCGCGCGCCGACGGCGGCCCCGTGACGAGCAGCGGTGAGCGGGCGTCGTCGAGCAGCGTCTCGTAGAGCGCCAAACGGTCGGAGTCGGTCAGCGCGCCGGCGCCGGCGACGAGCATGCCTCTCCTGTCACGCAGTGATCATCAGGTAACCGTACGTCGATGAGCCATCGTGCACGATCACGACGCGTAGCGTGGTCATTGCACGGAGAAAGTCACGGCGGCCGGTGCAGGGAGATGGGCAGCCCAGGTCGCTCATTGCACGGCCCGCCCGCACTCCAGTAGTCAAACTGTCCAATGATCATCGCGACTCTTGACCACTTCGCCGGGTCAGGGGTCATCCTGACGAGCATGACGACGACGCGGACCCAGCCACCGACTGCTCGGACGTCCACGTGGGGCGACGAGTCGCCCGGGGTCGATGCGGTGCTCGCCTGGACCGCGCACCGGCTCGCCGGCTCCACAGACCCGCTGACGACCGCCCGGCCGGCCGCGGAGCTCGCTGCGCAGACCGGGCGCACGATCACGCCGTCCGGGATCGGCGCCGAGCGCGCCCTCGGCCTGTTCACCGACGTCCTCCTGCCGGCGACCCGCGCCCAGGACGACCCGATGAACCTCGCCTACGTGCCGTCGGCCCCGACTCGCTCCGCGCGGGCGTTCGAGCTCGCGACGAGCGTCTCGAACATCTTCGCGGGCCTGTGGGAGTGCGGCGCCGGGGCGATCCACGCCGAGAACCAGGTCATCGCCTGGCTCGCCGAGCTGCTCGGCTGGCCGGAGTCGGCGGGCGGCTGCTTCGTCGCCGGCGGCACGATGGGGAACCTCTCCGCGCTCGTGGCGGCCCGGCACACCGCCGAGGCGGCGCGGGTCGAGGCCGGGCTCACCCGCCAGCCGGACGGCGGCTGGGCGGTGGCGTGCACGTCGGACGCGCACTCCTCGGTCCGCTCGACGTCGCGCGTCATGGGCGTCGACGTCGTCCTGGTGCCGGGGGACGAACGCGGCCGGCTCACCGGGGAGGCGCTGGAGGGCGTCCTCGCGACGACCCGGGACCGGGTTGTCGCGGTGGTCGCGACGGCCGGGACGACGAACGCCGGCGTCGTCGACGACCTCGCCGGCGTCGCCGCGGTCTGCCGTGCGCGCGGCCTGTGGCTCCATGTCGACGGCGCGTACGGCGGCGCGGCGCTCGTCGCGCCGAGCGTCGCGCACCTGTTCGCCGGGATCGAGCACGCGGACAGCTTCATCGTCGACCCGCACAAGTGGCTCTTCTCGCCGTACGACGCGTGCGCGCTCGTGTACCGGCGTCCGGAGCTCGCGAAGGCCGCCCACCAGCAGAGCGCGAGCTACCTCGACGCCGTCGACCGCGCCGAGTGGAACCCGGCGGACCTCGCCGTCCATCTCTCCCGCCGCCCGCGCGGGCTGCCGCTGTGGTTCAGCCTCGCCACGCACGGCACCGACCGGTACCGGGACGCCGTCGAACGCTGCCTCGCGACGGCACGCACGGTCGCCGAGGGCATCCGCAGCCGCCCGGGCCTGCGCCTGCTCGTCGAGCCCGAGCTGTCCGTGCTGCTCTTCGAACGGGAGGGCTGGACCGAGGCCGAGTACGCCCGCTGGTCGCGCGAGCAGGCCCTGGCCGGCCGGCTCCTGTGCATCCCCACCCGCTGGTCCGGTGCCCCCGTGCTGCGCCTGGTGTTCGTCAACCCCGACACCGACCCCGTCGCCGTCTGCGCCGCGCTGGACACCCTGGCGTAGGTCAAGGCAGCCCTAACCCTCCGGGCTGCTCTTCTAATCAGGGCGATCAGGGATGTACCGTTCCCCAGCACACGTGGGTGGGTGGGGCTGGTCTTTCGGAGGCAGCACGTGGAGGCAGCGGCACGCACGACCGGAACGGTCGTGGCCGCGTTCCCGCTCGGGCTCGACATGGCCGTCATGGTCGAGGAGACCGGGGACCTGAGCGTCCCGGCGACGTACCGCTGCGCGCCGCGGCGGCGCGCCGCGACGTCCGGCTGGCACGACGCGCTCGAGGGCGAGGGGGCCGCGCAGGCGTTCGTCGACCACCTGCGCCACCACATCAGCCCGCACATCGACGGCTTCCGGACCATGCGGGTCGTCCCCCCGCCGGAGGCGAGCGGTGAGCGCGACGTGTTCGAGGACGAGGACGCGGCGGCCGTCGTCGTCGGCGAGCGGGTCGTCGTCCGCTGGAACCGGCGGGTCGCCGACCGGCCGCACCCGGCGCCGACGACCCTCGCGCACCTCGCCGAGGTGGGCTTCCACGAGGTCCCGCCGACGCACGGGATGCTCCTGTGGCGGGCACCGAGCGGCCGCGAGGTCCCGTGCGCGCTCGCGACCGGCTACCTGCCGCGCGCCCGCGACGGCCGGCAGTGGGTGCTCGACCTCGTCGAGGAGCATCTCGGCCTGACCGGTGGCTCGCCGCGCCCGGACCCGTGGATCAAGGACGCGCCCTCCCGGCTCGGCCGGCTCGCGGCCCGGATGCACCTCGCGCTCGGGCGGCCGAGCAAGATCGTCCCGGAGCCGGTCCGGCGCGCCGACGGCGACACCGTCCGGTCCTGGCACGCCGCGATCACCCGCCGCCTGGAGTCCGCGGTCGCCGCGGTCAACGCCGGGGCGATCGGCTGGGCGGCGCCGGACGCCGCCGAGGTGCTGCTGCCGCGGCTCGACCGGCTCACGGCCGCCGTCGACGCGCTGCTCGAGGTCGCCGAGGACCCGGCCGGCGTGATCGTCCAGCGCGTCCACGGCGACCTGCACATCGGCCAGGTGCTGCGCTGGCCCGGCGGGCTGGCGGTGACCGACTTCGACGGCGTCCCCGGTGGCGGCGTCGGCCTGCCGGAGGACGACGACGACCCGGGCGCGACGACGACCCTGCTGCCCGCGGCCTGGGACGTGGCCCGCCTGCTGCGCAGCGTCGACCGGGTCGGCCGGGCCGCGGACCGCAAGACCGGCTTCGCGGTGACCGACGACGTCGACGCCTGGGTGACCGAGGCCCGCCGGGAGCTCGTGCGCGCCTACCGCGAGGAGATCACCGCCGCCGACCGACGCGACCTGCTCGACGACCGGCTGCTCGAGGCGTTCGAGGTCGACCAGGCCTGCCGGGGGATCCTCGACGCCGTCGAGGGCGTCGAGCCGCTGCCGGGCCGGACGGCCGCGGTCCTCGCGGCCCTGCGGGTCCGGTACCCGGCCGAGTAGCGGTCCGGGTGGCCGTGCAGGTCGGCTACCCGGCGCAGGAGCGGTCCGGGTGGCCGTGCAGGTCGAGCGCGCCCAGGGTCCGGTAGACCTCGGGTCGGCGACGGCGCAGCCACGCCGTCCAGGCCAGCGCGCCCGCCGCGAGCACGGCGAGCAGGATCGGCAGGTGGTTGAGCACCGGGTCGTCGACGCCGGTCAGGGTCGGGTAGTTCGCCACGAGCAGCACCACGACCGTGCCGAGCCCGACCGCGCCGAGGGCGGGCGCGACCCGGTGCCGCCACCGGCCCGGCTCGGGACGGCGTACGAAGTAGCCGACGATCGCGACCGCGGCCAGCGACTGGAGCGCCACGATCCCGACCGTGCTCAGGCCGATCATCGACGGCGCCACGGACCGGTACGGGTCGAGCCCGGACGCCGCGAAGCCGGCGACGACGACCGCCGTCACCCCGCTGACGGCCAGGCTCGCCCGGGACGGCGCCCGGCTCGTCGGGTGGCTGTGCCCGAGCATCCGGGGCAGCAGGTGCTCGCGGCCGAGCGCGAAGGTGTAGCGGGTCGCGACGTTGTGCACGGCGAGCGCCGACGCGAGCACCGACGTGCACAGGAGCAGGCCCATGAGGTCGGCGACGAACGGCGAGGCGTACTCCCGCGCGACGTCGAAGAGCAGCTCACCGCGGCGGTCCTCGGCGACGCCACGCACCGCGCCGACGCCGACCGCGCCGACGGTGAGCCACGACGTGACCACGTAGAAGCCGCCGCTCACACAGATCGCGACGTACGTCGAGCGCGGCACGCTCGCTCTGGGGTCCCCCGCCTCCTCGCCGTAGAGCGCCGCCGACTCGAAGCCGATGAACGACGTCAGTGCGAACATCAGGCCGATCCCCAGGCCGGGCCCGAACACGGTCCCCGGGGCGAGGGCCGCCGCCGGTAACGCGGCGGCGCCCTCCCGGACCGCGATCGCGCCGTCGAAGACGACGAGCAACGCGACCTCGGCGGCGATGAGAACGGCGAGCACCCGGACCGACAGGTCGACGCTGCGGTACCCGAGGACGGCCATGACGACGACGGCCACGACCGCTGCGGGCACCCAGGAGACCTCGAGCCCGAACGAGGCGAGCACGAGCGCGACGAAGTAGCCGAAGCCGGCGGTGAGCCCGATGACGAGCAGCAGGTACGAGACGACGGCGAGCAGGGCGGCGACGACGGCCGGCGGCCGGCCGAGGCCCGCCGCGACGTAGGTGTAGAAGGCGCCGGTGTTGACGACGCGGCGGCTCATCGCGGCGTAGCCGACGGCGAAGACGAGCAACAGCACGGTCGCGAGTGCGAACGCCCCGGGCAGACCGGCACCGTTGCCGAGGGCGAGCGCCAGCGGCAGGTTGCCGACCATGGCCGCCATCGGCGCCGCCGCCGCGATGACGACCAGGACGAGACGTCCGGTGGACAGCCGGGGTGACGCGCCCGCGGGCCTGCCGGCGGCCCCGGTCGCACGGGGGACGTGACCGCTCACCGGGCCTCCTCCTGCGCTCGGACGGCGCAGCGGCGGTCGCCGGGCGCGCCGCCGGGCCCGGGCCGGGGCGATCGACGTCGGAGTCGAATCTACCCTGGCCCAGGGCACCGGACACCGAGGCCGGCCCGGGGCCAGGGGCCGGACGGAGGCCGGCCGGCCCGTGGTTCAGCCAGCCACCGGGGTCAGGACGGTCCGGCGGCGGGTGAGGAGCAGGACCGCCAGGGAGGCGACGAGGCAGGCCGCCATGAGGATCGCGAGCGGTAGGACGCTGGTGCTCCCGGTCAGACCCACGAGCGGTGCCAGTGCGCCGCCGACGGCGAACTGCAGGACTCCGAACTGGGCCGACGCCGCGCCCGCCCGTTCCGGGTGCGCGTTCATCGCGCGGCTCGACGCGACCGGCATCCGCCGAGCGACGGACGTCACGCCCGTCCCGCTCGCGGTCAGGAACCGTCCTCTGGTGGCGAAGGGGCCCTTCGCTCATGCGGGAAGGGCCCCTTCGCCACCAGAGGGCGTCGAATCAGGGCTCTCACTTGACGGACTACTCCGCATACCGGAGTATCAGCGGTGTGGTGACGCCGCAGATGCTCAAGGGCGTCCTGCCGATCGTCGTGCTGTGGACGCTGGCCGGGCAGGACGCTTACGGCTACGCGATCCTGCAGCGGCTGCGGGGCGCGGGCTTCGAGGCCGTCGGCGACGCGTCGGTGTACGGCACGCTCCAGCGGCACTTCGACGCTGGGTTCGTCACCTCCTACCTCAGCGACGGCGGCGCCGGGCCCGCACGTCGGTACTACTCGCTGACGCCGTCCGGGCGCCAGGCTCTCGACCACGCACGACGGGACTGGCGTGCGCTCGAGCGCGCCGTCAACGCCGTCGTGCCCGCGGACAAGGACGCGTAGCGATGACGACGGACGGCGCCCCCACCGAGCAGGCCCGCCACTTCCTCGCCGGCGTCGCGCAGGCGTGCGCGGACCTCGACCCGCCCGACCGGGAGCGGCTGCTCACCGGGCTCGACGAGCACCTGGCAGAGCTCAACGCGGACGGCGTCGACCTGGTCGCCGAGCTCGGGGACCCGGCCACCTACGCCGGGGAGCTCCGCGCGGCCGCCGGGCTGCCGACGCCCACCCGCGTCCTCGAGACGGCGCCGGCCGGCCCGCCGACCGGACCCTCGACCGGATGGCCGAGCCCGGCGGCGGGCGGACCGCCGACGCTCCCCGCGGGCTCGGCGGCCGGGGTCCCCACCGGCGGGCGGCGCGGGGGGCCCGCGCTGCTCGCGGTCGTCCTGGTCGCCGCGGGAGGCGTCCTCGTGGTGCTCGTCGCACTCTTCCTGCTGGCACTGCTGTTCGTGGGCCGGTCGTCCGGCGGGTCACCGGTCCCGGCCGACGGGCCCCCGGCCGTCGGCACGTCCGCGACGGTCGCGCTGCCGGACGTCACCGGCATGCCGGCGACGCAGGCGCGCCGGGTCCTCGAGGCGTCGGGGCTCGTCGTCGAGCAGACGACCGCGACGCCAGCCCCCGGCGGCGGTGCACCCGGGACGGTTCTCGAGCAGGATCCCCTCCCTGGCTCCGACGTCCCGCCGGGAGCGACCGTGGTGCTCACCGTCTCCCCCTGAGCGTGCGCCGTGGTGTCGCCGGTGTGGCTGTCGGACCGGTCCGGCAGCATGTCGTCCCGACGAACCGAGGCGGGGGCCGGCCGGGCGTGAGGTCCGACCGATCCCCCACCACGGAAGGCGGAGCACCATGAGCATGACCCCCGTCGAGGAGCGCGTCGGGCTGCTCCTTGCCAAGGCCGAGTCGACGACCCCGCAGGAGGCGGAGGCGCTCACGGCGCACGCCGAGCGGCTCATGCTGCGGCACGGCATCGAGCACGCGGCCGTCGAGGCCGCCCGGGTCGGCCGCAAGCACCGCCCCGAGGGGATCGTCCAGAAGCGGCTGCACTTCACCGGCGTCTACGCCCGGGCGATGGTCCATCTCGGCAACGCGGTCGCGACCGCGTACGGCACGGTCCGCACCTACCGCATCGACCTGCGGGGCAGCCGCGACAGCACGCTCGTGCTCGTCGGCCACGAGAGCGACGTCCGGCATGTCGAGACCCTCGTGACCTCGCTCGTCCTCCAGGGCCGGGTCGCGCTCGACCGCTGGTGGCGCGAGCTCCGGGCGTCTGGAGCGCTCGACGACGCAAGCGGCGCCGAGCGGACGGCGCTGCGCCGCGACTACCTCGTGGGCTTCGGCGAAGGCGCGGCCGACCGGCTCGCGAGCACCCGGCGGGCCGTCCATGCCGAGGCCGAGGCCGCTTCCCCCGGCTCGACGGTCGCCGTCCACGACCGGCGGGCCGCCGTCGACGCCTTCATGGACCGGGTGTCGCTGCGCCGCGGCCGGGCCTTGCGCGTCGGGGCCGGCTTCGGCTCCGGGCACCGCGACGGGAGCCGGGCCGACGTCGGGACGACGGCGATGAGCGGTGGCCGGCGCGCGCTCGGCGCCTGACGGACCGTCGCCGCCGCGGTCACGGCCGCCGCGGCCGGGTCAGCCCTTCGGAGCGCTGACCCGGTCGGCGAACTCCAGTGCCCTGTCGATGACGACGTCCTTGTCGTGGTCGATCGTCGCGACGTGGAAGCTGCGCTCGAGGACGACGAGCTCGTGCGGTCCGGCAAGTCGGCTGTCCAGCAGGGTGGCGGAGGTGGCGGGGACGACGTGGTCGACCGCGCTGCGCATGACCAGGGCCGGCTGCGCGATCGTTCCGATCCGCTGCTTGAGCGTCACCGTCGCCTCACCGAGCGAGATGAGAGACGTCAGGCGCATCGACGGGTAGGCGAGCTCGACGACGTCCGGGTCCGCGACGTCGTTGCTGACCCCGGTCATGAACCGCTCGCCCGACGAGAGCAGCGCCTTGGCCTGCTCGACGAGCGGGGCGAAGTCGTCCGCCTCGGCGACGGCGTTGACGAGCACGATGCCCGCGATCTCCGGGTGCTCCGCCGCGAGGTGCAGGGTCAGTGCGCCACCCATCGAGAGCCCGACGACGACGACCGAGTCGGTCCGTGCCGCGAGGTCGGCGTAGATCTCCTCGACCGCAGCGGTCCAGTCCGGCCAGCCCGTGCCCGCCATGTCCTCGACCGTCGTCCCGTGCCCGGGCAGGCGGGGCAGCTCGACGGTGTACCCCGCGGCGGCGAAGGCCTCGGCGACGGGTCGCATCGACTGCGGGCAGCCGGTGAAGCCGTGGATCACGAGCGCGCCGCGGCGGTCGCCGACGGCCGACAGCGGCTCGGCGCCGTCCAGGATCGCAGGGTGCTCGGCCATGGGTCCTCCCGGGCGGTCGACGCGGACAGCGGCGCCCGACCAGCAGACCCTATGCGGCGCGGGACACGGGTGCTCCCGCTGCGCCGCGTCAGTTGACTATGGTAGCTCCATAGTTAAACATCGGGGCCGTGCAGACGGTCGAGCACGGGGGCGGGCGCTCCTACCGGTCCGAGCTGCGCGACGAGCGTGCACGCCGCACCCGGCAGCGGCTCCTCGCCGCGGCGCGGGACGCGTTCGTCGCGCGGGGCTACGCCGGCAGCACGATGCGGCTGATCGCGGCCGGCGCCGGGGTGTCTGTCCCGACGGCGGAGCTGCTGTTCAGGACGAAGGCGGGCCTGCTCAAGGCTGCCATCGACGTCGCCATCGCCGGGGACGACGAGCAGGTGCCCGTGCTGGACCGCGAGTGGACCACACCGGCGCGCCGGGCCTCGACGGTCGACGCGCTGCTGTCGACCGTCGTCGGTGTGCTCGGCCCGGCGCAGGAGCGGTCCGCCGGCCTGGTCCTGGCGGCGCTCGAGGCGTCCGCGACCGACGCCGACCTCGCCGTCCTTGGAGAGCAGCTCGTCCGGCAGCGCGAGACCACCGCGGGTTGGCTCGTCGACCGCATCACCGACCTGGCCGCGCTGCGGCCGGAGCTGACTCGGCAGGACGCCGTCGACACGGTCTGGCTCCTCATGGATCCGGCGGTCTTCGTCCGGCTCACCGCGCGCCGCGGGTGGAGCGTGCCGCGCTACCAGGACTGGGTGGCCCGCTCCGTGCGGTCCCTGCTTCTGCCCGACCCGCCGACCCCGAGCAGGTACGACCCGATCACGGAGGAGACGACATGAGCACCGACAGTACGCGGATGCCGGGTCAGCACCCGGCGCACGGGACGATCGGGTACCTCCAGATCCCCGCCCGGGACGTGGCGCGCTCGGCGGCGTTCTACGAGGCGGTGTTCGACTGGCGGTGCGAGCCGGAGCGCGGCAGCTTCCAGGCCCCGGGGATGATCGGCCAGCTGACGCTCGACCGGCCGCCGGCCCCGGCCGGCGGCCCGGTGGCATGGGTCATCGTCGACCGGCTGTGGCCCGCGCTGAACCGCGTGGTGGACCACGGTGGCACCGTGGTCCGGCGCCCGTGGCTGGACCAGGGCGCCAGATGGCTGGTGGAGGTCGACGACCCCGCGGGCAACCGCATCGGCCTCGTCGCGGCGGCACGGACGGCGCAGTCGCAGACGATGATCGCGGTGCGGGACGTCGAGGCGTCCAGCCGGTGGTACCAGCGGCTCCTCGGCCTCGTCAGCGACCATGGCGGGCCGGACTACGAGCGACTGCTCGCCGACGGTGTCCTGGTGCTGCAGCTGCACAGCCGGGACGTCGACCACCATCACGGGCCGCTCGCCACCGACCCGGACGGAGCCGTGGGCAACGGGGTCCTGCTCTGGCTGGGCGAGGTCGCCGACTTCGACGACGTGGTCTCCCGCGCGCAGGATCTGGGGGCCACCGTCGTGCGCCCCCCGCACCGGAACCCGCCGGACGGCGAGGGAGAGGGGCCGAGCCACCGCGAGATCTGGATCCAGGACCCGGACGGGTACACCCGTCGTGGTCGCGAGCCCCGACGGCGAGGCATGGCAGCACGACCAGGCGACGCCCTGACCGGTCGGGCTGTGGATCGACACCACGTAGACCGACCTCGGGGACCCTTCGGAGGATTGGGGGCTGCCCGGATGGGCCTGGAGGGCACTCCCTGTCGGCTGGCGGACGTCATGGTGACGAGGAGGGACTCCTCGTCGTCCACGGCGTTCGGGACCCGGTCGATGTCGACCTGGTGGGGGCTCCTCGCCGGTCGTAGCTGACTGCCGCCTCGTCGGCGTTGGCCCGTTCGTGGGCCAGGATCGCGAAGAGGGCCTCGAGGTGTCGGGTGGGAACCTGCCCTCCTCACTGCTGCCGAGGTCACCGACGTACCAACAGGTGCCTTCCCGTGGACGAACGACCGGTCGCTATGGTCATCCTGCCCACACGGCAAGGCACCTGTTGGTACGTCACTTCTGCACTACCACCGCGAACTTCGGGCCCGAGTCCGGGTTCCGCGCGGGCTATCCCGGGAACTTCGCGAGGTAGGCGTCGGTCGCCTCGCGGACGGCTCGCGCCCCCTGCTGCGCCTTCGTCACGTCGCCCGACTCCAGCAGGGTGAACGCGCCCTCGTAGGCGTCGTAGGTCTCCTTGCTGTTGGCCTGCACCGTGCCTTCGATCGGCTGCCACAGCGGTTCGATGCCCTCGGAGAGGGTCTTGCCCTGCGCCGCGGACGCTTCGCCGATCTTCGCGGCGAGCTCCGAGATGGCCTTCATCCCGGTGGTCACCGCGGCGGCGTCGGTCCGTAGGTCCTCCGCCTTGGTCGATGTGGCGCTCGCCGCGGGTGCCGGCGACGACGTCGAGCTGCCACCACCGCACGCCGCAAGGGCCACGACAGCGAGTGCCGCAGCAAGTCCGGCCCGTACCGGAGAGATCTTCATAGCGCTCCTTCGTCCGGTCAGCGGCAGCGCCGACTGACTGATTGCGGTCCTCGGTCACCGACCACGCTTCCGACGAGAGCCCAGGAACCGCGGCCGGTGCAGACGCCTCAGCCTCGCCCGCCGGCCGGTGCCTCGGCATCGGCGCATGCCGTAGGCGCGGGTAGGTGATAGCACCTACTCGCCGCCGCGGCATGCGCCGATGTGGCAGCAGCGTGCGCGCGACGAGACTGACAGCCGTCGGACCAAGAACCTTGTCCTGAGCATCGGCCGAGACACGCTCGCGTCGCGCCTGGGACGTGCGCCACCGGAGGTGGACGATGACCGGACCGTCGGGCAGCGGAGAGCGCGGCGACCTCGTCGACCTCAGGCTCACGCCGGACGCCGAGGAGCTGGACATGTCCCGGCGCAGGCTGCTCCGTGGCCTGGGCCTCGCAGGCGTCGCGGCTGCCGCGGGCCCCCTCGGGCTGGTCGCCTACCGGGACGAGGTCCAGGCCGCGCAGGTCGGTGCCGCGAGCGGCGCCCAGCACCAGTGGTGCCGGGTCGTGGACCTGAGGGCCTGCAAGGGCGAGCGCAAGTGCGTGTCCGCCTGCCAGGACCGGCACGGGCTCTCCCCCGACCAGACCTGGATGCGCACGCTGTCGTGGCGCGACGAGGCCGGTGACGAGCACTTCATGCCGGTGATGTGCCAGATGTGCCAGGACCCGCCTTGCCTCAAGGTCTGCCCGGTCAGCGCGACGATCAAGACCGACCAGGGCCTCGTGCTCGTCGACCAGGACCAGTGCATCGGCTCGCGGGCGTGCATGGCTGCGTGCCCGTACGAGGCGCGCTACTTCAACTGGAGCGAGCCCGCCCCGGTGAAGCGGATGCCGGCCCCTTCGCCGAACACCCCCGAGTTCCCGGGCAACCAGCTGGGCACCGTCGGCAAGTGCGTCCTGTGTGCCGACCGGATGCCGTACACCAAGCAGCTGCCGTCCTGCGTCGAGGCCTGTCCCCGCGGCGCCCACTTCATCGGCGACCTCGTCACGGACGTCGCAGTGAACGGCAAGTCGACCGTGAGGCTGTCGACGTTCCTCCGGGAGGGCAACGCGGTGCGGTTCAAGGAGGAGCTGGGCACGAACCCCCGGTGCTACTACATCCCCGGCAACGGACAACCGGTCGGCGGGCCCGAGGTGGGTGTGCGATGAACGGGCACCCTGAACCGGCACCGCTGCGGGTCGACCCGGCCGATGTCGTCGAGGCCGTGCTCCGGCCGTTCCGCCGGCCGAGCAACCGTTTCCGGCTGGCCGTCGTGGTCCTGACCGCAGTGGTGCTCGTCGGCGTCGCCGCCTGGATCTACCAGCTCCGTCAGGGCATGGCCGTGGCCGGGTACACCGACAGGTCGTTCTGGGCCATCTACATCGCGGACGTGGTCTCGTTCATCGGCGTCTCGTACGGCGGCGCCGTCGTCTCGGCCATCCTGATGCTGACCGGCGCGTCGTGGCGGGCGCCGCTCGTGCGCCTGGCCGAGGGCGTGGCGCTCGTCTCGGTCGTCGTCGGTGCAGCCTTCATCATCCCGCACCTGGGTCGTCCCGACCGGCTGCTCGGCATGGTGACCCACGCGAACGTCGCGTCCCCCGTGTTCTGGGACATGGTGGCGATCCTCACCTACACCTTCGCCACGTTCGTCTTCTTCGTGCTCCCGCTCGTGCCCGACACCGCGACCCTCCTGAACTCGCATCCGGACGAGCTCGGCCGCCTCCGCCGCTCCCTGTTCCGGTTCGTCGCCCGGGGGTGGACCGGCTCGGCCCACCAGCGCCGCGTGCTGCACTCCGCGATGACCGTCGTCGCGATCGTCATCATCCCGCTGGCGGTCTCCGTGCACTCCGTGCTGGCCTGGGCCTTCGCCCTCGTCAGCCGGCCGGGCTGGCACGAGAGCATCTGGGCCCCCTACTTCGTCATCGCGGCGCTGTACTCCGGGGTCGCCCTCGTCATCCTCGTCGTCGCCGGGTTCCGACGGGGGTACCACCTGCAGGCGTTCATCACCGAGCAGCACTTCGTGCGGCTCGCGTACCTGATGGCCGCGCTCGGTGCTGTGTACGTGTACCTGACCTTCGCCGACCTGCTCCCCAGCGCCTACGTGGGAGGGGTCGGCTCCACCCAGATCATCGACGGGATGCTGCAGGGCCCTGTCGCCGTCTCGTTCTGGCTCTTCGTGGTCGCCGGCACGGTCCTGCCGATCGTCCTCGTCGGGCTGCCGTGGACCAGGAACATCCGGGGCATCGCGGTGGCCGCCGTCCTCGTCCTCGTCGGGATGTGGACCAAGCGGGTCACCATGATCATCGAGACCTCCGCCTA
>Ga0209798_10000934_pt1 | contig 17827 bp, 17 predicted proteins | sample DOMMetBare3Fresh_FD_187475 | JGI IMG/M metagenome (GOLD analysis project Ga0209798, IMG submission 187475) | Wetland sediment microbial communities from St. Louis River estuary, USA, under dissolved organic matter induced mercury methylation -... | ecosystem: Environmental > Aquatic >...
ACGGTGTTCGCGGCGACGAGCCGGACGTGCGCCCCGCGCGCGGCGGCCGCCCCGGCGAGCGCGAAGCCCTGCCGGCCCGAGGACCGGTTCCCGAGGTAGCGGACCGGGTCGAGCGGCTCCCGGGTGCCACCGGCGGAGACGACGACGCGCAGTCCCGCGAGGTCGGCGACCCCGGCGGACGTCCCCCGGGTGAGCAGCCGGACCGCGACCGCCGCGATCGCCTCCGGCTCGGGCAGCCGGCCCGGTCCGGTGTCGGCACCGGTGAGCCGCCCGCTCGCCGGGTCGAGGACGACGACACCGCGGCCGCGCAGCGTGGCGACGTTCGCCTGCGTCGCGGGGTGCAGCCACATCTCGCTGTGCATGGCCGGGACGAGGAGGACCGGGCAGCGGGCGGTGAGGAGCACGTTGGAGAGCAGGTCGTCCGCGAGGCCGTGCGCGGCGCGGCCGAGCAGGTCGGCCGTCGCGGGCGCGACGACGACGAGGTCGGCCTGCTGGCCGAGCCGCACGTGGGGCACCTCGTGGACGTCGTCCCACGCCGAGGCGCTGACCGGGTGACCGGACAGCGCCGCCCACGTCGCGGCGCCGACGAACTCCAGCGCGGAGGCCGTGGGGACGACCCGGACGTCGTGGCCGGTCTCGGTGAGGATCCGCAGCAGGGTGCACGCCTTGTAGGCGGCGATCCCGCCGGAGACGCCGAGGACGACGCGCGGGCGCGCGCCGTCCGTCGGGTCGGCGGTGGAGGCCGGGGTCAGGTCAGCCCTCGATCGGCTCGGCGACGAGGAGGCCCTCGTTGATCTCGCGCATGGCCACCGACAGCGGCTTCTCCTGCACGTGGGTCTCGACGAGCGGGCCGACGTACTCCAGCAGCCCCTCGCCGAGCTGGGAGTAGTACGCGTTGATCTGCCGCGCGCGCTTGGCGGCGAAGATGACCAGAGCGTACTTCGAGTCGGCGGCCTTGAGCAGGTCGTCGATCGGGGGGTTGGTGATGCCTTCGGGCGTCGCGGTGGTCCCGGACACGCGTCTCCTCAGAACTGGGTCGTCGTCAGGCCGGTCGGCCCTGGGCGGGACCCGCTCACCGCGACCGGTCGGCCAGCGGGTGCGGGGTCAGCCCCATGCATTGTACGAGTTCGTCCGTGGCCCGGTGGACGTCGTCGTTGACGATCGTCTTGTCGAACTCCCGTTCGGCCGCCAGCTCGACCCGCGCGGTGACCAGCCGGCGCTCCCGTTCCTGCGTCCCCTCGGTCCCCCGGCCGACGAGCCGGCGGACGAGCTCGTCCCACGACGGCGGGGCGAGGAAGACGAAGAACGCGTCCGGCATGGTCTCCCGGACCTGACGGGCGCCCTGCAGGTCGATCTCGAGCAGGGCCGGCCGCCCCTCCCGCAGCGCCTGGTCGACGGCCTTGCGCGGCGTCCCGTAGCGGTTGACGCCGTGCACGACGGCCCACTCGAGCATCTCGCCGGCAGCGACCATCTCGTCGAACCGGTCGTGGCTGACGAAGTGGTAGTGCACCCCGTCGACCTCGCCCGGGCGGCGGTCCCGGGTCGTCGCCGACACGGACAGCCAGACCTCCGGGTACCGGCTGCGGATGTCCGCGGACACGGTGCCCTTGCCCACCGCCGTCGGACCTGCCAGGACGGTGAGCCGGTGCGCCGTGGAGCCCCCCTCGGTCACCGTGCCGTCGTCAGCGGCTGAAGCGCTCGATGAGCGCCGCGCTCTGGTTCGACCCCAGGCCCCGGACACGCCGCGACTCGGAGATCCCGATCTCCTCCATGATCTGCCGGGCGCGGACCTTGCCGACGCCGGGCAGTGCCTCGAGCAGCGCCGAGACCTTCATCTTGCCCACGATCTCGTCCTGCTGCCCCTCGCGGATCACGTCCCCGAGCGAGCCCTGGGAGTACTTGAGGCGGTTCTTCACCTCGGCGCGCGCGCGTCGGGCCTCTGCTGCCTTCTGCAGTGCGGCCGCACGCTGCTCGTCGGACAGGGGGGGTAGCGCCACGTAGGTCACCTCGGTCGATCGTCAGGCAGTTGTCGCGTCCGTCGCCGCCGGTCGGCAGGGGGCACGACCGCGCTGCGAACCTACCGACTCGGCCGCGTCATGAGCAACGCGGCCCGCCCCGAGTCCGGCTGCCGGACAGCGGGTCGTGGCCGGTCAGCCGCTGCGGGCGACGCCGAGGGCCGCTTCGACGGCGTCCAGGGCGCGCCCGGCAGCCGCCCGCAGTCCGGCCGCGGACGGCCCGCCGCGGAGCACCTCACGGCTCGAGCTCGGCAGCACGGCGCCGAGGGCGGACCCGAAGACGGTGCGCAGGTCGTCTGCGGTCGCGCCCTGGGCGCCGATCCCCGGGGCCAGCAGCGGGCCCCCGACAGCGAGATCGTGGGCCCGGCCGGAGCCGCCGATCGTGGCGCCGACGACTGCGCCGACACTGCCCAGGGCGCGCCCGGCGGCGACGTCGGCGGCGTTGAGCGCCCGGACGTCGTCGAGGACGGCCTGGGCGACCGTGCGGCCGTCGGGGGTCCGGGCGTGCTGCACCTGCGCGCCCTCGGGGTTCGAGGTGAGAGCGAGCACGAAGACGCCGCGTCCGGTGGCGGCGGCGAGGTCGAGCAACGGGGCGAGCGAGCCGACCCCGAGGTACGGCGAGGCGGTCACGGCGTCGGCCGCGAGGGCCGAGCCCTCGCCGACGAAGGCGTCGGCGTACGCGGCCATCGTCGAGCCGATGTCGCCGCGCTTGGCGTCGGCGATCGTCAGCGCGCCGGCGTCGGCCGCCGCCGCCAGGACCCGTTCGAGGACGGCGACCCCGCGCGAGCCGTGCCGTTCGAAGAACGCGGCCTGCGGCTTGAGGACCGCGACCGTTCCCGCCAGGGCCTCCACGACGCGCAGCGAGAACGTCTCCAGGCCCGCCACGTCGTCCGGCAGGCCCCATTCGGCGAGCAGCCGCGGGTGCGGGTCGATCCCGACGCACAGCGGCCCGCGCAAGCTCGTCGCGGTGCGCAGCCGGACCCCGAACGGCGCACGCCGCGGGGCAGCGGTCTGCTCGGTCATCGGCTCGGTCATCGGCTCGGTCATCGGCTCGGTCATCGGCTCGCCTGGGCGGCCAGCACCGCGTGGGCGTGCCCCACCGCGTCGGCGACGGAGGCGAACCCGCGTTCGGCGAGCGCCACCGCCAGCTCGGTGCCGACCCGCAGCGGTGCCGCGGGGTCGTGGAACGTCGAGGTGCCCACCTGGACGGCGCAGGCGCCCGCGAGGACGAACTGGAGCGCGTCGAGACCGGTGAGGATGCCGCCGATGCCGACGACCGGCGCGGGCGGCAGCAGACCGGCCCGCATCGCAGCGTGGACCTGCCAGACGCACCGGACGGCGATCGGCCGGATCGCCGGCCCGGACAGGCCTCCGGTGACCCCGGCGAGGAGCGGCCGCATCGTGTCCGGGTCGATGACCATCCCGAGGGTCGTGTTGACCATCGCCAGGCCGTCGGCGCCTGCGGACAGGCAGGCGCGGGCGATCGCGACGATGTCCGTGACGTCCGGCGAGAGCTTGGCCAGGACGGGCAGCCGGCCGGCGACGACCTCGACGACCCCGCGGACGACGTCCGCGGAGGACTGCGGGTCGCACGCGAAGACGAGGCCGCGGTCGGCGACGTTCGGGCAGGAGATGTTCACCTCGAGGGCGCCTACGCCCGGCTCGGCCGCGAGGCGTCCGGCGAGCTCGGCGAACTCGGCGGCGTCGTTGCCGGCGATCGAGACCACGGCGGTCGCACCGGCCGCCCGCAGCCACGGCAGGTCGTGCGCGAGGAACGCCTCGATGCCGGGCCCCTGGAGGCCGATCGAGTTGAGCATCCCGGACGGCGTCTCGGCCATCCGCGGCGTCCCACGGCCCGAGCGCGGGTCGCGCAGGATCGACTTCGTGACGACGGCGCCGAGCGCCGCGACGTCGTAGAGCCGGCCGAGCTCGCGGCCCGCGGCGGCGCAGCCGCTCGCGGTGAGGACGGGGTTCCTCAGCCTCAGGGCGCCGACCCGGGTGCTCAGGTCGACGCCGCTCGCCGGGACCGACCGGGTCGGGGACGTCGACGGCGAGGTCGACGCCGAGGTCGTTGTCATCGGTGCCCCTTCCCGGACGCCGCCGGGGCGCCGAGACAGTCGGCCGGGACGGCGCTCGTCGCCCCGCCGGGTCCGGTCGAGATCGCGTCCCAGCGGACGGTCGCGCCGTCGAACGTCGGGCCTTCGACGCACGAGCGCGTCATCCTGGTCACGCCGTCGCCGCCGCGGACCGGCAGGACGCACGTCATGCAGACCCCGATGCCGCAGGCCATCGACTCCTCGACGGCGAGCCAGGACTGCCCGCCCGCGGCCTCTGCGACCGCGTGGACGGCCCGGAGCATCGCCATCGGCCCGCAGGCGTACACGGTCCCCTGCGGGGCCAGGACACGCGGCAGGACGTCCGTGACGCGGCCCCTCGTGCCCGCCGAGCCGTCGTCGGTCGTCACGTGGACGCGGTCCGCGCCGACGAGCGCAGCAGCCTCGTCACGCCCGAAGAGCCGTTCCGCGGACGCCGCTCCGAGGACGACGTCGACCCGGTGACCGGCCCGGCGCAGGTCGCCGGCGAGCCACAGGAGCGGGGCCGACCCGTACCCGCCGCCGACGAGGACCGTCGGCAGCCCCACCTCCGGGCTCGGGAACGCCCCGCCGAGCGGGGCGACGACGTCGAGGACGTCCCCCGGCCGGCGCCGGGTCAGCCAGCCGGTGCCGGGCCCGTGCGCGGCGACGACGATCTCGACCGTCGCCACCTCGTCGAACCGGGGGTCCGCCGTCCGTGCGCGGTGGATCGAGACGGCGCGCCGCAGCAGCATCGCCGTCGGCGGCTCTCCCACCGCGAGGGCGACGAACTGGCCGGGCGAGGCACGCTCGGCGATCCCGGGCGCGGCCAGGACGATCCGCCGGTAGGCGCCCGCCGGCTCGTTCGCGAGCACGGCGCAGCGCTGCTGGAGCGGGTCGGGCCGGCGATCCGCCGCGCCGAGCGTCTCCGGGGCCGCGGTGGCGCTCACGGCTGCACCGCCCGGGCGGCGGCCAGGAGCGCCGCGTGCTCCTGGAGCGAGGCGATGTGCACCGGCTCGTCACGGGCCGCCTCGATCGCCTGGACGGCGGCCGCCAGCTGCTGGACGGTGGTGATGATCGGCGCGTCGACCGCGGTCGTCGCGGCCCGGATCTCGTAGCCGTCGAGCCGGGCCGCCGGGCCGGACGGGGTGTTGACGACCATCGCGACCTCGCCGTCGGTGATCCGGTCGACGATCGTCGGCTCGCCGTCGGGGCCGCGCCCGCTCGAGTGCTTGCGGACCACGGTGCTCGCGATCCCGTTGCGGCGCAGCACCTGTGCGGTGCCGGCGGTCGCGAGCACCTCGAACCCGAGGTCGACGAGGCGCTTGACCGGGAAGACCATCGCGCGCTTGTCGCCGTCCGCCACCGAGACGAACACCCGCCCGCCGTCGGGCAACCCGCCGTACGCGGCCGTCTGCGACTTGGCGAACGCCCGCGGGAAGTCGCGGGCGATCCCCATCACCTCGCCGGTCGAGCGCATCTCCGGCCCGAGCAGGCTGTCCACGACCTTGCCCTCGGGGGTGCGGAACCGCTTGAACGGCAGCACCGCCTCCTTGACCGAGACCGGCGCGTCGTCCGGCAGCGTCGAGCCGTCGCCCCTGCGCGGCAGCATCCCCTCGGTCCGCAGGTCGGCGATCGTCGCGCCGAGCATGATCCGGGCGGCGGCCTTCGCGAGCGGCACCGCGGTCGCCTTGGAGACGAACGGCGCCGTCCGGCTGGCCCGCGGGTTGGCCTCGAGGACGTAGAGGACACCCGCGGCGAGCGCGAACTGGACGTTGAGCAGGCCACGGACGCCGACCCCCCGCGCGATCGCCTCGGTGCTCGTCCGGACGCGCTCGATCTCCGCGACGCCGAGGGTCACCGGGGGCAGGACGCAGGCCGAGTCGCCGGAGTGGATCCCGGCCTCCTCGATGTGCTCCATGATCCCGCCGAGGTACATCTGCTCACCGTCGAAGAGCGCGTCGACGTCGATCTCGATCGCGTCGTCGAGGAACCGGTCGACGAGCACAGGGTGCTCGGGGCTCACCTGGGTGGCGCGGCCGATGTAGTCGGCGAGGTTGTCCTCGTCGAAGACGATCTCCATGCCCCGGCCGCCGAGCACGTACGAGGGTCGCACGAGGACCGGGTAGCCGATCTCGTCGGCAATCTCCTTGGCCTCGACGAAGCTGCTCGCGGTGCCGTGCTTGGGCGCCGGCAGCCCGGCGCGGGCGAGCACCCGGCCGAACGCGCCACGCTCCTCGGCGAGGTGGATCGCCTCGGGGCTCGTCCCGACGATCGGCACGCCCGCCGCCTTGAGCCCGGCCGCCAGCGCGAGCGGGGTCTGCCCGCCGAGCTGGACGACGACGCCGACGACCTCGCCCGAGCGCTGCTCGGCGTGGACGACCTCGAGGACGTCCTCGAGCGTGAGCGGCTCGAAGTAGAGCCGGTCGCTCGTGTCGTAGTCGGTCGAGACCGTCTCGGGGTTGCAGTTGACCATCACGGTCTCGAAGCCGGCCTCCCGCAGTGCGAAGCTCGCGTGGACGCACGAGTAGTCGAACTCGACGCCCTGCCCGATCCGGTTCGGCCCCGAGCCGAGGATGACGACCTTGCGGCGCTCGGAGGCGGTGACCTCGTCCTCCTCGTCGTACGACGAGTAGTGGTACGGCGTCGTCGCGGCGAACTCGGCCGCGCACGTGTCCACGGTCTTGAAGACCGGCCGGACGCCGAGCGCATGCCGCACGCCCCGCACGACGTCCTCGGGCATCCGGCGCAGCGCCCCCAGCTGCGCGTCGGAGAACCCGTGCCGCTTCGCCTCGCGGAGCAGGTCGGGGGTCAGCGCGTCGGCGCCGGCGACCTTCGTCGCGACCTCGTCGAGCAGCAGGACCTGGTCGAGGAACCACGGGTCGATCCCGGTCGCCTCGGCCAGGCGCTCGACGCCCGCGCCGCCGCGGATCGCCTGCTGCACCTGGAGCAGCCGCTCGTCGGTCGGCCGGCGGGCGGCCTCGACCAGCGCGTCGACCTGCTGCGGCGTCGGGACCGGACCGTCCCAGGAGAACGACGCGCCACGCTTCTCGAGCGACCGCAGGGCCTTCTGGAGCGCCTCGGTGAAGCACCGGCCGATCGCCATCGCCTCGCCGACGCTCTTCATCGTCGTCGTCAGGGTCGGGTCGGCCGCGGGGAACTTCTCGAACGCGAACCGCGGCACCTTGACGACGACGTAGTCGAGCGTCGGCTCGAAGGACGCCGGCGTCCTGCGGGTGATGTCGTTCGGGATCTCGTCGAGGGTGTACCCGACGGCGAGCCGGGCGGCGATCTTCGCGATCGGGAAGCCGGTGGCCTTGCTCGCGAGGGCGGACGAGCGGGACACCCGGGGGTTCATCTCGATGACGACGACGCGGCCGTCGAGGGGGTTCACGGCGAACTGGATGTTGCAGCCGCCGGTGTCCACGCCGACCTCGCGGATGACGGCGATGCCGATGTCGCGCAGCCGCTGGTACTCGCGGTCGGTGAGGGTCAGCGCGGGCGCGACGGTGATCGAGTCGCCGGTGTGCACGCCCATCGGGTCGAGGTTCTCGATCGAGCACACGACGACGACGTTGTCGTTGTGGTCGCGCATGAGCTCGAGCTCGTACTCCTTCCACCCGATGATCGACTCCTCCAGGAGCACCTCGGTCGTCGGCGAGTACTGCAGCCCGGCGCCGGCGATCCGGCGCAGGTCGGCCTCGTCGTAGGCGATCCCGGACCCGAGGCCGCCCATCGTGAACGACGGCCGGACGACGACCGGGTAGCCGAGCCCGGCGGCCCCGGCGAGGCACTCGTCCATCGTGCGGCAGATCGACGACCGGGCCGTCGAGGCCTCCAGGCCGTACGTCGCGGCGACCCGGTCGACGACGCCCTTGAACTGCTGGCGGTCCTCGCCGGCCTCGATGGCCGCGACGTTCGCGCCGATGAGCTCGACGCCGTACTTGTCGAGGACGCCGGCCGCGTGCAGCGCCATCGCGGTGTTGAGCGCCGTCTGCCCGCCGAGGGTCGCCAGGAGGGCGTCGGGCCGCTCCTTGGCGATGATCGCCTCGACCACCTCGGGTGTGATGGGCTCGACGTACGTCGCGTCGGCGAACTCCGGGTCGGTCATGATCGTCGCCGGGTTGGAGTTCACGAGGACGACGCGCAGCCCCTCCTCGCGCAGGACGCGACAGGCCTGGGTCCCGGAGTAGTCGAACTCACAGGCCTGGCCGATGACGATCGGCCCGGACCCGATGACGAGCACGCTGGACAGGTCGGTGCGGCGGGGCATCAGGCGTGGTCTCCGCTCCGGGTGGTGCCCATGAGGTCGACGAACCGGTCGAACAGGTACGCGGCGTCGTGCGGGCCGGCGGCCGCCTCCGGGTGGTACTGCACCGAGAAGGCCGGCGCGTCGAGGCAGCGCAGCCCCTCGACCACCCCGTCGTTGAGGCACAGGTGGCTCACCTCGGCGCGACCGAAGGGGGTGTCCGCCGGGCCGTCGAGCGGGGCGTCGACCGCGAACCCGTGGTTGTGCGCGGTGACCTCGACCTTGCCCGTGAGCCGGTCGAGGACCGGCTGGTTGATCCCGCGGTGCCCGTAGCCGAGCTTGTACGTGCCGAACCCGAGGGCGCGGCCGAGGAGCTGGTTGCCGAAGCAGATCCCGAAAAACGGGAGCCGGCGGTCGAGCACCTCGCGCAGCAGCTCGACCGGGTGCCCCGCCGCCCCGGGGTCCCCCGGGCCGTTGGAGAAGAACACCCCGTCGGCACCGGTCGCGAGCAGGTCCTCGATGGTCGCCGTCGCCGGGACGACATGGACCTCGACGCCGCGCTGGGCCAGCCGGTGCGGCGTCATCGCCTTGATCCCGAGGTCGACCGCCGCGACGGTGAACCGCCTGTCGCCGATCGCCGGGACGACGTACGCGGCGTCGGTCGACACCTCGCCGCACAGGTCCGCCCCGGTCATCGGCGGAGCGCCGCGGACGACGGCCAGCAGCTCCTCGTCGCTGCGCAGCGCGTCGTCCCCGGAGAAGACCCCGACCCGCATGGCGCCGCGCTCGCGCAGGTGCCGGGTGAGCGCACGGGTGTCGACCCCGCTGATCCCCACGACACCCTGCGCCGCGAGCTCGTCGACGAGCTCGCGCCGGGACCGCCAGCTCGACGCGCGCCGCGCCGGGTCCCGGACGACGAAGCCCGCGACCCACATCCGCCGGCTCTCGCCGTCCTCGTCGTTGACGCCCGTGTTGCCGATGTGCGGCGCCGTCATGACGACGACCTGACGGTGGTACGAGGGGTCGGTCAGCGTCTCCTGGTAGCCGGTCATGCCGGTCGAGAAGACGGCCTCGCCGACTGTCGCCCCGACCGCGCCGTACGGGCGGCCGCGCCACGTCCGGGCGTCCTCGAGGACGAGCACGGCGTCGGTCATGAGCGTCCTCCCCGCAGGTCCGGGCCGGGCTCACCGGACGCGAGCGCGCACACCGCGGCGACGAGGTCGGCGGTGTCGGTGGCGCGGCGCAGCCGGATGCCGGTGTCGACGGTCGTGCGGCCGAGCACCCACGTGATGACGGCGAGGCCGTCGGCCTCGACGAACTTGCCGGCCATCCCCGAGGCGCGGCCGGCACCGACGAGGTCGCCGCGCGGGACGAAGACGGACGGCGCGCCGCGCCGTACGAGCGCGACGCCGTCCGCCCCGACGTACGCCGCGACGTGGCTACGGACGCCGAGGCCGTGGACGACGACCCGGTCGAGCCAGTCGCCGTGGGTGGTCGTCGAGACGTAGACGCCCTCGTAGGCCCGGCCGCCGGGCTGGGTCTGCACCGTGTGCGGCCGGGGCAGACCGGCCTGCGAACGGCCTCGTGCCCGCCAGCCCAGCCACATCAGGGCCCACGCGACGGGGACGAGCGCGAGCAGCAGGGCGAACGCCTGCAGCCGGCTCACCGGGCCGCCCCGGCGGGTTCTCGGTGCACGCCGGCGCGGGCAGGCTCGGCGAGCTCGCCGTCCAGCACGGTCGGGGACCCGCCGAAGAACGTCGCGACGACGCGGCCGGGCAGCTCGCGCCCGCGGTAGGGCGAGTTCAGGCCCATCGTCGCCATCGCGGCCGGCTCGACCGTCCAGCGGGCCGCCGGGTCGACGAGCACGAGGTGCGCGGGCTCACCCGCCGCGACCGGGCGGCCCTGGCCCGCGACCCGGCCGATCCGGGCCGGCGTCGCGGACAGCCGCTGCGCCACCCCGGCCCAGTCGAGCAGCCCGGTGTCGACCATCGCGTGCTGGACGACCGACAGTGCCGTCTCCAGCCCGGTCATCCCCATCGCGGCGGCCGCCCACTCGCAGTCCTTGTCCTCGACCGGGTGCGGCGCGTGGTCGGTCGCGACGACGTCGATCGTGCCGTCGGCGAGTGCCTCGCGCAGCGCCGTGACGTCCTCGGCGGTGCGCAGCGGTGGGTTGACCTTGAAGACCGGGTCGTAGCTGCGCACCTCCTCGTCGGTGAGGAGCAGGTGGTGCGGGGTCACCTCGGCGGTCACCGCGACGCCCCTGGCCTTGGCCCAGCGGACGATCTCGACCGATCCGGCGGTCGAGACGTGGCAGACGTGGAGCCGGGAGCCGACGTGTCCGGCGAGCAGCACGTCGCGGGCGATGACGGCCTCCTCGGCGACGGCCGGCCAGCCACGCAGGCCGAGGACCGCGGAGACCCGGCCCTCGTGCATCTGGGCGTCCTGGGTCAGCCGTGGCTCCTGGGCGTGCTGGGCGACGACGCCGTCGAACGCCTTGACGTACTCCAGGGCCCGGCGCATCAGGACGGCGTCGCTCACGCACCTGCCGTCGTCCGAGAACACCCGCACGCCCGCCGCGGAGTCGGCCATCGCGCCGAGCTCGGCGAGCCGCTCCCCCGCGAGGCCGACGGTCACCGCACCGACCGGTCGGACGTCGACCCAGCCGGCGAGCCGGCCGAGCCGCCACACCTGCTCGACGACGCCTGCGGTGTCGGCGACGGGGTCGGTGTTCGCCATCGCGTGGACGGCCGTGAAGCCGCCGCGCGCCGCGGCCCGGGAGCCGGTCTCGACGGTCTCGGCGTCCTCCCGGCCGGGCTCGCGCAGATGGGTGTGGAGGTCGACCAGCCCGGGCAGCAGGACGAGTCCGTCCGCGTCGAGGACCGCGGCACCGGGGGCCGACAGGCCGCGGCCGACCTCTGCGACCACGCCGTCGCGGACGAGCACGTCGGACGCCGCCGCGCCGAGCACCCGCGCCCCCTTGACCAGCCAGGTCCGGCTCACGCGAGCACCCCTTCCGTCGTCAGCGTGGCCTCGCCGGGGACGACCTCGTCCCGGGCGCCGGCGAGCAGGAGGTAGAGCACCGCCATCCGGACGGCGACGCCGTTCGTCACCTGCTCGACGATCGTCGAGCGCGCCGAGTCGGCGGCGTCCGCGGAGATCTCCAGGCCGCGGTTCATCGGGCCCGGGTGCATGACGACCGTGCGGTCGGGCAGCAGGGCGAGCCTGCGCGCGTCGAGGCCGTAGCGGCGGGAGTACTCGCGCGTGCTCGGGAAGTACGACGCGTTCATCCGCTCGGCCTGGACCCGGAGCATCATCACGGCGTCGAGGTCCCCGTGGCCGCCGCGCACGACGTCGTCCAGGTCGTAGGAGACCGCGCACGGCCACGACTCGACGCCGACCGGCAGCAGAGTCGGCGGCGCGACGAGGACGACGTCCGCCCCGAGCGTGTCGAGCAGCAGCACGTTGGACCGGGCGACCCGGCTGTGCAGGACGTCGCCGACCAGGGCCACCCGGCGTCCGGCGAGGTCGGCCCCGGCCGCCTGCGGTCGGGCCATGTGGCGACGCATCGTGAACGCGTCGAGAAGGGCCTGCGTGGGGTGCTCGTGGGTGCCGTCGCCGGCGTTGACGACCGCGCCGCGGGTCCAGCCCGCGTGGGCGAGCCGGTGCGGCGCGCCCGAGGCGGGATGCCGGACGACGACCGCGTCGGCGCCCATCGCCTCGAGGGTCAGCGCGGTGTCCTTGAGGCTCTCGCCCTTGGACACGCTCGACCCCTTGGCCGAGAAGTTGATGACGTCGGCCGAGAGCCGCTTGGCGGCGGCCTCGAACGAGATCCGGGTCCGGGTGGAGTCCTCGAAGAAGAGGTTGACGACGGTCCGGCCGCGCAGCGTCGGCAGCTTCTTGATCTCGCGCTGCTGGGTCGCGGCCATCTGCTCGGCGACGTCGAGGACCGCGACGGCCTCGGCACGGTCGAGGTCGGCGGCCGACAGCAGGTGCCTCATGCCGGCGCCCCCGTCCCGGCCTCGATGCGGACCTCGTCGGTGCCGTCGACCTCCTCGAGCGCGACGTGCACGCGCTCCTGGAGCGAGGTCGGGAGGTTCTTGCCGACGTGGTCGGCCCGGATCGGCAGCTCGCGATGGCCCCGGTCGACGAGCACGGCGAGCCGGACGACGCGGGGGCGGCCCAGGTCGGAGAGGGCGTCGAGGGCGGCGCGGATCGTCCGGCCGGAGAACAGCACGTCGTCGACGAGGACCACGACCTGGTCGTCGATCCCGCCGTCCGGCAGCCGGGTCGGCGCGATCGTCCGCACGGGCTGGCGGCGCAGGTCGTCGCGGTACATCGTCGCGTCGAGCGAGCCGACCGGGACGGGCCGTCCCTCGATCTCGGCGAGCCGGCGGCCGAGCCGCTCGGCCAGGGTCACCCCACGTGTCGGGATCCCGAGGAGGACGAGGTCGTCGGCACCCTTGTTGTGTTCGAGGACCTCGTGGGCGATGCGGGTCAGTGCCCGGCGGATCTCGGCCGCCTCGAGCACGGTACGGCGCGCTGACGTCACGCGACCGACCTCCTTCCCCGCCTCACGGGACGGGTCGTTAAAGGGTGGTCGTTGCAGCTCCGGCGGAGAACGCCCGCGGGAGCCCGGACCGAGGCTAGCAGGGGTGCGGCGGGCCCGTAGCGTCACCTCCGCGGCGCGCCGTCGCCGCCGGTGAACGGCAGGAAACGTCGCGGGACGTCCTCCGTTCGGAGGTGGACATATGCGGCGAAACCCCTAGAAAATCTACGCCGATCGGGTGTAGATCACGATGACTTCGGCGATCCTGCTTGACGAAGGAAGTAACTCTCCGTGACCATCACCGCATGGCCTCCGACTACGCCCGGGCGCTCGGCGCCCGACTCCGTGCGATCCGCACCCAGCAGGGCTTGTCCCTGCACGGTGTCGAGGAGAAGTCCGAGGGCCGCTGGAAGGCGGTCGTCGTCGGCTCCTACGAACGCGGGGACCGCGCCGTGACCGTCCAGCGGCTCGCCGAGCTCGCCGACTTCTACGGGGTGCCCGTCCAGGCACTCCTCCCCGACGCCGCCCCCACCGGCAGCAGCGAGCCGCCGCCTAAGCTGGTGCTCGACCTCGAGCGCCTGCAGTCGGTGCCCGCCGAGAAGGCAGGTCCCCTCGCGCGGTACGCCGCGACGATCCAGGGCCAGCGCGGCGACTACAACGGCAAGGTGCTCTCGATCCGCACCGACGACCTGCGGACGCTGGCCGTCATCTACGACGTGCCGCCGGCCGTCCTCGCCGAGCAGCTCATCGCGTGGGGCGTCCTCAACGCCGACGCGCGACGTGCCGTCGCGGCCGAGGACTGACCCTCCGAGACGCTGCACGGCCCGGTACGCCCGCCAGGAGCGGACCGGGCCGTCAGCTTTGTCCGGATGCGGGCCGCACGTCGTCCCGGGGTGGCTCGGGCCGTGCCGTCGGGCCGTGCCGTCGGGCCGTGCCGTCGGGTGAGGACGGGCGCTCAGGCGATGGGCCTGGCCACGGACATGACCCGCGCGAGCAGCCCGTTGACGAAGGCCGGCGACTCGTCGGTCGACAGGGACTGGGCGAGCTCGACGGCCTCGTCGATCGCCACGGCGTCCGGCACGTCGGTGTTGAAGAGCAGCTCCCACGTCCCGATCCGCAGGATGCACCGGTCGACGGCCGGCATCCGGTCGAGTGTCCAGCCGTGCGAGTAGGTCGAGAGCAGCTCGTCGATCCGCTCCCCCTCGGCGACGACTCCCTCGACGATCTGGACGGAGTACTCCTGGACCGGGGGCTGTGCGCTCGCGAGCCGGTCGCGCAGGACGTCGAGCGGCGCGAGCCCGCGCTGGTCGGCCTCGAAGAGGATGTCCAGGGCCCGCTTGCGGGCCTTCGTCCGGGCACCCACGCGGTCAGCTCACGCGACCGAGGTAGTCCCCGGTGCGGGTGTCGACCTTGACCCTGGTGCCCGCCTCGAGGAACAGCGGGACGGCGATCTCGTAGCCCGTCTCGACCGTCGCGGGCTTCGTGCCGCCCGTCGAGCGGTCGCCCTGCAGGCCGGGTTCGGTGTAGGTGATCTCGAGGACGACCGACGTCGGGAGCTCGATGTACAGCGGCAGGCCCTCATGGACGGCGACGATCGCGTCCTGGTTCTCGAGGAGGAAGTTCGCGGCGTCGCCGACGACGGTCTCCGACACGTGCATCTGGTCGTAGGTGTCGGTGTCCATGAAGACGAAGTCGGTCCCGTCCTTGTACAGGTACTGCATGTCCCGCTTGTCCACCGTCGCCGTCTCGACCCTCGTGCCGGCGTTGAACGTCTTGTCGACGACCTTGCCCGAGAGCACGTTCTTCAGCTTGGTGCGCACGAACGCGCCGCCCTTGCCGGGCTTGACGTGCTGGAACTCCACGACGGCCCACAGCTGCCCGTCGAGGTTGAGCACGAGGCCGTTCTTCAGGTCGTTGGTGGTGGCCACGGGTCTGCCTTCAGTCGTGTCGCGGGCACGCGTGTGCCCGGCTCGTCGTGTCGGGATCGCACCAGATGCTACCCGTCGGCGGGAAGCCGGGCGGCGACGGCCCGCAGCGCCAGGTCGTAGCCGGCGAGGCCGAAGCCCGCGACCGTGCCGGTCGCGACGGCGGCGACCGTGCTCGTGTGCCGGAACGTCTCGCGCGCTGCCGGGTTGCTCAGGTGGACCTCGACGAGGGTCAGTCCGGCGCCGCTGACCTGCGAGCACGCGTCGCGGACCGCATAGCTGTAGTGGGTGAAGGCGGCGGGGTTCAGCACGACGTGGGCCCGCACGTCGACCGCCTCGTGGAGCCAGCCGACGAGGGTCGCCTCGTCGTCCGTCTGCCGGACGTCGACGGCGAGGCCGAGGACGGCGCCGACCTCCTCGCAGCGCCGGGCGAGGTCCTCGATCGTCTCGTGCCCGTAGACCTCGGGCTCCCGGCTGCCGAGCCGGCCGAGGTTGGGGCCGTTGAGGACGAGGACGCGCGCGATGCTCACGGCCGCCGAGCCTAACGGGCGGACCCAGGATGTCCGTCGCGGTGCGCCGCGACGCCGCCCGCGTCGGTCCACCGGCCGGGCGGCGTCCCGCAGGTAGGTTCGAGCGGTGACGAGCCCGACGACCCCGACCCCCCTGCCGACGACCGCGCAGGGCTGGGTCGAGCGGGTGCGGGCGCTGCAGGTGATCGCCCAGGAAGGGCTCGCGTACACCCAGGACCCGTGGGACCGCGACCGCTTCGGTCGGCTGCGGGAGCTGGCGGCGCTCATCGCGGACGAGGTGCTCGACGGTGTCCTCGTCGACGGACCGCCGCTCGCCGGCGCCACCTCGGACGGACCGGCGGCGGGCCAGGAACCGCGCGGGCCGGCCACGAGCAGCCGGCCACCCGGTGTCGCGGCCCGCGCCGTGCTCGCCGAGACGGGGTATCTCACCCCGAAGCTCGACGTCCGAGCCGCCGTCCACGACGCGTCGGGGCGGCTGCTGCTCGTCCGGGAGGTCTCGGACGGCCGCTGGGCGCTCCCGGGCGGCTGGGCGGACGTCGGGGAGACCCTTGCCGAGGGTGTCGTCCGGGAGGTGCGCGAGGAGACCGGGTTCGCCGTCGAGGTCGAGCGGTTGCTGGGGATCTACGACCGCGAGCGCTGGGGTCACCCGTCGATGCTTCACTTCACGCTGAAGTCCGTGCTGCGGTGCCGCATCGTCGGCGGGGAGGCCACGCCGAGCCCGGAGACGGACGCAGTCGCCTGGTTCGCCCGCGACGACCTCCCGCCGCTGTCCCGGCACAGGAACTCGCCCGAGCTCGTCGCGCGGATCTTCGCCCACCACGACGACCCGGGACTGTCGCCGGATCTGTGAGGGGCCGCAGACGTCGCCGATGGCGGGGCGTCCCCGGGGCGTGAGAGGTCGACGTGAAATGACGCCGCGGGCTGCGATGTTCGGTGACGATGGGTTGCGCAAAGTCATTCCGCTGCAACCGTTTCCGGAGGCTGGTCCGGAGCGGGGACTGTCGGTCCCGGGCTCTACGGTGGGTGTCGTGGGTAGGGATCAGGTCCTCGACGAGGTGGGGCTCGGCGGCGCGCCGCGTGCCGGTTCGTCGTGGGCCGGTTCGTGGCCTGACGACGCGTGGGCCGGTATCGATCTCGACGCGTATCCGGGTGTCGATCCCGACGGTGACCCGGGTCCTGATCTTGGTGCTGACCCAGGCCAGGACCGTGACGGTGACGGGACCTGCGAGCCGGGGCAGTCGGCGGCGTTGACCGTGTTCCTGGCCGACCCGGCGGCGCAGCAGGCCTGGCGCGTCGAGCGCGACGCGCTGATCGCACTCCTGGAGACCGAGTCCGGTGAGCGGGCCGCTGCCCGGCGCGCGAGCACCCGGGCCCGGTTGGCCGGGATGCCCGGGTCGGCCCTCGCGGCGGCTCTGGAGACCGTCCACGGTGAGCCCGCGGGCCTCGGCGTCCGGGGTGCCGACGACCGGGCCGACGACCCCCGCGGCGACTCTGCCGCCGACCCGGCCGCCGAACCTGCCGACGACCCGGCCGCCGTTGCCGGGGGCGAAGATCCGGCGGAGGTGCTGGTGGCGGCGGTCGCTGCCGGGCGCCGGTTGGAGGGGTGGGCGGTGTGGGAGCAGCTGTCCGGGATCGCGGGTCTGCTGGCCCGGTGGAAGCCCGCGCTGGTGTCGGCCGGGGACCGGGGGCGGTCCCGGGCGGTGGAGGTGGGTGAGCTGGCCGAGGCGTGCGTGGTGACCGAGGTGGCGCTCGCGGCCGGGATCAGCGAGCACGCCGCCGGCCGGCGGCTGGACGCCGCGGTCGCGTTGATCGTCCAGGGCCGGCTGCCGGTCACGGCCGCGCTGGCCGGGCAGGGGCTGGTGGACTGGCCGCGGATCCAGCTGGTGGTCTCCCGGACCCGGGACCTGACCGCGGCCGATGCCCGGGCGGTGGAGGCCCGGATCGGGGACGCGATCGCCTCGCTGGGCTACCAGCGGCTGCGGGACGCCCTGGACCGGGCCGTCGCGGCCGTGGACGCCGACGCCGCCCGTCGCCGCGCCGACACCGCCCGCCAGGACCGCCGGGTCCGGCTCCGGGCCGGCTCCGGACCGGACGGCCCGGACGGCCCGGACGGCACCGCGGAGCTGTGGGCGTGCGGGCCCGCCGAGGCCATCGTCGCGGCCCACGCCGGCCTGGACGCCGCGGCCCGCGCCCTGCGATCGGCCGGCGACCCACGCACCCTCGAGCAGCTGCGTCACGACCTGCTGATCACCGGGTGCACGACCGGCGCCCTCCCGGTCCCCGCCGACCTCCTGCCCGTCCCCGCCGACGCCCTACCCGTCCCCGCCGACCTCCTGCCCGTCCCCGCCGACGCGCTGCCCGGCGACCCGCCCAGCGCTGGCACGCCCGGCGCTGACCCGCCCGGCGCTGACCCGACCAGTGCTGCGCCCGGCGTGGGTCTGATGAGCGCTGATCCGCCCGGCGCGGCTCTGATGGGCGCAACTCTGATGG
>Ga0209798_10000935_pt1 | contig 17823 bp, 17 predicted proteins | sample DOMMetBare3Fresh_FD_187475 | JGI IMG/M metagenome (GOLD analysis project Ga0209798, IMG submission 187475) | Wetland sediment microbial communities from St. Louis River estuary, USA, under dissolved organic matter induced mercury methylation -... | ecosystem: Environmental > Aquatic >...
TGGATTTCCTCTGCCGCGGCCACATGCTCGCGGACGTCTCCGCCATTCTGGGCTCGCTCGATATCGTGTTCGGGGAGGTGGATCGCTAATGTCTGTCCGTCGCCTCGCCGAAGCTCATCTTCAGCCCAAGGAATTCTCCTTCTCGGTCGACAATCTCGCCTGGGCCAGGAAGCAGATCGCGAAATATCCGGAAGGCCGCCAGGCGTCCGCGGTGATCCCGCTTCTCTGGCGCGCGCAGGAGCAGGCCGGCGGCTGGCTGCCGCAGAAGGCGATCGAGCACGTTGCCGAGGTGCTGGGTATGGCCCGCATTCGCGTCCTTGAGGTCGCGACCTTCTACACCATGTTCAACCTGGAGCCGGTCGGCCGATACCACGTCCAGCTCTGCGGCACGACGCCCTGCATGCTGCGCGGGTCCGATGAGCTCAAGAAAGTCTGCCATCGGCGGATCGGCGACCAGCACCACGTTACCGCCGACGGAAAATTCTCGTGGATAGAGGTCGAATGTCTCGGGGCTTGCGTGAATGCACCGATGGCGCAGATCAACTTCGATTATTACGAAGACCTGACGCCCGAGACGTTCGAGAAGGTCCTTGACGAGCTTGCCGCCGGCAGGACGCCGAAGCCCGGACCCCAGGTCAATCGCCAGATGTCCGCCCCGATCGGCGGGCCGACAACGCTCAAATCACAAGGCTGAAGGATGCTCGACGACAAGGACCGCATCTTCAGGAACCTCTACGGCCAGCATGACTGGGGCCTCGCCGGTGCCCGTGCGCGCGGCGCCTGGGAGGGCACCAAGGGTTTCATCGAGAAGGGCCGCGACTGGCTCGTCAACGAGGTAAAGGCGTCGGGCCAGCGTGGCCGCGGCGGTGCTGGCTTCGCCACCGGCCTCAAGTGGTCGTTCATGCCCAAGCAGGTCGGCGATCGGCCGCACTATCTCGTGGTCAACGCCGACGAGTCGGAGCCCGGCACCTGCAAGGACCGCGAGGTCATGCGGCACGACCCGCATCTCCTCATCGAGGGTTGCCTCTATGCCGGCGCCGCCATGGCCGCCAACACCGGCTACATCTATATCCGCGGCGAGTTCGTGCGCGAGCGCGAGCGTCTGCAGGCCGCGATCGACCAAGCCTATGAGGCCAGGCTCATCGGCAAGAACAACGTCCACGGCTGGGACTTCGACCTCTACCTGCACCACGGCGCCGGCGCCTATATTTGCGGCGAGGAAACCGCGCTGCTGGAGAGCCTCGAAGGCAAGAAGGGCCAGCCGCGGCTCAAGCCGCCGTTCCCGGCCAATATGGGCCTTTATGGCTGCCCGACCACGGTCAACAACGTGGAGACGATCGCGCAGGTGCCTGACATCCTGCGCCGCGGCGCCGCCTGGTTCGCCGGCATCGGCCGGGCCAACAACACCGGTACCAAGCTGTTCTGCATCTCCGGCCATGTGATGAAGCCTTGCAACGTCGAAGAGACCATGGGCATCCCGCTGCGCGAGCTGATTGAGCGGCATGCCGGCGGCGTACGCGGCGGCTGGGACAACCTGCTCGCGGTGATCCCCGGCGGCTCCTCGATGCCGCTGGTGCCGGCCGGCACCGATCAGGCCGACAGCCTGCTGATGGATTTCGACGGCTGCCGCGACAAGAAATCGGCGCTTGGCACCGCGGCCGTGATCGTGATGGACAAGTCGGCCGACATTATCCGCGCGATGGCGCGGATCTCGTATTTCTACAAGCACGAGAGCTGCGGCCAGTGCACGCCCTGCCGCGAGGGCATGGGCTGGATGTGGCGCGTGCTCACCCGCATGGCCGAAGGCCGCGCCCATAAGCACGAGATCGACACGCTGATGGAGGTTACGACCCAGATCGAGGGCCACACGATCTGCGCCTTCGGCGACGGTGCGGCCTGGCCGGTGCAGGGCCTGCTGCGTCACTTCCGGCCTGAGATCGAGCGTCGCATCGAGCAATACACGGCCAACCCGCATCCCGAGCCGGTGGTGGAAGCCGCGGAGTGAATGCGATGGTATTTGGACTCTAGTGGGAGCAGGTCATGGCTGATGAACCCGAGAACGTCATCTTGGTCGTGCTTCGTCGGATCGATCAGCGCACCGAACGGATGGCCGACGATCTTCACGATCTCAAAGTGGGCATGACTCATGTGGAAGAAGGTCTCGCTGGCGTGAACCGGCGCATGGACCGTCTTGAGCAACGAGTCGAACGTATCGAACGCCGTTTGGACTTGGTTGAGCCGCCGCATTGAAAGCTATGGTGATGACAACGCGCATCGTCGACAGCGAAAAGGACAGGGCCGTGCCGCAGGCCATGCTTTTGCGCGCCCGTCTCGCAAGGGGCGCGCGGCCATGACGCTCTGGTATCTGATCGGCGCTCTTGTGGTTCTAGGCCTCGCGCTCCTGACCGTCACCGGTTCGGGCGGCCCGGCTCCGGAGCTGGTCATCTGGATCGGACGCATCCTGCCGGCGGCCTCGGCGCTGGTTGCCTGCGTCGCCTTCTGTCTGGTCGTGGCCCGGGTGCACTTGGGAATCCTGGCTGCGGTCTTCTTCTGCGTCTCGATCGCGATCCTCAGCCTGCTGCCCGTGCTGCCTTACGTGGCTTCAGCCCGCAACTCCAACCTCTACGTGATGCTCTCGACGGTCGCTCCGGTCCTGACGATCTTCCCCGCGATGGCGCTTTGGCATCTGGCGTCCGCCTCGAAGAGGAGAGGCCGCTAGCTTCGGACAAACGCCATGACCAAGCTGATCGTTGACGGCAAAGAGATCGACGTTGCGCCGGAGTTCACCCTGCTGCAGGCGTGCGAAGCCGCAGGCGCGGAAATCCCGCGCTTCTGCTTCCACGAGCGGCTGTCGATCGCCGGCAATTGCCGCATGTGCTTGATCGAGGTGCAGGGCATGCCGAAGCCGCAAGCCTCCTGCGCGATGGGGGTGAAGGACCTGCCGCCCAACCGCGACGGCACGCCCAAGGTGATCAGCACGCGCTCGCCGATGGTGCGCAAGGCGCGCGAAGGCGTGATGGAGTTCCTGCTGATCAATCATCCGCTCGACTGCCCGATCTGCGACCAGGGCGGCGAATGCGACCTGCAGGACCAGGCTATGGCCTACGGGGTCGATTCCAGCCGCTACCAGGAGAACAAGCGCGCGGTCGAGGACAAGTATCTCGGCGCGCTGGTCAAGACGGTGATGACGCGCTGCATCCACTGTACGCGTTGCATTCGTTTCGCGACCGAAGTCGCAGGCGTTCCCGAGCTCGGCGCGATCGGCCGCGGCGAGGACATGGAGATCACGACCTATCTCGAAAGCGCAATGACGTCGGAGCTGCAGAGCAACGTGGTCGACCTCTGCCCGGTCGGCGCGCTGACCTCGAAGCCCTACGCCTTCGCGGCGCGGCCGTGGGAGCTGAACAAGACCGAGTCGATCGATGTGATGGACGCGCTCGGCTCCGCGATCCGGATCGACACGCGCGGGCGCGAGGTCATGCGCATCCTGCCGCGCGTGAACGAGGACGTGAACGAGGAGTGGATCTCCGACAAGACCCGCCACGTGATCGACGGGCTGCGCACGCAGCGCCTCGACCAGCCCTATCTCCGCGTTGGCGGCGCGCTCAGGCCGGCGTCGTGGGCGGACGCGTTCGCGGCGATCGCCGCGAAAGTGAAGGCGACAGGCGCCAAGCGGATCGGCGCGATCGTCGGCGAGCTTGCGGCAGTCGAGGAAATCTTCGCGCTCAAGGATCTGATGACGCGGCTCGGCGTCGCCAACCTCGACTGCCGGGAGGATGGTTCCGCGCTCGATCCGAAATGGGGCCGCGGGAGCTATATCTTCAATCCCACCATCGCGGGCATCGAGCAGGCCGACGGGCTGATGATCGTCGGCTCCAATCCGCGCAAGGAAGCACCCGTCCTCAATGCCCGCATCCGCAAGCGCTGGCGGGCCGGCAACTTCAGGATCGGCCTGATCGGCGAGAAGGCGGACCTGACCTACAAGTACGACTACCTGGGCGCAGGGCCCGATACCCTGGCATCGGGCGATTTCGGCGGGCTGCAGAAGCCGATCTGGCTGATCGGCCAGGGCGCGCTGGCGCGCGCGGACGGCCCGGCGATCCTCTCGCTCACCGCCAAAGCGGCACTTAAGGGCGGCGCGATAAAGGACGGCTGGAACGGGTTTGGCATCCTCCACACCGCGGCCTCGCGCGTCGGCGCGCTCGACCTCGGCTTCGTGCCGGGCGCCGGCGGCCTCGATGCCCGCGCCATGGCGGGCGGCGGGACGGACGTCCTTTTCCTCCTGGGCGCCGACGAGATCGAGGTCGATCCGGGCGTGCTCGTCATCTATATCGGCACCCACGGCGACCGCGGCGCGCACCGCGCCGACGTCATTCTGCCGGGCGCTGCCTATCCGGAGAAATCCGGCATCTACGTCAACACCGAGGGACGCGTGCAGATGGCGGCGCGCGCGTCGTTTCCGCCGGGCGATGCGCGCGAGGATTGGGCCATCCTGCGGGCCCTGTCCGAGGTTCTGGGCAGTCGGTTGCCTTACGACTCGCTGGCACAACTGCGGGCGGCTGTGTTCAAGGCTCATCCTCATCTGCAACGCGTCGATCGCATCGAGTCCGGCAAGTCGGCCGACATCGAGAAGCTTGCGGCGATCGGCGGCTCGCCCGGGAAGGCGCCCTTCGTCTCGGTCATCGACGATTTCTATCTCACCAACGCAATCGCGCGCGCGTCCGCCGTCATGGCCGAATGCTCGGTCATCGCGGAAGGTCACACCGCACTGAGCGCGGCGGAGTGACACCGATGGCTGAGATCTTCAACGACTACATCATTCCGCTCCTGGTGATGATTTTCTGGAGTGTGCTGCTGCTCGTGATCCTCCTGGTCGCGACCGCCTTCGTGCTCTACGCCGACCGCAAGATCTGGGCGGCGGTGCAGATGCGGCGCGGCCCGAACGTGGTCGGGCCGTGGGGGCTTCTGCAGTCGTTCGCCGATCTCATCAAGTTCGCCGTCAAGGAGCCGATCATCCCGGCCGGCGCCAACAAGGGCGTCTATCTGCTGGCGCCCGTCGTCACGGCCGTGCTCGCGCTTTCCGCCTGGGCGGTGATTCCCGTCAGCGAGGATTGGATGATCGCCGACATCAACGTCGGCGTCCTCTACATCTTTGCCATCTCCTCGCTCATGGTCTACGGCGTGATCATGGCGGGATGGGCGTCTAATTCGAAATACCCGTTCCTGGCTGCGCTGCGTTCGGCGGCGCAGATGGTGTCCTACGAAGTGTCGATCGGCTTCGTCATCATCACGGTGCTCCTGTGCGCGGGCTCGCTCAATCTGTCGGCTATCGTCGAAGCGCAGATCGGAAAATACGGCCTGCTCAACTGGTTCTGGCTGCCGCTGTTCCCGATGTTCGTGATCTTTTTCGTATCGGCGCTGGCGGAAACCAATCGCCCACCCTTTGATCTCGTGGAGGCGGAGTCCGAGCTCGTGGCGGGCTTCGCGGTCGAATATTCCTCGACCCCGTTCCTGCTGTTCTTTCTCGGCGAGTACATCGCCATCGCCACCATGTGCGCCATGGGGACGATTCTGTTCCTGGGCGGCTGGCTGCCGCCCTATCCGATCGCGCCGTTCACTTGGATCCCGGGCGTGGTCTGGTTCGTGCTCAAGGCGTTGTTCCTGTTCTTCATGTTCGCGATGGTGAAGGCGATCGTGCCGCGCTATCGCTACGACCAGCTTATGCGGCTGGGATGGAAAGTATTCCTGCCGGCGTCGTTGGCCATGGTCGTGCTCGTCGCAGGCTTCTTGCAATATTCGGGGCTGGCGCCGAGATGACGAGGCCACGCCATGATCGATCTCTCGCTAGCGGGCCTGATTGGGGCGATGCTCGGAACCGTCGTCGCGGCGGTGCTTTACCACTCGTTCATTGGCCGTCTCGAACGCATCGTCCGGGCGCGCATGCGGGCGACGCCGCCCGCGGAGCGTGGCGACCTCAGCCTGTCGATCGTGCGCCGCATCGTGCTGACGCTCGATCTCGTCGGCCTGGCGGCTCTCGGCTACTGGCTCGGCCAGCTGCTGGACGCCTAATAAGAGGAATAAGACCATGAGGCTCGATCAAACGGCGCGTGCGGTATTCCTCAAGGAGTTCGTCGTGGCGTTTGCGCTCGCCATGCGATACTTCTTCAGAGCCAAGCCGACGCTGAACTATCCGTTCGAGAAGGGGCCGATCTCGCCCCGATTCCGAGGCGAGCATGCGCTGCGCCGCTATCCGAACGGCGAAGAACGCTGCATCGCGTGCAAGCTGTGCGAGGCCATCTGTCCGGCCCAGGCGATCACCATCGAGGCCAGCCCGCGGCGCAACGACGGCACGCGTCGGACCACCCGCTACGACATCGATATGGTGAAATGCATCTATTGCGGCCTTTGCCAGGAAGCCTGCCCGGTCGACGCCATCGTGGAGGGGCCGAACTTCGAGTTCGCGACCGAGACGCGCGAGGAGCTTTACTACGACAAGGAGCGCCTGCTCGCGAACGGCGACCGCTGGGAGCGCGAGATCGCCAAGAACATCCAGCTTGATGCGCCCTACCGGTGAGCCGATGATCATTACCGCGCTGTTCTTCTATTTGTTTGCCGGCATGTGCATCGCCTCGGCAATCATGGTCATTGCGGCAAAGAACCCGGTGCATTCGGTGCTGTTCCTGATCCTGACCTTCTGCAACGCATCGGGGCTGTTCGTGCTCTTGGGCGCGGAGTTCCTCGCCATGATCCTGGTGGTGGTCTATGTCGGCGCAGTTGCGGTGCTGTTCCTGTTCGTGGTGATGATGCTCGATGTGGATTTTGCCGAGCTGCGGCAGGGCTTCCTGCAATACTTGCCGATTGGCGCGCTGGTCGGCGTGATCTTTCTCGCCGAGCTGCTGCTGGTCGTCGCCGGCTGGACCATCGCGCCCTCGATCTCACAATCGATCGCGGCCCCGACCCCGCCAATCGCCAGCGTGCCCAACACCGAAGCGATCGGAACGGTGCTCTACACCCGCTACATCTATTTCTTCCAGGCGGCCGGGCTCATTCTCCTGGTCGCCATGATCGGGGCGATCGTGCTCACGCTGCGACACCGGGAGAAGACCAAGCGCCAGAGCGTCGCGGACCAGGTGGCGCGCACCAGGGCTACGGCGATCGAGGTCGTCAAGGTTCGCTCGGGGCAGGGGCTGTCATGACCATCACGCTCGGCCACTACCTCACCGTCGCTGCCATCCTTTTTACGCTCGGCATTTTCGGCATCTTCCTCAATCGCAAGAACGTCATCGTCATCCTGATGTCGATCGAGCTGATCCTGCTCGCGGTCAACATCAACCTGGTCGCGTTCTCGACTTTTCTCGGCGACCTGGTCGGACAGATTTTTGCGCTCCTGGTGCTGACGGTGGCCGCGGCGGAAGCGGCCATCGGGCTTGCGATCCTGGTCGTCTATTTCCGCAATCGGAAATCGATTGCGGTCGAAGACATCAATCTCATGAAAGGCTGAAGATGTATCAGGCGATCGTCTTCCTGCCGCTCATCGGCGCCATCGTGGCGGGCCTGATTTCGCTCGTCGGCGCGCGCGCGCGCCATCCCGGTGGCTCACCATCGACCGGCGGGCATTCGCATCCGCAGCCGCATAGTGGAACCACGGCCACGCATGCCGACGCGCACGGGGCGGCAGAACCGGCGGCGGGATCGCGTTCCGCCGAGCTGATCACGACCGTGTTCTTGTTCATCGCGATGATCCTGTCCTGGATCGCATTTGCGAGCGTCGGCTTTGGCCAGGACGCGCGTGTGCAGATCGTAAGCTGGATCGCCTCGGGCGATCTGCGGATCGATTGGGCGATCCGCGTCGATACGCTGACCGCGGTCATGCTCGTGGTCGTGACCACGATTTCGGCCTTCGTCCATCTCTATTCCATCGGCTACATGGAGGAGGATCCGTACCGGCCGCGGTTCTTCGCCTATCTGTCGCTGTTCACCTTTGCGATGCTGGCGCTGGTGACGGCCGACAACCTGGTCCAGCTGTTCTTCGGCTGGGAGGGCGTCGGCCTGATGAGCTATCTGCTCATCGGGTTCTGGTATCACAAGCCGGAAGCCAACGCGGCGGCGATCAAGGCCTTCGTGGTCAACCGCGTCGGTGATTTCGGCTTCGCGCTCGGCATTTTTGCGGTCTTCATGCTGACGGGCGCGGTCGATTTCACAACCGTGTTTGCACAGGCGCCGTCGCTCACCGGCAAGACCATCCATTTCCTGGCCTGGGATGTCGATGCGCTCACGTTGATCTGCCTCCTCCTGTTCATGGGCGCGATGGGCAAGTCGGCCCAGTTCCTGCTGCACACCTGGCTGCCGGACGCGATGGAGGGGCCAACGCCGGTATCCGCTCTGATCCATGCCGCCACCATGGTGACGGCGGGCGTGTTCATGGTGGCGCGGCTGTCGCCGCTGTTTGAGCTCGCGCCGGTCGCTCAGACCGTCGTGGTCGTCGTCGGCGCCACCACCGCCTTGTTCGCCGCCACCGTCGGCCTCGTGCAGAATGACATCAAGCGCATCGTCGCCTATTCGACCTGCTCACAGCTCGGCTACATGTTCGTCGCCATGGGCGTCGGCGCCTACTCGGTCGGGATGTTCCATCTGTTCACCCACGCCTTCTTCAAGGCCCTCTTGTTCCTGGGCTCCGGCTCGGTGATCATGGCCATGCATCACGAGCAGGACATCTGGAAGATGGGCGGGCTCAAGGACAAGATCCCGTTCACCTATGCGATGATGCTGATCGGCACGCTCGCCCTCACCGGGTTCCCGTTGACGGCCGGCTATTTCTCCAAGGATGCCATCATCGACGCGGCGTTTGCGACCAAGAATTCCGCGATGATCTACGCGTTCGCCTGCACCGTCGCGGCGGCCGCCCTCACGTCGTTCTATTCCTGGCGGCTCATCTTCGTGACCTTCCACGGCCATCCGCACGATCGCTCGCACTACGACCATGCGCGCGAAAGCCCGATGGTGATGCTCATTCCGCTCGCCGCCCTGGCGGCGGGCTCGATTCTGGCCGGCTACCCGTTCAGGAATCTGTTTGCCGGCGAGGACATCGCAGCCTTCTTCCGCACCTCGCTGCGTTTCGCGGAGGGGAACCACATCATCGAGGACATGCACCACGTTCCGGCCTCGGTGACGGTATTGCCAACGGTCATGATGGTGCTGGGCTTCCTGGTGGCGTGGCATTTCTATATCCGCAAGCCCGAGGTTCCGGGCGAGCTCGCCCGCCAGCACGAGCCGCTTTACCGGTTCCTGCTCAACAAGTGGTACATCGACGAGCTCTATGACCTCGTGTTCGTGCGCCCGACCTTGTGGCTGGGACGCCTGCTCTGGAAGGGTGGCGACGGCTGGCTGATCGATGGGTTCGGTCCCGACGGCGTCTCCGCCCGCGTGCTTGACGTCACGCGCAACGTGGTGCGGCTGCAGACTGGCTATCTCTACCACTACGCCTTTGCCATGCTCATCGGCGTGGCGGCGCTGATCACCTGGTTCATCTTTAAGTTTGGGGGAGCGGGGTGATGGTGAGCTGGCCGGTCATCTTTGTCACACTCATATTGCCGCTGGTCGGCGCGCTGTTCATCATGCTGGTGCGCGGCAATGCGGAGGCCGAGAACCGCAACGCCCGCTGGGTAGCGCTGTACACGACCCTCATCACCTTCGCGGTCTCGCTCGTCCTGGTGTGGCGCTTCGACTCGAGCTCGCCCGATTTCCAGTTCATCGAAAAGCGGGAATGGCTCGGGGGCGCGATCAACTATCACATGGGTGTTGACGGCATTTCGCTGCCGTTCGTCATCCTCACCACCGGCCTGATGCCGCTGTGCATCATTGCAAGCTGGACAGCCATCGAGCGCCGCGTACGCGAGTACATGATCGCGTTCCTGGTACTTGAAACGACCATGATCGGCACGTTCTGCGCACTCGACCTCGTGCTGTTCTATCTGTTCTTCGAGGGCGGGCTGATCCCGATGTTCCTGATCATCGGGGTCTGGGGCGGGCCGCGGCGGGTCTATGCCAGCTTCAAGTTCTTTCTCTACACCCTGCTCGGCTCGGTGCTGATGCTGCTCGCCATCATGGCGATGTATTGGGACGCCGGGACGACCGACATCCCGACGCTGTTGAAGCATGGCTTCCCGGTCGCGCTGCAGACCTGGGCCTGGTTCGCCTTCTTTGCGTCGTTTGCGGTGAAGATGCCGATGTGGCCCGTCCACACCTGGCTGCCCGATGCCCATGTCGAGGCGCCGACCGCCGGCTCGGTCATTCTCGCCGCTATCCTTCTAAAGATGGGCGGCTACGGGTTCCTGCGCTTCTCGCTGCCGATGTTCCCGCTGGCCTCGCAGGAGTTCGCCCCGCTGATATTCGTGCTTTCGGTGGTCGCGATCATCTACACATCGCTGGTGGCGCTCGTTCAGGAGGACATGAAGAAGCTGATCGCCTATTCCTCGGTCGCCCATATGGGCTTCGTCACCATGGGCATCTTTGCGGCAACGACGCAGGGCGTGGCGGGCGGCATCTTCCAGATGGTGTCGCACGGCATCGTATCGGGCGCGCTGTTCCTGTCGGTCGGCGTCGTCTATGACCGCATCCATACGCGCGAGATCGCCGCCTATGGCGGGCTCGTCAACCGCATGCCGCTCTATGCCGCCGCCTTCATGGTGTTCACGCTGGCGAATGTCGGCATGCCCGGCACATCGGGTTTCGTGGGCGAGTTTCTGTCCCTGATCGGCACCTTCAAGGTCAACATCTGGGTCGCGACGCTGGCCACGACCGGCGTCATCCTGTCGGCCGCCTACGCGCTCTGGCTTTATCGCAAGGTGATCTTCGGGACCCTCGACAAGCCCAAGCTCGCCGGCATCAAGGACCTCGACTATCGCGAGATCATCACGCTCGGGCCGCTGGCGGCGTTGACCATTGCGTTTGGCGTCTACCCGAAGCCCGTGCTCGACATGTCGGCCGCCGCCGTGACGCAACTGCTCGAGAACTATCACCGGGCACTCGGCGCCGCCAAGACCGCCGCCATGCTGGTGCAGTGACCCATGCGCAAGGACCGCCGATGAACGAAGCCTTCGAGTTCCGCGATCTCATGCCGGCGCTGCCGGAGATCGTGCTCGCGGTCGGCGCGATGGCGCTCCTGATGTTCGGTGCGTTCCGCGGCGAGCGATCCGCCGGTCAGGTCAACTGGCTGGCGATCGTGCTGCTCGTCGGCGCCGGCGCGGTGGTGGTCTGGCTGCCTGGCGGCAAGCTGACGGCCTTCGGAGGAAGCTTCGTGGTCGACCCGTTCGCGCGCTTTCTCAAGCTGCTCGCGCTCACCGGCTCGGCCACCGCCATCCTGATGTCGACCAGCTACCTCAAGCTCGAGAGACAGGAGCGGTTCGAATATCCGATCCTGATCGTGCTGTCGGCGACCGGCATGCTGATGCTGATCTCGGCCGCCGACCTGATCGCGCTCTATCTCGGCCTGGAGCTCATGAGCCTCGCCCTCTACGTGGTCGCGGCGATCAACCGGGATTCGGTCAAATCAAGCGAGGCGGGGCTGAAGTATTTCGTGCTTGGCGCGCTGTCCTCGGGCATGCTGCTTTACGGCGCATCGCTGATCTACGGCTTCACCGGCACGGTGAGTTTTGCCGGCATCGCCAAGGGGACGGGCGAGGGCGGCATCGGGCTCATCTTCGGGCTGGTCTTCTTGTTCGCCGGGTTCTGCTTCAAGATCTCCGCGGTGCCGTTCCATATGTGGACGCCGGACGTCTATGAAGGCGCCCCGACCCCGATCACGGCGTTCTTCGCGGCCGCACCCAAGGTTGCCGGCATCGCCATCTTCGTCCGCACGACCATCGTGGCGTTTCCGGAGATCGCCTCACAATGGCGCCAGATCGTGGTCTTCGTCGCCATCGCGTCCATGGTGCTCGGCGCCTTCGCTGCCATCGGGCAGCGCAATATCAAGCGGCTGATGGCCTATTCCTCGATCGGACACATGGGCTTCGCGCTCGTCGGCTTGGCGGCCGGCACGGCCGAGGGCGTGCAGGGCGTGCTCATCTACATGGCGATCTATGTCGCGATGACGCTTGGCACCTTCGCCTGCATCCTGTCGATGCGCCGCGATGGCACGCTGGTGGAGGAGATCGCGGACCTCGCTGGCCTTGCCCGCACCAATCCGTCCCTCGCCTTCTTCCTGGCAATGCTGCTGTTCTCGCTCGCCGGGATCCCGCCACTCGCGGGTTTTTTTGCGAAGTTCTACGTGTTTCTTGCGGCCATGAAGGCGGGCTTGTTCGCACTTGCGGTCCTGGGCGTGCTCGCCAGCGTCGTGGGCGCCTATTACTACTTGGCCATCATCAAGATCATGTACTTCGACGAGCCGGCCAAGGGATTTGGTCCAATGCCCGCGGAGCTCAAGGCGGTGCTGGCGGTGAGCGGCCTGTTCAATCTCCTGTTCTTCGTTTATCCGGGACCGCTGGTGGAGGCGGCAACGGCGGCCGCGAAGTCGCTCTTCTGAATGATGCAACTCGATCCCAGGGCATCGGCGGCGGGCGTGCGGCTCGTGTCGCATGAGCTGCTCGCGTCCACCAATACCGAGGCGTTGGCGCTCGCCCGGGGAGGCGAACGCGGGCCGCTGTGGGTCACAGCCGGGCGGCAGAGCGCCGGCCGCGGCCGGCGCGGCCGCACCTGGACCTCAGCCCCCGGCAACCTGTTCGCAAGCCTGCTGCTGACCGAGCCGGCTGCACCCGAGCATTGGCCCGAGCTCTCGTTCGTGGCGGCACTTGCTATCCACGACGCGATCGCGGACCTGGCGCCCACGGTGCGGCCGCAGCTCGCGATCAAGTGGCCCAACGACCTCCTGCTGGCAGGTGCAAAATTCGCAGGCATCCTGACCGAAGGGGAGGGCGTGGGCACTGTCGTGGTCGGAATTGGCATCAATTGCAGCAGTCATCCCTCCGATACCGATTATCCGGCAACCAATCTGGCGGCGGCCGGCGTCAATGTCTCGGCCGAGGCCGCCTTCAGCGAGCTGTCGGCAAAGATGATGGGACGCCTGGCGCAGTGGAACCGGGGCGAGCACTTCGCCACCATCCGCACCGATTGGCTGTCTCGGGCGGCAGGCCTTGGCGGCCAGATCAGCGTCCGGCTGCCGGAGCGCGAGCTCACGGGCTGCTTCGAGACGGTGGACGAGGTGGGCCGGCTAGTGCTGGTGGAGCCTGAAGGCACCCGCTATGCCATCGCGGCGGGAGACGTGGTGCAGCTTCATTGGTCGCGGCTAGTGCCGCCGATTTGAAGTTCCTATAACAGATGCGGCAAACTCGATTAGGAACTTCAAATCGAAAAGCGGCACTAGAATCATAGAATTGCTAGTGCCCCTTGGTTTCCGAAGTTCGTGTCAGAGTGTGCTGGGGTGTATCACGAACTTCGGAAACAGGGCACTAGGCAGCGGTGAGGGGTGATGGCAGGGCGGGGCGAGGAGCTCGTGTTCGCGCCGCTTGGCGGCGCGGGCGAAATCGGCATGAACCTCGCCCTCTACGGGCTGGGCGACGAGCGCCACCGGCAATGGATCGCCGTCGATCTCGGCGTGGCGTTCGCGGGGGACGATCTGCCGGGCATCGACCTCATCATGCCTGATGTGCGGTTTCTCATTGAGGAGCGCCGCAACGTGCTCGGCATCGTGCTCACCCACGCCCATGAGGATCACTACGGCGCAATGATCGATCTGTGGCCGCGGCTGCGACTGCCGATCTACGCAACCCCGTTCACCGCCGCGTTGCTTGAGGCGAAGCGCCAAAGCGAGCCTGGGGCGCCAGACATTCCGGTCAACGTGGTCGCGCTCAACAGCCGCTTTCGCCTCGGACCCTTCGACATCGAGTATGTGTCGATGGCCCATTCGATCCCGGAATCGAACGGCCTCATCATCCGCACGCCGCTCGGCAGCGTGCTCCACACCGGCGACTGGAAGATCGATCCGACTCCCGTGATCGGGCCACCGACTGACGAGACCAAGCTGCGCGCCCTTGGCAACGCGGGCTGTCTGGCGCTGATCGGAGATTCAACCAATGCCACCCGTGACGGCCGCTCGCCCTCCGAAGCCGATGTTGCGAAGTCGCTCGCCGAGCTGATCAAGAGCGCTCCGGCCCGGGTGGCTGTGACAACGTTTGCCTCCAATGTCGCCCGTGTCCGCGCCGTCGCGGAGGCGGCGGCTGCCTGCGAGCGCGAGGTCGTTCTGGTCGGCCGTGCGATGGAGCGGATTTCCCAGGTTGCGCGGGAGACCGGCTACCTCGATGGCATCAACGAGTTTCGCCCGCTGGAGAGCTATGGCTACCTGCCGCCCGATCGGGTCGTCGCGCTCTGCACCGGCAGCCAGGGCGAGCCACGCGCCGCGCTGTCGCGGATCGCGCAGGACGACCATCCGGAAGTCACCTTCTCTCGCGGCGACCGCGTGATCTTCTCGTCGCGCGCCATACCGGGCAACGAGAAGGCGGTGATGAGGATCATCAACGGTCTGGTCGCCCAGGGCATCGAGGTGATCACCGATCGGACCCACCTGGTGCATGTGTCGGGCCACCCCCGGCGCGCCGAGCTCGAGGACATGATCAGCTGGGTGAAACCGGAGATTCTCATTCCGGTCCACGGCGAGGCGCTGCACATGGCCGAGCACGCGGCACTGGCCCGGCGCGCGGGTGTCGGCAAGGTGCTGCAGTGCCGCAACGGAGACCTGCTCCGACTGGCGCCGGGCGCTCCGGCCATTATCGACGAGGTTCCGGCGGGGCGTCTCTATAAGGATGGTGCCCTGCTGGTGGACGCGCAGGCTCGCACGGTCGCGGACCGCCGCAGGCTCGGGTTCGTCGGCATCGTATCGGTCGCGCTGGCCATGACCGAGCGCGGCGAAATGGTGGGCGATCTCGAGCTCGAGATGACAGGCATTCCGGAAACCGACGCCGAGGGCAACCTGATCGCTCGGCTCGCCTATGATGCGGTGGTGGAGGCGATCGATTCGATGCCGCGGCCACGCCGGCGCGATCCGGATGCCGTCGCCGAGGCCGCCCGGCGCGCCGTCCGCGCTGCCGTCGGGGCCGCCTGGCGCAAGAAGCCGATCTGCCATGTCCAGGTATTGACGGTATGAGACAGGCGCCACCGGTGCCGCCGATTTGAAGTTCCTGCGGGAGTCGTCTGGAGAGCCCGAGCATGATTGGTCGTCTCAATCACGTGGCAATCGCGGTGAGCGATCTCGCGCAAGCGATGCGGATCTATCGCGAGACGCTCGGTGCTGACGTCTCCGATCCGGTTCCGCAACCCGATCACGGCGTCACCACCGTCTTCATCACCCTGCCCAACACCAAGATCGAGCTGATCGCGCCGCTGGGCGAAAACTCACCCATTTCCAATTTCCTCCTGCGCAATCCGCAGGGCGGCATTCATCACATCTGTTACGAGGTGTGCGACATCAAAGCGGCGCGCGATCGGTTGCAGCAGGGCGGCGCCCGCGTCCTGGGCGATGGGGAGCCGAAGACCGGCGCCCATGGCAAGCCGGTTCTTTTCCTGCATCCCAAGGATTTCTGCGGTACCCTGATCGAGATCGAGCAGGCCTGAGCACCACAAAAGAATTGCGGCTCGTGGGGGGCGCCGCGAGCCGCAATCACTTGCCGTACGATGCGTGGGATTGGGGGACGGGTGGTCAGGGGACTGTCAATCCGCAACACAGTCGCCGGGCGGTCAGCGAGTGCATTTCTTGCGTTCCTCAGGAGACCTCAACGTGTTTAACATCACGCCGGTCCGCGCGATATGTACACGCGATGGCGATCTGCTCTTTAGGTTAATGCGAGAATTTTTTCCGGGTACGGCGCCGTGACTCTGACAACCGCCATCGCTGTCTATTTTGTCCTCTGGTGGGTCGTACTATTTGCGGTATTGCCGTGGGGCGTGCGCAGCCAGGAGGAGAGTGGGGCGGTCACTCCCGGTACCGACCCAGGTGCGCCCACCTTGCCCGCGCTGTGGCGCAAGCTCCTCTGGACAACGATCACCTCGGGAATCGTATTCGCGCTGGCAGCGCTGCTCCTGCACTACCGCATCGTCACGCTGGAAAGCCTGGCTGGCTGGCTTGGAGTGCCCTGGTAGGGCCGCACCCCGGTCCATCCGGTGGGCAAAAAAATTGAGCAGGGCCAAGGCCCTGCTCCTTATGATGGTTGTCGCCCAACATCATCCCCGCCCGACTGAACGCAACCTGGCGGCTGTGGCTTAAGCGCCTGGGGGCTTGTCCTCCCAAGACTTGGAGCGCACAGGCGGGCTCGACCTGGAGAGGCTTCGCCCAACTATGCGTCAACAAAGCTAGCCAATCTTCGTGGGGGTTGTCACTATCCTAAGAATGGCGAGGGCCCTTCTACCCGAACACACTTCCGTGAGGTCCGCCCTGATCGGGGACTCAGTGGTCGGGGGCCTTGTTTTCCGTGGACCGATCCGCTTTGACTCGGTCGACCCCCAACAGCCACGATTCTGATAAGCCCAACATGCGCCTATCCCGTTACTTCCTGCCGATCCTCCGTGAAGTGCCCAAAGAGGCAGAGATCGTCTCCCATCGCCTCATGCTGCGCGCCGGCATGATGCGCCAGGAGGCGGCCGGCATCTATGCCTGGTTGCCGCTCGGCTTTCGCGTGCTCAAGAAGATCGAGCAGATCGTGCGTGAGGAGCAGGATCGCGCTGGCGCAATCGAGCTCCTGATGCCGACGTTGCAGCTTGCCGATCTCTGGCGCGAAAGCGGGCGCTACGATGCCTACGGCCCCGAGATGCTGCGCATCCAGGACCGGCACGAACGCGAATTGCTCTACGGGCCAACCAACGAGGACATGATCACGGAAATCTTCCGGGCCTATGTCCGCTCGTATCGCGAGCTTCCCAAGATTCTCTATCACATCCAATGGAAGTTCCGGGACGAGCAGCGCCCGCGCTTCGGCGTGATGCGCGGACGCGAGTTCCTGATGAAGGACGCCTATTCCTTCGATCTCGACGAGGCGGCCGCACGCGTCTCCTACGACAAGATGTTCGTCGCCTATCTGCGCACGTTCTCGCGCATGGGGCTCAAGGCCATACCGATGCGGGCCGAGACCGGCCCCATCGGCGGCGACCTCTCGCACGAGTTCATCATCCTGGCGGACACCGGTGAATCCGCCGTGTTCTGCAATCGGGATGTGCTCGACCTACCGATCCCGGGGGAGGACGTCGATTATGACAGTGATCTCGCCCCGCTGATCAAGCCCTGGACCAGCGTGTACGCGGCGACCGCCGATGTGCACGATGCCGCCCGGTTCGAGCGGGAAGTGCCGGCCGACAAGCGGCTGCATACCCGCGGCATCGAGGTCGGGCAGATTTTCTACTTCGGCACCAAGTACTCCGTGCCGATGAAGGCGGGCGTGACCGGGTCCGATGGCGCCGAGCGGCCGACCCATGGCGGCTCCTATGGGGTGGGCGTGTCGCGGCTCGTGGGTGCGATCATCGAGGCCTTCCACGACGACGCCGGGATCAAGTGGCCAGAGGCCGTCGCGCCATTCCGGGTTGCGATCCTCAACCTCAAGCAGGGGGGTAGCGACACCGACGCCGCCTGCGAACAGCTCTATCGGGCCCTATCGGCCAGAGGGGTCGATGTGCTCTATGACGATACCGACCAGCGGCCAGGGGCCAAGTTCGCCACCGCGGACCTAATTGGCGTGCCCTGGCAGGTGCTGATCGGCCCAAAAGGGCTCGCCGAGGGCAAGGTCGAGCTCAAGCGTCGCGCCGATGGCAGCCGCGAGCTTCTGAGCGCGGCGGATGTCTTGGCGCGGC